>Ga0187892_10000908_pt1 | contig 73328 bp, 42 predicted proteins | sample MA1701073metaG_FD_139345 | JGI IMG/M metagenome (GOLD analysis project Ga0187892, IMG submission 139345) | Bio-ooze microbial communities from a basaltic lava cave in the Kipuka Kanohina Cave System on the Island of Hawaii, USA - MA170107-3 metaG ...
CGGGGAAGGATTTGTCGGGGGTTGGGGGGCTGCGGGGGGGGGCGGGGGGGGGGGGGACGGGGAGGCGGGGCGAGTGGGAGCGGGGGGGGGGGGGAGAGGGGGGGACACGGGGACAGAGAGACGCTGAGACCCGGTGCCGATGCTAAGCAAGAGCAGCTTGAAGTGACTCGCGTACGTCGATCCTTCGATCCGCACGCGGCTGCCAAACAGCTGTCTGTCATTGTCGGCGAGACCAACGTCTCCGTGTCCCCGCGTCTCCCCGTCTCCGCGTCTCCGCGTCTCCCCGTCCCCGCGTCCCCGAGTCTCCGTGTCCCCGCGTCTCCCCGTCTCCCCATCCCCGCATCTCCCCGTCTCCCCGTCTCCCCGTCCCTCCTGGTGGCTCCTGGGTCGAACGAAGAGGCTTGCGAAGTAATGAGACTAGCCCACCTGGAGAACTGGACCGTCGCACCAGCCGGGGCTGCCACATGGCTTGCTGTTGGGAATCCACTTGCGCCTGTCGATCTTGTCATCAGCACCACTCGACTAATTCAAATCGTCGAGCATGAGCCGGCAGATCTCATCGCTACTGCACAGGCCGGCGTAACGTTGAGTGATTTCAATCAAACATTGGCGCGAGGTCGACAATGGTTGCCGCTCGATCCGCCCGACGATGGCCGCGCCACAATCGGTGGCGTGGTAGCAAGCGGTTTGAGCGGACCACAGAGCCACAGTTACGGCGGGCCGAGAAATTTTGTGATTGGCATGAAAGTCGTTCGGGCCGATGGCAAGTTAGTGAAGGCCGGAGGCAAAGTCGTCAAGAATGTTGCCGGCTATGATCTTTGCAAACTTTTCACCGGCAGCTACGGCACCTTGGGTTTGATTACTGAGGTCACTTTCAAGTTGCGGCCCCTGCCGCAAGAGATCTGCACCACGCTTGTTTGGGGTTCGGTCGAATCCCTTTTGGACGGTGCGCGAAAGCTCGTTTCGGCTAACTTGTTTCCCGCTGCAGTTGAGTTGCTGTCGCCGGACTTTGCCGCCGAGGCAGATTTCGCAAAGCCGGGCGAGGCATTGCTAATGGTGAGATTCGCTGGTTCGCGCGAGGCGGTGGAGCAACAAAGTTTGCAGGCCGAAGAACTACTAAGGCTCTGCGGCCGTTGGGACGGACCTATGCCCAAAGATGACTTCAAACTTTGGGAGGTCGTATCAAAACTGCCACTAGGATTTAGCGAGCGCTGTGTTTGGTCAGCAGCAGTCCCGCCCGCAGATGTTCCAGGCTTTCTCCGTTTGGTCGACGACAATCAAGGTAGCATTACAGGAATGTGGCAACTCGGCGTTGCCGGCGGACACATCAGGGGAATCGAGCCAGCAACCACCGATTCAGATCAAACTCTGAAGAAGCTGCAGCGTTTGAGAGCGGCGGCCGAAGCTTTGCGAGGTCTTCTGCTGGTAGAGAACGCTGACGCAGACATCAAGAACAAGTTTGATGCCTGGGGAAGTCTTGGTTCGCGGGCAAGCTTGATGAAGCAAATCAAACAACAACTCGATCCTCAGAATATTCTCTCGCCAGGCCGGTTTGCTCTCTAGACCCACGAGAAAATGACACGATCCGCGAATCCACACGAATCAGCACGAAAAGGACCGTGTTTCGTGATGCTTCGTGTGAATTCGTGGATTGCACGCCGATCATCGAAAAGAAAATCTTCGGTAAGACTCATCATCCAAAGGCCGATCTTTTGACAAAGGCTCAGGGCCTGGCTAGCCTTTCTCGTGACCCGGAAAAATGGAAATCACATAAATCCCTTTCCAGAGGATCCTGAAATGAACATCAGAATCTCATCTCGCTTCCTGCGCTCAACTCTAATCCGTCTCGTCGTCGCGGCTCTACTTATCGCACCGCCTGGTTCGCTTTTGCATGGACCGGCTGACACTGCGTTAGGAGCCTCACGCGATCCGGTGCGTGCGAAACATGGCATCGTCGCTTCGACCAACCAGGTCGCCTCTCAAGTGGGGGTGGAAATCATGAAGCGTGGCGGAAATGCGATTGACGCGGCAATCGGCGTCGCACTCGCGCTGGCAGTCACGTATCCAGCTGCAGGCAATCTCGGCGGCGGTGGTTTCATGATGATCCGTCTCAGCAATGGAAAGACCACCGCCATCGACTATCGCGAAATGGCGCCAGCCGCGGCCCATCGAAATGTCTACCTCGACAAAGATGGCAACCTAATCAAAGGCGAAGGATCTTCGACGGTTGGTTATCGCGCTTCCGGCGTTCCCGGGACGGTAGCCGGGTTGGAGTTGGCTCTAGAGAAATATGGTTCAGGCAGATTGAGTTGGGCGCAACTCGTCGAACCTGCTCGCCGTCTAGCCGCTCAGGGTTTCCCGATGGGTTATTCGCTGGCTCGCTCGCTGCGCCAAGAATATCTTTCCAAATACCCCGAGACGCGACGCATATTTCAAAGAGACGGAAATTACTACAACGATGGGGAGATATTTCGTCAGCCGGAACTGGCTGCTACGCTCGCACGGATTCAGAGAGTTGGCCCGAAAGAGTTTTACCAGGGCCAGACGGCCCGGCTCATTGTGCAAGACATGAAACGAAACAACGGCCTAATAACCATGGACGACATGCTTGCCTACGTCGCAAAAGAGCGCGAGCCATTGCGAGGTACCTATCGCGGTTATGAAGTGATTTCCATGCCTCCACCATCATCAGGAGGCGCGGTGTTGCTGGAGATCCTTAACATCCTGGAAGGCTACGACCTGGCAAAATATGATTGGGCTTCGTCTGACCGGCACCATCTAACGGTTGAGGCAATGCGTCGAGCTTTTGCCGATCGCGCTGAATACATGGGAGACACTGATTTCGTGAAAGTGCCTGTAGCCGGACTGATCGACAAGGCTTACGCTGAGAATTTGCGTAAGACGATTCATATGGATCGAGCTTCCTCGAGCGAGGAAGTCAGCGCCGGTCGCCCCACTGGTTATGAGTCCGAAGAGACTACCCACTTCACCGTCGTCGACGCCCAGGGCAATGCAGTCGCCAATACCTACACGTTGAACGACTCATTTGGTTCGAGTGTCGTCGCCAGAGGAACCGGCATTTTCATGAACAACGAAATGGACGATTTTGCAGCGAAACCCGGGACGGCGAATCTATATGGGCTTATCCAGGGCGAGCGAAACGCAGTCGCACCGCGCAAACGTCCGCTTTCGGCAATGACGCCTACCTTCGTATTGCGCAAGGATGGCAATTTCTGGTTTACGACCGGCAGTCCAGGCGGACCGACAATTATCAATACCGTGCTCCAGGTAATCACGAACGTGATTGACTATGGCATGAACATCCAGCAAGCGATTGATGCTCCGCGGATACATCATCAGTGGCTGCCGGATGAAGTAGTTTGGGAGCCCTACGGTCTGTCAGGAGATACGCAACGTGCGCTGGCGAACCGGCGACACAAGCTGGTCACAAAGCCCCGCTACATGGGCGACGCTCAGGGAATCATGATTGAGGAAAAAACGGGTGTGCGTTTGGGAGCAACGGATCCGCGACGTAGTGACGGGTTAGCTGTGGGCTACTAGACAAGAAAGTTCGGTTGCCACAAAGCGATCCACGAATCCACACGAACTAACACAAAATGTTTTAGTGATATTTCGTGTTACTTCGTGGATCGTTTTTCCAAACCTCCTCACTGCAGACTCCATTAAATGGCCAGAGGCCCGAAAACTGTTTGGGGGTTACAGGTCGGCAAAGGCAAGAATTGCTATAATCTACGGGTCCGACTTCCAGTCACGCTATCCTTCAACTGATGCCATCACTCGCCAGTGCGATTGCCGCGGAAGAAAATAAACTGCTTGCCTGCATCCATTGCGGACTCTGCCTGGAGTCTTGTCCGACGTACGTCTTAACCGGTGATGAAAACGACAGCCCGCGCGGCCGCATTTACTTGATGCGAGCTGTCGAAGAAGAACGTCTCGCGACCGATTCATCTTCCTTCAGAACTCACATTGATCGCTGTCTCGGTTGTCGGGCCTGTGAGCCCGTGTGCCCGGCTGGAGTCGAATATGGACAGCTGCTTGAAGCCAGCCGAGCTGAATTATTCAATGGAGCAAAGCGTGGTCTGACCCATACACTGCTGCGCCTGGCACTTGCGTATGTGTGGCTGCATCCGGCGCGTTTGAAACTCGCGTTTGCGACCGCGCGGATCTTTCGCGACAGCCGACTCACTGCGTTGTTTCTGAAATCACGGATTGCCGCGTTCGTCTCTCGTCGCTGTGAATTCGCCCTGGCGATGCTGGAAAGTTCGCGGCTTGAACCAGGAGCTATCAGTTCGACAGGCTTAGGTTCGTCGAACACTCATTTGAGCTTGTCTGACACGCCACCGCTTGAAGGCCCGGTTCCGGTATCGATCTTCAAAGGTTGTGTGGGTGAAGGATTGTTTCCGAGAGTCAACGCGGCCACGGTGCGCGTTTTGACAGCCAATGGCTTTTGCGTCAGTTCACCCGCTCGCGAGGTTTGTTGCGGCGCTTTGCATGCTCACGCCGGCGATCTCGAAGGCGCACGCGTGCTGGCCCGACAGAACATCGACGCGTTCGAAGCGACATCAGATGATCCCGTCGTCACTAATGCCGGTGGCTGCGGAGCGATGCTCCTCACTTACGGTCACCTGCTGGCTGAGGATGAAAGATTTAGAGAGCGGGCGCAGCAGTTCAGCGCTCGTATCCGAGATGTGAGTCAACAATTGGAGCATACTTCCCTTAAGGTCGGAGCCGAGTTGGGAACCGTTCCAATCACTTACGACGCTTCCTGTCATTTACTAAACGGGCAACGCGCGATTGACGCGCCATTGAAGCTTTTGCAGGCAGTTCCCAATTTGAACTTTGTGCCATTGGCGGGCGCCGACCGGTGTTGCGGAGCGGCGGGAATCTACAATCTACTGGAGCCGGAGATGTCGCAGGGCGTCCTGAACGAGAAGCTGGGACACGTCCGGGCGTCAGGCGCTGAGATCCTTGCCACTGGCAACGCGGGTTGTCAGATGCAGATTGGAGCAGGCGCGAGGCTTGATGGGTTAAGCCTGCGCGTGTGCCACCCGATTGAACTTTTAGATGCTTCTTATGCCAAGGCTGGATTCTACGAACATTGATCGGATACTAGCGGCTTTGCCTCAAGAGTCATTCGAGGTGGCGGCTCGGCTTTTTGCCGGCGCGGTATACAAGACGAGAAGGAAATCAACAATGACGGAACCGCTTGCGGTAGCCAGCGGATGCTACAATTCAACCGAACAGAATCACTCAACCAGCGCCGGAGGCGCGGCAGAAGGTAGCCAGGGGTGGAGCACGAAGCGAAGCGGAGTGCGGAACCCCTGGATCAGATGTCTTCAAGACAATTAGCCCCGGAGGGGCGATAGAAAAGAATGGCGGCGTACGCGTGTTCTCAATCTGTTCTGTCGCCCTGTCAGGGCTCGGAACTAAATGTTCCCTGATCCAGGGGTTCCGCACTCGCTTCGCTTCGTGCTCCACCCCTGGCTACCTTCTGCCGCGCCTCCGGCGCTGGTTGAATGTTTCGGTTCAGGTTGAGTAGTTTGCTCTGGCTACCGCGAGCGGTTCCGTGAGTTGAGTGATTAATTGACATCTGGCTTATCTACAGTTCGAGTCGAAGCTGCTCGGCGTTGCACAAAAAAGTGTTTCGAAGCCGAGTCCGCGATAGCGGACGCATGACAATAGCCCAGCAGTTTACTGCTGGGAGTAAGGCGACGGTGAGTCTCAGTCCGTGAAACGGACGGCTGAAAAAGGTAGATAACTTGGCTCTTATCGTTCAGCCGTCCGCTACGCGGACTACGTTTTCTGGCTCGCTGATCCCAGCAGTGAACTGCTGGGCTATTGTCATGCGTCCGCTTAACGCGGACTGAAAACCACTTTTTGTGCAAAGCCAAGCTGCTCCGTTCAATCTCTCTTGAGGCAAAACCAATTCTCATTAACGACGACTAGAATCCATTCCGAGGCTCCCCCGACTATGAAAAAGAAGAGTCTTAATTTCATCACGCTGGCGATCTTCGCTCCTATACTGATCCTGGTTGGCATTGCCGGGTTTCTGATTCCTCCCGAGCAAAGCCTGACCAGCGGAGCTCCGGCATACAACGTGTTTCATATTTTCTTTGGGCTTCTCGGACTGGTTATTCTGCGTTCGAAAAACGAATTTGGCATCAGCCTTTTCAATGCCGGGTTCGGCATGATTGACCTCTATCAGGCGTTGGCCAGCAATCTGAATCTGCTGCCTAAGACGTATTTTCTCTGGACCCGAGTTGACGATATTTTGCATGTCGTGATCGGGCTCGTGCTGGTGATGATAGGACTATACGGACTGCGGAAAGTAAGGTCTTATGATCAGTGAGCAGTTTGAGTTTATTGGTCATATATCATTTGACATTTCTCATTTGTCATTGAGGAATTCAACTTGGACGGGCATTAGGCGCGACATTGGTAGGCGCCGGGGGCGGGGATCAGAACCGAGGAGCGGTAGCGACCGGGTCGCTGCGCCTCCAATGAACTCACGGGTGTCGGGAGGCACAATCACACTCGAGAACTTGAATAGAGACGCGGCGGCCCGGTCGCTACCGCTCCTCGGTTCTGATTCCTTTCCGCGAACTAATTCGTTCGGAGAATGTGAATGGTGACGCAAAGGCCAGTCGCCACCGTTGCTCGGTTAAGATCCATCAATGACAAATGAGAAATGTCAAATGATATATGACCAATGATCTTTTCTCCCCTTAGTCAAGGAGACACCCGCAATGAATGCTCCTGCATACGCGATCCCAGAGACTCAGAAACTCACTCTGGATGACCTGCGAAGAATGACCTTCGCGGAACTAGAGAAACTCTATCGTTCAGGTAAAAGGCCGTCCTCGATTTCCGATCTTGATGGGCATGCCAAAGGCGCGATGCTGGCCTGGCGTTCGCCGCAGGTTGGGCCGCTGGCGTGGATGCTGCGATCTTTTGGTGCATCAGGAGTCTTTCCCTGGGAAGGTAAGTCTTTCGAAGGCGAGAGTGAACGCGGCGAAGGTATTAACCGAATCAACCTGCTTGGCCGAAGACGCTGGTTCCCTTTTGGGACGCGCTTCGATGCCTCATTCCTCGACGGCAAACCCACCTTCGTGCTCGACTACAGCCGCGGAGGCAATCCACCCCTCATTAGAAGCATCGTTGACGAGGTGCGCGAAGTCGCGCCCAGGTTATATATGGGACCAGCAGCCATCAAGGTCGGCGGCAAACCTCGACTGGTCCTGTTTTTTGCAGTCTCCCATCAATAAAGACCTCGAATCTATCAATCGCGTTTCGGGCATCAAAAGTATGTCGACATCAAGGAAGTCGATAGTCGCAACTTGTTCTGTCGCTCTCCTGGCGTTGGGCCTCTCCCTAGCGCCGAACTCTCACGGCCAAACCGTTCAAGAGCAACGACAACAGGAATTACGACGGCATTACGAAACCGCCCAAAAGCTCGAGCGAGATGACAATTGGGCCGAAGCCGAAAACTCCTGGCGAGCTGCTGTCGTGCTAGCGCCAGAAGATGCTCGCGCCTGGACCAATCTGGGCGTCGCGCTGAACCGGCAGAACAAACGGAATGAAGCTATCGAAGCCTGGAACCGCGCTATCGCCATTGACCCGAAACTCTCCGGACCTCATCTGAACCTCGGACTGATGTTAGTGAAATCGAGGAACTTCAACGAAGCGATCTCGCCCTTGCGTCGTGTACTCACAATTGAACCTGAAAATCAGGGGGCCAGACGAGCCCTCGCGGTAGCGCTGGTTGGAGTTGATCGATTTCAGGAGGCGAGTCGTGAAATAGCTCAGCTGCTCGCCCGATCCCCGAAGGATTCCGATTTACTCGAGTTGGCGGCGCAGAGTTTCATTCGCCAGGGTCGTTATCCTGAAGCCGCCAAAGTACTCGAGCGGCGTTTGGACCTTCCGAATCCGACGAGCCAATTGTGGGCTCAATACGGTGATGCCCTGGATGGAGCAGCTCGCACGCCCGAAGCCGCCGAAGCTTACCGGCGAGCGGTGGAACTTGAGCCGGCATCGACTCTATTTCGGTATGCGCTGGGGTACATTAACTGGAAGCTCTACCGCTATGACCAGGCTGAGCGGGAACTGTTGGAAGTATTGCGACGCGACCCGAGCGATCCTCGGGCCGCCTTCACCCTTGGGGATCTCTACTTGACCAGGGGGAAAGCAGAAAGGGCGATGCCATTGCTCGAAAAGGCGGCAATGGCTTATCCGAACGAGTTTGATACGAGGTTTGCTTTAGGTCGGGCACTCACCCTGACTGGCGATGCCACACGAGGAATTGAGGAGTTGCGTGCGGCAGTTAAACTCAATGAATCGATCGCTGACGGCCACTTTCAGTTAGGTCGTGCGCTGTTGAAAGCCGGCATGGCTTTGGAGGGCAAACAGGAATTGGAAAGAGCAAAACAACTGCAGGACAAACAGCGCGTCGGCGAATCAGAGCGAATGAGAAAAAGACTCCCTTAGTCTTGCATCACTTGTTGGTTTTGCTGATTGAGCGGGGATAGGTCCAGGCGTTACCGCGCGTCATACACGATTTCACCACCGACAAAAACCAACTTCACCGCTCCATCATTCAGCGCCACTAAATCAGCTCGCTTCCCTTCCTCAATCGACCCAAGGTCATGTTCTAAACCCAGAAGCTTTGCTGGATTGGAAGCCGTCATTCGAGCAACGTCGGTGTCGCCGGCGCCCACAGATCTCATCATCCTCACAGCATCGAGCATAGTAATCACAGAACCGGCAATACTGCCCCGACTGTTGCTGGTCCTGCCGTCCTTCACGACTATGGTCTCGCCCCAGATCTCAAATTCCCCGTCTCCCTTTCCGGCAGCGGCTATTGAGTCACTGATCAGGGTTAACCGATCACTGGTCTTAGTCTTGAGCACGAGCTGGAGCACGGATGGATCCAGGTGTATCCCATCCGCGATGATGTCGCAGCTGACGTCGTCGCGCGCGAGTCCCCAGCCCACAGGTCCCGGCGATCGATGATGGAGCTGAGGCATGGCGTTCATGAAGTGCGTCAGATGACGAGCGCCAGCGTTGAAGGCGCGATCGAGAACGCTGAGGTCAGCTCGCGTGTGGCCGATGGAAATGATCCACCCCTTCCGATCGAGTTCCTTTACCAGTTCCACGCCGCCTTCAATCTCGGGGGCCAAGGTCATCATTCTTATTGCATCGCGGCTCTCTGGAGCGGGCAGAACTTCAAGATCACTGGGAGACGAATAAGATCGAAAGTATGCAGCTCGCAGAGCACCACATTGAGCATTGTTCACATACGGCCCTTCGTAATGCACCCCCAATATTCGCGCGCCGGCTTTTTGAAAATCGCCTTGCCTCCGGTGAGCGCTTTCCATCGCGTCCTGAATTGAATTGATCGCAGTTCGATAGGTCTCCGTTGGCGCAGGCACCAGGGTCGGCAGCCACGATGTAATTCCGTGAGCAACCAGAAACTGCGAAACCTGGTGAAGCTGTGCCGCCATCGCGTCCATGGTATCGACGCCGACGGCGCCGTGAATATGAAGATCAATAAAACCTGGTACGAGAGTGAACCCCTGTAAATCTTCTTCACGAACTGAATCAGAGGTAAGCGGGAGAGACCCGGTTGATAGCCGCGCTATGCGGCCTGATTCGATCAGAACATTGGTCGCTTCAAACACGTGGTCGGGAAGCACCACGCGAGCGTTGCGCAACAGAAATGAACTATCGGACATACGGATAAGTGTCGCAAACACTCTGCGGCCCGCGAAAGCCGTCAGGTTCCGCGGGCCATGCGTTTCTAACCTTGATCATAGGCGTCTAGAACGAGAGCTTCGCGCCAAACTGGAACTCGCGCGGGAGACGAGCGCCTGAAGGCCGGCCAAAAGCGATGCCGGTCGTCGCGAAAACAGTTCCCACACCGGTGAACTGCGTATGGTTGAAAACGTTGAAAGCCTCGGCACGTAGTTGCAAGCGCACGTCACGCTCCTTGTCGAAATAGATGTTCTTCGTGAGCGTCAAGTTCGTCTGGTTACGGCCGAAGAGGCGTCCGAAAGCACGTGGAGCAGTGCCGTAGGTGCCATTTGCCGGTACCGCAAAAGCAGTCGGGTCGAAAACGAAGGGCAGACCTGTTGCGGGATCGATCGTCCCCGCAAGCCCTCCGTTCGGGTCAGAGATTACGTTGGGATAGAAACCGGTTAAGCCTGTCTGAGGCTGCGCCGCCGCCAGTCCGACTCGAGCCACCGGCTGTCCCGAGGTGATATCGGTAATACCGGCGAACTGCCAGCCACCCAGGAAACCTCGCTTCCACGCGTTCGAGTTCTTCGAAAAGAAAGGAATCTCGTAAACGTAAGAAGCTGAGAAAATGTGCGGCCGCGAGGTGCGAGCTTCCGCATACTCAGGACGATAATTGAGCGGGTTCTGCGGAAAGTCGACGGCGTCCCGATCATTAGTTGCGTCGGTCATGTTCTTGCTGAACGTGTAGCTGGTTGTCACCGAAAATCCGTTTCCGAAGCGATAGTTAAACGACGAGAGCATACCGTGATAGCGGGATATACCACTGGTCTCGCGCCAGGTGATCCTCGCGTATCCCAGGAAGGGACGTACCGTATTGGCGTTGGCAAGCCCGACACCGGGTGCATTGACCGCTGCAGGTTGAGGAAAATTCAGGTCTAGCGGGCGAATGAGATGATCGCCCTTGGTGCCCACATAAGAAAGCTCAACCACCGCGTTGCGGAAGATTTCATGCTGCGCACCCAACGACCACTGTTGGATCACCGGGGTGGTGAAATCCGCCGCCGAGCCAATCAGAGCGCGAACCGGCAAGTTGCCGAGAGCGCCGCCACTTGGATTAGAGAACGACACGCCCGAGCCGCTGAACACGGCCGAGTTGTTGAACGGCGGATTAACGAATGCGTTCTGCTCAAAGATACCGACCAGTGGCTGGTCATAGTAGAGTCCGTAGCCCGCACGCACCACCGTCTTCCCTTCCTTGAAGGGATCCCAAGCAAAGCCAACTCGAGGACTGAAGTTGTTCTTGTCCGACGGGTAAATCGAGCGCCCGAAGCGCGACGTGCTGCCGGCAATTGCAATTCCATTCAGCTCGTTGCCCGTACCCCGGATCAGGGACGTGCATGCAACGTTGGCGCAGGTGGGCGCGTTCGCTCGGCTATAGAGCGCGGGGTCGAAAGACGTCAGCACGTTGTTCACGTCGGTTACGGGCACGAAATACTGGTAACGTACACCAAAGTCCAAAGTCAGGTTGCGTCTGAATCTCCAGGTGTCCTGCACAAAAAACTCGCGGCGGCCAAAGCGCAGATTGACCGTAACGTCAAACTGATCTTCGCTATAGCTGTCGGCCCTACCGAGCAGGAAGTCAGCAAACGCCAGTCCAGTTTGAGTCAGTGATATTGTGCCCGAAGAGCCGCGTGTACGGGTGCCCGCGAATGAAAAATTACCCTGGGTGATGTTGTTGGCGTTTTCGTCCTTACTTTCCCATGACGCTTCGCCGCCAAACTTGAAGGTGTGGTTACCGTTGACCCAGGTAGCAACATCGCGGATCAAATTATTCTTGTAGACGATGTTGAAGCCCTGAAGCGAATTGAGGTTCGAATGAGCACTGGTAAAACTGATTCTCGGAATTACCCCGGCATTGTTTTCCGGGAAGACCTCGGGAATGGTGTCGAGGCCGGGAAAATCGGCGTCACGGCTCTTGCCAGAAACAGCCGAACCGATGAGATTCGACGAGAAGTTGTAAGCCACCTCGTTAACGAACCTGGGAGATAGCACGTTGGTCAACGACAGCGCGAGGATCTGACCAGGTATGCGAGTATCCGTGGTTCCAAAATTGGGAATTGCGTTGGCGGTGAAGAGACCAGTCGGTTCTTGCGTTAGATTCAGGTCGTGGGTGTATCGGCCAAAGAGGCGATGATTCTCGTTGAAGTTGTGATCGATACGGACTGTTTCCTGACGCGTCTGCAGGAAATTGATCGGAGAGTGGGTAAACGAGCTTGTCCCACTGTTCGCTAAAGGAAACACGTTCAGAAGTGTATTGGACCTTGGATCAAATTCGTTCGTCGGGACGATGTTGCCCACATAGGCCCGCCCGTCAGAGGGACGAAATACCATGCCGGCGCGCGCTTGAATCACGGTTCCATTTGTGTCGGTAACATTCAACGGGGTCGTGGTACAAGTGCCAACGCCTGGGGTAGTGCAACTAGCCGGTGTAGCGGCGCTGGTGCGGAAAAGGGGCAGTCCCAAAAACGACGCGAAGTTACCGGCACGTTCGGCTACGGTCGGTACAGTCGCCGTGGAGGCAGTAATCGCGCGGGTTATCCGTCGCTGCTCATGCGAGAAGAAGAAGAAAGTCTTGTCGCGTCCACTCCAGAAGCCATCACCGCCCTCACCAAATACTGGAATCATCACCGGACCGCTGAGGGTGGCGCCGAAGTTGTGATAACGAAGACGTGGCGTTCGGGCCACGAGTGAGCCATCGGCACGGCGGCCGAGCCGGTTGTTGAAAAACGTGTTGGCATTGAAGCGGTTGTTCCGCGCGAAGTCATAGATCGATCCGTGGAACTGGTTCTCGCCACCTTTCGTCACGAGCGTCACGGTTCCACTGCCGGATCTCCCAACGTCGGCTGTGTAATTCGACGTCAGCACCTTGAACTCCTTGATCGAATCGATTGTGGGAGTCGAGAGCAAAGTGATATTCGATCCCACGTCAGTGTTTGAAACCCCGTCAATGAAAACGTTGACGCCGTTCCGGCGCATGCCGTTGATTGAAACGTCGAAGCGATTCGTCAGGCCGAATCCCGTCTCATCATCCAGGCTTGAACTCACGCCAGGCACCAACTCCAACAGTTTGCTGAAGTCACGATTCTGGAGTGGGATTTCCAGTAATTGCGTGCCGGAAATGAGCGTCTGTCCGGTGGGGCTATCCTGCACGACGTTCTGCTCGGCGGTCACGGTAACCAACTCAGATACTGCGCCGGCTTCCATGACTACGTTAATGAGCCGTCGGTCTTTGGCGTTGAGCACAAGGTCGGTTTGAACGTGGCGCTTGAAGTTCGCCGCCTCGACGGTAACCGTGTAGGTCCCGGGCGCTAAGGGCGAGACGACATAGTTGCCATCGTCGTTGCTCTGAACCTTGCGCTCGGTGTTAGTCGCTTTGTTAGTAACAGTGATCGTGGCGGCTTGAATAATGCCGCCAGTCGAGTCTGTAACCTGACCAGTAATTGTCGCAGCAGTTTCGTCCTGGGCCATGACTGTTGTGCCCAAACCAAAACATAGAACGAGCGCGGCCATAGCCAGGCGCACAGTGGTGACGTAATAGCTTTTCATGGGGATGTCCTTTGCATGCTTCGAAATTAGACCCAAGTCTGGGCTCCAAAACTTCAGGAAAAGCGCTGAGTTGGCTTACAAACCAGAAACTGACAATTGCGGGGCGTGCACCTTGGCCACCGCCCTTATACACCCGCTACATCTGCTTAACAAGACCTAAAAAGAACCAATTTGACCAATTTCGGCATTTGCCGACTGCGGCGACCCCGCCTCAATTCGAGGTAAACGCGCCCTGGCGCACACGCTCGAGGTAATTACCTCCCGGATTGAGCTCGCTGGGGCGCACAGTAAAGTCGTAAGAGAAGAGAATGATGCCGTCAGACCCCAGGCCGCGAGCTACACTTATTTTGTCGAGCGTAGACTCAACCGGAATTCGATACGCTCCAATTCCAGCCCAGACCCTGCGGCCGGCCGCGTGAGCACTCGAGGCTGCGACTTCGATCTGCTTCTGGAAAATGGCCGTGTCAGTGGAGTATGCCATCGGACAGGCAACGTCGAGGATCCCCATTGCCAACCATCGACGCCAGTCCTGAAATCTGCGTGTGTAGGCGTTTTCGTCGTTCGCAAAAACCGCCGCAGAGACCGTCAGGTGAGGCTTTCTCTGTTTCACACCTCGGTAGATACGCTCAACCAGAATAGTGATCTGTTCTCGCTGAAAGTCGGCGAACTTTGCGGCATGTGTTTCCGCCGCTGCCAGGGGATTGTTCTTTAGCGATTGCTTGAGTACTCGCCGTTCATCCGCCGACAGTTTCGGCTTCAGCCACTTGCGAAACTTCTCCAGAGAAGCGCGACTGTAGTCAAAGTCAGGGCTGGCCAGTCTGACGTAGTCAAAATGGAGACCGTCAACCTCATAGTTTTTGAGTATGTCCATCCAAATGTTAAAGAGATGATCCCGCACTTTCGGGTTGGCGGGACCGGTGTAGATCCCTTCCAACTCGGCCCGGTTCGCCTTTGACCATTCGACAATTCGCGCCCGGTAGCGCTGGTCCTTCGGCGACATCTGGTAGAGCTCCGCAGCCACGGGCCTAGGCACAGCCAGCCAATCAGGGTGTCGATGGTAAACGTGACTGGGGTCGGTGGGCAGCGTATCGAGATTGGCCAGCAGACTCGTGTTCACCCACGCATGCACCTTTAAGCCTCGATGTTTTGCTTCACGAAGAGTCACGGCTAACGGATCAAAGTCTCCTGGTTGATCCTTGAGCTCGACTGCACGGGGCTCTTTTCGCGAACGGTAATAGGCATCGCCTCGCCCTCGTACCTGCACGATTAGTGTGTTGAAGCCATTGTCCGCGGCTGACTGGACCATGGTGCGAATCTTTTCCGGCGAGGTAAGCGTGGTGCGCACGACCCACAACGCCCGCACTTCGTTCACCTTTGCAACCGGCAACATCGAGTCCGGTGCTTTTTGTTGCGCCAGCACCGGAAGCCCAAAGGACAGAGCGAGGGTCAGCGTCAAGGCCAAGTGGGTTCTGTGCATACGAAAGACCATCGTTCGCGGGCTTCCTCAAAGTGAGCAGTGGTTTGGCTATACCCTAAATTGCCTTTGCGCCTTGAGCATTTCCTTTGCGTCTTTGCGCGAAATGTATTTTGCCTCGTTAATCCTTCACGCAAAGGCGCGAAGATAATACGTAAGGCGCAAAGAAATCCGCAGTTAGGACACTACCGGTGGTTACACTTGGTGAAAAGAAAAGGGGCGGAGGTTGTTAATCTCCGCCCCAGGATCGTTTCTCATCAGTTAGTACTGATACCTGAGCGACACCAGGATATTGCGCGGCGCGTATGAAGCGGCCGTGCCGGTGATCGCGCCAAAGTTGGTGTTGGTGATCAGAGCGCTGGGGAAACCATACTGCACGTGGTTGAAGGCGTTGAATAGATCCGCCCGCAGACTCAGCTTGTGTCCCTCCCACGGCATCGGAAAATTCTTCATGATGCCGAAGTCAACGTTCTTAACACCATCCAGACTGAAAGTGTTGCGACCGAGAATCGCGCTGTTAAGGTCGGCCACCGTCAACGTGCGGAAGGCAGCACGCGGCAATGATGCCACCGAGGTTGAAGGATGGTTCACGCTATTCCCCAGCACCGATGGATCGAGAAGCACGGGGCGGCTTTCGCTAAAACTGTCCAGATTAAGATCCAGAGCAGTAGTAGTAACGGTAAACGGCGTGCCCTTGGCCAGTTTCACGACGGTTGAGAATTGCCAGCCACCGAAGGCCTGGCCCAGCAGGCCTTTTTCACCCTTGAAGAACGGAAGCCGATAGGTGCCATAGAAGGTAAAACGGTGGGGCGTGTGAAAACGGGAAAGTCCACGCGCCACCCGAGCATTGTTTCCGTTTTGATTGCTGTCGCCGGCACCTACGAAGGTCGCTTCAGATGTGGTGTCGATTGACTTGCTGAAAGTGTAGGCAGCCTGGAAATTCAGGTTGCTACTGAGTCGCTTGCTCAGTTCTACCTGCAAAGCATTGTAGTAACTCCACGAGGCGTTGTTGACTGCGACATTTGTGGTGTAGAGCCCATTGGGACGACGCTCGTTGGTGCGTGGAACGCGGAAGCTGTATTCGAATGGTCCCAGCGGAACTACGTTCGGACATTGCCCGCCTGGCTGAACTGCCACGCCAACCAAACCAGTGCCGGCGCAAAGAATATCAGCGGCTGGTCGAAGCACCTGACCACGTACGTCAGTACGGCGTGGGTCGGTAGCTCCAAAGGGGGCCAAGACATAGAGCACGCCCGGTGCATTGTTGGGATGGTTAGATACCAAAACACCGTTAGCCGCATCGTGGATGGGCAAATTGTCGAGACTATACTTCAGCAGGCCGATACCCCGGTTACCATTGTAAGTAACTCGGAGGGCCGACTTGAATGGCATCTGGCGTTCAAAGCTCAGGTTCCATTGCTGGGTATACGGCATTTCCAATCCAGGGTTGATGGCCGTGATCGTGTGGCGAGCGGTTTGAGGACCCGGAACGAAAACGAAACCGTTGGTGGGATCGGTTAGATTAGTTGGATTGAAAAGCGGGTTGGTGTTGACCGCGGTGGTAGCCGCAATGTTGTAAAAGAAGGCATTGGGCGGATTGAATCTCACGGTTGCGCCGCCTTGTGAGAAGACTGACTGGAACAGTCGCCCATGGTAAATACCGTATCCTCCTCGGATTGACGAATCTCCAGGTCCTCCGAAGAATCTGCCAAAAAATCCATCTCCGAAGCGAGGACTCCAGGCGAAACCAAGGCGTGGCTCAAAGTTATCTTTGTCACTGCCGAAGCCGTAGTCGATCCGGCCCGCGGCCTCCTTAGGGGCCGAAACATACTCATATCGAAGCCCCAGGTTGAGAGTCAAGTTATCGCGCACCTTCCAATTATCTTCCACGTAGAAGTTAGACTCATTGATACGATTCTCCAGGAAAAACGGACCATACCCCTTCTGGAAGTTTTGCGTGCAGCCGTTCAGAAAAGCCCGGAAGCCATTACCGTAGTTGACGCCGTTGCAAGATGCAGAGGTACTGCTGTGGAAGCCTCGGGAAAAATTGTCCGCCAGGTCGTTAAGATTTTGCCGGCGAATGTCCGTGCCAAACTTCAGGTAGTGATTCCCAGCCAAAGTGGAAAGGTTATAGACAAACTGGTTGTCTGTTTGATAGCGCTGGATTGGAAAGTTACCTGCGCTGCCAATGCTCGATTGAGTAGTAACCGGTGAGGGGTTGAAGAATCGAATGATTGGTGTGTCGTTACCCGCAGTGATGTTGACCAGGGTGGTGCGCAGGCCCAATCCATACCGGAACTCACCAACGGTACTGGACGAGAAGAGGTGAGTATAGGTGGCTCCAAAATTCTGCTGCTTGTGATTCTGGTCTGCACGCTCGCCGAGAATAATGTCATCGGCAGCGAACCTCTGGCGCGTATAGTGCCAGCGACCCGTGATGTTGTGGGCTGAGGCCGGATTAGCGTCAAAGCGTCCCGAGTAATCTCGGGCCGGAAAATCGAAGCCCTGCTGGCCGCGGAACACTCTGGCACCGGCTGCCGGATCGTTGGGAACTGCATTACTGAAACGGTCAATGATCGATTGGATGTAGGCGCGGTTTGCTGCCGTGTTGTTCGCGGGAGTCAGATCAAACCAGTTAGCCGGATTGCGTTCGGCGACCGTAAAAACATCGCGGTTAAAGTTGTTTGCGCCGGTATTCTCCGTGTGGTCAGCGCTGACGAATCCGAAGAGTTTGTTCTTCCATACCGGAAAGCCAGACGTGAATCCAAACTGATTGCGGCGAGTCACGCCCTTCTTCACGCCGGGCGCAAAGACATTGTTGGTGGCATTGAGCGCGCTGTCGTTGTGATACCAATAGACGTCGCCGTGAAAATTGTTTGTGCCGGACTTGGTTTGAACCAAAACCACGGCGCCATAGCCTCTGCCAAACTCCGCCGTGAAGTTATTGGTAATTACCTGAAACTCTTTGATTGTCGAAAGCGAAGCCCCTTGCCGGTTCTGATTCTCCGACGAGTCGTCGTTGTTGACGCCGTTGATCTGGAAGGTCGCTCCGCGTGTACCGGTACCGTTGAAATTGATCGATGAGCCAGAAGATGCAGTGGGATTGTTCTGACCGGAAGTGGGGTTCTCCTGGAAGCCGGTAAAGGTTTCGGCGAGCGTCAGGAAACTGCCCTGATTTAAGGTCGGCTTTTCCAAAATCTCCTGCGAGTTTAGCGATCCCTTAATTTCCGCATTCGTGGTGTTAATCGGGGCCGCGTCTGCCGTTACCAGCACTGCTTCGGTAACCCCGCTGGGACTCATTGTTAAGTCGATAACTCGCGTCTCATTCAGCGTGACTTCAACTTTTTCCCTGGTGGCAGCCGTGAATCCCTGACCAGAGGCCTTTATGCTATAGCTACCTATGGGAAGGAAAGACGCGGTGTAAACGCCGTCGCTATTCGTCCGCAGATTGCGTTCCTGGCCGGTCTCTTCGTTGCGCACGACAACATCAACTCCCGGTACCACCGCCCCCTTTGTGTCTGAAATTGTGCCCTGCAGAGTTCCGGTAACGGTCTGGGCTGATGCGGCGGCTGGCCACAGCGCAAACACGAGGGCGAGAGCCAGGACTGAAAGGACGAACCGATGCTGAGAGAGATTCGAGTCAAACATAGGGGCCTCCTACTTAGATCAGGCAGTCAATGATCGTTGACCGCGCTGTGATTTCAATTGCCAATGTTTCCGGCTGCGCCGGGCGAATAGCCAGGTCCGCGCAGAGCAACGCCTGGCCGCGCGCCAGTCATGCCGTCGCCAAATACCACCTCGCCATTTACGATGACGTAGGTGATTCCTGTTGGAAACTGGTGTGGTTTATCAAACGTGGCACGGTCGCCAATTGTCTTTTCATCGAAGATCACGATGTCGGCCGCGAAGCCTTCACGTAATAGCCCACGGTCGCGAAAGCCAAAAGTCTGAGCCGGCAACGAGGTCATCTTTCGCACCGCGTCTTCCAGCGATATCAAGCCGAGCTCGCGCACATAACGACCTAGGACGCGGGCGTTGTTGCCATAACCGCGTGGATGCGGAACGCTCTCGTCTGCTTGTCTGACGCCACTGTCAGACGCAATCATCGTAAACGGCTCGCGCATGATGCGCTGCACATCGTCTTCGTTCATCCCGTGGTAAACCATGGACGCTCCGCCGGCTTCGTACATCGTCAAGATCTGTTCGATCTGGTTCTGTACATCCTTCTTGCCGCGGACCTGCTTCGTGATTTCGGCGATCGACTTGCCGTTGAAGGAACGATCAGGACCGTAGTTCGCCACCATCGCATACGAGTAGTCTTTGAAGCCGCTGCGTTTCAGCGTCTCTTTCATTTCTTTGACGACTCGTTCGCGGGTGGCCTTGTCAGCCAGTCTCTTCTTGCCTTCTTCCGAACCACCCGCGCGAACCCAGGATGGCATCCGCGAGTCGAGCGAAGTGGAACTGGCAGTGTAGGCATACTGATCGACGGTGACCATCAAGCCTCGCGAGCGGGCTTCTCGAACCATGCCGATAATCATCGGCGTTTTACCCCACATCCTCTTGCTGCTGATTTTGAAGTGGGAAATCTCAACTGGCAGCCCTGCCTGTTCGCCTATTTGAATGCTTTCGCGGATCGCATCTGCAACCTCGTTGCCTTCGTTGCGCATGTGGGTGGCGTAGAGACCGCCATAACGCGCCGCGACTCGTGCGAGAGCGGTGATTTCATCCGTTTTAGCGTAAGTGCCGGGAACATAGATGAGACCCGTGGAGAGCCCAACGGCGCCTTCTTTCATTCCCTTCTCGACCAGTTCTTCCATCTTCTTCAGCTCTTCAGGCGTGGGAGCGCGGTCGTCTGAGCCCATCGCCGCGCGGCGAACCGAACCGTGCGCGATCAGCGTGGCGAGATTTGCAGCCAGGGGCTGCTCCTTGATGCGTCCCAGAAACTGTCCCACGTCGGTTGATGAACCACCGCAGTTCCCGGTCACGAGGGTGGTTACACCCATGCGAATGAAATTCTCCGCCGCAGGTAAACTGTAGATCGATTCAACGTGAGTGTGTACGTCAATAAATCCCGGCGCCACTATCTGGCCGCGAGCGTCGATCGTCTTTTGCGCCTGTGTAGAATCTATCCGGCCGATTCGCGCAACCCGGCCGTCTTTCAAACCTATATCGGCGCGGAACCATGGATTGCCGCTGCCGTCAACAATGCGGGCATTGGTGATCAGAAGATCAAAGGCGGCTGAATTGGTGGGTTTCGACTCTGGAGCTGATGAAGCTTGAGCTAACGCTAGAAACGAAACTAAACCAATGACGAAGGTGAACTTTATCCAGTGCTGAATCATTTACGGCAAAGAGCCAAAAGTTTGAAGCGGCGGTCAGTGGTTAAACTGGCCGCCGCTTCCGTTACGCTAGAAGTTGAACTTCGCGGCCCATTGCACCTTGCGCGAGCCGCTAACTACTGCGCCACCCACTGAACCGAATGCAGTGTTACTGATTACAGAGGTGGGGAAATCAAAGGATGGTGTGTTGGTCGCGTTCTGCGCCTCAAATCTGATCTCAAGGTTCCGCGATTCGTCGAATTTAAAACGTTTAGCTAGAACCAGATCGAGTTGGCGAAGCGGCGGGCCGGTAAAGAAGTTTCTGCCAGTGTTGCCCAGCTCGCCCGCTGGTGGAGCAAAAAACCCCGCCCGTTGCTGCGCGTTGAAGAACACGTTTCGTCCATTCTCAAGGGAGATCGAACCAAGGTTAGAAGAACAGCCATTGCAACTGGCGGGCGATTGCACCACCTGCGTAAGGCTGTTGATGCCTGAGTAGACCGTGAAGGGTCGCCCGGAGAACCAGCGCACTATTCCAGAGAGTTCCCAGCCACCGACGATTTGATCGACGGCGGAATTAACTTCACCCAGAAAGCGTCGATTCCTCCCAACCGGCAGTTCAGCGGTGAAGTATCCCTGGATGGCGTGACGACGATCAAAGTCTGAGCGAGCGTAATTGGCCTCACGGTTGTTGATATCGTAGGGTGTGTTAGACGCCGTGAACGTCGTTCCGCGTCCGGCCACGGTGAAAGCCGGATCGAAGGAACGCGTGTCTTCCGACTTCGCAAGGGTATAACTGACCTGAAAACCGAAACCCCTGGTTGATCGACGACTCAACTGAATCTCCAGGGCGTTGTAACGCGACCTGTCGTTGTTGTCGATAACGTTCACTGCGCCCGAGAACTGCGGGAACGCCTGGAAGAAGAACGGGCTGAAACCATTCTGCACAAACACAGGGTTGGAGGAGCCTGCGCGAACCCCGCTGACAATGAATGCTGCCGCACTCGCTACACCACCCGCATCGACGATGTTCGTAGCCGTGCCGCCGCCCGCGAGTGGTACTGTTCCTCCCGCCGCTTGTCGCAGCAGCAACTGCGCCCCGGTTTCGCCGGCGTTTAGTCGAGTGTCTCCAGCCAACAATCTGTTGATCAGGAAGGTTGGATCGACGCTAAGAGCAGCCCGCGTGGCGGGATTCTGGAGCTGTCTGAATGCTGCAAGGAAACCGTTATTGTTGATTATCACCTGGTTGGCGTCGTAGCCACCGTAGAGCTTCTTTCCGTGGCGGCCGATGTAATTGACTTCGAGCACGGAGCTCCAACCGACTTCTCGCTGGAAACTGGCGCCATACTGGTGCGTTCGTGGGTAGGTCATGCCCGGGTCAACGACCGTGAGCGTGTTTACCGAGAAAGGCGGTGGCGTGCGGAATGCCAGCGGAGTAATTGTGTTCGGATTCAAAGCGGGTATCCCGTTACGTAGAAGCGCGTTGACTGAGCCCCCGGCAAACTCACTTGCGAGCAACGTCATACCGCGAGTCAAGCCGGGCGCGCTTTGGAATATGAATGATGAGAACACAAACGTGTTTGTGCGGTCGTAGGCAAGTCGATAGTTGCCGCGGATCGAAGTCTTACCTGAGTTGAACGGATCCCAGGCGAAGCCAACGGTAGGCGCAAAGTTTTTCCAGGCATCTTCGTAGAGCTTTCCTTCCACAAAGCGAATCTGATTTGTTGCGGGAGCGCCAACGCGCACCGGAAGTTCGGGACGCAGAACAATGTCGTCAGGCGCCCGTGGGCTAAGACGCACTTCCCAGCGCACGCCATAGTCAATAGTTAGATTCGGACGAATCTTCCAACTGTCCTGACCGTAGAAGTCATACTCCGGATAATGCGCTTCGTAGAAGAAGCGTGTCCCTGCGGGACCAAAAGCGGTATCACTGGTGGCCACGAAGCCCTGGTTCATTCTGCCGAATCGGCCAAACATGTCGTTGACATAACTCTCGAGACGACCACGGTCGGTAAGATTTATTCCTGTCGTGGCTGCTCCACGCGTACCAAACGAGGCAGGCACGGCATTATCGCCGGTGCCGAGCGTGATCGACTCGCGCGTGTTGAAGCCGGCCACCGAACTGCGGTTGTCGAGGTGCGTCTGGAGACGGAGATTCGTACCAACCTTGAACGTGTGCGTGCCTTTCAGAAATGAGAGGTTGTCAACCAGCTGATAGGTCGTCAACGTGCGGGCATTGTTGATCGTCGGAGCCGCATTCAGCGGATCCGTCGGAAGGTTCAAGATCACGGACGAGTTGGTATCGGCCTGGGGATCCGGGTTGTTGAAGCTAAACGTAAAGCGGTTGAAGCCCACCACTAATTCATTGACTACGCGCGGACTCAGTGTGCCTCGATAACTGACCGCCAGGTTCTTGGGATTGCGCGTCGTGTCGACAAAGCACGGCCCACCCGGGAAGCGGGCCAGGCCGCCATTGACGTTATCGCAGAGTGTGTTCTGTTCACCCTGAGCGTAACGAACAAACATTGAGTGCCGTTCGTTGAAGTTGTGGTCAATCTTCAAGGAGAGATCATATTGCCGCTCCGTTTGCGGCGCGACCCAACTGAAGCCTGCCGTATTCAGGCCATCACCCACGGTGAAGTTGTTTGGTAGCGGCGTAAGTCCGATCAACCCCTGGGTGGTGGGATCGAAGCCCAGTGGGCTGCTGGTCGCTGCATTGAAGGTGCCGACGCAGAGTGTCGTTACCGTAGGCGAGCAAGGGGGCAAAAGAGAATTACCGTTGGCATCGACGATGGGGGTGGCGGCGATCGCGTTCGCGTTTGCCCTACCGACGCCAAAGCGGAAGCGACCGGCACGCGCATCGCCAGTGTAAACTGTGCGGTTCACGAATATGCTTTGACTGGTGCGCAAGTTCTGCATGTTGAAAAAGAAGAAAGTCTTGTCGTTGTAGACTGACGGCCCACCTTCTCCGAAGCGCGGTAGCGGAAGCGGTCCGCCGAAACTTCCACCGAAAATGTGCTGAACAAACTGCGGCTTGTCCGTAGGTACGCGTTGACCGTTTACGAGACGAGTGTTGATGGTGTTTTGATACTCGTTCGCATGGAAGCGCGGGGTCTGATAAAACTCAAAGAGATTGCCGTGATATTCGCTAGTGCCGGACTTGGTTACCAGCGTCACTTGGGCCCCTGACGAGCGACCGTTCTCCGCGGTGAAGTTGCTGGTGATAACTTGAAACTGCGTGATCGAATCCGGGTTCGTTCTCAATGGTGTGAAGTTTGATCCGCCGGCGCTGGTTTCGTTAATGTCAATACCATCGAGCGTAAAGTTGAAAGCGCGGTCCCGCGCGCCGTGAACGTGAACGCCACCACCAGTGTTCGCTCCCGTCACCACTCCAGGCTGGAAATTAATGAATTCCAGTGGGTTGCGTCCTCGGGTTCCCACGATCGGCAACGCTTCCAAGGTGCGCTGGTCAACTGTATTGCCAAAATTGCCGGAGCTACTGGTCTGCACAGCCTCAGCCGACGCCACGACTTGCACTACCTGCTCGATGGCGCCAACCTCAAGCGTCACGTTTACCGTTGTCGGCTGGCCGATGTTAGCCGCATTTCCTGTGGAAACAAATTTCTTGAAGCCCGGTTTCTCAACCGTCACCGTATAGACGCCTACTTGCACAGAGTCGAAGACGTAGTTTCCGCTGCCGGTGGACTCCGTAGTAAATGAAGTCTGGGTTGCCTCACTGGTAAGTGTCACGACTGCGCCAGGCACGGCTGCGCCTTTTTCATCCAAGACCGTACCGGTCACACGCGATGCTGTACCCTGACCGAGAGCCGTCGAGGTTGCGCAAACGATCATTACAATTGAAAGCATCAGAGTGGTGGCAGTGTTTCTTCTCATCGTCGCGGACTCCTTTTGCATGAGAGGTTAGAATTGGAGCTGCTCGAAATAGTCATTTTCGCGCAGGTAGGTACTACCTAAACACCTGGTATGCCAGCACGCAAGCTTGGTCGCAGTAGTAAACGGGACCGGGCTAAGCTCGCGGTTTCCCTGCTAGTTGATTCGCTTGAAACAGAATAGGCGTAAAGAACCGGCCGACGCCCTTGATGACCTGTTAATGTTCGGACCGCAATTATAAGACCGGTTATTGAATAATCAAAGCTAAAGATTCTTATCCTTTCGATAAGCGCAGCTGATAGTCAGTTTGGTGATGACCGTCGGCAAAGGCGCTCTCAAACCATCAACAGTTTTACTGGACTTGAATCTGGATGGATCTTGCGGTTTTTGGATTTCACTCGATGTGCTCGTCTCGAGATCGTTAGTTTCCAGAACAAGAGAAGCGGGTTGGCAAAACTGTTGACGAAAGATTTTCTGGTTATATACTTGCGTCCATTCATCGTACCGCAGCAGCGTAGGGAGCTAGGTCTTGGCGCACGCTTTGGCTCTCTCGGCCAGCCTGTCCTAGATCCCCAATAGCACTGAAGTCTCTTTTTATTTGATTAGACAAGATCCATCGGCTTCCTATTGATGTTAGGTTGAGCAGGATTCGGATTCGCTCAGGTTCCAACAACCAAGGAGAGACTACGATGTTAAATCTATCCCGCGTTATCGCAGCTTCGTTTGTCCTACTATTGGCCGCCGTATTTCTGGTTGGTCAAACGACGACCTCTCGCATTAGCGGCACAGTTACTGACTCAACCGGCGCGCTTGTTGGCGGCGCCACTGTCACACTCAAGAACGATGCAACTGGGGAAACTGTTACGCAACAGACAACCGCCGCAGGTTTCTACGCATTCGCGTCAGTCCCAGCGGCATCCTACACAATCATCGTCGAACGCACCGGATTCAAGACCTTTCAAAGCACCGGCAATCTTGTAGAAGCGGATACTCCGCTGGCCGTCGATGTCGCGCTGGAAACCGGTCAGGTCTCGGAAGTCGTTAGCGTGCAGGGTGGGGCTGAGCAATTGCAGTCCACTAACGCCACCATCGGCAATGTGGTCGAGCAGAAAGCAATCGAACGACTGCCTTTGAATGGACGCAACCCGCTCACACTGATTACGCTTGAACCCGGCGTAACCCAGCGTTCAGCCGGCGCCGGATCCAACACGATCAGCGTAAACGGATCGAGAGACAGGGCATTTAACATCACCATCGATGGTATCGAGGCCAACGAGGCCAGTGTGCCGACAGCGACCAACAATGTCTTTCGCGTCAATCCGGACATGGTCCGCGAGTACAAGGTCACAACCAACAATGCCACCGCGGAAGAAGGACGCAATAGCGGCGCTTCGATCTCTATTGCTACTCGACGAGGCGGAAATGACTTCCACGGTACCGGGTTCTACTTCTTCCGTAACGAAGCGCTCAACTCGCGCGAGTTTTATGCGAACGCGCAAGGAACGCAGAAACGACTCGTGCGACTGAATCAATGGGGCGTGGAGTTGAGCGGACCGATCAAGAGGGAAAAGACGTTCTTCTTTGCCAGCTATCAGGGGAACAAGATTGACACGACCCAACCTATCGATACTTCGTTTGGAGTGCCGATTATCTACTCTCCGACAGCATTGACTGGCGTGTTCCGTTTCTTTATCGCCGATTTGACGGTGCCCTTCCTGATCGACGGCCAGAGGATCACCCAAAACAGTCCATTGCTCGTTAACCCTCAGACCGGAGCGCTTCGACCCGAGGTACCGCTTTGCAGTGCCAGCAGAACCACCAACTGCGTGGCCAGCTTCAATATCTTCGCCAACGATCCGCGCGCTATCGGTTTCGATCCCGTATCGGCGGGACTATTCCGCTCATATCCAGCTCCGAGCACGTATGCGGCAGTCAGCAACACGATCGACGGTCTCAACACCGGAGGTTTTCTTTGGAATCCGCCGACGTCATTCAAAGGACCGGCTTATTCATTCCGTGTGGACCATAATATTAATCAGGACAACAGCATCTTCGGTCGGTTCCTCTTTTCAGATTACGACACCCTCCAGGGTGACCCGCTTAACTCGCGGCCCCAGGTCTTTCCTGGGTTTCCGCCGCTCGGCGAAGTATTTCGTCGATCGAGCAATCTAGCAGCCAGCTGGCGGCACATACTCAACCCCCGGGTTGTCAACGAACTCACCCTGGGTTACGCCCGGTTTGAGTTTCTTTTCACCCAGGGCGAAACCAATCCGGCGTTCCCGGATGTTCCGCCATTCGACTTCGTCAACGTAAGTGAACCCTTCAACAACACACCGCGCACGCAACGCACACTCACCACTCCGCAAATCATCGACAACTTGAGTGTCGTTCACGGCTCGCATTTCTTCCGCTTCGGTCTCAACGTTCGACTCTACAGTCACGTTGATCGACGCGGCCAGCCCGGAGGTATCAACGTTACACCCGCGGTCACCTTCGCAGGATCAACCCGATCCCCAGCCGGAATTACCAATTTGCCGGTAACGGCGACCAGCACGCGGGCCGGCATCGGCAGTACCGATAATGCTTTTCTGCTCAGCAGCATCAACGCAATGCTGGGGATTCCCGCGCGAATTCAGCAGAGATTCTTAGGCGACCTTAATGCCGATGTATTTCTGCCATTTATCGCCAACGATGAGGTCACGTTGCAGGCTGTCAAGCACAGATTGAATCAATACAATTTCTACGCACAGGATGAATGGAAGGTGCGGCCTAACCTGACTCTTAATTACGGAGCGCGCCTTGAATACAATCCCGCACCCACGTCGGGAGATAAGCGCACCTTCGTTCCGAATGGACCAATTACCGGAACGCCCGGACCATCCAACCCCGTGGTAGACGCGCCAGGTCCGATCACTTTCGTCGAAGCTGACAGTTGGTACGACCGGAACAACTTGGCAATAGGGCCTCGGCCTGGCCTGGAGCCCTGAATGGAAAACCGGATTTCTTCATAGACTTTTCGGCGACAGTGGGAAGAGCGTGGTCCGTGTCGGATATGGTCTGGCCTTCGACCCGATCGCGACGTTCAAAGTGACGGCAGTTTCCGGCTCGGTACCGGGTCTGATTACAACTTGCACTTCTACTCTGACGAACACAGCGCCATTTCACACAACCAATCCGGGATGCGCGCCGGCGCCCAACCTGCGTCTCGGCGAAGGATTCCCGCAACAGTTGGCGGCACCTACCACGCGTCCTTCATCATTCCTGCGATTGCCGCTGCAGTTCTTTACGAACTCGCCTAATCTGGTGATGTTTGATCCGAATATCAAGCTGCCAACAGTTCATCAATGGAGTCTCAGCTTTCAACGCGAACTTGCGGGTGGCTTCGTTGGTCAAATTGCTTACATCGGACGTCGGGGCACCAGGTTGTTCCGCTCGTACGACATTAACCAGATCAACGCCGATCCGGTGCTACCTTCATTCTTGACCATGCGCGACAACGTCAACCGTGGTTGCACTGCGATGGGAACTGGCTGTCCGGCAGGGGTTACCGGAACTACTCCGACTCTTCACGGACAACTCGTGGCCGGCGGACTGACAACCGCAGCCGCAACTACCTTTATCAATAGTGCCGGAGTAAGGACGGAGTTGCTGCGCAATGGTGCGGGAGCATTCGCCGAGCTGATTGAAAATAACTCGCTGGCCCTGAAGCTCCGACCAAACCAGCAGTTCGCTCGCATAACCTACATAGACTCAGGCGGCAATTCTGAATATCACGGCGCCCAACTCACATTGCGTCGTCGCTTCTCCCAGGGACTTGGGCTGAACCTCGCCTACACCTTCGCCAAGTCGATGGATGATGGTTCTCTTGACCCCGTCGGGGCGGCTTCAGGCGGCAACCTCAGCACTACAACCTCTCGGGCAGCTGTTGACATCCGCAACTATCGTCAGGAGTGGGCGCGATCCGACTTTGATCGCCGGCATGTCTTCAACGTAGCCTCAGTGTGGGATTTGCCGTTCGGCAAGGGCCAGCGCTTCCTGAATCGCTCAAGCGGGATCGCTCAGCACATTCTGGGTGATTGGAGCATCAATACGATTTTCACTGCCACTTCGGGTGAACCATTTAGCGTCACCAGTGGCGTGCGGACATCAAACAACGCTCACGTTTCTCGCGCCGACGTTATTGCGCCGGTCCAGGCTACGATTCAGGAATTACCAGGCATTCCCGGCCCGGTCTACTTCCCCAACAACAGCGCCTTCAGAATTCCGGCGCCAGGAACAAACGGAGCCGGAAGGAACCTCTTCACCGCCGCAGCATTCTGGAACGTAGACTTTGGATTCGTGAAGATGATCAATTTCAACGAACGATTCAGGCTGCAATTCCGTACCGAGATGTTCAATGCCTTGAACCATCCAAACTTCGACAACCCGCGCGACGCGACGGTGGGTTCGCCAAGTATGCTGTCAGCTGTGTTCGGACAAGCATGCTGCGCGACGGTTTCGCCACCTTCGACGCAGACTATCATCCAAACTGGTGAGTCAGGGCGAGTGATCCAGTTTGCGTTGAAGCTCCAGTTTTAGGAATCCTGACAAACTGACCTTAAGCGAGGCATCTGCATAGGTGCCTCGCTCTTGTTTTGGAGTCCCACTTTTCTGCCATTAGTCGTTCGGTAGTAGACTTCCAAACATGATTGAGGCCATCTTCGGCTCGCCCGATCAAACGAATGGTCCTTCACTTCTCTTCGATCGTCCCACCCGGTCTTACTCCGCCAATCAACTTAGTGATGTCATACCATTGCTGAAGAAAGCCGAGATGGCGGCCCAGTCTGGTAGTTGGGTAGCGTTGTTTTTGAGTTATGAGGCGGCTCCGGCTTTTGACGTCGCGCTGAAGACGCACGATTCAGGTTTGCTGCCGCTAGCCTGGGCCGCCGAATTTGCTGCGCCATCATCAATCAAGACTGAACCAAACGGCGGTGCTTACAAGTTAACCGATTGGGAGCCACAGATCTCACGCTCCACTTACCGCGACTCCGTTAGTCGAATAAGCGATGCGATCACGAGGGGAGACACTTATCAAGTCAACTATACTTTTCACCTGGTCTCCAATTTCCTTGGCGATCCGCGCTCCTGTTATCGACATCTTTGCCGGGCGCAAGAGTCGAAGCACAGCGTCTACCTCGATCTGGGACGTCACAAGATCCTCTGCCTTTCACCTGAGCTCTTTTTTCAACGACGGGCAGACGAAATCGAAACCCGGCCGATGAAAGGAACCATCAAACGTGGACGTTCTCAGGAAGAAGACCTTGCAATGGCCACGGCTTTGGCGGAATCGGAAAAGGAACGCGCAGAGAATGTGATGATCGTAGATCTCTTGCGGAATGATCTGGGGAAAGTTTGTCTACCTGGATCCGTGAAAGTGCCGCGACTTTTTGAAGTGGAGCGGTTTCCAACCCTCTGGCAGATGACCTCGACTGTAAAAGCAAACGTTCGGCGCGACGTTGATCTGGCAGGCCTTATGGCGGCCCTCTTTCCCTGCGGTTCCATCACCGGCGCGCCCAAGATCCGTACGATGGAAATCATTCGCGAACTTGAGAGTCTTCCTCGCGGTGTTTACACGGGAACCATCGGTTTGATCCAACCCGGCGGCGACTGCATTTTCAATGTTGCGATCCGCACGATCGTCATTGACTCGCAAACGGGCATTGCGACATTCGGCGTCGGTGGCGGGATCACGATCGATTCAACAGCCGAACGGGAGTATGAAGAGTGTCTACTGAAGACTTCGTTTCTCAACACTTCGGTTGCGCCTTTCAGACTACTGGAATCAATTCTGCTGGAAGATGGAGAGTTTTTCCTGCTTGACAGACATCTGGATAGGCTCAGCGCATCGGCAGAATATTTCGGTTTTAGTTTCTCGGAGGGGCGTGCTATGGAAGAACTCCGACGAGCCGCTGCTAACTGCGCGACCGGAAAATGGAAGATTCGACTACTGCTCGGCAAAAACGGCGATACCGGGACTGATTCTGTCCCGCTCGAACTTCACAATCAACAACTGTTGCGAGTGGGCTTGGCCCTCGAGCCAGTAGATTCTGGTGACCGGTTTCTATTTCACAAGACTACTAATCGGGTTGTGTATCAACGAGCGCTTCAAGGGAGGCCAGATTGCGACGACGTAATTTTGTGGAATGAGCGAGGAGAGATCACAGAGTCAACAGTGTCGAATGTGGTTGTTTCGCTCGATGGAGAACTCTACACGCCGGCACAGGAATCAGGATTGTTAGCCGGCACGTTTCGAGCTGAGCTACTGGAAGCAGCCAAGATTCGCGAGCGGGTCATTTATACGGCAGAAATTAAACGGGCCGAGAAACTCTTTTTGATTAACTCCGTACGCAAATGGCGGGAGGCGGTGCTGGACCGGCGGTAGTACTCGCAGTTTGGAAGTATAAAACAACTCTTGCGAAAGTTGCGCCACAGGTCACTCACCCCTTCTGAATCTCACGTCAGTAAATCAGCACGCTCTCGCGGGCCCGACGAAATTCGTCGAGCTTCGTTGTCCACGACCGCACTATCTCCTCCGCCGAGTCTCCGCGTTTGAGACGCTCCAGGGTGTCAGCATTGACCAGGAGTCTCAGATACGAATCTATTTTCCACTGCTCCGGGTAGAGATGTTTCAGCGCCGCCGCAATCTCGATTCCCGTCCGCAACGGATCAAATTGGCCGCGGCTGGTGATAATGATGTTGATGCCGCTGCATGCCTGATCCTTGAAAACCGATGCATTCGGAGTAAATCGCAGTGGCACAAACCTCACCCCCGAAAGACCACGACCGTTCAGATGTTCCGCGAGGCGCTGCCCGTCGATCCATGGCGCGCCCACAATCTCAAATGGCGTGTTAGTACCGCGTCCTACTGAGACATTGGTTGTTTCCAACAAACCGATTCCTGGATATAGAGTCGCCTCGGTCAAGCTCCGCATGTTTGGTGAAGGATTAGTCCAAAGGAGGTTAGTTGAATCAAACCACATCGCCCGCTGCCAACCATCCACCTTGATCACCCTGAGATCACAGCCGATCTCACGTTGTTTGTTGAATAACTGCGCTAACTCACCCATGGTCATTCCATGCCGGACAGGTATTGTGTGATATGCGGTGAACGAGAGCTTATCGGCATCTGCTACCGGGCCTTCGACCGCAATGCCGCCAATCGGATTTGGCCGATCGAGCACAAAAACTGGCAAGTGCGCCTTTGCCGCTTCTTCCATCACGTAGCCGAGTGTCGACATGTAGGTATAGAAACGCGTGCCGATGTCCTGAATATCAAAGACGATCGCATCAAGATCTTTCAGATGTTCCGGCTTGGGCCGGCGGGTCTCGCCGTAGAGCGAATAAATGGGCAGGCCTGTCTCTTCATCTTTGGAATCGGAAACCTTCTCGTCCATCAACCCGCGAATTCCATGTTCCGGAGAGAACAACGCTACTAGCCGAACGCCATCGGCTTTGTTGAGCACGTCGATGGTCTGTCGACCGTCGCGACTCCGGCCGGTGTGGTTCGTAACCAAACCAATCTTCATGCCGGCTAACTGTTTGAAGCCATCGCGCTCCAACACATCGATGCCATTCAGCACTTTCGCATTTTGCTGACCTGAATTCGCCACTGAAGCAAGACTGAGCGCCTCGTTTCGCGAAAATGTGAAGCGGGCGAGATCGCTCCTGAGCGTTTCGTAATACTTGCCTTGTTCAAGCATGGCCGCGGCCGACGCCGCCAGATCAGTTACAGCACCGGCAGCTACCGACGCTACTTTGCCGCGCAGCGCGGCCACATCTCCCTTACCATCCGGATGAACACGATTGCTGAGAAAGACAACGAACATATCTGTCGCTGGATCGAGCCAGAGGGACGTACCGGTGAAACCGGTGTGACCGAAAGAGCCAAGCGGAAAACCGTCTCCGCGATTAGCGGAAAAGCTTGTATTGATGTCCCATCCCAATCCGCGGGTTCCTCCGGCTTCGGTTACCAGACGCGGTCGAGTCATCTCAGCGACTGTCAGTGGGCCGAGAATCCGAGATCCTCGATACTGACCGCCGCCCAGGATCATCTGGCAGTAGATCGAAAGATCGTCGGCGGTTGAGAACAGTCCGGCATGTCCGGCTACGCCATTCATTCGGTACGAAGTTGGATCGTGAACCTGACCGCGCAGCCACTTCTCGCCTTCAGTTCCAGCATTGTCGGCGCTGTCACCCAGATAACTCATCTGGCCGCGCCGTCTCTCTGTGGGCGCAATAAGCTTCACCAGTGCTGAGTCTGGCTGAAAGCCTGTGTGCCGCATTCCCAAAGGCGCGAAGATGTTTTGATGGGCAAACTTGTCCAGCGTGATGCCGCTCACTCTGCTCACCACCTCACCGAGGGCAATGTAGCCAATGTCGCTGTAGACGAATCGCGCCCCAGCGTGATTTCGCAATGGCTCTTTAATCAATCTTCGAATCGCTTCGTCATAACCCGTCCAGCGCTCCTTAAGATCAAAATCCGGCGCATAACCGGATCGATGCGTAAGTAGATGCTCAATCGTGATCCGCTCTCTTCCCTGCCCCTTAAGCTCAGGAATGTAGGTAGAGACGGGATCGGCCAAACGTATCTTTCCCCGTTCGACCAGGATCATGATGCTGGTGGCGGTCGCCACAATTTTGGTCAAACTGGCGAGGTCGAAGATTGTGTTAATGGTCATGGGCTCACGCACGGGTTCGACCGCCCGTGAACCGTAAGCTCTACGCCAGGCGACGCGGCCGTGGCGCGCGACCAGAACCACGGCGCCTGGTAATTGTTTTTTGGAAATCGATTCCTGTATCACCTGGTTCATCCTTGCCAGATGCTCATCGGAAAGATCGACCGCCGAGCCATTCGCTCGCGGGAGTTGAGCAAAAGATTGAAGTGCCAGAGCGAGGATGAGGCACGTCGAGGTTGCCAGCCCGAACCGATTTCGACTGATCATCGTTCGTTTAAGACTTCCTACCATGCAATTCTCCGAAGGAGTGGGCTAATTCCAACCATGGTTGGTGGGAAGCGAAAATCCCACCCACGGCAGTGGGTGGATTCTTCAAGTCCGACCTACCACAATGTTTTTGATAACGAAATCAGAATCCCACCAACGGAAGTTGGTGGATGGTTCAAGTCCAGCCCGCTCCGTCGATAGGTAGGATCTGAACGATCCCCCAACTTCCGTTGGTGGGATTTCTATAGAGATCGCGAATGACGAGTGTAGGTCGTGACTGAACAATCCACCCACTGCCATGGGTGGGATTTTCGTTTTTGTGTCAAGCAATATCTCCACCTACTTCACCGCCTTCAATTGAACGCCCGTTCCCCGCGGATACGACCCAGGCAACGAAATTGGCAGTTTCCCAGTTACATCAATCTCTCCGAGAAGCGCACGCGCGGAAGCTTGTTGCAAGCTGGGCATGTCGCCGTAGGCCACCAGATAAGTCCGCATTTCTGGAAAACTCTGTAGCAAATAAGGATTGCCAAAACTGATACCAATCATGGGAGTCTTGTTGCTGATCAGTGCCGACAACGCCTTCGCGCCGGGTTCGGGTAAACCGACGCTGCGCACCTGCCCCGTGCGCACTCGGCCGTAAAGCGAAGCAATTACGAGATCGGCACCTTTCGCCTTTTCCAATGCCTTTTGAACTTCGGCTTCCGAAGAACGCTCGTCAAGAACGACCGTCTCGAGTTTTCGACCCGCGCGTCCCATCGCTGAGACGAAAGAGTTTGCGATCCACAGCCGATCGTCACCATTAGTTATCGCCAGGTTGAAAATGCGTGCGTCTGCTTTGAGATTACGTAAGGGCACCAGATTGTCGTCGTTGCGGACCAGGGTAATGGCGTGTTCGGCGATCTCGCGGGCCAGGGTGCCGACGTCACGGCTGGCGACAATGCGATCCACTTCGTCGATTGGCGTGATCCTCTGCTTTACCAGGCCCAGGTCGAATTTCGCCGCCAGTAACTTGCGGGCCGACTCTTCAATGCGTTTCTCAGTCAAACGCCCGCTGCGCACTGCGGCGAGCACTCCGCGAAAGGCGGCATCGTTGTCGGCGGGCTTGAGTAACATGTCCGCGCCGGCTTCGATCGCCCTCACCGAGGCTTCATCCTGATTAAAGTAGATCGTAAGTCCGCTCATGCTCATCGCGTCAGTCACTATCATCCCGCTGAATTTGAGATCGTTCCTCAGCAAGCCGCCGATTACGGGCGACACAGTTGCCGGCATTGAGGCGCTCTCCGCAATGATCTCGCCGGCCTCATCCGTGTCGAGTGGTCGTATCTTCTTGTCCTTCGGCAGAGGCTTCACAGATGTTGGATCAATCTGTGGCAACCCTACATGGGCTACCATGATCGCTCCGACACCCGATGCGATCGCTGCCCGAAAAGGAACCAGCTCGACGGCGTTCAGCCGGTCACGACTGACATTGATTTCGGGCAAGCCACGATGCGAGTCAACGGCTGTGTCGCCGTGTCCCGGGAAGTGTTTGGCGGTCGCGATAACGCCGCCTTTCTGTGCTCCTTCGGTAAAAGCGGCCGAGAAACGCGCGACATCGTTCGGATCTTCTCCGTACGAGCGAACGTTGATTACCGGGTTCGCAGCATTGTTGTTCACGTCGACTACCGGCGCGTATATCTGTTGCACACCCAGGGCGCGTGCCTCGCGCGCGGTAACTTCGCCCTGACGGCGTGCGTAGTTGGGCTTGCTGGTGGCGCCCACCGCCATATTCCAGGGGAAGTTGACTGTGTCGTCGAATCGCATGCCCGCGCCGGCTTCCAGGTCGGCGGAAATCAGGAGAGGATATTTCGCGATTTGTTGCATTCGATTCATGAGCACAACCGACTCATAAACTGGTCCTCTAAAAAGAATGATACCCCCGACGTGGTTCTCTTCGACTTGGCGTTTCACGGCGCGAAAAGCGTCGCTATCCTGATTGAGGAATGTCGCATTCACTGCCACCGAGATGAGTTGCCCAACCTTCTCCTCGAGAGACATTTTGCGAAGTTCCTTATCAGCCCACTTCAAGGCATCGCGCGAAGGCGTCCTGGGGTAGGGTTTGATTGAGGAACTGGCCTTCGAATCGATGCTAGTGCGCGTGCGTGTCCGAGCGTCAGCCGCGTTTCGGATCCCCGGCGCCAAACAAAGCGACAATGTGATGAGCAGACAAGTTATGGAACGAATTAACAAACGAGATCGAGTCATCATTCAGCTCTCTTAAGGTTTGCGATCCAAGCCTTGCACAAAAGTTACGTTTGCTTAGTCCGCGTCAGCGGACTAAGCGCCAACGGCGCGAAATGTAATAGCCAGGGGCAAGTGCGTAGCGAAGCGGAGCGCGTCGCCCCTGGAATAGCCAGAACGAGTTCAAGCCCTGAAAGGGCGCAATAGACAATTCCGAAATCAAACGGATACTGGGACAACATGTTCTGTATTTCGCCCTTTCAGGGCTCGGGCTCATTTGTTTACTCAATCCAGGGGCGGCGCGCTCCGCTTCGCTACGCGCTTGCCCCTGGCTATTACATTTCGCGCCCTTGGCGCGGTCTTGCCTCAAACTCATATGTGGCCATGGGTATCGGCGCCGCCACTCGTCTTTAATTCCCTTTTAGCCCCTAATCGTTTACTCGCCGACTCCTCGCGGCGCGAGTTGGTCTTGCCGACTCTCAGGCGCCGCGGCGAAGGCAAAGCTTGCCAGCCATGCCACCAATAACGTGATCCCACTGCCGATGAAAACATACCACGTCCAGGCAATCCGGGTTTGTAAGTAGATATAGAGCATCGTCACCATGCTCACCAGCATGCCAATCAAAGCCGGCGGTTCGCTGACGCGTTTCAGTAGTACACCTACCAGAAAAACGCCGAGTATCGGACCGTTGATCAACGACGCAATCGACAGCGCCAAATCGAGTGCAGAACGGTTCTGCTTCCGCATTGCTAAAGCGACCGCAATTTGAATCACGCCCCATAGCAACGTGAGCACATGCGACACTTTCAGATAGTGCTTATCTGAAAGTCGCGGTCGCAACGGCTTGTAAAGATCGTTCATCGCCGTCGCGGCTATTGAATTTAAGGATGACGACATCGCCGCGGCGAAGATAGCCGCCACCACCAGTCCTGACAATCCCGGCGGCAAGTGACGCGTGATGAAATCAGGAAACACACGGTCGCCGCCCGTGAAAGGAAACGCCGTCGAGGCTGCCGTTGCGTAACCAGGATCGGCAAATGGTTGGTAGAAGGCGAAAAGCAACACGCCGATAAACAAAAACCCGATGAACTGGCCGAGCACAACAGCCCCACTCGTCAACAGCGCCGCAGCTGCGCGCTTTGGACGATCTGTACACAGATATCGCTGCACCAAGTACTGATCCGTTCCATGAGTGCTCATCGTCAGAAAACAGCCGCCGATTAGTCCCGCCCAAAAGGTGAAGGTCTTGGTCATGTCGAGGGAGAAATCGAATAGCGAAAACTTACCGTACTGTCCGGCAGTGGCGACTGCGGCACTCAGGCCGCCGTCGATGGAAGAAATCAGTATTACTGCTGCAGCTACGGCGCCCACGATATAAATTCCAAGCTGGATCACCTCGACCCAAATCACCGCTTCCATCCCGCCGAAATAAGTGAAGACAATCATCGCCACCCCGATGAGAATCACAGAGGCGATGATTATGGTTTCCGCGTGCGCCGCGGGCTGAAATGATGTGTACACGGCAGCCAGGACGATTGCCGTCAGCAGCAAGCGAATGCCGTCCGCAATGTTCCGCATTACCACGAAGAGTGACGCGGCCAAAACCTTGATCTTTCCGCCAAAGCGGCGATCAAGCAGCTGGTAGACGGTCATCAATTCGCCGCGGAAGTAAGACGGGATGAAAAGCAGAGAAATGACGATCCGGCCGAGGAGGTAACCGAAAACGAGTTGCAGAAACTGAAAGTTTCCGCCTCGAGCGAACGCTATGCCCGGAACAGAAATGAATGTGATGGTCGACGTTTCTGTTGCAACGATCGAGGCGGCCACTGCCCACCAGGGCACTGATCGGTCACCCAGGAAATAGTCGCTCGTCGTTTTTTGTTTGCGAGCAAACCACGCCCCAAACAAGACGATGCCTACCAGGTAGCCAAAGATGATGATGAGATCAATTACCCGCATTATGGCTGAGAATACGATCCACGAATCCACACGAACGAACACGAAACACCTTAGTGTGGATTCGTGTATTTTCGTGGATCGTGTCTTTTGTTCCGGCTAAGACTGCGCTGTGCTTCTCTTGGAAATTCTTAGTGCTTCAAAGATAGTTCACGTCACAAATGGATATCACGAAGATCTGAGTTCAAACTAGGACTCAACTAACTCACCGAGGGACTTGATACGAGGACAAACACTTTCCGGATGCAGATCCAACGGGTCAAGTAGGATCCCCCGCAGTCCGACCGCCCGAGCAGCTAGCGCATCGTGCCCGTAGGAGTCGCCTACATAGGCCGCCTCACCGGCTTTGACTTGAAGGCGCTCCAAAGCGTACTCGAAAATTGCTGCGTCTGGCTTGCGGTAGCCTACCAGATGCGAGTCGACAAGTAGATCGAAGCGATCAGAAATGCCCGAGGCTTCAAGCGAGTCGAGCAGACGTCCGTCTTCGGTGTTCGAGATGACCGCAACTTTCAACCCTTGCCCTTTCAGCTGGTCGAGAACTCGCTTAGTGTCCGGGTCAGAGCCGCACCACACGTGGCGCTTCACATGCGAGTCACCGAGATGTTCGATGACTTCGGAACAAGTAGTTTCATCGAGACCGAGCGAACGAAACATCCGATTGAAAGTCCAGTGTGGCCGCTTCATTTCGTCAGGGAGCACAAAGCCTTCCTGCTGCATTTCAATTCCGACCTCCCTGAGCATCTCGCCGAACGCCCGGCTCATCTCCTCCGAGTCAAACACGCGCCCAGACGCCTCGACAGCCAGCTCCGAAAGCCGAGGCCAATCGGGATACACGAGCGTTCCACCTGCATCGAAAATGCAGGCACGCGCTCCGGTCAATGCTGGATGAAGGTCCATAAATCACTTCAACAGCGCCTCAGTCACAATCTCCGACAGCCGCGACATCATCAGCAGTCCGGGATTGTCTACCGTCCAGGTCGGCTCGGGCATTTCATGGCAGGTTATCGCCAACACAATTTTTCCTTTCGGGTGGTAGATGATGCCGACGTTGCTGCGCAGCGCGTCGAGCGCGCCAGACTTTGTGGCCTTTGCGAGCCGCCAATCTTTCCGCCAGATTCCATTGGTCCCCTGCTCCCGTTTCATCAGTTCAATCATCTCCTTGGAGACTGCGGGACTAATAACCTCACCGCGTTCAAACTTCTCGACCAGGAGGGCCAATTCCCTTGGCGTGGTTCTACCGAGACCAAAGCGCTTGTTCTCCTCCTTTTTGCCTTCGGCACTCTCGCCGCCGCCGAATACTCTTCGCATGAGCCTCGTCTCGCGAAAACCAAGCGACTCCATTCGCGCGTTCACCGCATCGGCAGTCACTACGTCGATAACCAGATTAGTCGCAGAGTTGTCGCTCATTACCATCATTAGGGTGACGGCGTCGCGAAAGGTAAGCCGTAACCCATCGGCGAAGACGTTAAGGATTCCGGAGCCGCCGACCTTCTTTTCCTTGGTCACCACCAATTCGTCAGTCCACTTGGCTTTGCCTTCAGCCACCCGCGCGAAAGCCTCAACCATAATCGCGACCTTTATCGTGCTGGCGGTTTGTACGCGATCGTCACCCCCAAATTCATATACGGCGCCGGTGTCGAGATTCTTTGCGAACAGGCTGACCTTGCCTTTGAACTGCGCGACCTCATCACGAACTTGCTTGTCCAACGCATTCCGATCGAAAACACGTTCGTTGTTCTGCTTGACATCGGTTGATGGAGGCTTTTCAGTTTGCGCATAAACGCCGGCATTGCAACTAATAATTAGAATCGCAACAAAATGAAAAATCGTTTTAGCCATATTTTTGGGTAAGCAACAAACGAGAAGGATCCACGCGCATCACACTAAACAACACGAACCACTCTTCGTGTTTGTTCGTGTTACTTCGTGGATCGTTTCCTGCTCTTTGATACTCTCAGTTACGTTTTGCGATTCGCTTGATGGCTTCGTCTACAATTCCACGCGAATTGGCAAGCGCGTCCTTTGCTGATTCTGCCCCGCATTTAGCGCGCGTCATCACAAGAGCCACATTTGTATCGCCATCCGCTGCGTCCAATGCCGCCGTGGCATCTTCCGCTGTCACACCCGTCTCCGTCACCAGAATCCTGATTGCTCTGTCGCGAAGTTTCGTGTTGCGCGCACGCATATTCGACATGCGATTGCCGGACACGTAACCAAGTTTCACCAGGGTGGCGGTTGAAATCATATTAAGAACCATCTTCTGCGCCGTGCCAGCTTTCAGCCGCGTAGATCCGGTCAGAACCTCAGGACCAACTACCGGCACAATGCTGACTTCCGCTACTTTCGTGATTGGGGAATCGGGAGCACAAGTGATCGCGACCGTGAACGCGCCTAACTCCCGCCCATAGGAAACCGCGCCGACTGTGTAAGGTGTCCGTCCAGACGCTGCGATCCCAACCAGCGCATCCTTCGCGCCAAAACCTCGGGCCGTCAGATCGCGTTTCGCCGCATCTGCGTCATCTTCCGAAGCTTCCACAGCGCTATAAGTCGCTTCATAACCACCGGCAATCACGCCCTGGACTAGTTCGGGTGAAACTCCAAACGTCGGTGGACATTCGGAAGAGTCCAGCACGCCCAGTCTGCCAGACGTGCCTGTGCCGATGTAAAAGAGTCGGCCTTCTCCTTTGAGACGTTTGACAATTCCCGCAACCGCGTACGCAACCTGCGGAAGGACCTCAGAAACGGCGCCGGCTACCTGGGCGTCCTCCTGGTTCATCAAACCCAGGATCTCCGGAACTGACAGCGCGCTCAGATTAGCGCTGCGGGGATTCGCTTGTTCTGTGATGGGGAGCGGGTCCGAAGTCTCAGATTTCATTCTTATGAGATGAACAGCTCAGACCGCAAGAGCGACATGGTTGGATCGGTCGCGCGCCATACGCGCCGCAGCCACTGGCGGAGAAATGCGTGGCGGGGCAAGAAACGCCCGTGGCGCCACTTCGTTGATACGTTCACGCATTGGACCAAGCACAAGCTCGCCGGCGGCATTAAAAACTCCACCCACGTAAGCCACCTGAAACGCTTCAGTCTCCAGTTTGAGATTGCGAATCACCGCGACGACAGCCAGGCCCAGCTCGGTCCCGGCATCAGCGACGATTTCGAGCGCGACGGGATCCTTAGCCTTAGCGGCGTCAACGACCTGTTTACCAAACCCGGCCAGATGCTCGTTGGTTATGGTGGGCGCGTAAATCGCCGTTGACAGATCTTCGGCCGTGGTTACGTGGAAATAAGCGCAGGCAGCTGCCATCAGCGAAGTTTTAGGTCCCCGGCCGTCCCAGGCATGAGCAATCGCTCGCAAGGCGCGCCGCGCCAGCCAGGAGCCCCCACCCTCATCGCCGGCAACCGGGCCCCAACCACCAGCACAGTTGCGTTTGCCGCGCGCATTGACGCCGCAGCAGATGGAACCTGTGCCGGCAATCGCTACGATGCCCGGTGCACCGCCGGTTGCGCCGTAGAGTGCGATGTCGGCATCGCTCACAACCTCAATATCGCCAATACCCAGATTGCTTAACGCTTCGCGGACGCGTGCACTCAACTCTTTGCGGCGTGCGCCGGCCAGCCCAATCTGGGCGGCCCGAAGATCTTCACGACGCACCTGGGCCACGGCACAAGCCTTGTCGATTGCTTCGCGAACGGCAGCGGCAGCTCGAGCAATACCTACTCGCAACGGATTCGATGCCCCGGCAATTCCTTCTCCGATGATTCGTTGATCGGCATCAAGAATCACGGCGTGGGTCTTACTTCCACCACCGTCAACGCCCACCACAGAACTCCGCGAGCGGAGCCGTCGGGCAGTCAAGATATCAGTTGATCTTCTCTCAGGGTTAACCATCTCCGGCGTGGGCCACTCCGGCGTAAGGCAAATAGAATGACCTCATGCTTGTTTATTCTAGGCAACGGTGATTTATAATGGAAACTAAAAGATTTTATTATTCCGATAACCGAAAGTGATACTGAGGGTCAGCGAGTGGAAATAAGACAACTGAGGGCCTTTGTGGCTATTGCCGAATCCGGCACCTTCACAGCTGGGGCTCAGCGTGTGCACGTGACCCAGGCGGCGATTAGCATGCAAATCAGGCAGTTGGAGAACGAGCTTGGGACCAAGCTCTTCGTAAGGGCGCCGCGTCGCGTGATCCTGACTGAAGCGGGTGAGCATCTTCTGCAACGCGCCCAGCACATTTTGCGCGAGCACGATACGGCGCAGGAGGAAATTGCAGAGTTAGCCGGTGCCCAGAGGGGACGACTGCGAATCGGCAATTCTTCAGCCACGGTTGCGACCGACTCGTTGCCTAAATTATTGGAGGAACTGCGAAACCGCCATGCCGTCGCGGAGGTCACCGTAGGCTCGGGTACCAGCGCGGCCCTGGTCCAGCGAATTCTGGCAGGTGAGATGGATCTTGCATTTGTTTCCCTGCCGGTAGACGCCCACGGGATTCAAACGGAACGACTGGATGAAGATCAATTGGTGGCTATTGCCTCCCCCAGTCATCGTCTTGCCAAACAGCGTACGGTCAGCCCCTACACGCTGGCCGGAGAGAAACTTATTCTCGGCGAGCGCGGCGGTAATACGCGGCGAATGATCGATCAATTCTTCGCGTCGGCCGGAGTTACTTTGAAAGTGGCAATGGAATTGAGTCGTCAGGCGGCGATTAGACGAATGGTAGAAGCCGACATGGGAGTTGGCATTGTTCCGTTGCAATCCGTGCGCGAAGAGGTCGAGAAGGGTCGCTTAGTGAGATGGTGGATCGAGGGCGCGCAAATCAATTGGGAATTCGGAATTGCCCGACTAAGCGGCGCCTACGAGTCGCCGATACTGCAAACATTCCTCCAGCTGACGCGCGAGCACTTCAGTCAGGCGGCTAGGGAAAAGACGGTCCCAAAGAAGATGTCTGCCAAAGCGCGCGGCAAGGGCAAGCGGTGATAATCGCTCGTAAGCATCACTCATGAGTCACCACTCAACTCCCGCCAGCTTGTGTTGGGAAGGGGGCAAGCGCAGCGCGCCCCCGCTCAACTTTCATATCAATTCAACTTAGAGTCGATAAGCTGCTATTAGACTCAAACTAGGATTCTGACGGATCTTGCGCGGGGGCGCGCTCAGTGTCGCTGAGCGACACTTCGCTTGCCCCCTTCCTGACACAAGCTTAGGTAACTTGAGCTTGCCCCCTTCCCAACGCAAGCTGGCGTGAGTTGAGCTTTTACTGTTGAATTAGCGCCGTCATCAACTGGTCGATATCATCCTCATTGTTGAAGAAGTCAGTCGCTACCCGGATCCCCTCAGGTTTTTCGGTGACGACGACACCGTGTGTCGCGAGACGAGCGACAACCTGAGCCTGGTTGTCCATTTTTACCAGCGTCTCCGCAGACCTGGATGTTCCGCCCAAAGGCGACAAGACGGTCAATCCTGTCTCGGCAAGTCGATCAGTCAGAACACGATTCACAAAAAGCGCTCGTTCCTGAATATTTCTCATGCCGATGTTTGTCAGAAAATCTACCGAGGCACCCATTGCGAAGATGCCGGCGAAATGTGGACAACCGAGTTCAGCACGCGACGACGCATCACGTCTCAATCGCACCTCAGCGTTTCTATCTCCGTAAGGATCTTCGACACTTAACCATCCGATTGCGCGGGCTTTCGATTGCGACAGCAATTCCCTGCTCAGATACACAAACCCTGACCCGTAACCCGAGAGCATCCATTTATGTCCCGTGGCGCAAAGCGCATCAATCTGCATTCGCTTAACATCGATTTCAAACACCCCGGCAGACTGACTGGCATTAACCACCAGAACATGACGTCCCTTGTCTTTCCCCAGTTGGTCAAGATCAGTGCGAAATCCATTCGAGTACTGCACATGACTAATCGAGATAACTCCCGTCTGGCTGGTCATCGTCCCCCGAATGTCTTCGAGACTAATGTTACCGGCGACATTCTTGACTAAATGAACCGGTATGCGCCGGTGCATCCATGGAATGGTTGACACTGGAAACTCGAGGTCGCAGGAAACCACTTCTCCTCTTCCTTCCAGGGCATCGACGATCAGGTTCATCCCCGACGAGGTATTCGTCGTCAACCCAATCTCATCCGGCTCGGCATTGATGAATCTCGCGACGCTTTCCCTGACAGTCTCACGTTTGGCCAGCCACTCGTCCCAGTGCACATCACCGTCATCCATCATCTGCCGGTAATACTCGGAAGCCCCTTCCATGACTGAACGAGAAAGAGGCCCCGCGGCGGCCGTGTTGAGATACGCGGCCCGCTCAGTAACCGGAAAATGCTTTCTGATGTCGTCCCAATCAGGCACTGCTTTCGCACCTTCTTTAATTGATTCGTCGCCTCACAAATTTGGACTGGAATAGACGATCCACGCGCATCACACGAAGGAACACGAAGGTCTTTTTGGTGTGACTTCGTGTTATTTCGTGGATCGTTCTAATGCGGCAGAATTCAGTTTACGAAACCACAGATCGTTTGCGGCTCTTCCGCTTCGGTGTTTCGGTTGCTGTGGGCACTTGAAACCACATGGTCGCCAGCGGCGGCAATGTCACTGCCGCCGAGTACTGTTGGCCATGCGATGGTGTTTCCTCCGCAAAGACTGACTCAGGCAACTCTGTGTCGCCACCGGCATAAGTCTTCGAATCGGTATTAACCAACAACTTGTACTCACCTGCACGAGGTAAACCAAGCTGATGTTTCTCGCGCAGGATGGGGGAAAAGTTTCCCACGCAAACCAGTTCTTTTCCCGTCTCAGGTGATCGGCGAATAAAGGAAACGATATTCTCCAGGGCGTTGTCAGCATCGATCCATTGAAAGCCCGAAGGGTCACCGTCAACTTCCCAAAGCGAATTGTTTTTCGCGTAAGTTCGATTGAGATCCCGAACCAATCTCTGCACACCGCTGTGTAAATCGTCTTCGAGGAGATGCCAGTCGAGACTTTCCTGTTCAGTCCACTCTCGCCATTGGCCAAACTCGCCGCCCATAAACAGTAGCTTTTTCCCCGGATGCGCCCACATGTATGCATAAAGCGCGCGCAGCGTCGCGAATTTCTGATCGTCGGTGCCGGGCATTTTGTTAAGCAACGCGCCCTTCATATGCACCACCTCGTCATGTGAGAACGGCAGAATGAAGTTCTCACTCCAGGCGTAGAGCAAACCAAATGTCAGCGAGTTGTGATTGCCGCCGCGAAAAAGCGGATCCGTCTGAAAGTATTTCAGCGTGTCGTGCATCCAGCCCATGTTCCATTTGAAGTCGAATCCCAGGCCGCCTGCATAGACTGGGTGGCTCACCTGAGGCCAGGCAGTCGATTCTTCGGCAATCATCATCACGCCCGGACATTCCTGATGCACGACTTCATTCAGTTCCCTCAATAGCGAAATGGCTTCGAGACTTTCGCGACCGCCAAACTGGTTCGGGACCCACTCGCCTTCCTTCCGGCTGTAGTCGCGATACAGCATCGAGGCGACTGCGTCTACTCGCAATCCGTCAATGTGAAATTCCTTGAACCAGTAAAGCGCGTTGCCAATCAAAAAATTACGGACTTCATTTCGGCTGTAGTTGAAAATATATGTGCCCCAGTCAGGATGTTCACCCAGCCGGGCATCGAGATGTTCATAGAGTGCCGAGCCATCGAAACGTCCCAGGGCAAAAGCGTCTTTGGGGAAGTGGGCCGGGACCCAATCCATGATCACGCCGATCTCTTTTTTATGAAGATAATCGATCAGGTAACGGAGATCGTCGGGCGAGCCATATCGTGATGACGCCGCATAGTAACTGCCAACCTGATAACCCCAGGATGGTCCGTAGGGATGTTCCTTCAACGGCAGAAACTCGACGTGGGTAAATCCCATCGCGCCGATGTAGTCAGCCAACGGTTCAGCCATCTCCCGATAGGTGAACGGTCGATTCTCTTCATCAGGCACGCGTCTCCATGAGCCCAGATGAACTTCATAAATCGACAACGGCTGACGAAAGTGTTGGCGCCCGGCGCGCTTTTTTAGCCAGGCGCTGTCCCGAAACTTGTAATTCGATTTGAAGATGACGGATGAAGTATTGGGCGGCACCTCCATCATAAAAGCGTAGGGGTCAGCCTTGAGAAACTTAGGCAGGCCGCGACTCTCAATTTCGTATTTGTACAACTGCCCGGCCTTGAGCCGCGGGATGAAGAGTTCCCAAACGCCACTCTGTCCCAGCGATCGCATTGGGTTCTCTGCGCCGTCCCAACTGTTGAAATCGCCGACCACACTCACGCTCTTAGCCTGCGGCGCCCACACTGCAAAGACGACGCCACGTCGTCCCTCATGAGTAATTAGGTGCGCGCCCAGCTTGTCGTAGATGCGTTGGTGTTTGCCCTCGCCGAATAGATGTAGATCGATGTCGCCGAGGGTCGGTGAGAACTCGTGATGATCAGATTGAGAATCACGCCTCCGGGTTGAAGGCTCGTTTCTCCTGAGTTTCGCAACAAGTTTGCGATTCGCGGGGGATTTGGAGTTTTTCGCTCCCGGGCACCGTTCTTTCGCCTTAGTCATGGGGCAGCAGTCTACCGCAAAAGAACAGTTATGTTCGAAGGAACCTTTGACGTAGGAAGCAAAAGGACACGATCCACCAAGTCACACGAACTAACACGAATCAGTTCGTGTAATTTCGTGTAGTTTCGTGGATCGTTTGCCTGAGTTCGGAAGTGGGCTTGTATGGGCAAGAACAGTTTTACCGTGTCAACGACGGCATCAGCGGTTCGACTAACTGTCGATAAATATCAGCGCCGTTTCCCAGCTCCGGCCGATTGCTTTTAGCCTGGACAAGGATATCCAGAAATTGATTGCGGCCCGTCGGCAGTCCTAACTGAGTTAACAGATCGATCACTCGGGCAGCGTATTTCATGATCTGAACAGTTTCAATTCCTCCCAGGTCCGAGAAGAACCAGCCGCAGCTGGTAAGCATCAGCAACGAGTTTCGTTGCATTTCCAGCAACGTCAGCGCACGGGCCTGTTCTCTCATGGACAGAGTTCCCTTCGCGTGGTTTGTAAGAAACTCCTCGCGTGAACGGCCCGAATCGAGAAGCAACTGGATCGAGGCATTGCGAGCCTGCCATGAATCGGCAAACAACTGATTGCCATTTTCTTCAAACCGCGCGGCTGCATGATCGCGCAGGAAATTCATAGCTGCTCGCAGAGGCTCACGCCACGATTGGTTCCATCCCGGTTCCCCACCCGTGTGACATCCGCAGTCTCGCCCCCAACGCGATACACCGTGTGCACAACTCCACGAAGTTCCCTCTCCCAGTGGACCCTGGCTGATCTCCACCTCAACTTCTGCCGGATGTTCGTCCAAAAACTCACCGTAGTTTGTGATTTTGAAACCAGCTTCGGGTGCCTCGATCGCCAGCGCGTGTGCCAAACACAGATCCCCAAACTTGAAGTGGTGGCCGTAGGTTTCGCCATCAGTGGCGACATTCACGAGCTCGCCTCGCGAAGCAGATTGTTTGAATCTCTGCACCAGCATTTCGCTTGAAACCAGTGCCTTCTCAAACGCTATAGCGCGAGATGATGGGCCATCGTAAAAGAAAATCGCAATCGAACGCCCGGATCCATCACGATGAAGATACCGGTAAGCTCGCGACGTATCGATTTCACCATTCTTAACGATTTGCCACTCGCCGCTGTTCGAAAGCCTGTAGCGTTGTGCCTGGTCGGGAGCCAGAATTACATACCTGAGGTTCTGCTCAATCAGTAGATCGAGAGTTCTGTTGTCGCAGGCTGTCTCAGGTAACCAAAGCGATTCCGGTTCGCGTTTGAAACGATAGACAAAGTCGGCAACACCCCAGACGACCTGAGTGAGCCGATCGCGCTCGTTCGCGAGCGGGAGAATCGCGTGGCCGTAAGCCTGTGCAATAGCGTTGCCGTGGCCGCTACGTGTTTTTACGCTGGCGCGATCGGCTTCAAGAATCCTGGAGTAAGTTTGCGGATGATGAGTTTCGAGCCAGGACAAGAGAGTAGGACCAAAGTTAAAGCTCAGGTACTCGTAGTTGTTAATCGTGCGTTCGATCGTTTGGTTGGATTCAATGATTTGAGCGCGGGCGTTGGGACCGTAACATTCCGCATGGATGCGTTCGTTCCAGTCGTGGTAGGGCGCTGCGCCTGGTTCACGATCAACTTGTCCGGTCCAGGGATTTTCGCGCGGCGGTTGGTAGAAGTGTCCGTGAATGATTAGCGCGGTCATTGAGTTGCGATTTACTAAGCAGAGACATAATTAGCCGCGGATTCACGTGGGTGAAAGCGGATCTGAAAGATCTGAATCAAGCATAACAAGCTTGTGTTGGAAAGGGGGCAAGCGAAGCGCGCCCCCGCTGACTCTCGCTTCAATTCAAATTGAGTCCACAAAGCTCGTCAGTGAAACTCAAGTTTGAATTCTCATGAATCTTGAGCGGGGGCGCGCTCCGCTTGCCCCCTTCCTAACGCAAGCTTGCTATGAGTGATCTGATAATCTCAGATCCGCGTTCATCCGCGTAAATCCGCGGCTAAATCTTCCTGGCTTAATTAACTTCTCTTCCGACCAGCCATGTCCAAACCAACAGCCGCCACCAGGATCGCACCTTTGATGATGTTCTGCATGTAAGGTTCTACTCTTTCGAGAGACATGCCGTTATCGAGACTGGCCATGATCAGCGCGCCCAAAACCGCTCCGAACACCGTTCCACGGCCGCCCATTAGACTGGTCCCGCCAATCACACACGCCGCAATGGCATCGAGTTCGAGCAGTTGTCCCGCGTCAGGCGAAGCGCTACCGACTCTGGCCGTGTAGATAATCGCCGCCACGCCAGCCAGTGCGCCCATGATGCAGAAGACCGCGAGGATATGTTTTCGAATATTTATTCCCGACAGCCGGGCCGCGTCAGGATTGCCGCCGATCGCGTAAAGGTAACGTCCGAAGGTTGTGTTCTGCGTCAGGAACGCACCGGCGAGCGCGATTGCCAAGAAAATGATTACCGGGTTCGGCATACCGGCTCGGACACCAGCCGCGATCTCGTAAGCGTTCATCATGTAGACAAAGCCTATGATGACAGCACAGGGAAGCAGAATGCGCGCCAACAAAAGACCGGGGGAACTCGCTTCGAGTCCGTGGCGACGGCGAGCACGGTTGCGTGAGATATTCAGGAGAATGATTGCGACGACCGCCACAATTGCAATCACCCAACCCACGATCGGCCCGACATAGTTTTGCCCAATTGCCTTAAAGCCCGGCAGCTGGATGGGAATCGTCTCTCCTCTGCTCAAGCCAAGAATCACACCTCGCCAGGCGAGCAAACCGCCCAACGTAACGATGAAAGCCGGGATGTTGACGTACGCAGTCAGGGTCCCTTGCAATGCACCAATAGCGATAGCCACAGCAACACCTGCCGCCAGCGACGGAACGAGTCCCCAGCCGAGCCAACCCTGGGCCATTGCGGCGATACCACCGGCAAGTCCCACGACGGAACCAACCGAGAGATCAATCTGCGCCGTGATAATTACCATCAACATTCCCACCGCGAGAATTCCTGTCACAGCGGTCTGGCGCATCAGATTGGAAAAGTTTCTGGGACTGAGAAATATGGATTCGGTCGACCAGTGAAAGAAAATCCAGATCGCGATCAACGCAAAGAGCATCGTGTACGCGCGAAGCGTGTCGGTGGGTATTTTGAACTTGCCGATCCGCGTTTGCGCAGTTTCAATCTCGTCACCAACGGGGACGAAATCCGAAGCAGCAGTCGGACGATCGGCATCGGGCTCGTTTCTTCCAGTCATAGGGCCACATTTCGCGGACTATCAAGCCGCGCGCTGAACATTCCCCGTCGCGCACTCCATCACTTTTTCCGGCGTCGCACACGCACGGGTAAATTCCCCGGTCATGCGTCCTTCGTGCAAGACGACCACTCGATCAGAGAGCCCAAGCACTTCCGGCAACTCTGACGATACCAACACTATCGCGAGACCTTCGCGGGCCAGTCGATTGATTTGCGCGTAAATCTCTTGCTTGGCGCCGACATCAATGCCGCGAGTGGGCTCATCCAGAAACAAAACGCGTGGATTTGTCAGGAGCCATTTTGCCAGTACCACCTTTTGTTGATTTCCCCCCGAGAGCGTACCGGCGCCTGTGAAAACTGAATTGGCTTTCACGCGCAATTCTTTCATCGCACGTTCACCAGCCGCAGCTTCGGCGTCGATGCTGGTGATGAATCGCCCCGAAAGTTGGCGCAAGCCGGCCAGCGTCATGTTGTTGAGTATGGTCTGGTCAAGCACCAGGCCGAAGCGTTTGCGATCTTCAGTCACAAAACCAATTCCTTGCTTGATTGCTTCGCTTGGACTCTTGATACTCACGCGCCGGCCGCCGACCAAGATCTCACCGGATACGCGACCGGGATGCGCGCCGAAAATTGCCATCAGCAAATCACTGCGGCCGGCGCCCATCAACCCTGCTATGCCGAGAACTTCGCCCTGCTTCACCGAGAAACTAACCGCATCAACCAGTTTCTTGTCGTTGACCACTGGATCCTTAACCGAGAGGTTCCGCACCTCGAAAACTACGTCGCCCTGATCGTGGTCAACCACCGGAAAGATTTCGCCTACTTCGCGCCCAACCATTCGGGCAATTACCTTGGCCTGGTTCAAACTCTCGGTGCGCTCTGTGCCAACCGTCTGACCATCGCGCAGGACAGTGATACGGCTGCTGACGCGAAACACCTCATTCAATTTATGGGAAATGTAAATCATGCCGACGCCGCGTTCGCGGAGCTTGAAGAGAATGCCAAACAGAGTTTCTACCTCCGCCTCGGTAAGCGCGGCCGTTGGCTCATCCAACACCAGAATCTGAGCTTCGTGAGAAAGCGCCTTCGCTATCTCAATCAGTTGCTGTTGGCCCAGACCGAGGTTGCGAATCGGTGTCTTTGGATCGAGATTCAGGTGAACATCAGTCAGGAGCTTTCGAGCCTGTCGATACAATTCCTCACGGCGAATCACCCCAAACTTGCTCGGCTCACGTCCCAAAAAGATGTTCTCAGCAATACTCATCTCTTTGACTAGAGACAGCTCCTGGTAAATGACCGCGATACCGGCTTTCTCTGCATCGCGCACGCTGGAGAATCGTCTTTCTTCCCCTTCGATCAGAATCTCGCCACCGTATTGCGGATACGGATAAACGCCACCTAGGATCTTCATCAGCGTCGATTTGCCTGCGCCATTCTCGCCGACTAAAGCATGTATCTCGCCTTTATGAAGATCGAACGAAACACCATCCAAAGCCCGAACCCCTGGAAAGGTCTTCGTGATGCTCCGCATCTCCAAAAGAAGTTTCGAGTTTCGAGTTTCGAGTTCCGAGTTGCTCATTGGTTCGCTCTCAGTTACGGCGCAGTTGACTTGTATTTGGTACCTTTGTAACCGGAACGACGCAGGTAATTCATCAGACCACCAATCATGTTCGCTGTGACCTCTGCGACGCCGCCTAAACCATCAAATTGCTTGGCGTCAACGTAGTTCTGATCAAGCGCCACGTACAGCTGACATCGAACTTCTGCGGCGGAGCCCTTTGGCAGTAGCAAGAAATTGAATGAATTCTCCTGTTCCGCTTCTGTCGTGCCCTTCTGCGATGTTAGACATAACAGAAATGGCGGCTCGCCGAATCTGATCCCGTAAAGCGAAGTCTCGACTAAATGCTCCTTGGTTCGAGACTTTGTAGACCTGCTTCGTAAGTTCTCGTGCCTTTTTCCAAGATTCGATCTCTTCAAACTTCTTGATGTAGCCATGGGTGAGTCCTCCTTTAGAGTGTGAGAAATGACCTCTTGTTTTGCTCGGAAACTCGAAACTCGAAACTCGAAACTCTACTTAAGGTCGCGGACACTTATCCGCCGGTATCCCCGCGCAGATCTGTTCCAGAGTGTGATAGCCATCCTTCACTACTGTGTTGAGCAAATTGTTACGATCAACGACCAACGGTTCATGCAGGATTGCCGGAACTTTCTTGCGACCATTGTCGATGCTGTCGTTGGTCTCAACTTTTTCACCGCGCGCCAGCTTGATAGCGGCGTCGACCGCACCATACGCCAACGGTTGGATCGGTTTATAAATCGTCATCGTTTGTTTGCCTTCGGCGATCAGCTTCAGCGAGGCGAGATCGGCATCCTGGCCCGACACTAGAACTTTTCCCGCCAATCCTTGTCCTTCGAGAGCCTGAATAGCTCCGCGCGCTGTTCCGTCGTTCGAACAGACGACGGCGTCGATCTGGTTTTGGGATCGCGTAAGCGCATTCTCAACGATGTTCAGGGCCGCACTCGCCTGCCACTCCTTCGCGTAGTCATCAACGACAATCTTCACATCGCCGCGATCCACCGCCGGCTTGAGCACGTTCATTTGTCCCTGATGCAACAACAGCGCATTGTTGTCCGTGGGAGAACCGCCGACAATCACGAAATTCGCCGGCTTCTTGTTTACGTGACTAAGTATATATTCCGCTTGCATCTCTCCGATCTTTACTACCTGATGCGACGTGTAGAGATCGACATCGGAATTCTTAATCAACCGGTCGTAAGAAATAACCGGAACGCCCTGACGGTGCGCTGCTTCGACAATCGCGGCAGCAACTTCGCCGTTATGTGGCGCCACAATCAGGACATCAACGCCCTGCGTCAGAAGGTTCTCGGCCTGCTTGATCTGCAAACTGTCGTCGCCGTTTGCAACCTGCACGTTAACCTGCATGCCCAGTTCTTTGGCGCGCTTTTCGACCAGATCCTTGTCCCGTTGCCAGCGTTCTTCCTTCAAAGTGTCCATCGAGAAACCAATACTTACCGGGTCATTCGGACCTTTTTTCTTGGCCGTCGTCGCGGTGTTGGTAGGTTGAGTTCCGGATACGCAGGCACCGGCAATTAATGCCAGAACAATAAGACAGCACATCAGGGTTTTTAGTCGCATAGGTTGGAGTCTCCAGTTTGCAGTTTTGGTACAGACATATCGGCGATGCCTAACGATTGCAACGCCGAACAGGGTCATCGACGTTAGGAATTGAAGCATCTGCGCCTGGTTGGGTGGGCTAGCTTAGCAGACTCTCCAGCGAATTACATTATTGAAGATGGCGTCGCTTTGCTCACGCTTCCGCTGAGTTCCAACCTCCAGCTGCGAGAGCAGAAAAACAGCGTTCCTTGGATTGTCACCAAGAGCGTGATAGCGTCTCGCGGCGTAAGGGCATAGCGATGTCCGACCGTTGATGCAGCGGCTCACGAACGCTCTCCGGCCAGCGCATGTCACAACTACTCACAGGCTGGACCACCAGAACTTGCTGGCGCGAATGGTATGCAACAGAACGACGAATTAATGGGAGGGTCTCCTCCCACACGCCGGGTCGTTCCGCTGCTTCACATCGGGTTTGTGCTGATAGGCATCGTCAACACGTTGCTTGGCCCAATTCTACCGATGCTCTCGGCTCGATGGCGGCTCGACGACGCCGGTGCGGGCGGGCTTTTTTTTGTTCAGTCCGCTGGGGCCATCGTGGGTTCAGCGCTGTCGGGCCTGCTCATCAAGCGGTTTGGGTTTTTGCCCTTATTGGTAGCGGGCTTCACCTTGATGGCGGTCAGTACAACTTGTCTCGGCTTCGAGCCGTGGGTCGTGGGCGTTTTGTCAATTTCGGGAACGGGCCTGTCACTCGGACTCACTATCCCGACGATTAATCTGCTGATCTCGGAACTCAATATCGGGCGACGCGCGGCTGCGCTTAACCTCTTAAACCTCGCCTGGGGAGTCGGGGCGGTCAGCGGCCCTGTGCTGGTCCCCACGCTTTCGCGCGCCGTCGGACTCCCATTCGCGCTACTCTGTGTCGCTGCCTCCTTCATCGTGATCGGCGTGCTTGTCGGGCGCAGCACCGTCGTTCTACCTGTTGCTGAGAAAACCGGAGAGGGAACGAGTTCTGGAGCCATTCGCCTCTGGATGACTCCGTACGCGCTCCTCACAGCCGCTCTGGTTTTTGTGAACATTGGGACGGAGTCAGCAATTGGAGGTTGGGTCGCCTCATATGTCCAACGCCTCGGTCACTCGTCCCAACTTTCATGGGCGGTGGCTCCGTCGCTCTTCTGGGCGGGTCTGTTGTCAGGTAGGGCCGCGGCTCCGTTGGTCCTTCGACGTGTACGCGAAACCTGGATGGTGCTCCTGGGTATGCTTGTCGCTGTAAGCGGGTTAGTCGTTATTCTTTTGGGTACGAACATAGTGCCGGTCCTGATTGGAGTAGGTCTTGCGGGACTTGGGCTAGCTCCAGTCTTTCCGACGACCATCGCGCTCTTCACTGAGCGATTCGGGCACGACGCAAGCCGCCTCACTGGCGCTCTATTTATCCTGGCTGGATTGGGTGCGGCCGTCTTCCCGTGGCTCGTCGGACTCGCATCGTCTCATTATGGCGCGTTGCGCGCCGGGTTGGTCATCCCACTCGTCGGCGCGTCGGTGATGATCGTTTTACACGCGGCAATCATGACGACATTGCCGTCTCGCAAATAACCTTGCAACGGTTCCGGGGTTAGCGCGGCAGAAGCCGATATCCCAAGAATTATTACTTTGATTTTCGCTCTGCCAACCCTATAGTTTCGGTCAATCGGTTGCCAACTCGTGGTGCGCGCACGAACTGCTCGAAGACAAGATGGAGACTGCGGCCGAAGGTTTGGCCACGCGCACCGCCTTCGAACTCACACAGCGCATCTTGTGGGAACTTCTTGACGACTTTGTGCTGGTGAGTGAGGGCGAAATGCTCCAGGCTATTGGTCTCTACGTTGAGAAGGCGCATACGCTCTCAGAAGCTGCCGGTGCGGCGTCACTGGCGGCCGCCCTCAAGCTCCGCGAGCGTCTGGCGAATCAAACAGTGGCGCTTGTTCTGAGTGGCGGCAATATCACGGTCGGACAGCTCCGTGTGGCGCTCGCCTCGCATGATCGCATGAACTGATCGCCCGTCCGGATGGGCCTCGTTCCGCGGGATAGCAAACAAGGTATTCTTATCATCACTGTGTCGGGTATTATCACAGTATTGAGCGGCTGCTCTCGACAGGACACAAAATGAACGCCGCCTTGAGACTAATCCTGGTAATAGCGATATGGGCCTGGTCGTCTTCTGCGGCCCCAGCACAAACAGCCGCTGACGAGCCTCTAATGCTCATCCGAATGCCGGATGAAGCAGCATTAGTCGACCTGCCGACGCAGGCAGACATAGCTCGTTTCGCGGCCTCGCGGGGAACATACCTTCACATGACTCCGCAAGATTTGATGCGAGATCACGAGCTAGCGCGTCAGGTGCTTGGGCAGAGTCAGATCTTTGATGAACTCGCGCATTTCCAGTCCCAATACAACATGGCTGTGAAGATCAAGTTCATTTCCTGGGCCGATGCATTTCGCTTCTTTTCAGACTACGTGTCCGACCCTAGTAACCCGCCCATTGTTGCGCAGCTCGGGGACACCTGGGCAGCCTACTTTCGTTCGCTGGATGCTATCCCATACGAGCAACGGCAGGCGTGGGATGTACGGCTGCTTTGGTACTGGAAGGACATGGTCAACCCTGACGAGATTTCTGAGGGTGATGGATTTGTGGCGGCATGTCAGAGGCTGCATGAGGCCCCTCCCCCTGAATTGTTGGCGCCGTTTGTTATTTCTACCGCCCAGGATTGGAACCTTCTCCATGATCTTTCTGTCTGGCTCTATAACGCTGGCCTACCTTCTCTCATCTCGTCAGAAAAGAAGCTTGGAATGCTGCCGTGGAAAGAGGCGAGATTTGGCGGCTCCGAAGGAGAACGGGCCGCCAAATTTCTGATAAACCTGGCGAAGCGTGGCCATGTCGCCCTGCCAGAACAACCCACTGATCAAATTGTCGAAGACTTTCTTGCCCGGAAGTACGCCATGGTCATCGTCGGACCCTGGGTTCCAAGGGCAGCGGCGAAACGACTCGGACCAGATTGGCAATCGAAGATTGGCGCAACATTACCTCCACGGATTGGCGCGAACGTCGCCACGACGATCAAGGGTGGCTCCTTGTTAGTGGTTCTCGATCCAAGCCATGGCAAAAACCCAACAGGCGTTTCCCGGGCGCGCAGCCTGGTCGAATTCTTTGGCTCAATAGAAAGCCAACGTCGTTACAATCGCGCCCTTGGGGCATTACCGGCGAACCCTCACGTGATGGTGGAAACGCCGTATTCGGACGTGATAAATACGGCGTTGGAGAGGGGGAAGACATACCCAGAGATTCCTGAGTGGGCTCCGGTCGTTGAGAATCTTGCGACCAGAGATAATTTCTATGCCTTCTGGAAACGCCTATCGGCTCTCGCCGATACGCGTTCGGTGGCAAGCGAGACGGAACAGGCGAATCGCGAGAAACTCATTCTGGCGGCTCTGCACTCAGCTCAGGCAGACATTAACAAGGAATTGTCGCCTGGAAAGTTATCCGTTCTCTGGCCCTGGCTGCTGGCCTTAACTCTGCTCGTGATTGCTGTCGTCTTTGCCTCCGTATGGCAACAGCGAGTCGAACGAAAGCGCATAGCGGAATTACGACAAACCCGCGACTTGCTGGCCACCTTGCAACGTCGGACGGCGCCTCTGCAAGAGTCCATGGGCTCTGTCGCTTTGGCCGCGTCGGAGGATCCGCCGACATTGGCCATCAAAGGTTACCCAGCTCTCTATTTAAATACTGCGAAGCGCAAGGTCTTCGTAAAGAAGACGCGTTCCGAGCCGCTCGAAGAGATCATTCACGGAGCGGAATATGACCTGTTTCGGCACATCCTCGAGTGTCTGCAAGCGGGTTGGTATGAGACACACTGGGTATGGAGCTACAGCATCTGGCCGGAAGCGCACCCTAAGTTTCCGAAAGAAGCATTTGCCATTCACTGCACGAAACTTCGAAAGGAGATCGAAAGCGTCTGGCGCTTGGGAAAAATGCTTGGGAGAGGCTCTTATCACGGCGGCGCAATTCCAATAGAAGTCAGAGATGTCCACTTCTACACTGACGCCCAGACCGAAGCTGGCGCTCATTCGATTTGGTCGCTCTTTCATGCCTCTGAACAATCGTTGAAAGCGTACAAAGCCGAGCAATGGGAAGAGGCGCGCCGCCATGTGGAACAGTTGCTGCAGATTGATGGGGAGAATTGGCCGGGCAATATTCTCCTCTGCCAGTTAGCAATCCAAAACCATGTCGACATGAATGACGCTTTCGTTCGCAACGCAATTGTGTTTGCCTACCAACAGAGACCGCACTACGAGCGCGCGTTTGAAATGGTCGCAAACCTACCCGAAGAGAAAGTGAGCCTGGAACAGAAGGAGAGGCTGCATTCACGGCTGGCAAACCTGTTGGAAATTATCCCCCAGTTGCCGCCGCTTCAGCCAGAACTTCAACCTCGCGCCGAACGAGCACCCTGGCGGAACAGGAATCAGCTCACTGATTGGTCCAGCTATTTAAGTGGAAAGAAAGAAGCACTAACCGGGAAAGAGATCAGGGTCGCCGAGGAGGTCAAGCGATTTGTCACCCAGCGTCTCTATTGGGCCTCTCCAGGAGAAGTCAAAGAGCATTTTCGAGAGTTTGTTCAAGACCTGGCGCTGGACGAATCACGGTGGCCCGATGAGCGGCTCCCTTCCAGCGAGAAGGCCTTTAAATACCGTGCCTTGGATTATGTGCTTGCTGGGATCCACCATCTCTCGGATGACGATGAGTCGAAAGCAGTCACAAAGGCTCAAAACCTACGTAAGCTGTGGAGCACAAGGGCACAACTGAGCAAGCAGCTTGAACGAGAACTCACCAATGACGAAATCTACCACGAATGTCGGCAGCGATACGGATGGAGCCGTTCGGGGTTTGATCATCTCCTCGAGTTTGAGAGTTTCTGCCACCCGCAGCCATTCGATGAGTGACACTGGAAGAACATAGACGCCGAGACGGGGCAGTTCAAACCCACTCAAACCCACCTTTTCCTGTCTGAATGCTGCCCGTAAATATTTCCCACGTATGATCCGTTACACACGCATCGTGGGAATCGGGGGAGACGTGTACCTCGGTTCGAATGCACCTTAAATTTTCCGACTAACCCGGGCACGACATCATGTTCCAGGCTCGACCAAGGAGTACTAACATGCGACTCAGATTTTCTGCGCTTGCTCGTATTATTTTGTGTGGTTCAATCGTGCTGTTGTGCGCGGCTGCTGTGAGCGCGCAATTTAGGGCCGGCATTCAGGGCACAGTGAAAGACTCTCAGGGGGGGCAGTTGACGGTGCAACGATCACCGTAACCAACAAGGAAACGGCCAAGACGCAGCAAGTCACTAGCAGCAGCGAGGGCTTCTATCGCGCCTCAGGTTTGCCTCCGGGGACGTACACAGTCACTGCGGAGAAGACGGGGTACAAGAAGGCACTGCTCGAAAGCGTTTCCGTGGGCGCTGAGACTACACAAGGCCTTGATATTAACCTCGAAGTTGGCGAGGTCACAGCAACCGTTACCGTCTCGGAAGAGGCGGCAACAGCTCTACAGACTGAGAACGCGACTATCGGTGGATCGATCACCACACGGGAGGTTCTGGCTCTGCCTCAGGTCGGGCGCGACCCCTACCAGCTGATCCGACTCTCCCCGGGTGTCTTTGGCCAGGGCGCGTTTATTGGCCAAGGTAATGCGGTCAGGTTCCCGAACGGGAATTCGGGCGGGGATTCCGGAGGCAACATCTTTTCGACTGAGAACCGGCCCGAGATCAGCGCCGGGGGCCAGCGGGTGGAATCCAACAACATTCAGATTGACGGCGTTAACGCGATGAGCCAGAACTGGGGTGGTTCGGCTGTGATCACCCCGAACCAGGAGTCGGTCAAGGAGGTCCGTGTACTGGCGACCAACTACTCCGCCGAGAACGGCCGCAACACCGGCGCCCAGATCCAGGTGGTTTCTCAAAGCGGCGCCAACGCGTTTCACGGAAGTCTGTTTTTCAAGCGCAACACGCCAGGCATGAACGCTTTCCAAGACTTTACACGCGCTGGGACAGCGCTGCGCGAGGATCCGCAGCGCGTTAATCAGTTTCTGAGCACGTACGGTGGCAGCATCGGCGGCCCCATCTACTTGCCGCGCTTTGGTGAAGGTGGCCCAGCCTATTGGAGTGGCAAAAACAAACTCTTCTTCTTCTTCTCGTATGAGACCGCTACGCGGGACAGCAGCCGCCTGGAAGGTCAGTGGGTCCAGACGCTGCAGTACGCCAACGCGGTAAAGAACCTGCGCCCCAACAGTATTGCAGCGGCTATTTACAGGTTTCCCGGCGTTATCCCGCTCCGGATTGCCAGCGTTGACTCTCGGAGTTGTGGTTCTGCCGGCTTCAACGACGCCGGCACCTGCAACCAGGTGGCGGGCGGTCTGGATATCGGCTCGATTAACACGGCCGCAACACCTGGCGTGCTCCAACCCGGTACAGGCGCCGGCTTGGACGGCATTCCCGACATCCAGTTTGCCCAGCTTACCATTCCGGATGTAAACAAGTCGCGACAGTTCAACGCGCGTGTCGACTACCAGGTGACCAAGGACGACCTAGTAGCTTTCAGCATGTATTTCGTCCCCAATAACAACGATTTCGCTTGGGGGGGTGTAGGCCGCCCTGCGTTTGACTTCACCTCGGCGCGGCGAAATACCGTGGGCACGTTGCTGTGGACGCGCACGCTTTCGCCGACCATGATCAACGAAGCGCGCTTCAACGTCACCCGCTGGTTTTTCGACGAAATTAGCTCGAACCCGGAGATAGGCTGGGGGATTCCAAAGGGTATCGTTTGTTATAACCCTGGTTGCCGTGCCTGGGGCGGACAAGACGTCGGACCGGGGGTTTTCTACCAGACCACTTACAACTTCCGGGACACAGTGAGCAAGGTGATCGGTGCTCACGGGTTGAAGTTCGGCGGGGACTTCATTGCCGAGCAGAACAACGACAAGGCGCCCTGGGCGGGTCGTCCGACCTATTGGTTCGGCAATCCCTGGAGTTTTGCCAATGATGCGCCCCACGAGCAAGTGGCTAACTTCGATCCGAAGACCGGCGCCTTTACGGAATTGACGGCGTACGCCCGTTCCAAGTATTACGCCGTGTTCGCGCAGGACGACTGGAAGATCCGGCCAAACCTGACGCTGAACCTTGGACTGCGGTGGGAATACTTCGCACCGCTTCGCAGCAAAAATAACAGAATCTCGAATCTCGTTCTGGGTCCGAACGGAGATCTCCTGGGTGCGAAGATCAAGACGGGAGGCAGCCTGTTCAACCCGGATCGAAACAATTTCGGGCCGCAGATCGGCTTTGCCTGGAGTCCGAGAAAAGTCCTTGGGCATAACACCGAGAATAAAGCCGTGCTGCGTGGCGGCTTCGGCATCGGATATAACCGCCTTCCTGGATCCAGGTTGTTCGAATCGCGATTTAATCCGCCGTTTAGCGCCGGATTCAATTTGTTTCTAAACGACGGAAACGGTGACGGTATACAAGATCTGCAATACGCACTGGCCCGCAGCATTAATGGATTTGACTATCCATCGAATCCAGCAGCAATATTGACTTTCGACCCCAACACAGGTTTGCCGCTGACCGGCAATCGGCCCGGCGTGAATGCGACGCTGCAAGACGTCCCGAATTCGTATGCGTATCGCTACTCCCTGGAGGGGGAGTACGAGGTCGGATCCGGCTGGATCGCTTCACTTACTTACCAGGGCAGCAAGGCCCGCAAGCTTCCCCGTACGGTCCCCTATCACTTGTTCGTTACCCCCCATCCGAGGCTGAACTTCGTAAACTTGATGCTTAACGACGCCTATAGCAACTTTAACGCACTGCTTTTCGGCGCGGCGCACCGGTTTTCTAAGGGCTTCTCGTTCAACGCCGAGTACCGTTTTGCCAAGAGTCAGGACACGTGCTCCAGTGATAATGGGTGCCCGCAGACCTTTCCGTTCGACCAAAGCTCGGAATACGGCCCATCGGACTTCGACGTTCGACATGCATTCAAGGCTTACGGGGTTTGGAGCTTGCCGATCTTCCGCGACCGCAAGGATTGGCTGGGCAAGCTGGCCGGAGGCTGGGAACTGAGCGGAGACCTCGGGACCAATTCCGGGTTCCCGTGGACGCCGGTAGTAGGCGGTGACGAGTGCCGTGTGCAGGTAGCCGGGGGAGGGGTGTGCCCGCTGCGACCCATCGCCCAAATACGGCCCGCCGCAACGAATAGCACCAGCAACAGCACCTTTCTTGGAGCTGGCCAGTTCCCAGGCGGTGGGTTGACCTACTTTACGGCGCCGCCGAAATGCGACAACGATCCCACTACCCCGGATCCTCCGTGTGCCGCCATTCCGCCGCGGCCAGGCGTTGGCCGCAACAGCCTCCGCGGTCCCGGCTACTTCAGTGTGAATTTGAGCGCCCTCAAGCGATTCGGCATGCCTATCCTTGGGGAAGGCGCAGGTATCGAAATCCGAGGTAATGCTTACAACATCTTCAACAGACTAAACCTCGAGTCCTTCCAGGCCAACCAAGACAACACCCGGATCGACCGCGCGGAATTTGGGCGGGCGTTGCGCGCGCTGTCTGGAAGGGTTACTGAAATTCAGGTTCGGCTCAGCTTCTGATTGGGATGTTTAGCGTCTGATAGGATCATGCGGGAGGGTGAGTACGTCACCCTCCCGCCTTCTTTATAATGTCATGTCCGCCGTTGCCCGCAAATCCGCAGCCGGGAGTTTCCTCCTTTACTTCTTCCTGACTTCAATCGTGTGCCTTACAGCCTCCGCGCAGCCGGCCGGCCCGTCGCTCGCTTCCGCCGACGCCGCGATGCAGGCTGGACGCTTTGCCAACGCCGCCCGGGAATACGAAGCCTGGCTCAAGGCTCATCCCGATTCCAAAGAAGTCCTGTTGGCGCTCGGGATTTGTTACGTGCAGTTGGAACGACAGAACGAAGCCGTAGCGACACTACGCCGCTACCTGAAACTGGTGCCTCGATCAGCCGCTGGACACGCTGCGCTCGGCATTGCGCTGCTTGATGGCGCAAAGACCGCGGAGGCGAAAACGGAACTGGAAACTGCAGTTCGGCTCAACCCCAGGCAGGTGGATGCCGTCGAAGCACTCGCCAGGATCTACCTGGTCGAAGGAGAAGCCGCCAAAGCCATATCGTTGCTGCGGCCGCTGGTAGCGTCAGGAGCCAATGCCGAGACACTATCTCTACTGGGCGACGCACTCATCAAGGCAGGGCAGGCGCCCGCTGCCGCGGCCATGCTCGAGCGCGAACTCCAAGCCAATCCCCGCAGCACGTCTCAGATTTACGCCTTGACAGCTTGTGCGCACCTAAAGGCCGGCGAGATCGCCAAGGTTGCTGAGATCTGTGAGCGAGGCATGAGAATCTATCCCGACTCGGACATTGAGGCAGTCTACCTCGCTCTGCCAGCACCATTTCTGGCAGAGAGGATTGGCGCGCGAATCGAGCGTCTCCAGAACGCCCCGGATGTGGCCGAACTAGTAGCCGTGGGGCGAGTGCTGGTAGACGCCGACGCGCACCACAAGACGAGGGCCAACGAAATTGCACAACGGCTGCTAGCTCATGCCATCGAACTGGCGCCCGACAACGCGTCGGCTCATTACAACTACGGCCGAGCGCTAAGCCGTAGCAGCATGGAGCGTGCGCTTAAGGAATGGGCCAAGGCGTTGGCCCTCCATCCCGGCGGTGAGCTTCGGCTACAGATCTTGATCAAGATTGGCGTGGCGAAGGTGGATCTTTCGGACTTCGAGGCGGCTGAACATGCCTTTCAAGCGGCCCTGGAAATCAATCGGAAGCTCCGGAGGCGCAACCCGGAGGCCATGCTGGAATACGTCCGCTTCCTGCAGTTGAAATCGCGACCTGAGGAGGCGGAAGCCTTGCTGCGTGAAATCCTAAGTTGGAACCCGTTGTCTCCTCAGGCGCACGTGGAACTGGCCAAGCTGCTGGCCGCCCGCGGGCAGTGGGACAAGGTCGTCGAAGAAGGGGAGTTCGTTTTGCGGAATGCGGGAGAGGACGAGGAATTGCTCCGCTCCGCCCACATGCTACTTGCCCGTGCCTATTACCGTTTAAACCAACCGGAGAAAGCGCAAAAGCACCGATCCTGGCTCGAGTCGCACTGATCCGCCACTTGGCCCAGCAAGCGTAAGGTGCCTCTGATGGCTCGGCGCGACTTTAAAAGTTCGCGGCGCTCAAAGAACAGACGATTAGAGGTTGGGTGGGCCATCCCACTGGTCGCAGTGGGCTCGTTCAGAGATTGCAGCCAAGTTCCACTTGAATTTGTTTCGGCCAAGATACCAACTTCGCGAAGCTACGAAGTTACTCTTCGCGTTGACCAGACATTGTGCGACGAATAGACCTAAGAACAGCCACGGTTGCGCGCTCCAACACGATTCGTGACGTCAACCGTCAGATCGTGCTCAATTACGTGCGTGAAAGAGGGCCAATTTCGCGTGCTGAGATCTCGCGCGAAACCGCGCTGCAACGCTCTACCGTCTCGTTGATTGTGGATGAGTTGAAGGTGGATGGGATTATTGAAGAGGTGTGCGGCGAATCTACTGGCGGGCGTCCGCCCATCTTGCTCTCTCTGCGTACAGTCGACGCCGCGGCCATCGGTGTGGACGTGGGTAAGAGACGAACAGTTATCGCGACGGGCGATTTGGCCGGACGCGTGCTGGAACAGGAAGAGTTTGCCACCGATCGTCACCTTGAGAAGACGATTCGTCTGATTGTTGACCGCGCCCGCAAACTCATCAGGAAGAACGGAAGTACGATTGAAGGAATTGGTGTCAGTTTGCCTGGATTGGTTAACTCAGAGACTGGGAAGCTCTTCATACCGCACTTCGAATGGGGTGATCTGTCCATCTCGGATGAGTTGATGGCCGGTACCGGACTGCCTGTGACAGTTGATAACGATGCCAATGCAGTCGCGCTGGCCGAACTCTGGTTTGGTCGTCCCGAAATACGCGAGGTTCGGGATTTCATCGTGGTTTTAGTCGGGGAGGGGATCGGCACAGGAATCGTCCTCGATGGGCAGGTCTATCGGGGTGAAGGCGGCGCCGCAGGCGAGTTTGGTCACATGACGATTGGCACGGGAGCGCCGGTTGCCTGCGCGTCCGGGAGTCGAGCGTGCTGGGAAGCCTTCTCCTCTGAGCGCGCCGCACTCGCACGTTACGCGAAGCTGTCGCGTGCCTCGAATGGAAGGTGCAGTAACAACTTTGGCTGCCTGGTTGATCTTGCTCTGAAGGGGGAAGGAGCGGCACGTGCCGCTCTGAAGGAAACGGCCCACTACCTTGGAGTTGGTATTGCGAATCTGATCCAAGGCTTGGCACCGGAAGTAGTTATCGTGGGTGGCCCAATCGTGCGCGCCTGGTCGTTGATTGCTGCAGATCTCAAAAGGTCCGTTGAAGCAAACATCGGTCGCGGCCTGCCTTCCACCCGCGTTATTGCTTCAACCCTGGGAGCGCAGCCGACCTTGATGGGCGCTCTCAGTTTGGTCCTGGCCAATAAGTTTTCTTCGGTATCGCTCACCTGACTCTCATGACGATCCTGTGTTGTATATGACGTGCTCCTTCACATAGTCTTACATCAATGGTAGCAATGATCTTCATTCTAATCGCGCTCTGCTCCTTGCCCGCCGGGGCGGCGCAGAAGCAATCTACGTCCCTACAGGATTTCGACAGACTGGCCGCGCAGGCCGCCCAGGCTCGTGATGCCAACCGGCTAGACGAAGCCGTCACGCTTTACCGTCAGGCGCTTCGTTCACGTCCCAAGTGGGGCGAAGGCTGGTTCTACTTGGCGACCCTATTGTATGAGCGTGATTCTTGGGCGGAAGCGGTTCAGGCCTTCAGGAAGGCGACCGATCTCGATCCCAAAGTAGGAACCGCGTGGGTGATGCTCGGGTTATGCGAGTTCAAGCTCGGCCGCTTTAGTGATGCCCTCGAGCACATCCAGCAAGGTCGTCGGTTGGGCACCCCAACTGAGCCGCAGTTTAATTATGTGATGCTTTACCACGAAGGAATTCTGCTGCTCAGCAAAGGGGAGTTCGATCGGGCCCGGGAGACGCTCGGCCTCCTGAGCCGTCAAGGAGTCGAGAACGAGGATCTGACCACTGCGCTTGGGCTTTCCGCTCTTCGCATTAGCTTCTCAAATCTGCTTGCGGGGGATTCGGCGCTGCACGAGCTGGTTCGCCGCGCCGGTTGGGTGGAAGGCCTGGCAGCACAGAAGAAGTTCGCGGAAGCGCTCAGTGAATACGATCGGCTGGCAACCGACTTCCCGAAGGCGCAAAACGTTCAGTATGCTTACGGGCGGTTTTTGATCGAAAGCAATCAGGATGAGAAAGCAATCGCGGCCTTCAAGCGCGAGATCGAAAATACTCCGAAGCACCTGTCGGCCCGACTCTGGATCGCCGATACTAAACTGAGGCTCAAAGACGCCGCCGGCGGGCTGCCCTACGCTGAAGAGGCGATGAAGCTTTATCCGAAGGCTCCGCTCGCGCATCTCCTTCTCGGGTTATTACTTCTTGATACTGGTCAGACGGCGCGGGCCATCACCGAGCTGGAAACTGCCGAAGCCGCGATTCAGAATGATCCCAAGATATACTTTGCACTAGGGCGCGCCTACGCCCGTGCTGGCCGCAAGCAGGATGCTGACCGCGCGCGCGCCACCTTCACACGCCTCAACAAACAGATAGAGGAAGGGAAGGGAGATCAACATTCCAAAGCGGCTCAGGAGAACCCCTCCAACATGGCGAAGCCCAGCCGGCCGTGAGGATTAAAAAACCCACGCAAGTATTAATTGATAGTTAGACCGCACCTCAGGCTGCTTCCGCGAGAGACGTTCCTTTTCCGGAAGCGCAATGCCATCTCTGAGAGAGGAAACATGATCACCCGATCCCACTCTAGCTGCCCTTTTCTACCAGCCTTCGTCCTTTTAGCGATCATGCTTGGGTCCGTCACGGCCTTTGCCCAGGCAGTTGGCCCACTGAGCGATCCTGCAATTGAAGCTCGTGTCTCCTCGCTGTTGCAGCAGATGACGTTGGAGGAGAAGCTTGGGCAACTGAACCAGTTTTCAGCAGGTCGGCCCACCGGTCCAGGCAGTGGCCGCAGCGAATACAAGCAGATGATCGCCGCGGGCCAAATTGGCTCGCTGCTGAACCTCACTGGAGCAAGGGAAACGAACGAGTTGCAGCGCATCGCGATGACCCGGTCAAGGCTGAAGATTCCTCTCCTGTTCGGACTCGATGTAATTCACGGATACCGGACTACCTTTCCAGTGCCATTGGGTTTGGCTTCGACGTGGAATCCTAAGCTGGTGGAAGAGGCGGCAGCGGCAGCAGCGCGCGAGGCGGCGACGGAAGGGGTGCGCTGGACCTTCTCGCCCATGGTAGACATCGCGCGTGATGCGCGCTGGGGGAGGATCGTTGAGGGCGCGGGCGAGGATCCGTTCCTGGGTTCGCTCATGGCGGCGGCTTACGTTCGGGGCTACCAGGGCTCGCGGCTGGACAATCCCTTCTCGATTGCGGCCTGCGCCAAACACTACGTGGGCTACGGTGCCGCGGAAGGAGGTCGCGATTACAACACGACCGAAATTTCCGAGCGGTTACTGCGAGAGGTTTACCTGCCTCCGTTTCGAGCGGCCGTGGATGCTGGCGCGGCCACCTTGATGAGCGCGTTCAACGCGGTGAATGGAGTCCCGGCAAGCGCCAACTCGTTCACGCTCGATCATGTTCTTCGACGCGAGTGGGGATTTCGAGGATTTGTCGTTAGCGACTGGACATCGGTGACGGAAGTAATGCAGCACGGCATCGCGAATGACGGGGCTACGGCAGCTCGCAAAGCAATCCTGGCGGGCGTCGACATGGACATGGAAGGCGGCCTGTATTTGAACGAACTTGCGTCACAGGTGAAGAGTGGCCAGGTTCCCATGCCGGTGGTCGATGAGGCAGTCCGACGCGTCTTGCGGGTGAAGTTCGCTCTGGGCTTGTTCGAACGGCCCTACGTAGACGAGTCGGCCCAGAGGAAAGCACTCGATCCGGCACACGTAGAACTTGCCCGAACAGCCGCCGAAGAATCCTTCGTGCTACTAAAGAACGACGCGCGTTCCGGCCAACCCGCTCTGCTGCCGATTGGCGCAGGAGTGCGCACAATCGCTCTGATCGGCCCGCTGGCCGACAGCTCCGGCGACATGCTTGGTGCCTGGGCTGGAAAGGGCGATCGGAAGGACGCGGTCACTCTGCGTGCGGCACTCGAAGACTTCGCAGCCAAGCGAGAGACGCAGCTGCTGTATGCGAAGGGGACCGAGATTGTCGGCGGCTCTGACAGCGGGATTGCAACCGCGATTGACGTTGCGCGCCGCGCGGACGTTGTGCTGCTTGCACTCGGTGAAAACGCGGGCGAGATGACCGCCGAAGCAGCTTCGCGGGCATTCATCACCTTGCCGGGTTTGCAGGAGAAGTTGCTCGACGCAGTCGTCGCGACAGGCAAGCGCGTCGTTCTCGTCGTATTCAGCGGACGCCCACTTGCGCTCACCTCCGTAGCGGACAGAGTCGGGGCGATCGTCCAAGCGTGGCATCCAGGTATCCAGGCCGGGCCGGCGCTGGTTCGTGTGCTCACAGGCGAAGCGAACTTCAGCGGCCGCCTGACCGTCTCTATGCCCCGCAGCGTCGGGCAGCTGCCCTTGTATTACAACCATCTAAATACGGGTCGGCCCGCAAGCAAGGTGGACCTCACTCGGCCGCATAAGACTGGGGAGGAGAAATACGTCTCGCGTTACATCGACGAGCAGAATGCACCTCTGTACCCCTTTGGATACGGCCTGTCATATACGCGTTTTGAATACTCACCTATCACGCTAAGCACACAGTCACTCAATGCTCGTTCGTTGAACTCTGATTCCCAGGTCTTACGCGTGACGGTTGAGGTGAAAAACGCGGGCGGCCGAGACGGCGTTGAAATAGCACAAATGTACATCCGCCAGCGAGGCACCTCGGTTGCTCGGCCGGTCCGTGAACTGAAAGGGTTTCAGCGGATCGCGCTGCGCGCAGGGGAATCCAAGCGCGTGGAGTTCACGTTGGGCAAAAAGGAACTGGCATTTTGGAACATCGATATGAAAGAGGTTGTCGAGCCGGCAGTCGTCACAGTCTGGGTTGGTAAGGATTCCCAGAGCGGAAACTTGGCCGAGTTCACTATTAAGGACTAGTTTGTATCAGCTCTTGACGGTTTTGAAACAGCGGCCAACGATCCACGAACTCACACGAACGAACACGAAATGCTATTCGTGAAATTTCGTGTGATGGGCGTGGATCGTTCCCTTTGTTGCGATATTTAAGAGATGGATAAGAATCATGGCCCGTGCAATTTGTATCTCGTTCATTCTAAGCGTTCTTAATCTTGCTTTTGTATCCAATATTTGTGCGCAATCAACTCAGATGAGTACCTATTGTAACCCTCTCAATCTCGATTACACCTACATGATCTACAACTCAAACGATGACATTTCATACCGGTCGGGAGCTGATCCTGCGGTAGTAAGATTTAGAGGCGAGTATTTTATGTTTGTGACTCGCTCGCTGGGGTATTGGCATTCAACTGATTTGCTTAACTGGTCATTTATTACCCCCGAAAAGTGGTACTTTGAGGGTTCAAATGCACCAGCTGCGCACAACTATAAAGATTCTGTCTTGTATGTAACCGGAAATCCATCCGGCTCTATGAGTATTCTCTATACCGACAACCCGAAAAAGGGAGATTGGAAAGCTGTTCCTTCAATTCTAAATGATCTTCAAGACCCCGACCTTTTTATCGATGATGATGGACAAGCTTATATGTTTTGGGGGTCATCAAATAAGTTTCCGATCAGGGGTAAGAAACTCGATAAGGATCTTCGTTTTCGCCCTTCTAAAGAGACCGTTGAGTTATTTAATTTGAATGGAGAGAAGCACGGATGGGAGCGCTTCGGAGAAAATCACTCAGATACAGTGTTAGGTGGATATATTGAAGGACCGTGGTTAACGAAGCACAATAATAAATACTACATGCAATATGCCGCCCCGGGAACGGAATTCAACGTTTATGGCGACGGTGTTTACATTAGTGACTCTCCCCTGGGCCCGTATCAATATGCGCCCAACAATCCTGTTTCATACAAACCGGGAGGGTTCGCCAACGGCGCAGGGCACGGCAGTACGGTGATTGGCCCAGGCGGACAGTATTGGCATTTCGGTACCATCGCCATCTCTGTCAACATTAACTGGGAAAGGCGCATCAGTATGTTTCCCACTTATTTCGATAAGGATGGCCTGATGTATTGTGATACGTCCTTTGGCGATTACCCTCACTTTGCGCCTGCCATTCCGAAGAGAATGGGACAGTTTGCCGGCTGGATGTTGCTCTCATATAAAAAGCCGGTAAAAGCGTCGTCTTTCGCCGAGAACTACGGACCTGAGAACATTGTTGATGAAAGTATCAAGACATTCTGGTTGGCAGGTAAGAATGATGATCAGCAATGGACAGAAATTGATCTTGTGAATCCCGGGAAGGTGTTTGCCGTGCAAGTAAACTACCACGACTACAAGTCAAATATGTATGGGAGAATCCCAGGGCTGTATCACCGATATGTGATTGAGGGTTCTGTTGATGGAAAGAACTGGTTGACACTGGTAGATAGGAAGGACAGTTACAGGGACGTGCCGAACGATTATGTTGAGCTTGGCTCTCATCGAACCGTGAGATATGTTCGCTACAAAAATATACACGTCCCGACGCCCAACCTTGCCATTTCCGGTTTGCGCGTTTTTGGCCTTGGACAGGGGAAGGCTCCGACAATGGTTAAAAACCTGGCTGTGAATCGTTACAAGGATCGGCGGGATGCCATGATCACCTGGGACCAACAAAAGGATTGCCAAGGGTATAACGTGCTTTGGGGGATCGCCCCGGACAAGCTATACAGCTCTTGGTTGGTTTACGACAAGAATCACCTCGAATTGAAAAGTCTAACAATCGATCAAGGTTATTATTTTGCTGTGGAAGCTTTCAATGAAAACGGAGTCTCGGAAAGAACGAAGGTCGTAAAGAGTGAATAGCACATCGAAAGCACCCGGGTTGCTTACCGCATTACGTCGTCCGATCATGTTGTAATATGGTTTCCATCTTTTCATATCCTCGCCAGACGCCCGTTTCAGACTGATCGCCGCGCCGCCGCCGCTTGCCAACTCGATTTTCAGTCTGGTTTGGTCATTTACCAGGAAGTTCTGAATCTGATATGCCATCGGATTGCTTTCCCAATGAGCATTTGCGGCATCGGTGTAGAGAGTAGCCACGTACCAGTGTTTCGGCATGAGGTAGCTCAAGGATATGTTTGAGGTGCGCGCCCGCTCGTCTGTGATTGCGCCGATGTACCATTCGTCTTTGTTTTTAGCCTTGCGCGCGATAGTGAGGTAGTCGCCCGGTTCGGCTGCTAAAACTCTAGTATCGTCCCAATCAACCGCGACGTCCTTAATGAATTGGAACGCATCCATAAACCGCTCGTAGTTCTCGGGCAAATCTGCCGCCATCTGTAGAGGACTGTACATCGTCACATACAAGGCCAACTGTTTGGCCAGGGTTGTGTGGACCTGCTCTTTTTTGCCTGGCTGGTAGTAGTCGAGCTTAATCTGAAAAATTCCCGGCGTGTAGTCCATCGGCCCGCCCATCAGGCGAGTGAAAGGCAGAATCGTTTCGTGTTCGGGAGGGTTGCCGGCGCTCCATGCGTTAAACTCGTTGCCCCTCGCCGCTTCACACGCGAGCCAGTTCGGGTAAGTACGGTGCATACCCGTCGGACGCACCGGCTCGTGAGCGTTCAACATGATTTTGTATTGGGCCGTTTTCTCGGCCACTCTGACGTAGTGGTTGACCATCCACTGACCGTCGTGATGCTCACCGCGTGGAATAATTCTGCCGACGTATCCTGTTTTCACTGCGTCGTAGCCATGTTGCCTCATGAAGCGATAGGCTTCGTCCATCCGCCGTTCGTAGTTCGTCACCGAAGCCGAGGTCTCGTGGTGCATGATCAGCTTCACCCTCTTGGCAGCCGCGTACCTTTGGAGTTCGGCGACATCGAAGTCAGGGTAGGCGGTCACGAAGTCAAACACCTCTTCTTTCCAGTTGCCGAACCAATCTTCCCAACCTACATTCCAGCCTTCCACCAGTACACCGCTGAAGCCGTGTTGAGCAGCAAAATCAATGTACCGCTTCGTGTTCTCTGTGGTGGCGCCGTGTTTGCCGTTGGGCTTCAGGCTGGCCCAATCGGTTTCCCCTAATTTTATGTTGCCCACGTCGGCATAATTCCACGAAGTTTTACCAATGTGCATTCCCCACCAAATGCCCACATATTTCAGGGGCTTGATCCAGCTTACATCCCGGATTTGAGAGGGCTCATTCAAATTCAGAATTAGCTTGGAAGTCAGAATGTCCGCCGCCTTGTCGCTTACCACAACGGCGCGCCAGGGGGTTTTAGATGGTGCTTGCAGATACGCCTTGTTGCCGATTGCGTCAGGTACTAAATGCGAAGACAGTCCGAACGTCTGTTTGTTCACCATCAAGTTCATGGCCGGGTAATTGACCAAAGCCGCCTCGTGGATGTTGATGTATAACCCGTCAGAAGTCTTCATCATCAAGGGGGTCTGTACGGCGTTGGCGGCGATGATAACTCTGGTGCTGATTTCCTGAGCGGACTTACCCTTCCAGGCATCGATCTCGCTGAGCTTGCTGGTTGAGTAGACATACTCGTTGGTGTCGTAATCGCCCGGTATCCAAAAGGTCTTATGGTCGCCCGTCAGGTTAAACTCGGTCTTTTCGTCCGAGATGGTGAAATACTTCAAGTCGTTGTGCTCAGGGAATTCATAGCGAAATCCCAAACCGTCGTTGAATAAACGGAATCTTATTATCATCCTTCGGTTCTTTAAGGATGCTTGTTCAAGAGTAAGCGTCAGTTCCCTGTAATGATTACGAATCTGTCTTACTTCTCCCCATACCGGCTCCCAAGTTTCGTCGGTCTGCGATATGTCCACCTTCACGCTGGTGAAGCCTTTGGTAAACGCGGGCTGATCTTTCAGTTCAATACCCAGCTTGCTTTTTTGAACTACCGCTTTCCCCCCAAATGAAAGTTGATAGGTTGGTTCACCATCTTTACTTAACCCAAAAGAGAGCGATAGTTTCCCATTGGGAGACCGTATGTCTTGAGCAAAAACATTGAGACCGAAAAGCCAAAAGAAGAGGACTAGAGTTTTTTTCACAGGTATTAGTTTCCGTCTCACTTGTTTCCCCGCGCTTTTTCGATTATTTCCTTCCTACTGTGGGACTCCCTCACCCTCTTTCACTTTGATGTAAGTATCGATGGGCGGATTCGAGAGCCTGTCCACTTTGCCGCTCGGCCAGCGAATCTCCACGCTGTCAATTTTCGTCGCGCTGCCGAGTCCAAGAACCTCGCGCGGATCATGCGAGGCCAAATAACTCCCGCCAGTGGTTTTCAAACGACTCCGCTTGACCCCATTTGCCTGCCACGTAATCACTGCGCCAACAGCGGCAGGGTTGCTCCTGGTGGCGATCAGTTGCAGTCCGAGCCAGTGGTTCCGGTTCCCGCCTTCGTTGCGTAGAAGCAGCGGCGCTTCACCATTATTCGAGATGAGCACGTCCAGGTCGCCGTCATTGTCATAGTCGCCAACCGTCATCCCGCGCGCTGGAAAGTCTTTGCCGAAAACTGCTCCCGATTGCGCGCTCACGTTCTTGAAAGCCCGCCCGACGTTCTGGAACATCAACAGCGGTTCTTTGTACTTCACACCCGGTATCATCATCTCGACCATATCATCCGGGTGACCATTGGCGAGAAACAGGTCGGGGGCTCCATTATTGTCATAGTCAAAGAACTTCAATCCCCAGCCGCTTAAGAAGCGCGTCGCCTGGGCCAGCTCGCCCGGCTCATCGACGAAGGTCAAATCTTTCTGATTGCGATAGAGACTAAACAGTTCTCGATCAACGTTGGCGACAAACAGATCTTGCCATCCATCGCCATCATAGTCAGCGGCATCAACGCCCATTCCCGAGCGCGGCAGACCAGCCTCACTGTAGGCCACCCCAGCGGCCAGCCCGACCTCATCGAACTTTCCGCTACCCTTGTTGACGAACAGGAAATTGGGGAACGTGTCGTTAGCCACGAATAAATCTATCAATCCATCGTTGTTAACATCGGTGGCGACCGCACCAAACGATTTACCGGGTGAGCTTTCGATTCCTGATTCTCGGCTAACATTTATGAACGTGCCATCTCCCTTATTGCGGAACAGACGGCTCGGCTGTGGCTTGAACGCACGCGGGATGCAGTAGTATTTGCGCTTCAAACGATTGTCACCACAACTCGTTGCCTTGTTGTAAATGACGAAGCTGGAGACAAAGAGATCCAGCTTGGCATCATTGTCATAATCGAACCACACCGCGCAGGTTGACCAACCTGGCGCGGCGATCCCCGCCTTATCCGTGACGTCTGTAAATGTCCCGTTGCTATTGTTGCGGTAAAGAATGTTGCGACCATAGCTCGTGATGTAAAGATCGGTCCAGCCGTCTCTATCATAGTCAGCAGCAGCGACTCCCATTCCGAACGTGCCGCCAGCCACTCCCGCTTTGTCAGTCACATTGGTGAACGTTCCGTCATGGTTGTTACGATACAGCGCATTTTTGAGCGGCACCGTTGGGACATAAAAATCTGAAGGGCCACTGTTGATCAAGTAGATATCCATCCATGTGTCGTTGTCGTAATCGAAGAAGGCGCACCCTGCGCCTACCGTTTCCGGCAGATAGCGCTCAGGTGACATAGCATTCTCATGTACCCACGTGATGCCACTTGTCTTCGGTGACACCTCTTCGAAGGTGACAGCAGCATCATTCGGCGCTGGCGATTGCTGAGCCATAGAGCCAAGCGGCAGGCTTAGCAAGACAACTAGGAGTCTGTCGGCTTAACGACTATTAGTGTGATCATTAGCCGTTTTTACCTTGAGTAGTCAGCAATGAACGCGTTCGCGGTCCGACTGAGAACTGAGAAGTTTGGCGCAGGCGGAAAAC
>Ga0187892_10000909_pt1 | contig 73265 bp, 59 predicted proteins | sample MA1701073metaG_FD_139345 | JGI IMG/M metagenome (GOLD analysis project Ga0187892, IMG submission 139345) | Bio-ooze microbial communities from a basaltic lava cave in the Kipuka Kanohina Cave System on the Island of Hawaii, USA - MA170107-3 metaG ...
CTGCGGCTCGCTGCGCGCCCTCCGGGCATTTCCTGGGACTCCGCTCGCCTGCGGCTCGCTGCGCGCCCTCCGGGCATTTCCTGGGACTCCGCTCGCCTGCGGCTCGCTGCGCGCCCTCCGGGCTTGCCTAGAACGACTCGAGGCGCTGCTTCATGTCGGGGGCGAAGCCCGGGTGATCCTCGCGCTCGCGGCGCACCGCCTCGGGCAGCGGGAGCGCCCGCGCCCGCTGCACCAGCGCCTTCACGGCCCTCAGGCTGAACCAGGAGCTCGCGGTGGCGCGGCGGGCGAGCTCCAAGGTCTGGGCGGCGAGCTCCGCGTCGGGCACGCAGAGGTTCGCGAGGCCCCTCTCCGCGGCCTCGCGCCCACCGAGCACGCGCCCGGTGTACATGATCTCCTTGGCGAGGAGCTCGCCCACCCGGTGGGGGAGCCGCGCGCTCATGCCCCACATGGGCACGAGACCGAAGCGGCCGTGGGTGTCGGCGAAGCGGGCCGACTCCGCGGCCACGAGCAGGTCGCAGGCGAGCACCAGCTCCAGGGCCCCCGTGTAGCAGTGGCCGTGGACCGAGGCCACCACCGGCTGCGGCAGCGCCTCGAGGGCGTCGACGGTCTCGGCGTGGAAGTGCGGCGCGCGCGCCACCTCCCCGGCCCGCAGGGCCTTCAGGTCGTTTCCCGCGCAGAAGGAGCGCCCGGCCCCGCGCAGGATGACGCAGCCCACGGCCTCGGTCTCGCCGGCGATCCGGTCCACGTGCGCGCGCAGCTCCTCGAAGAGCGCCGGCGACAGGGCGTTCAGGACCTCGGGGCGGTTCAGCGTGAGGGTGGCGATCCCCTCCGCGTCCTCGCGCAGGACGAGCGCGCTCACGCCCGGGGGCTCAGAGGTTTCCCACCTCGAGGTCGAGGTAGCGCGCCAGCTTCTCGCGGGCGGCCGCCTCCCGCGTGGGCAGGTGCGAGCTGGGGAAGAGACCGTCGGCGGCCTTGTACTCCCGCAGCACCCGCTTGGCGATCGTGACCTTGTGCACCTCGGTCGGCCCGTCCACGATGCCGTAGAGCGGCGCCATGGTCCACATGCCGATCAGCGGCAGCTCGTTCGAGACGCCGATGGCGCCGTGGACGTGCAGGGAGCGGAAGACGATGTCCTGGATGATCTTGGGCGTCAGCACCTTCACGGCCGCGATCTGGGTGCGGGCCCGCTTCGAGTCGCTCTGGTCGATCAGCCAGGCCGTGTGGAGCACCATCAGCCGGAACTGCTGGAGCTCGATCCAGGAGTCCGCGATGTCGCCCTGCACGAACTGCTTCTCGGCCAGCCGCTCGCCCTTGGTGGTGCGCGAGAGCGCGCGCTCGCACATCATGTCGAAGGCCCGCTGGCAGACGCCCACCGTGCGCATGGCGTGGTGGACGCGCCCGCCCCCCAGTCGCGTCTGCGCGATATCGAAGGCGGAGCCCGGCTTGCCGAGCAGATGGTCCTTCGGCACGCGCACGTCGTTGTAGCGGATCCAGGCGTGGGCCCCCTCGCCCGGGGCCTCGTTGCCGATGCCCACGTTCCGCAGGATCTCGATGCCCGGCGTGTCCGTCGGCACCAGGAACATGGACATCCCCTGGTAGGGGCTCACGTCGGGGTCGGTCACCGCCATCACGATCAGGAAGGCGGCGTAACGGGCGTTGGACGAGAACCACTTCTCGCCGCTCAGGACCCACTCGTCGCCGTCGAGCACGGCCCGGGTCGTGAACATGGTGGGGTCTGCGCCGGCGTGGGGCTCGGTCATCGAGTAGCAGGAGACGATCTCGCCATCGAGAAGCGGCTGCAGGAAGCGCTTCTTCTGGGCCTCGGTGCCGTAGTGGGCCAGGATCTCGGCGTTGCCCGAGTCGGGGGCCTGGCAGCCGAAGACGATGGGCGCCCACTGGGAGCGGCCCAGGATCTCGTTCATGAGCGCGAGCTTGAGCTGTCCGAAGCCGAGACCCCCGAGATCGTGCCCCAGGTGGCAGGCCCAGAGGCCCCGCTCCTTCACCTTCTCCTGGAGGGGCTTGATCAGGTCCCGGGCCTTCTTGTTCTCCACGTCGTAGGGCGCGCCCGGGTAGTGGATCACGAGGTCGATGGGCTCGATCTCCTCGCGGACGAACTTGTCGATCCAGTTGAGCTGCGCCTGAAACTCCGGTTCCGTCGAGAAATCCCAAGCCATGGCGGTTCCCTCTGCGTGCGAAGTGTGGTTTGCGCGCATCATGTCCGATGGGCCGGGGCGAGTCAACGGGCGGCCGGGCCGCCCCGCTGATAGGATGGGGGACCGGCCCCGGGGGCCCCCCGGAGGCCTGGCCAGGAGGACCTCCATGGCAGCCGAGATCGCGATCCGGGGCGGCACCGTCCTCGACGGGACCGGAGCCCCCGGGCGGCGGGCCGACGTCACCGTCTCGGGCGGCGTGATCACCGAGATCGGGGAGCGCCTCTCCGGGGAGCGCGTGCTCGACGCCTCGGGCCAGATCGTGGCGCCGGGCTTCATCGACATCCACACCCACTACGACGCCCAGGTCTTCTGGGACCCGGCGCTCAGCCCCTCGTGCTTCCACGGCGTCACCACCGTGATCGCGGGAAACTGCGGCTTCTCGATCGCGCCCACCCGGCCGGAGCACCACGACGTCATCGCGCGCACGCTCGAGAACGTGGAGGACATGGACGTCGCGACCCTCGCGGCCGGCATCCCCTGGGACTTCGAGAGCTTTCCGGAGTACCTGGACTCGGTGCGGCGCCGGGGCACGCTGCTCAACTTCGGCGCCTACATCGGGCACACGGCGCTGCGCCTCTACGCCATGGGAGACGCCGCCTACGAGCGCGCCGCCCGCGCCGAGGAGGTGGAGCGCATGGGCGCCCTGGTGGAAGAGGCCGTGCGGGCCGGCGCGGCGGGCTTCGCCACGAGCTTCGCCCCGACCCACCGCGGCCTGGACGGGCTTCCGGTGCCGAGCCGCTTCGCCGAGCGCGGGGAGTTCGAGGCGCTCTGCCGCGCCGTGGGCCGGGCGGGGAAGGGCGTCATCCACGTGGCCCCGGGGCAGCCGGTCTCGATCGCGGACCTCTACGAGATCCAGCCCGGGATCGGGCGGCCCTTCACCTGGGCCGCGCTCCTGACCTTCCCCGGCGGCGGTCACCAGGGGCTGCTCGAGCTGCACCGGAAGGGCCGCGCCCGCGGCGCGCAGGTCTGGCCCCAGGTCTCGCCGCGGCCGCTCACCTTCCAGCTGACGATGGAGGAGCCCTTCCTGCTGAACGTGGGGCCGCTCTTCGCGGAGCTGATGGCGCGCCCGCGGGAGGCGCGGCTCCTGGCCTACCGCGATCCGGACTGGCGGCGGCGCGCGTACGAGGACCTTCAGGGGCAGATGATGCGGCCGCGCTGGGAGACCTTCCAGGTGGGGGAGAGCGTGAAGCACCCGGAGCTCGAGGGGCGGCGGGTGCTCGAGCTCGCGGCGGAGCGCGGGGTCGGACCTCTGGATCTCATGTGCCAGCTGGCCCTGGAGGAGGACCTGGGGACGCGCTTCCGCTGCATCCTCGCGAACGACGACCCGGAGGGCATCGACTTCCTGCTCCAGCAGGAGGGCTGCATGCTGGGGCTCTCGGATGCGGGCGCCCACGTGGGCCAGCTCTGCGACGCGCCCCAGGCCACCGACCTGCTCGGCAACTGGGTGCGCGAGCGCGGCACGCTGCCCCTCGAGACGGCGATCCGCAGGCTCAGCGGCGAGCCCGCGGACATCTTCGGCCTCGCCGGCCGGGGCTACCTGCGCGAGGGCTACTGCGCGGACCTCGTGGTGCTCGACCCGGCCCGGGTGGCGCCGGGGCCGACGCGCCGGGTGTGCGACTTCCCGGCGGGCGCCGCGCGGCTCACCGCCGACGCCCCCACCGGGATCACCCACGTGCTCGTGAACGGCACGCCGATCCGGCTGGACGGCCGCTCGCTGGTCGGCGAGCTCGAGGCGCGGCCGGGCCAGATCCCCGAGCTCGTGGGATGAAGCTTGGCGCCATCTTCCCCACCACCGAGATCGGGAGCGATCCGGCGGCGATCCGCGACTGGGCCCAGGCCGCCGAGCAGCTCGGCTACTCCCACGTGGTGGTCTACGACCACGTGCTGGGGGCCGTCCACGCCGGTCGCGAGCCGCGGCTGCTCGGCCCCTACAGCGAGCGCGACGCCTTTCACGAGCCCTTCGTGCTCTTCGGCTTCCTGGCCGGTGTCACCACCACCCTCGAGCTCGCGACCGGCGTCCTCGTCCTTCCCCAGCGGGAGACGGCGCTCGTGGCCAAGCAGGCGGTGGAGGTGGACGTGCTCTCGGAGGGGCGCCTGCGCCTGGGCGTCGGAACGGGCTGGAACTTCGTCGAGTACCAGGCGCTGGGCCAGGACTTCGCGCGCCGCGGCGAGCGCCTGGACGAGCAGGTGGAGCTCCTGCGCCGGCTCTGGCGCGAGCCCGTGGTCGACTTCGCCGGGCGCCAGCACCGGGTGGACCGCGCGGGCCTGCTCCCGCGCCCCGGCCGCCAGATCCCGATCTGGTTCGGGGGCTTCACCCCGGTGGCCTTCCGGCGGGCGGCGCGGCTGGGGGACGGCTTCCAGTTCGGCTCCGCCGGCCCCGCCATGCGCGCCCAGTGGGAGCGGGTCCAGGCGGAGCTCTCCCGGGCCGGCCGCGACGCGACGGGCTTCGGCGCCGAGGCGACCATCGACTTCAGCGCCGGCCCCGACGCCTGGCGCGCCGAATGCCAGGCCTGGGGAGAGGCGGGCGGCACGCACTTCTCGCTGCGCGCCATGGACACGGCCGCCGAGATGGTGGGCGCCCGCCGGGTCGGCTACCGCGGCCCCCAGGACTACATCGAGGCCCTGGAGCGCTTCCAGAAGGCCCTGGGCTGAGCCAGGCCGAAGGCGCGCGGCTCACTCCACGATGGCCTGGTAGGCCAGGGCCTTGAACTCCTCGGCGAAGGGCCGCGGCGAAGGTCGCAGCTGCGCCATGAAGACGCCGATCAGCTGCTCGGCGGGGTCGATCCAGAAGCCCGTGCCGTAGGCGCCGCCCCAGTGGTACTCGCCCACGGAGCTCGCGATCGGGGCGAGCCCCGGGGCGGTGCGGACGGCGAAGCCCAGCCCGAAGCCGTAGCCCGGGTGGCGGGGAAACGAGATCGGGCCCAGGTGGTCCGAGCGCATCAGCTCCACCGTCTTGCGGCCCAGCAGGCGGTGCCCGTCCAGGGCTCCCTCCTCCAGCAGCATCTGCGCGAAGCGCGCATAGTCGCGGGCCGTGGAGACGAGCCCGCCCCCGCCGGAGAAGTAGCCGACGGGCTTCGCGAGGTCCTGCACGCCCTGGGGCTGGACCTGCCGGATGCCGCCGTTCCCGTCGCTCTCGTAGAGCGCGGCCACGCGCGAGAGCTCGCGGGCCGGGACGTTGAAGTCCGTGTCCCGCATCTCGAGGGGCTCGAACATCCGCTCGCGCAGGAAGCGGTCGAAGGGGAGCCCCGAGACCACCTCCACCAGGCGCCCCAGCACGTCCACGGAGACGCTGTACTCCCAGGTCGTCCCCGGCTGGTGCTTCAAGGGGAGCTTCCCGAGCTTCGCGACGGTCTCGGCAAGGTTCGCGTCCCGGGTGAAGACCCCCTGCTCCAGATAGAGCTTGTCCACCGCCGAGTTCCCGAAGAAGCCATAGGTGAGCCCCGAGGTGTGGCGCAGCAGGTCCTGGATCGTGATCTCGCGCACGGCCGGGACCCGCTTGTCGTCCAGCGCCACCTCGAGCTTGCCGAGCTCCGGCAGGTAGCGCGAGATGGGGTCCGAGAGCAGGAAGCGGCCCTCCTCGGCGAGCATCATCACCGCGACGCTCGTGATGGGCTTGCTCATGGAGGCGATGCGGAAGATCGCGTCGCGTGTCATGGGGGCGCCCTGCTCGCCGTCGCGCGCGCCGAAGCTCTCGAAGAACGCGATCTTCCCGCGCCGCGCGAGCAGCGCCACCGCACCCGGCAGCTGGCCTTCCTCCACGGCGGCGGTGAGCGCGCGCCGCAGGCGCTCCAGGCGCTCGCCGGAGAGCCCGACGCGCTCGGGATCGACCTGCGCGAGCTCCCGGCCGCGGGCGGGCCCGGCGGCGACGAGAAGGAGCAGCAGGAGCGCTGCGAGTCCTCGGGCCGGCCGCCTCAGAGCGCGGCCTCCCGGTGGGCGGGGACCCAGTTCCCGTGGAAGCCGTAGGGGATGCGGTGCGGGAGCAGGGCGGTCGCGAGGGGCTCCGCCTCCACGTTCTGCGCGTCGAGGACGAGGAGGTCGCTCCGTCCCTCGCCCGCGCGGTAGACGAGGGCCAGCAGGAAGCCCTCGCCCTCGGCCGCCTCGGGGGAGCGCGGCACGAAGACGGGCTCCCCGGTGCTGCTGCCGCGGGGCAGCCGGTGGGCGCGCCGCGCCCCGCTCGCGAGGTCGTAGTGCACGATCGCGTCGAAGACGAAGGGAGCGCCGCCGGGCCCGCGGTCTGCCCCGTCGAGGCAGGCGGCCGTGAAGGCCTGGCGCGCGCCGCGCCCGGCCCGGCGCTCGTCGAAGCGCGGGAACTCGACCGGGAGGTCGTCGAGCACCTCCTCCTTGAGGGCCCCGGCCTCGAGGTCGAGCTGCCAGCGCACGAGGGCGCCCGGTCCCTCGCCGGGAGCGCCGAAGAGCGGCAGCACCGGATAGCGCACCAGCTCGAGCGCCACGCGGGGACCGTCGCTCTCGGCATCCAGGAAGTGATAGGCGTAGCAGGGATCGCCGCGCAGCCAGACGAGGTCCGCGGGTCCCCCCTGGCGCGGCATCACGCCCACGTGGGTCCCGCGCTCGGGCTCCCAGGCGACGAGCGGAAGGCCTTGCGCGACCCGCGCGGGATCGAGCACCGCCGGGAAGACCGGGAAGATCACGTGCGAGGGCGTGGCGAGGAAGTCGTGGATCATGCTCGGGAAGGGCGTCGCGATGGGCACCGAGCGCAGAAGCCGCCCATCGCGCCCCGCCACGTGATGGACGAGGTGGGGCGGGAAGGCGCCGTAGCCGAAGAAGAGGAGCTCGCCGGTCGCGGGGTCGCGCCGCGGGTGGGCGGTCATCGAGCCGGGCTCCACCTCGGTGACCCCCAGGGCCGCCGCCAGCTCGGGGTCGCGGCGCACCACCAGGCGGCCGTCGAAGTCGAAGCCGCCGCGGGTCTCGAGGCTCTCGGGATCGATCTCGGTGGGGAGCCCCGCCTCCCAGAGGGTCAGGAGCCGCCCCGCGTGCCAGACGACGTGGGTGTTGGCCGCGCAGCGGCTCAGTCCCTCGACGCTGGGGTCGCTCGCGGCCATCTCCTGGAGCCCGCCGAAGAGAGACCGGCCGGCCGCCCGTTCCGCCTGGAAGCGGGGCGTGCGGACCCAGCGGTTGCGGTAGCCGACGCGCCCATCCGAGAACGAGAAGGCGTGGATCATGCCGTCGCCGTCGAACCAGTGGTACGCGCCGCGCGGCGGGAACTGGGGGTTCGGGCCGTTCCGGTAGAGCGTCCCCTCGAGCTCCGGCGGGATCTCGCCGCGCACCAGGAGGTCGCGGGCCTCCCCCTCCATCCGCCAGGGGGCGAAGTTTCCACTCAGGAAGGGGTCGTCGGGAAAAGCTCGCGTCACGGCAGGCTCCAGGATAGCCCGGCTCGCCGCCCTCGGGGGGCCGGCGCTCCTCAGGGCCGCTCGCTGCCGAAGAGGGCCAGGGCGAAGTACTGGGAGCCGCCCCCGTAGGCGTGGCCGAGCGCGAGGCGCGCGCCGTCGACCTGGTGCTCGCCCGCCTCGCCGCGCACCTGGAGCGCCGCCTCCGCGAAGCGGCACATGCCCGAGGCGCCGATCGGATTCGAGGAGAGCACTCCCCCGGACATGTTCACGGGGGTGTCCCCGCCGAGGGCCGTGGCGCCCTCGTAGACCATCTTCCAGCCCTCGTGCAGCGGTGCGAAGCCCAGGTTCTCCATCCACATGGGCTCGAACCAGCTGAAGGGCACGTAGATCTCCATGCAGTCGATCTCCCGGCGCGGGTCGCGGATCCCCGCCTGCTGGTAGAGGTCCTTCGCCGCGAGCTGCCCCGCCCGGGGGTTCACGGCGTCGCGCCGATGGAACTGGTTGGGCTCGCTGCGCATCGAGGTGCCGAGCACCCAGGCGGGCCGGCGCGGCGCGCTGCGGGCCGCCGCCTCGCTCGTCACCACCAGGGCGCAGGCGCCGTCCGAGGAGGGGCAGCTCTCCAGGTAGCGCACCGGGTCCCAGAGCATCGGCGAGCCCGCGATCTTCTCGAAGGTCACGTCCTCGATCCGGACGTGGGCGTAGGGATTCTTGAGGGCGTTCTGGCGGTCCTTGAGCGCCACGCGGATCCCGGTGTCCTCGGGGGCGCCCGAGCGCCGGATGTAGGTGCGGATCAGCGGGGCGAAATAGCCGCCGGCCCCCGCCACCACCGACACCTGGAAGGGCGGCGAGAGCGAGAGCCCCCACATGGCGTTGCTCTCGGACTGCTTCTCCCAGGCGATCGCGAGGACCCGCTCGTGGATGCCGGCCTGGATCAGGCTGATGGCCACGTTGGCGGTCGAGCCGCCCACGCTCCCCGCCGTGTGCACCCGCAGGAGCGGCTTCCCGGTGGCGCCGACCGCGTCGGCCAGGAAGTTCTCGGGCAGCATCACGCCCTCGAAGGTGTCGGGCGCCTTGCCGACCACCACCGCGTCGATGTCGCCGAAGCCGAGCTCCGCGTCCTCGAGGGCGCGGAGCGCCGCCTCGCGCAGCAGACCCGGCATCGAGACATCGATGCGCTTGGCGTCGTACTTGGTCTGCCCGATGCCGACGACGGCGCAGCGCTCCGCCATCCTGGACCTCCGCTCGGCTCGCTGCGCGCCCCTCGGGCTTGCACCTCACTCTCCCTCGAGGACGCAGACGAGGTTCTGCTGCAAGCAGGGACCCTGGCTGGCGTGGGCCACGGCGCGGTCGCCCTCGCCGCGGGCGATCCGCAGCGCCGCCTCGCCGATCCGGTTGAGGCCGCAGGACATCAGCGTGTGGGCGCAGAGCGTCCCGCCGGAGGGATTGATGCGGACCGACGCGGGGAGGCCCAGGGCCTCGCGCAGGATCAGCTCCTGGTGCGTGTAGGGAGCCGAGAGCTCCGCGAAGTCGAGCCGGTCGCGCCGCACGCCGGCCTTCTCCCCCGCCAGGCTCGTCGAGGCCGAGCGGGTGAGGTCCCGGACCCCGAGGGCCGGCGGGTCGATGCGGTGGTCGATGCCGCGGATCCAGACCGGGCGCTCGCAGAGCCCCCGGGCCCTCTCGCCGGCTGCGATCACGAGGGCCGTGGCGCCGTCCGTGTGGGTCGGGCAGTCGTGGTCGCGCAGCGGCGAGACCCGGCAGGGCTCGGCCAGGAGCTTCTCCAGCGCGAAATCCCCCTTCGCCACGGCGAAGGGGTTGTCCATGGCGTCGCGGCGGCTGCGCGCCGCCACCCGGGCCAGCTCGCGGTCGGAGCACCCGCTGCGCTCGAGGAAGAGCCGGGCCTGGAGGGCCGCCACGCTGTCGGCGTCGGGCCAGAGCGGCGTCACGCAGTAGGGGTCGAGCTGGAGCGCCTGGATCTCCGCCATGTCGCCGGAGGAGGTCTTGCCGAAGGCGTAGACCAGGGCCGAGTCCACCTCACCGGTCTGGATCTTGACCCAGGCCTCGTAGAGGGCCCAGGCGCCGTCCTGCTCCACGTGGGATTCCACAATGGGCGGCCAGGCGCCCACCGCGTCGAGGGCCAGCACGAAGGCGAAGGGCGCGCCCTGCAGGAAGTCGCTGCTCCCGGAGCAGGTGAAGTCGATCTCCTGGCGGGCGAGGCCCGAGCGCTCCACGGCCTCCTGCACCACCGGACGCAGGATCTCGACCTCGTTGCGCTCGGGCTCGATCCCGTTCCACTGGGCGAAGGACACGATCGCCACGTCCCGCATCAGGTGTGCTCCTCGATCTCCTCGAAGGGCACGTCGGGCTCGCCTAGCGGCTCGAAGTAGCGGATGCTCGTCACGGCCGGCGCGAGCTCCGCATCGGGCACCCAGACCGCCCGCACGCGCATTCCGATGCGCACCTCCTCGAGGGGGCAGTTCTGGAGCACGTGGAAGAAGGGGATGCCCGCGCCGTCGAGCAGCACGTTGATGCAGACGTAGGGGAGCTCGAGCTTGATGTTCTCGGAGGGGACGCGGACGATCGAGTAGGTGACGACGGTGCCCCGGTCGGAGACCTCGACCATCTCCTCGGTGAGCTCGGCGGTGCGCGGATCCGCGCCGCGCGGCGGCACGTAGACCGGCTCGCCGGGCCGGCTGCGCGCGCCCAGGATCTTCCTCTGCGCGAGGCCGCGCAGGAAGCGCGTGGCCGCCCTGCCGGCCGAGCACTGGTACTCGAGCCGGACGGGGGTGACGATGGCCTTGACCGGATCTGCGTCGCCCATGGCCGGGTGCTACTCCGCGAGCTCGAAGCAGGCGAGGTCGCGGATGCCGCCCTGGGGCTCCTCCGCCCAGCGCGGCCGCACACGCGCGCCCGTGCGCAGGCGCGACTCCTCGCCGGCGTCGACGGCGTGGAGCAGCGCGCTGTCCGCCCCGTCGAGCCGGATCAGGGCGAAGGCGAAGGGGTGCGGGAGGGGCTGCTTCTGGCGGGGCCGCGCGACCCAGCACCAGGAGACGATCTGGCCGCCGGGCCCCACCGGGACGAGCTCGTCCAGGGCCTCGCCGGTCTCCGGGTCGTACTCGGCCGGCGGAACGAGCACGCGACCCGTGCGGGTGCGGATCCCGAGGATCCGCTGCTCCCGGAGCGCCGTGAAGAACGGGCCCAGCACGGGGCCCAGGGAGCGCTTGTAGGGATACTCGAGGACGTGGAGCCCGCGCAGCACGCCCTCGCCGAGATCTCGCGCCATCGCGCCTCCGGTCGGGCTCCGCCGCTCGTCGGCGCGGCCCGGGGCAAGAGGATACTCCGACTCGCCTCCCGACGGGGATCGAAAACCGGGCGCTGGCAGCCGCCGCGGGGAGGGCGCATGCTAGGCCCCGTGCAGAACCTCTTCGACCTCACGGGCAAGGTCGCCCTGGTGACCGGCGGAGGCCGCGGCTTGGGCGAGGCGATCAGCCTGGGCCTCGCCGGCGCGGGCGCCGACCTGGTGATCGCGAGCCGCAAGCTCGAGGCCTGCGAGGCCACGGCCCGCCAGGTCGAGGGACTCGGGCGGGAGGCCCTGGCGGTGGCCTGCCACATGGGGCGCTGGAAGGAGATCGAGGCCCTGGTCGCGGCGGCCTGCGAGCGCTTCGGCCGCGTGGACGTGCTGGTGAACAACGCCGCCACCAACCCCTCCCCCATGGCGATCCAGCAGGTGACCGAGGAGTTCTTCGACAAGCTCTACGCGGTGAACGTGAAGGGCCCCCTGCGCCTCGCGGCTCTCGTGGCCGAGCGCATGGCCGAGACCGGCGGGGGCTCCATCATCAACGTGCTCACCATGGGGGCCTTCCGCGGCGGCCCCTTCGTCGGGATCTACACCTCGGGCAAGGCCGCCCTCCTGAACCTCACCCAGGTGATGGCCCGGGAGTGGGCGGAGAAGGGCGTGCGCGTGAACGCCCTGGCCCCCGGGCCCTTCCTGACCGACTGCTGCGCGGCGGCGACCGGAACCTGCCCGGCTTCATCGCGACCTCCGCCAAGAGCACGATCCTGCGGCGCGTGGCGGAGCCCGAGGAGATCGTGGGCTCGGTCCTCTACCTGGCGAGCCAGGCCTCGAGCTTCGTGACCGGCGAGACCCTCAACGTGAGCGGGGGCATGTAGCCGGGCGCCGCCCCGCGGCCCGGAGCTGGCCGATCATGGACCTCGTCGAGCTCGTCGGCGGCCTCGACTTCCCCTTCCTCTCGCGCTGCCGGATCCCGCGCGACCTGGCCTCGCTGACCTCGCGGGGCGCCGAGGAGCCCCCGCGCGCGGCGGGGGTCTCGCGGGCCGCCGTGGAGCGCGTCTGGAGCCGGGCCGTGGCGCTCTACCGGAGCGGGGTCCACCCGGCCATCCAGCTCTGCATCCGGCGCCGCGGCCACGTGGTGCTGAGCCGCTCCATCGGCCACGCGGCGGGGAACGCCCCCGACGATCCCCCGGACTCCCCGAAGGTCCCCGCCACCACGGCCACGCCGATCAACATCTTCTCCGCCGCCAAGGCGGTGACCGCCATGGTGATCCACAAGCTCGACGAGCAGCGCCTGCTGCACCTGGAGGACCGCGTCTGCGAGTACATCCCCGAGTTCGCGCGGCACGGGAAGTCGCGCATCACGATCCGCCACATCCTCTCCCACCGGGCCGGCATCCCGAACCTGCCCCCCGAGGCGCTGGATCTCGAGCTCCTGGCGCAGCCGGAGCGGATCCTGCGGATCCTGTGCGACTCGCGGCCCCAGACCCGGCCGGGGCGGATCCTCGCCTACCACGCGGTGACCGGCGGCTTCGTGCTGGCCGAGGTCGTGCGGCGGGCCACGGGCCGGAGCCTGCGGGAGGTCCTCGCGAAGGAGATCGCGGAGCCCCTGGGGCTTCGCTGGCTCCACTACGGGGTCGCGCCCGCGGACGTGCCGCGGGTGGCGAGGAACGCCGCCACGGGGCCGCCGGTGCCGCCGCCGCTCTCCCAGCTCCTGCGCCGGGCCCTCGGCATGGGGCTCCGCGAGGCCATCGCGCTGTCCAACGATCCCCGCTTCCTCACGGCCCTCGTCCCATCCTCCAACCTCGTGACGACCGCCGAGGACCTGGCCGCCTTCTACCAGTGCCTGCTCGACGAGGGCGAGCTCGGCGGCGTGCGGATCTTCGATCCCCGCACCGTGCGCCACGCCACCTCGGAGCAGAACGTCTACGAGATCGACCTCACGCTGGCGATCCCGATCCGCTACGGGCTGGGCTTCATGCTCGGGAGCGAGTACCTGAGCCTCTACGGCTGGAACCACCCCCAGGCCTTCGGGCACCTGGGGCTCACCAACGTGCTCTCCTGGGCCGACCCGGAGCGGCGCCTCGCGGTGGCGCTCCTCACCACCGGCAAGCCCGCGCTGAGCCTGCACGGGCTGCGCCTGGCGCAGCTCCTGGCCGAGATCTACCGGGCCTTCCCGAGGGAGCGGGGCTCTGCCATCCTCGCGCCCTCCGCCGGGGCGCCGCCGCGCGCGGCCCGGGCGGGAGGGGAGGCGGGATGAGCCGGAGCGACTGGAAGCCGATCCTCGAGGAGCTCGAGCGCCGGCGGGCCGCCGCGCGCGCCATGGGCGGGCCCGAGCGCATCGAGCGCCTCATGACGCAGCGCGGGAAGCTCGACGCGCGCCGGCGCCTGGAGCTGCTCTTCGACCCGGAGAGCTTCGTCGAGCTCGGCCCCCTGGTGGGCGGCCTCAAGGCCCCCGCCGACGCGCTGGTGGCCGGCATGGGCCGCATCCACGGGCGCCCCGTGCTCGCGGGGGCCGAGGACTTCACGGTGCAGGGCGGATCGATCGGCATGGGCTCCATGGCCAAGCGCCACCGCGTCTGCGAGATCGCGCTCCAGGAGCGCCTCCCCCTGGTCTTCATGCTCGACGGAGCGGGACACCGGCTCGCCGAGACCGAGCGGCCCGCCGGCGGCCGCGTGCACAACGATCTCACCACCCTGGCGGACCTCTCGGGCAAGGTCCCGATGGTGTGCCTGGTGCTCGGCGCCTCGGCGGGCCATGGGGCCCTCACGGCGCCGCTCAGCGACTTCACGATCATGGCCGAGTACTCCTCCATGTTCACCGGCGGACCCCCGCTCGTGAAGGCGGCCACCGGCGAGGAGGTCACCAAGGAGGAGCTCGGGGGCGCGAAGATCTGCGCCGAGATCGCGGGGACCGCCCACAACGTGGCCCGCGACGACGCCGCCGCCATCGAGATGGCGCGCCGCTACCTCAGCTACTTCCCGCAGAGCCGCTGGGAGGCGCCGCCGCGCCGGGAGGGGCCCGACGCGGGCCCGCGCCTGCTCGAGGGGATCCTCGACGTGATCCCCCCCAACGACCGGCGTCCCTACAAGATGCACCGGGTGCTCGAGATGCTGGTGGACGAGGGGAGCCTCTTCGAGATCCAGCCGCGCTACGGCCCCTCGCTCATCACGGCGCTGGCCTTCCTGGGCGGCCACTCGGTCGCGATCCTGGCCAACGACCCCGCCGTGCGGGCGGGCTCCGTGGACAGCGCCGCGGCCATCAAGGCCACGGACTTCCTCGAGACAGCCGGGAACTTCCAGCTCCCGGTGATCTTCCTGGCGGACAACCCGGGCGTGATGGCCGGCACCCGCGCCGAGCGCGAGGGCATCCTCAAATGGGCCGGCAAGATGTTCAAGGCCCAGCGCAGGCTGCGCAGCCCCAAGCTCCACGTGACGCTGCGCAAGTCCTTCGGCTTCGGCTCCTCCACCATGGCCCAGAACCCCTTCGACGGGCAGACGCTCAGCTACGGCTTCCCCGCCATCACGCTCTCCTCGATGCCCGCCGGGAGCGGCGGGCGGTCCGCCAAGCTCGACGCGGAGACCCAGGTGCGCGTGGAGCAGGCCCAGAAGGCGGGCCCGTGGGGGATGGCCGCGGGCATGGGCTACGACGACATCCTCGATCCGCGCGAGCTGCGCAATGCGCTCCTCCACGGGCTCGCCCTCGCGGCGGAGCGCCACCTCCGCACCCGACGCGAGGATTGAGCCGAAGCTCCCGCGGATCCCGCCCCGACCCTCCGGCCTCAGAGCGCGGCGGCCTGCGTCGAGGCGAGCAGCCCGCGCCGCAGCTCCGGGTCGGGGAGCGACCGCGCGAGCGCCTGGATCTGCTGCGCGCTCCTCGCCTCCCAGGCCTCGGCGCGCTCGAGCCGACCCGAGCGCCGCTCGAGCTCCGCGGCGAGCACGAGCCCCTGCCAACGGGCGCGCGCGTAGCCGATGCGATCGGCGATCGCGAGCTCCTCCCGCGCGGACGCGAGCGCCTCTTCGCGGCGCTCGAGCCTCGCCAGGGCGCGCGCGCGCAGCTCGAGTCCGCGCGCCTCGAGCTTGGGAGCGCGGTGCCGGCGCGCGGCCTCGACCTCCTGCTCCGCGAGGGCCAACGCGCGAGCCGGATCGCCGCGCGTCAGCGCGAGGCGCCCGAGCCCGTCCCAGGCGTGCATCGAATAGCGCCAGTGCATGAACGGGAACGACGGCGGGGGGGTCGCCGCGATCGGCTCGAGGACGGCCTGCGCCCGCCCGGCATCTCCCAGGGCCAGATGATCGAGCGCGAGGTTGATCTCCGCGTTGGCGATGATCTCGGCGTCTCCGATCTCGCGTGCGAGCGCCGCCGCGCCCTCGTTGAAGGCCTGCGCCCGCGCGTGGCTTCCGATCTCCGCGTGGCACCAGCCGAGGGTGTTGAGGATCCGCGCGTTCCAGGCCCGGTCGCCGATGCGCTGCGTGAGGCCGCGCGCCTCCTCGAGCCGCTCCAGGGCGCGGCCGTAGTCGCCGCGGCAGCAGGCGGCCTTGCCCATGAACCACGTGGAGAAGATCATCACGTGGGCGAGCCGCAGCCTTCGCCCGATCTCGAGCGCGCGTTCGCCATGGGCGAGGGCTCCCGCGTAGTCTCCGGTCCACTCGGAGGTCTCCGCGAGCAGCGAGTGGAGCAGCCCCTCGACCTCCTCGTCGCCCGCCACGCCGACGAGGCGCTGCGCCCGCTCCAGCTGCTCGAGGTAGCCGTCGATCCGGCCGAGCACGCCGAGGCGGAAGCCCTCGGCGCTGGCCGCCAGCGCCTCGGCCGCCGGAAGTCCCCCGGCGCGGGCCAGCTCGAGCGCCGCCGCCGCGGTCCGCGCGGCGGGTGCCTCGGCGTGGGCCCAGACGTAGCTGTGCGAGGCCCTGGCCAGGTCGATGGCCCGTTCCTGGGCGCCCTCGCCGTGGTCGGCGGCCCGTGCGAAGGCGTCCCCGGAGGGGCCGAACTCGCTCAGGTACAGGCAGGCGAGGCCGAGGCGCTGCTCGAGCGCGCGGCGGCGCTCGCGGGGTGCGGCGGCGCGGTCCGCGAGCGCGATCGCCTGTCGGCAGTGCCAGGCGACGGCCCGGCTCGCGTAGCGATCCGCGGCCTTCTCGGCCGACCGCTCGTGGTAGTGGAGCGCGCGCTCCCAGTCCTCTCCGCGCTCGAAGTGGTGCGCGAGGGTCTCGTAGTGCTCCGCGACGCGGTCCGCGTAGAGCTCCTCGATCGCGAGTCCGATGGTGCGATGGAGCTCCTTGCGGCGCTGCAGCAGCACGCTCGCGTAGGCGACGTCGTGCGTGAGCGCGTGCTTGAACATGTAGGCGAGCTCCGGGTGGACCGACTTCTCGTAGATCAGCTCGACGGCGCGCAGGTCGTCGACGAGCGCGCTCGCCCGGTCGCCCACCTCCCGGATCCGCTCGAGGAGGCGCAGCGCGAACTCGCGGCCGATCACCGAGGCGATCTGGAGCGCGCGCTTCGGCTCGTCCGCGAGTCGATCGATTCGCGCCATCAAGACGTCGTAGATGCGGTCGGGCACGGCAACCGCCTGGAGGTCGCGGGCCAGGGAGACGCGGTCCCCCTCGCGGCGCAGGGTGCCGTCCTCGATCAGGGACCTTGCGACCTCCTCCAGGAAGAGCGGATTTCCATCCGCCTTGCTGGCCACGAGCCGGCTCACGACCTCCGGGACCTCCGGGGCTGCGAGCACGTCGCGGGTGAGCTGGGCCGTCTCCGCCGCCGTAAGCGGCTCGAGGGCGACCCGCAGGTGATAGCTGCGGTCGTCGAAGGGCTGCCGGTAGCCCGGCCGGTAGGAACAGACGAGGAGCATGCGCGCGGCGACGATGGCCTCGGCGAGGAAGACGAGGCACTCCTCGGATGCGGGGTCGATCCAGTGCAGGTCTTCGACGACGAAGACGACCGGGCGCTGCTGCGAGGCCGCGACGAGCAGCAGCTTCAGGGCCCGGAAGGTCTCGCTGCGCCGGGTCGCAGCGTCGAGCCCCAGCATCGCCTCGTCCCCGGGCGCGAGGGAGAGGAGCCCGCGCAGGAAGGGCAGGGTCCAGGCGAGCTCGCCCCCGATCTGGCGCACCCACGCCTCGACCCGGGCGATGGCGGTCGCCTCGTCGTCGCGCTCCTCGATCCCGAGTGTGCGCCGGAGCGCGTCCACGATGGGGAGGAATGCGGAGTGGGCGCCGTAGGAGGCGCAGCGGCCCTCGACCAGGAGATGCGGCTCGGGTCCAAGCCGGCGGCGGAACTCGAAGAGGAGACGCGACTTGCCGAGACCCGCCTCGCCGACCAGCAGGACGAGGCGACCGCGTCCCTCGCGGGCGCTGGCGAAGGCCTCGGACAGCTGGGCGAGCTCGCGCTCGCGACCCGCGAGCGGCGTGAGCGACTCCTCGGAGCGCGGAGCGAGACGGTCGGAGCCGGCGCGCTCGCCGATCACCTCGAAGGCGCGCCGGCGGCGCGCCAGGCCCTTGAGCTCGAGGGGGCCCAGGTCGCGGGTCTCGAAGGATCCATCCAGGAGCCTGGCCGTCTCCTCGGAGACCAGGATGCTGCCGGGCAGGGCCGCCGACTGGAGGCGCGCAGCGAGGTTCGTGGTGTCGCCCACCGCCGTGTAGTCCATGCGCAGGTCGTTTCCGATCCGCCCCACGACGACCGGGCCCGAATGGATGCCGATGCGCATGCGGAAGTCGATGCCCTTCGAGGTCGCGAGCTCGTCGCGCAGACATGCGAGAGCGCGCTGGATGCCGAGCGCCGCCAGGACGGCGCGTTGGGGCGCACCTTCGAGGGCGAGGGGTGCGCCGAAGATCGCCATGATGCCGTCTCCGGTGAACTGGTTGACGGTTCCCTCGAAACGGTGGACCTCTTCGAGGAGGAGCGCGAAGCAGCGGTCCATGACCGCGTGGAGCTCGTCGGGGCCGAGGCGTTCGGCGATGCGGGTCGACTCGACGACGTCCGCGAAGAGGACGGTCACCTGCTTGCGCTCGCCCTCGACGGCGGCGCGGGTGCGGAAGATGCGATCGGCCAGGTGCCTCGGCGTGTAGGCGGCGGGGCCGGCCGCCCGGGAGTCTCCCCCGCGGGAGGGCGCGGCGGAGGGCGCGAGGGCCGCGCCACAGCGGTCGCAGAAGGCGCTGTCGGGCTCGGCGGAGGCGTTGCAGCGGGGGCAGGCGACGGGAAGCGCAGCACCGCAGCCGCGGCAGAAGCGCGCCGCTTCCCGATTCTCGCGCTGGCAGTGCGGGCAGCGCACGCTGCGTTTCCCTCCCGCGCTGGCCAGGGTAGCGTCGTCCCGCCCGGCCCGAAGGCCGTCAGCGGCTCCGGGGCGGGCGGCGCCGCTGCGCCGCCTGGAGGCTCGAGGGGAGGGAGCTCGTATCGAGGCCGGCGACGTTGGTGCCGGGGGGCGCGAGCTCGTCGATGCGGTCCAGGACGGCGGGGTCGAGGCGCAGCTGCGCCGCCCCGAGCGCGCTCTCGAGCTGCTCGAAGGTGCGCGGGCCCAGGATGACCGAGGTGACCGCCGGGTGCTCCCCGGCGAAGGCGATGGCCAGGCGAGGGAGATCGAGGCCCGCCTCCTCGGCCAGCGCGGAGAGCTCCGCCACCAGGGCGAGCCTCCGCCGGCTCGTCTCGGACTTCGGGTCGAACCGCTCGCGGCGCAGCGGTGCGAAGCGCACCACGCGCGATTCCCCCGTGAAGTCGTCGGGGCTCCGGTAGCGGCCCGAGAGCCAGCCCCCGTTGAGGGGCCCGTAGGTGATGGCGCCCATGCCGGTGCGCGCGCAGGTGGGGAGCACGGCGAGCTCGATCTCGCGGGCGAAGATCGAGTAGGCGGCCTGCTCGCAGCGGAGCCGCAGGAGGCCGCGCCGCTCGGAGGTCCAGTGGGCTTCGACGATCCGGTGGGCCGGGAACATGGAGCCCCCGAAGGCGCGGATCTTCCCCTGCCGGACCAGGTCCGTGAGGGCCCCCAGGGTCTCCTCCAGGTCCGTGTCCTCGGCGAAGCGGTGGAGCTGGTAGAGGTCGATGTGGTCGGTGGCGAGGCGCCGCAGGCTCTGCTCCACCTCGCGCACGATCCAGCGCCGGGAGGCGCCCCGCTCGTTCACGTCCTCGCCCATGGGGCCGAAGAACTTGGTGGCGACCACCACGCGGTCCCGGCGGCCTCGCAGCGCCTCTCCCACGATCTCCTCGGAGCCGCCCGCCGAGTAGGTGTCCGCCGTGTCGAGGAAGTTGATGCCCGCATCGAGGGCCCGGTGGATGATCCGGAGGCACTCCCTTCGATCCGGGTTGCCCCAGGCTCCGAACATCATGGCTCCCAGGCAGAACCGGCTGACCCGGATCCCCGTTCCGCCGAGCGCAGCGTGGTCCATGGCTGCTACCTCCTCCCGACCCGATCTTCTACCATGCCGCGCGGTTCCGCATGTGGCTCCCCCGTGCCGCCGGTCTCGCCCTCCTCGCGGCGGCGCTCTGCGCCTGCCCGCGCCAGGAGCCCTCGCACCGCGTGCTCCTGGTCGGGATCGACGGCGCGACCTTCCGGGTCGCCGACCCGCTGCTGCGCGCGGGGAAGCTCCCGAACCTGGCGGCCCTGATCGAGCGCGGCGTGCGCGCGCCGCTCCTCTCCGACGAGCCCATGTACTCCCCCGCGCTCTGGACGACGATCGCGACCGGGAAGGGGAGGGCCAAGCACGGGATCGAGTCCTTCACCGTGGTGCCGCCGGACGCCGCGGATCCCGCCCGCGACCAGGTGCTCGTGAACGGAAACTTCCGCCGGACCGCGGCCCTCTGGAACATGCTCACCATCGCCGGCCGGACGGTGAACTTCGTCGGATGGTGGGCCACCTGGCCGGCGGAGGCGGTGGCGGGGACGATGGTCAGCGACCGCACCGCCCGCGACCGCTTCGCCGACTGGGCCGCGGACCGCGCGCGGCCCGGCTTCCGGAAGGTCCATCCGCCCGAGGCGGAGGCCGAGATCGGCGCGCTGGTCACGCCGCCCCAGGCGATCGATTTCCGCGAGCTCCAGGCCCTGGCGAGCTTCAGCGAGGCCGAGCGGGCGCGGCTCGCGGGCGCCCAGGAGGCGATCCCCTACGACGGGCTCTCGGTGCTGAAGTTCGCCCACCAGGCCCAGAAGAGCTACGCGCGGATCGGCCACTACTGCCTCCGGCAGCGGCCCGCCGACCTCACGGCGGTCCTCCTCGTGGCCACCGATCCCGTGAGCCACTGCTTCTGGCACGACTACGAGCCGGAGTCCTTCGAAGGCGTGGACCCCGAGGAGGCGGCGCGGCTCGGGGGCCTGATTCCGCGCTACTACGAGTACGTGGATGGACTCCTGGGAGAGCTCCTCGCTGCGGCGGGCCCGGAGACGACCGTGATCGTCTGCTCGGACCACGGCTTCCGGGCCAGCGGTCTCGTCGCGAAGCCCTACGAGGCGCAGAGCGGAGAGCACGATCTCCACGGGCTCTTCGTCGCCGCGGGCCCGGCGATCCGGAGAGGCGCCGAGCCGCGCGAGCCCCGCATCTTCGACATCGCGCCCACCCTCCTCGCGATCCTGGGCCTCCCGATCGCGCGCGACTTCGACGGGCGCGTGCTGCGCGAGATCCTCGCCCCGGACGTGCTCGAGGACGCCCCGGCCCCGATCGAGAGCTGGGACCGGCTCTGGCGGCGGACCGAGCCGGAGGCCGCCGCCGCGGGCGGTGCGGACGAGGCGTTCCTCGAAGAGCTCCGGGTGCTGGGCTACCTGGGCGCTGCGGGGGGCCCGGGGAGCCCGGCGGGCCCCGGCGCCGCCCGGCGCCCGGAGCCGTGATGGGCGAAGCGCTCCCGCCTGGACGCCTGGCGCGCGCGCTCCTGGCCAGCGCCGCGCTCGCAGCCTGCTCCGGCGAGGGGTCGGCGCCGGAAGTCCGCCCCGACCTCGTGCTCGTGGTCGTCGACACGCTGCGCGCCGATCACCTGCACCACGCGGGCTATCCCCTGCCCCACTCCCCGCAGCTCGACCGCCTGAAGCAGCAGAGCACCTGGTTCCCGAACGCCTACGCGGGCTCCTCCTGGACGCTCCCCTCGCTGGCGTCGCTCTTCGTCTCGGAGCCCCCCTCGCTGCACGGCGTCGTCACCTGGGAGGCGCTCCTCGACTCCCGGGCCAGCACCCTGGCCGAGGCGCTGGCCCGGGGCGGCTACCGCACCGGGGGCTTCTCGGCGAACTTCCTGGTGACCCGGGAGACCGGAATCCCCCAGGGCTTCGAGGAGTACGCCATCGTCTACAACTTCGAGGCCTGGCAGCGCCAGTGGGGGGAGGGCGTCCTCCCGAGCGCCCTGGGCCGCTACGTGACCGAGCAGGCCCTGGCCTGGATCCGCGCCGTGCGCGCCGAGAGCCCGCGCCGCCCCCTCTTCGCCTACCTGCACTACATGGAGCCCCACACGCCCTACCGCTGTCCCGATCCCGCCGACACCGCCTGCGAGCGCGAGGCGGAAGAGCTGGCGGTGCGGCTCGTGAACCGCCGCTGGGGCTTCGACGCGGGCGAGGCGCGCCGCATCGTCGAGCTCTACGACGGCCAGGTGGCGGCGATCGACGCCGCGCTGGCGCCGCTCCTCGCCGAGCTCGAGGCGGGCCCGTCCTCGGATCGGACCTGGCTCGTCGTGACGGCGGATCACGGCGAGAGCCTGGGGGAGGAGGGCCTCTACCTGCACGGGGAGTCCCTCGCGAGCCGCGAGATCCGCGTGCCGCTGCTCTGGAGCGGGCCCTCCCGGCGGGGCTCGCGGGTCGAGACGCCCGTCTCGCTCCTGGACCTGGCTCCGACGCTGCTCGATCTCGCGGGCCTTCCAGCGCCCGCCTCCTTCCGGGGCCGGAGCCTGCGGCCGGCCCTCGAGGGGAAGGACCTCGCACCCGCCCCGGTGGTGGCGGAGCTCTTCCCGCGCTCGGCGGTCCCGCCCCGGCACCGGCTCGCCGTGATCGCCGGCGACGAGAAGCTCCTGGTCGACGCCGAGGGCGCCGTCGCGCGCGTGGACCTGCGGGAGGACCCGGGCGAGGCGGCGCCCGGGCCCGCGGGCCCGGAGGAGCTCGAGCGCGCGCTGGGCCCCGCCGCCGCCTGGATCGACCTGGCTCGCCAGCCCGTCGCTCCGGCCCGCGAGCTCGGCCCCGAGCTGCGCCGGCAGCTCGAGGCGCTGGGCTACGGGCTCGCGGCTCCCGGGACCGGCCCGTGATGCGCCGGAAGCAGGGCCTCGTCCTCCTCTCGTTCGCTCCCGCCCTGGCGCTCGCCGCCTGCCGGGGTCCCGAGGCCGCGCCGCGCGGGCGGGTGCTGCTGGTCGGGATCGACGGGGCGAGCCCGCGCGTGGTGGAGCGCCTCGCAGCCGAGGGGCGCCTCCCGAACCTCTCCCGCCTCGCCCGGGAGGGCGTCCACGGGCACCTGCGGGCCGACCCTCCCCTCTGGTCGCCCCGCATCTGGAGCTCGATCGCCACGGGCAAGAGCCCCGAGAAGCACGGCATCACGGGCTTCGTGAACCGCCCGGGCGAGGGCCCGCGCCGGCTGCTCCGCAGCACGGACCGCCGCGCCCACGCGCTCTGGAACATCGCCTCGCGCTCGGGGCTGCGGGTGGGGGTCGTGAACTGGTGGAACTCCTACCCGCCCGAGGTGGTGGACGGGGTGATCGTCTCGGACGATGCGGTCCCCAACGTGGCGATCGAACGGCGCCAGATGTGGAAGGCCGGCCCGACGGAGGGCTCCGCGCCCGCCGTCCATCCGGAGTCCTGGCGGGAGCGCGCCCACCGGATCCTCTCGAGCGGCGCCCCACCCGTCGAGGCTCGCGACTGCTTCGCGGGGAACGCGGCGCTCCCGCCCTGGGTGAAGGCCGAGAAGCTCTCCCACGCCTTCCAGGAGGACGGGCGCATCGCGCGCCTCGCCCTCGAGGTGGAGCGCGAGATCGCGCCAGGCCTCCTCCTGGTCTTCCTCCCGGGAATCGACCGCGTCTCCCACTGGCTCTGGGGGAATTTCGAGCCCGAGGGCCTCTACCCGGAGAGCCTGCGGCCCGCCCCGGAGGCGCGCCGGGAGGGACTGCGCTGCCTCCTCGACTACTACGACTACACCGATGCCCTGATCGGGAGCCTGCTGGCCCGCTACGGCGCGCAGGACCTCGTCCTCGTCGTCTCCGACCACGGCTTCGAGGCGGGAGTGCTGCTCGGGAAGCTCACGGGGATCCACGAGTCCGAGCAGGCCCGGGACGGCATCCTCTACGCGCGCGGCCCGGGGATCGCGCCCGGCGGCCGCACCGAGAGCGGGGGCCAGCCGCCCGCGGTGAACGACGTGGCGCCCACGATCCTCGCCTGGCTGGGTCTTCCCGTCGGGGCCGACATGGATGGCCGCCCGGCGCCCTTCCTGGCCCGCCCCGCGCCGGAGGCGATCGCCAGCTGGGACACGCTCCCGATCGAGCACGTGGGCGGCGCCGGGAGCGAAGCCGAGGCGGCTCGCCTCGAGGCCCTGAAGGAGCTCGGCTACATCGAGTGACGCGTAACGTTCCGGCCGCCCGGGACGTGGAGCCTGGCGATGGATCCGACCGCGCGCGCTGCCGCGCCCTCCGAGCTCGAGGGGGCGTTCCGGGAGCACCGGGGGCTCCTCTTCGGCCTCTGCTACCGGCTCACCGGGAGTGCCGAGGAGGCCGAGGACATCGTGCAGGAGACCTTCGCCCGGGCGATCGAGCGGCCGCCGGCGCACCCGGATCGTCCCTGGCGGCCGTGGCTCGCGCGGGTGGCCGTCAACCTGAGCCTCGACGCGCTGCGCCGCCGGCGGCGCCGGGGCACCCCGCGAAGCTGGCTCCCGACTCCCGTCGACACGGGGGAGGAGGCGGCGGCTGCGGCGAGGCATCCCGGAAGCGACCCGCAGGCGCGCTACGAGAGGCTCGAGAGCGTCTCCTTCGCCTTCCTGCTGGCCCTCGAGGCCCTGACGCCGCGCCAGCGCGCCGCGCTGATCCTCCAGGACGTCTTCGACTACTCGGCGCGGGAGGTGGCGGAGCTCCTCGGGACCACGGAGGGGAACGCGCGGGTGAGCCTCCACCGCGCGCGCCGGGCCATGGCGGCCTACGACCGCGCGCGCTGCCGTCCCACCCGGGAGCTCTGCGAGCGTACGCGGCGCGCCCTCGACGAGTTCCTGCGCTGCCTCGTTGCGGGAGACGTGCGGCGCCTCGAGCGCCTGCTGGCCGAGGACGTCCGGGCCCTCACCGATGGCGGCGGTGTCTACACCGCGCTCGCGGGGCCCCTCGTGGGCCGAGCGCGGGTGCTGCGGCTCTTCCTCCAGGTGGCGGGCCGGCGCGCGGCGGGTGCGCGCATCGAGCCCCGGCTCGCGAACGGCCTCCCGGCCCTCGCGATCGAGTTCGCGGGCGCGGTGCGCCGCCAGGCGCCGCGCCTGCTCCTGCGCTGCGAGCTCGACGCGGCGGGGCGGATCCGGGAGCTCCACGCGATCCTGGCCCCCGGGAAGCTGTCGATCCTGGGCCCGCCGCCGGCGCCGTAACGGATCGGGCCCTCCGGCCGTGGTATGGCCGGAGGACTCCCTCATGGCCTTCTGGATCCAGCTCCTGGGGCTGGCACTTCCCGTCGCGGCCCTCGAGCGGCTGCCGGCTCTCCGCCGGCGCCGCGCGCCCTTCTTCCGGCCCGGGCTCGCGAGCGACGCCCTGTATCTCGTCACGGGCTACGGCGCCGGTGCCTCGCTGGCCGCGGCCTACATCCTCGAGGGATCCCGCTGGTGCGGGGCGGCGCTCGGGATCCCGAGGCTCGGCTCGGCCGGCCTCCCGCTCTGGGCCACGGCTCCGCTCGCGCTCCTGGCCCTCGACCTCGGGAACTACGGGGTCCACCTCCTGCTCCACCGGGTCGACGCCCTCTGGGAGCTCCACAAGGTCCACCACTCGAGCCCCGCCCTCGACTGGCTCGCGACCTTCCGCTCGCACCTCCTCGAGCAGGCGCTGCGCCGCCTTCTGGCTCCGCTCCTCCTGATCCTGCTGGGAGTCCCCGGGGACGCGCTGGCGCTCGCGTACGGCATCTTCCTGGCCTTCGCGATCGCGAACCATGCGAACCTGGCGCTCCCCCTGCGCCGGCTCGAGCCCGTCTTCGTGACGCCGCGCCTGCACCGGCTCCACCACGTCCCGGAGACGACGGAGTGCAATCTGGGGACGGTCTTCAGCGGCTGGGATCGGCTGCGCGGAACGCTCGTCCGGGAGGAGACCGAGCCGGACGCCGCGCTCGGAGTCCCCGGCGAGCTCGCGAGCTATCCCCAGGGCTTTGCGCGGCAGCTCGTGGAGCCGCTCTCGCGCCTCCTCCCTCAGTCCGCCGCCCGCGGCCCGACGGCGGCCCGCAGGCGCGCCAGCACCGCGGGGGCCGCGCGCAGCCGCAGGAGCGCCCCCTCCTCGTCGTAGGACTCCGCGAGCACGCGGCAGCTGGCGTGGATCTCCGCGACCAGCCGCTGGAGCGGGTAGGGGACCCGGAGCTCCGCATCGACCAGGTCGCGCTCGAACCAGGCCCGGATCCGCGCGTGGAGCCGGGCCACGTCCTCGGGGTCCTTGGCGGAGAGCAGCAGCGCCTCCGGGTGGTCGGCGCGCAGCCTCTCGCGCCCGGCCTCGTCGACCCGGTCGATCTTGTTGAGGAGGAGGAGGCGCGGGACCTCCCCGGCGCCGATCTCCGCCAGGACCTCGAGCGTCACCTCCCGCTGGGCGGCGCAGGCGGCGTCCGAGGCGTCCACCACGTGGAGCAGCAGATCCGCCTCGCAGGCCTCGTCGAGGGTCGAGCGGAAGGAGGCCACCAGCTCGTGGGGAAGCTCCTTGATGAAGCCCACCGTGTCGCTCACCAGGATGCGCGGAGTGGTCTCGGGGGCGAGCGCGCGCACGGTCGGATCGAGCGTGGCGAAGAGCCGGTCGGCGGTCTCGACCTCGCTCCCGGTGAGGCCGCGCATCAGCGACGACTTCCCCGCGTTCGTGTAGCCCACCAGCGCCACGCGGTTCTGCTCCGCGCGACGGCTCCGGCGCACGCCGTCCCGCCGCTGGATCGCTTCGATCTCGGCGCGCAGCTCGGCGATGCGATCGCGGATCTTGCGCCGGTCGAGCTCGAGCTGCGATTCTCCCGCGCCGCGCCCGCCGATGCCGCCGCCCTGGCGGCCCTTGCCGGCGGAGGACTCGCGCACCCGCGGAGCCCAGTAGGCGAGGCGCGCGATCTCGACCTGGAGGCGCGCCTCCCGGCTGCGCGCGTGGCGCTGGAAGATCGCCAGGATCACCGCCGTGCGGTCGATCACCTCCGCCCCGCAGGCGAGCTCGAGCTGGCGCGCCTGGGAGGGGGTGATCGGGTGGTCGACCAGCACGATCCGGGGGCGGGGCACCGCCGGATCCGCGGGCGGGGCGGGGTCGGGGAGCTCGCTCCCGGCGCCGGTCAGCTCCGCGAGCTCCCGGAGCTTTCCCTTCCCCACCACGGCGGCCCGGTCCAGCTGGGGGCGGCGCTGGGAGACCTGGGCCACCGCCTGGACCCCCAGCGTCTTCCCGAGCCGCGTCAGCTCGGCCAGCGAGGAGCGGTGCTCCTCGTCGGAGACGCCGGGGAGCTGCACGCCGAGCACGACGGCAGGGGGTCGGTCGCTTCGGGCCATGGGATGTGGCGCCGCAGGGTACCGGTCCCGCGGCCCGCGCGCGATCTAGGCGGCGGCCAGTCCGTAGATCGCCGCGGCGTTCCCGCCCAGCATGCGCGCCTGGAGGTCGGGCTTGACGCCGTTCCGCTCGAGGGTGGCCAGGGCCTCGTCGGGGCTGCTGGCGTCGTGCTGCGGGTAGCGCGAGCCCCAGGCCGCCACCTGGCCGTAGACCTCCGAGAGGAGGGCGGGCGCATCCTCCCAGGCGTCGAAGGTCACGAGCGTCTCGCGCTCGAGCCACAGGTGCTCCGGCTCGAGGGTCACGGGCTTCGGGCCCGGCGGGAAGAGCCAGAGATAGGTCTCGGCCTTCTCGAGGGCGAGCTCGAACCAGGAGGCCCCCGCGTGGCAGAGCGCGAGCTTCAGGTCGGGGTGATCCTCGCGGTGGCCGTAGTAGCAGAGGGTCAGCACCGCGGACATGTTGTCCTGCACCGGTGCGATGGAGCCGGCCACGTCGTGTCCGATGCCCAGGTTCCCGGCCACCCGCTCCACGAAGGAGCCCGCCGAGGTGAACTCGGGGTTGGTGTTCCCGACCGAGGGGTGGACGCAGGCCACGAGCCCGGCTTCGCTCACGGCGCGCCAGATCGGATCGTAGTCGCTGTGGTTGAGGAAGCGGCCCTGGTGGAAGCTCGGGCGCAGGAAGACGGCCGGGAAGCCGCGCCCGGCCACTCGCTCGATCTCCGCGAGGGCCCCGGGGATCGACTGGAGCGGCAGCACGCCCACCGGGTGCAGGCGGCCCGCGCCGCCGGCGGCGAACTCCGCCACCCACTCGTTGTAGGCGCGCGCCAGGGCGACCGCGGCGCGCGGACTCTCGACGACGGGGAAGTGCTCGGCGAAGAGCGTCGGGAAGACGATCTGCTGCGCGATCCCCAGGGCGTCGAGATCCCGCAGGCGCGCCGCCGCGTCGGCGGCGCCCGGGTTCTCGGGCCCCGGGGCGGCCGGGTCCAGGGCCCCGATCGACTCCGGGGTCGCGCCGGGCGTCCAGCAGGTGAAGCGGTTGAGCCGCGAGCGGCTGAGCGAGCGCACCGAGCGGCCGTTCACCACCGTGAGCTCGCTCCCCCCGGGCCCGCGCTCGTGCCAGAAGGCCTCCTCGGCCAGCGTGCGCTCGCCCTCCGAGAGGTAGCGGGTCCAGATCTCCGGCGGCTCCCAGACGTGGCTGTCGGCGTCGACGATGGGGAAGTCGCGTCGCATGGAGCCTCTCCTCAATACGCGCTGGCGGAGCCGCCCGGGGCGCGTCCGGACTTGCCCGAGAGCAGCGCGATCAGCTCGCCCATGTGCCTGCGCGGGTCCGCGGAGAGCTCGGCGAAGCGCGCGAGCTCCTCGCCCTGGGGGAACCAGCTCGGCCGCTGGATCGGCGGCCCCTCCTCGTCCACGAAGGTCTTGGGGTCGATCTTGTACAGGCGCCGCGCGTTCCCGCCCAGCATCTTCGCCTGTGCCTCCTCGGGGACCCCGCACTCCCGCATCTCGCGGATCGCCGACCAGACGTCGGCGCCGTCGGTGTGGTAGGCGTCGGAGCTCCAGATCGAGACGTCCTCGAAGAAGCGCCACTGCTTGAAGCTCGGCGCCTCGTCGGCCTCGAAGGCGATGAAGCACTGGGCGCGGAAGGCCTCGCTGGGAAGCCGCGCCGCCGGGCTGCGCCGCTCGCGGGCGTGCAGCTTGAAGAGCCGGTCGCAGTGGGCGAGGACGCCCGGGAGCCAGCTCGAGTTCGACTCGAGGATGGCCATGCGCAGGCGCGGGTAGCGGTCCAGGAAGCCCGAGAGCAGCACCTGGACCAGCCAGGCCTGGGCCTCGAAGATGAAGGAGAGGGCCTGGGTCTCGATCCGCTGGCCGACCTTGGGGTCCGTGGCCAGCGCCGGGAGCTCGCCCGGCGAGACGACGTAGTCGAGGGCCTGGCCGTCGTAGTAGTCGGGCACGGCCGGGGAGGGGAAGGTGTGCATGCCGAGGGCCATCCCGGTCTCCTCGAAGGCCTTGTAGACGCGGTCCCAGTCGCTCCCGCCGATGGTGGGGCCACCGCGCCCGATCTTGTTCGGGTACTGGTGACGCGCGTCGATGGGTCGGATCAGCGCCATGCGGAAGCCGCGCTCGGCTGTGCGGTGGATCTCCGCCACGGTGTAGGCGGCGGACTGGAGCGGGAGCCAGGCCGCCGGAAAGAGGCGCTCCGGCGCCACGGCGCAGTAGTCGAAGGCCCAGTCGTTGTAGGCCCGGGCGAAGCCGCGCGCGCCCTCGGGGCTCTCGCCGAAGGGCACGTGCATCACCATCATCGACGGGATCACCATGACCTGGTCGATCCCCATGAGATCCATGTCGACGAGGCGCGCCTTCGGCTCGACGGCGCCGCGGTGCTCGATGTAGCGGAGCTCCTCCTCGCCGAGCTTCCCGGCGGCGATGTCCAGGAAGAGCTTGCGGATGATCTTCTTGTTCATCTGGGGGCCGGCCATGTGGATGGGGTTGAAGAAGGGCCGGAAGTAGTGGTTCGCCCCGCCCATCACCAGCGTGCGGCCGTTCAGGATCGTCTGCTTCTCGTCCTGCCAGTAGAAGGAGCGCACCGCCTCGCGGTCGGACTCCGCCACGTAGTCGGTCCAGATCTCGAGGGGATCGTTGATGTGGGCGTCGCAGTCGAAGACCGGGAAGCTCTTGGTCAGGCGATCGTGGCCCATGGGACCCTCCGCGCGGCCGCCCGCCGCTCCCTGCATGTTCCGGGTTCCGGGGAGGCGGGTCAAGCGCGGCCCCCCCGGGGCCGCTCAGCCGTGCCGGCGGATCACGCCCTCGGCGAAGCGCTCGAGATAGGCGCATTCCTCGTCGAGGCCCGGGCGCACCTTGCCGAGGGCCAGCGACGGGGGCCAGCTCACCGAGGCGCTCATGCCGCGCCCGGCCAGGTCCGCGTAGACGCCGGCCTCCGGCGGGGTCGAGAGCGGGACGATGGTCTCGAAGGGCTCCCCCTCGCGCCCGGCCTCGCGGCGCAGGCGCGCGAGCTCGTCCAGGATCCGGGCCGCCTCCTCGGGCGCATTGCCGCCCCCGATCCAGCCGTCTCCGAGCCGGGCGGCGCGCCGGAGGGCGCGTGGGCTCGCGCCGCCCACGTGGATCGGGATCGGCCCCGGCGGCGCCGGCGATTGGCTGAGCGCCGGGAAGGCGAAGTGGCGGCCCTGGTGCTCCACCACGCGGCCGGTCCAGAGCTTGCGCAGCACCCCGATGGCCTCGTCGCAGCGGGCGCCGCGCGTGGGGAAGTCGATCCCCTGCGCATCGAACTCCTCGCGCATCCAGCCCACGCCGACGCCCAGGGCCACGCGGCCGCCCGAGAGCAGCGCGGCGGTGGCCGCGGCCCGGGCCACCTCCAGGGGATCGTGGAGCGGGAGGATGTAGATCCCGACGGAGAAGCGCAGGCGCGAGGTGGCGGCCGCCAGGGCGGAGATCACACAGAAGGGCTCCGGGAAGGGGGTCGCGGCGTCGAAGGGCGGGGCCCCGCCTTCGGCGTAGGGGTACTTCGAGCGCAGCCGGTCCGGGTAGAAGAGGTGGTCGGCGAGGAGCACGCCCTCGAACCCCACCTCCTCGGCCTTCCGCGCCAGGGCCACGAGGTGGGCGGGATCCGTGAACGAGAGGGCCTGCCAGAACCTCATGCCGAACCATGATACAGCGCGGACCTGCCCGAGGGGCTGGCCGGCGCCGGGCTCGGCTCGCCGCTCCCGTGATCCCCCCTCACGCGGCCGCGACGGAATCGCAGCGCCGGGGTGGCGCGCGTCACGGACTCCCGCCGCGCCGCGGCCGATGCCTGGAGAGGAGCGACGGTTCCGAAGCCACCTCGGACTGACCGGGAGGAGGAACCCCGGTGCGGGCAGCTCGGCGTCTTCCTGGGCTCCCTCTGAGCCCGCGCGGGGGCGGGAGGCGGGCCGTGGTGCTATCCCGGGGGTCCGCGGAGCTCGCCGAGGCCTCGCCCCCCGCCTCGCCGAGAAGGGAGGCGGCTCGATGCGGATCGACGCAGGCGAGTACTACGAAACGCCCAAGGAGATCTGGGGCTTCCTGACGGAGCCGGGAGCCGGGAAGCCGGCCCACGTCGCCCGCGACTTCCTCGTTGCGAAGGCGCGGCTCTTCAAGCTCGGGAAGGACCTGGCCGGCCTGGCGCATCAGAAGACGATTCCGGGCCTCGGCGCCCATCACGTCATCTTCCAGCAGAAGCACCTCGGCCTGCGCGTTCACCGCGCCTACGTGACCGTTCACATGGGCCGGGACCTTCGCGTCTACATGGCGAAGAACCGGTCCATTCCCGCCCCGCTGCTGCCGCCGGAAGCGGACTTTCGCTGGACCAGGCGGGACGCCGTCCGGAAGGCCCGCCAGCGAGTCCGCCGCGCCTCCACGCTCCAGGACACCGAGTCGATGTGGTTCGCCCGGGACGACCAGGTGCTTCCGGTGTACCGGGTCCGTCTCGCATGCACGCGACCGCGGGAGGAATGGATCGTCTACGTCAACGCCAGGACCGGCGGGATCGTGAGCAGGTACGACAACCTGTCGAAGGTGCGCGGCCGCGCCCGGGTCTTCGATCCCAGCCCCGTGACGGCCCTCGGGGATCACGTCCCGCTGCTCGGGAAGCCGCCGCCGCCGGCTGCCTACCGCACCGTCACGCTCTTCGGCCTCAACCAGAGCGGCGACCTCTCCGGCGAGCGCGTCACGACGCGGCCGACCCGCAAGCGGATCCGGCGCAGCAACCATCGATACTTCATCCCGTCGACGAAACGGGGCTTCGAGGAGGTGATGGTCTACCATCACATCGACTCGGCGGTCCGCTACCTGGAACGGCGCGGCTACACGGGCCAGCGGGCGCTCTTCAAGAGGCCGATCCGCGTCGACGTCAACGGGACGCGAGAGGACAACTCGTGGTACAGCCCGTGGGAGAAGCTGCTCACGTTCGGCACGGGTGCCATCGACGATGCGGAGGATGGTGAGACCATCCTCCACGAGTTCGGTCATGCTCTCCAGGACTCCATCGTTCCCGACTTCGGCCAATCCGAGGAAGCGGCGGCCATGGGGGAAGGCTTCGGCGACTACCTCGCCGCGAGCTTCTTCGCCCATCGGAAGCCGGCGCCCTACCGGCCGTGCGTGATGACGTGGGACGGACTCGAGGCGGGCCTGGAGGAGGGCCTCGATCCGCCGTGCCTGCGGCGCGTGGACCGGGACTGGAGATATGGCGATTTCGAGGCGGGCGGCGACGAGCACGACAACGGCGAGATCTGGTCGGCCACTCTCTGGGACATCTTCAAGGCTCTCGGCCGCGAGGTCGCCGACGCCATCATCATCGACAGCCACTTCCAGCTCGACGGCTTCACGAAGCTCCGGCGCGGTGCGCGGGCGATCATCGATGCGGATCGGAATCTGCACGGCGGCAAGAACCGGAGCACGCTGCGGGCGATCTTTCGCGACCGGGGGATCGGGCCGGTCTAGGGCGCCACCGACGAGGCCTCGGGCCCGTGGCTCAGCGGATCGGGCTGTACGCGCTGTACGACCGACGGCGGAAGGCGCCCGGCGAAGCGGCTGAGCCGCTCCACGAGCCCCGCGCGTGCGCCCGGGTCGACTGCGTAGAACGAGACCGTGTCTCCTCCCAACGAGACGTTGTTGGGGAGGGTCCACTCTCCCACCCTGCTCCAGGCCGCGGGGATGCGCCCCGGGAACCAGTGCTCGTAGAGGATCGCGATCGACACGCCGGACTGCCGCGCGATCCGCTCCATCGCCGCCTGGTCCGGGCCACCGCCGCGGCGGGCCCGCGCGAAGTCCATGTTCGCGAGGCCGGTCAGGTCGACGCACTCGCTCTCGCCGAGGTAGGTGATCGCCCCGATGTCGTTCGCGGCGACGCGTTCGCCGCGGTAGAACTCGCGCAGAAAGAGGCCCATCTGGTACTGCTGCTCGTAGATGTTCTTCGCGGCCAGCGGCGACTTCACGAGCGAGCCGACCGCCCGGAGGGCGTAGGGCGAGACGAGGAGCGCCGCCAGGGCGGCCACGGCGAGGCGCACCGCCCGCGGCTCGCCCGAGAGCGTTCGAATGCCTCGCTCGACCGTCTCGGCCGCCGGCGAGTGCGCGAGGACCACCAGGCCCAGGCACACGACGTAGGCGTCGTGGCGCATCCACCACCCCGACAGCGAGAGCTGGAGGTGAAAGCTGGCCGTCACGACGAACAGCACGGCCAGCGCGATCGATTGGCTCCAGGCCGGGTTCCTCGCCCGGGCGGCTCGGCGGACCTCCCACGCCAGGGCGGCGGCGGTGGCGATCATGAGCCAGAGGATGTGCGGGTTCGCGAGCATCTGCTTGTACCCGAGCGTCGCGTAGCGCAGCGCTCCGGAGAGCGTGCTGACGTCCGGTGAGCTCCCCTTCAGCAGCACGGAGTTCGGGAGCAGGTACCAGCCCTTCGAGAGCGAGATGGCGCCGTACCCGAGCACGGGGAGGAGGCCAGCGGCCCCGACCGCGAGGGCCGCCGCCCAGCGCCGCCGGGCTGCGAGCACGAGGCAGGCCGCGAGCACGACGAAGAGGCCCTCGTAGCGGGAGGCCGTGGCGACCGCCGCGAGGAGCGCCGCCCCCCCCAGGCCGGACCAGTCAGGGGTGCGAGAACGCGCCGCTTCGCGCGACGCGGAGACCGCGAAGGCGGCTACCGCCAGCGCGTGCAACGTGTGCTCCATCCCCAGGTGCACGAGCGCGGGCAGCGGCGTGGCGAGGACGACCGCCAGCAACGCGACGCCCCGGACGCGGGCGCTCGCCCCGCGCCGCAGGAGCGCGCGGTCGAGCCAGAGCACGAGCGCCGCCGCGAGGGCGACGTTCAAGACGAGGGGAGCGACTGCGGAAGGGCCCAGCATCCGATACCAGAGCGCGAGGAGGGCCGGCCACAGGAGCGACGATGCGGACGACGTGAAGCCCGAAGCGTTGACGCCCCAGACGCCGTCGCGCGCCAGGTGCTTCGCGATGGCCATGTGGATGTAGGGGTCGTCCTGCGGGTAGACGAACGTGCCCCCGGTGGCGGCCGCAGACGCCACCAGGATCGCGGCCAGGGCGCCGCAGAGCAGGCCGAGTGCCAGGAGCAGCGGCCAACGGCGCAGGGGCTCGCCCTCAACGGGTCCCACGCTAGCCCTCGTCGAACCACAGGGCGAGGAAGCGCTGCGCCGCTTCGGCGGTCCCGATCAGGATCAGGTCGGCGCCCTCGGACAGCAGGTCGCCGGGATCGGGAACGCCCTCCCTGTGCTCTTCTGAGCCGATCCCGACCACGGTGCATCCCGTGCGCTCCCGGATCCCGGACTCTGCGATCGTCTTTCCTCCCAGGGCCTCCGGGACCTTCACGCGGAGCATGTCGAGGCCCTCCGCCACCATCAACACCTCGCTGCGCTTGAGCCAGTTCACGATGGTACTCGCCCCCATCCCGGCGTAGGACATCACGATGTCGGCGCCCGCCCGGTGCAGCGCGGCGATGTTCCGCTCCCGGGTGGCCCGGCTGATGATCTGGATGTCGGGTCGCAGCCGCCGGCAGTAGATCGTCAGGTAGACGCTCAGGTCGTCATCGTGCGGCGTGATCAGCACGGCGGGCGCGGCCTCGATGCCGGCCTTCCTCAGCACGTCCAGGTCGGCCGCATCGCCGATGACGTAACGGGCCGGATCGCCCACCCGCTCGGGGAGCTTCTCGACGATCCGGCAATCCACGTCGCGGCGGGTCAGGGCCCGCGCCGTGGCGCGCCCGACGCGCCCACCGCCGAGGATCACGACGGGCGCGGCAGAGACGTTGTAGATGCAGAAGAGCTCGTTGTACCGCAGGATCTGCTGGGCGGTGCCGGCCACCACCAGGATCGAGTTCTCCTTGACCGGGGTATCGGGACGGGCGGGCTCGAAACAGCCGCGCTCCCAGACGCCGACCACGTTGACGCCGATCTTCTCGCGCAGTGCGTTCTCGCGCAGCGTCTTTCCGACCAGCGGGGTCCGGTGCGCCATCGCCTCCGCGATCACCAGCTTGTCGAAACGGCCGATCATGTGGGCCAGGGCATCGGAGCCGATCGTGCGGCGCGCGAAGGACTGCCCCATCAGCTCCTCGAGGCGGAGCACGTGATTGCTGCCCGCCAGCTCCAGGATGTTGACCGAGGCCTCCTCCTTGGCGGTGGCGACGATCGGGACGTCCTTCGAGACGCCCCGGACCGTGAAGGTGGCGTTGGTATTGGCGATGTCGCCCGCGGTGGCCGCCACCAGCGCGGCCCGCTCGACCCCGGCCCGCCGCCAGGTCTCCGGGTCGTCCAGCTCACCCACCACCACGTTCAGGCCCAGATCGTGCAGTCGCAGCGCCTCGTCCGTCCGCGGCACCACCAGGGCGTAGGGCGTGTGGAGCTGCTCCAGGCGCCGGATCACGTTCGCACTGACCGCATCGTAGTGGGTGAGCAGGACGTGCCCGGCCGTCTCCGGCGCGATCGTATGGGGTGCTCGGGACGCCGCCTGTGCCTCCATCCACGGCTCGTAAAAGAACTCGATGAAGGTGAAGGGCAGCAGCACCAGCAGGAAGACGACCCCGCTGAGCAGCACGGCGATCGAGAACACGCGTCCCAGGTCGCTGTGGAAGGTGATGTCCCCGAAGCCCAGCGTCGACATCACGGTGAGCGTCCAGTAGAAGCCAGTGAGCCAGCTGTGCTGCTGGCCCTCGCGCTCCATCAGGACGTGAAAGACCACGGAGTAGACCGTGATCATCGCCGTCAGGACGAGCAGGAAGCGCAGGAGGGCGCGCACGTTTCGCTCGCTGCGCCGGCTGCGCAGGACCGACAGGATCTGGGCCGGGAATGCCTTCATCATGCGCGCCGCCCCGCGGCCTTCGGCCCGCGGGACCGCGTGTCAGCATACCCCAGAGCTGAGAAGGTCCGGGTGATCGAGTTGCACGCTCGCGAGGAACGCGGGGCGGCCGGGCGCGCCGGTCACTCGCCTCCCGGCGGCTCCGCCTGTCTCGATTCGGCCCCAGCCTGGGTCTCGGGCAGACGGCGCACGCGCAGCCGTGTGATCCGGGTGCCCGACACGTCCTCGACCGTGAACTCGTAACCCGGCAGCGTGACCACCTCCCCGCGGCGGGGCGAGTGGCCCAGCGTGTTGAACAGCAGCCCACCCAAGGAATCGCCCCGCTCGGCGGGGACGGACCACTCGGTGGCGCGGTTGAAGTCCAGCACCTTGACCCGCCCGAGTGCCCGGTAGGTGTCGTCGGACACGCGCTCGACCGCCTCGAGCTCCTCGAGGTCGAATTCGTCGCGGATCTCGCCCACGATCTCCTCGAGGATGTCCTCCTGCGTCACCAGACCGAGCGTCACGGCAAACTCGTCTTTCACGATGGCAAGGTGGACGAAGCCCCGCTGCATCTCGGCGAGCAGGCGCAGGATCGGCTTGCGCCCGGGCACGCGCAGCACAGGCTTCAGGATGTCGGCGAGGCGCCTCGACTCGTCGCGCTCCCTCGTGAGCTCGACGAGGTCCTTGAGGTGCACCACGCCGAGAACCCGGTCGATCGACCCCTCGTAGATGGGGACGCGGGTGTAGCGCTCCTCGAGCACCCGCTCGAGCAGCTCGGCGGGCTTCGTCGTGATGGGAAATGCCACGATCTCGGTGCGGGGGACCATGATCTCCTCGACGGTCATCTCCGCGGCGCCCGCCGTCGCCCCGATGATGGCCAGCGGCGTTCCTTCCGGCGCGCTGTTCCGGATGCCGCGGGCCATGCGCAGCACGGCCTCCGAGGAGCTGTGCGCCGTGTGCTCCCCCTCTCCCCCCACGCGCCTCACCACGGGCTCGATGATGCGGTCGAAGAGCAGGTGCAGCGGGCGCAGCACCTGGTGGATCACGTAGATCGGAACCCCCACCAGGTACGCGATGCGGCGAGGATGGCGGGCCGCCGCGGCCTTGGGGAGCACCTCGCAGAAGATCAAGATCACGATCGTCATGGCCGCGGTCGCGACCACGATGCCGGCGGTCTCGCCGAGGAGGCGGACGGCGAGGGCCGAGGCCGTCGCCGCGCCGAGGATGTTCACGAGGTTGTTCCCGAGCAGGATCGTGACGAGCAGGCGCGAGGTGTGGCTGAGCAGGTCTCGGACCGCCAGCGCCGCCGGGCCGCGCATGCTGCGGGCCTCCTCCTCCACCTCGTGGCTCGCGAGGCGCAGCAACGCCGTCTCGCTGCCCGAGAAGAAGGCCGAGAGCACCAGACACGCCGACACGAGGGTGAGCTCGCTCATCCAGTCCATGGAGACTCCTGTAGGGCGAAGAGGCGCACGCGCCGGGCAGGGCGTAGGGGGACGCTGGGAACCGTGCGGGGCGAGGCTCGCGAGGCCGGGCCTTTGGAGGCTTGAGGCGCATGCGCCCTCGAGGCTACCCCGTCGCGGGGCCCTGTGCACCCGAGCCGGCACGCGGAGCGCGCAGGCGGGCGCTCGGTCGCCGCGGACCGGACGTGGGAAAGCCCACCCGTTCGCGGCGCCCGGAAGTGGCGGGCTCACCCGCTGCCGGCATCGAATCGCACGGGCAGCCGGTCGGGTCCGCGGAAGGCGTAGCCCTGCACCACCGGCGCCGGCTCGCCGGGGTCCAGCCGCAGGTTCCGAAGCCGAGCGCAGACCGCGGCGATGCCGACGCGCAGCTCGAGGCGGGCCAGGTGGAGCCCCAGGCACACGTGGGTCCCGGTGCCGAAGCCCAGGTGCGGCAGCGCCGGGCGCGCCGGGTCGAAGCGCGCGGGATCCGCCCAGCGCGACTCGTCGCGATTCGCCGACCCGAGGAGCACCGTGATTGGCGTGCCGAGGGCAAGCCGCTGCCCGGCGAGCTCCGTGTCCTGCGTCGTCACGCGCATGGTCATGGTGACCGAGGGCTCCCAGCGCAGCGTCTCCTCCACCACCGCCGGGATCCGGCCCGGATCCGCGGCCAGCCCGCCCAGGATGTCCGGATGGGTGAGGAGGGCGCAGAGCGCCGAGCCGAGCAGGCGGTAGGTCGTCTCCGCGCCGGCGGGGACCAGCAGCCGCAAGAAGCCCAGCACGTGCTCTTCGTCGAGTCGCTCGCCCTCCAGCTCGGCGCTCACGAGCTCGCTCAGGAGGTCGCCCGCCGGCTCGGCCCGGCGGGCCGCGATCAGCGGGCGGAAGTAGGCCGCCATCGCCGCTGCCGCCGCGCGACCCGCCGCCGGGGCGAAGGGGCCGCGGTTCAGGTCCTCGGACCAGGCCAGGAAGCGGGCGTGGTCCTGGCGCGGGAGGCCCAGGATCTCGCAGATCACCTGGATCGGGAAGCGGCTCGTGAGGTCGGAGACGAGCTCGCCAGCTCCCTTCGGAGCGATCCGGTCGAGGAGCTCCTGCGCGATCGGCTCCACCCGCTCGCGCTCCCAGCTCGCGAGGACCGAGGGGCGGAAGGCCGGCACCACGAGCCCGCGGTAGCGGCTGTGCTGGGCTCCGTCCATCCCGCGCAGGGTCACGCCCTTGAAGGGCCCGTGGATCTCCGGGTAGATGCCCGAGCCGAAGGCCTTCCCGTCCCGCAGCACCTGCTCGGCCTCGGCAAAGCGCGTCACGCAGAAGGCCGGCCGCGGGTCGTGGCGCGGCGGCTCGACGGGGACCACGGCCGCGTGCGCGCGCAGCGCGGCCCAGGCCGCGTGGGGCTGCGCCGTGGCCCACGTCTCCGGGCGCGGCGGAACCAGCCTCACCGTCACCGCTGCACTAGCCGGAGCTCTCGTCGGAGCTCTCGCGCCCGAGCATGCGCTCGAGCTTGTCGTCCACCTGGCCGAGGTGTGCCGACAGCGAGTTCGTGGCCTCCTCGAGCGCCGTGCGCACCCCCTGCTCGAGCGGATCGGCGCCCTCGCCGGCCCTCGCGGCCGCTACCTCGACCGTCTCCGCGAGGCCCTCCGGGAGCGCGAGTCGGATCAGCTTCATGGTTCCTCGCGAGGGGGAGACCGGCCAGCGCGCCGTTCCTCTATATTCCTGGACTCATTGTACCCGACCGAGTCACTGGAGCCCGGCTTGCGCAGCGGGGAGAGCATTCCCCACCCGGCCTGGGCCGAAGAGCGCCGAGTCGGGTCCTCGCCGCACCACCGGCTGCTGGCGTACCTCGCTGTGCTCTTCCTGGTCGGCGCGCCGGCCGCGCCTGCGCGTGCCGCCACGGACGAGGGCGCCCTCTGGGTCACCCTCCATCTCGCGCTGCCCGTCGCCGATCGGCTCTGGGCGCACCTCGTCGCCCAGCCCCGCTTCGACGATGACGTCTCTCGCCTCCAACGCGTGGTGCTGCGACCGTGGCTCGAGGCCGCGCTCCCCCACGGGTTCTCGGGAGCGCTCGGCTACGACGCCCACGTGATCGAGAACCCGCAGCAATCCCTCGAGCAGCGCATCTGGCAGCAGGTCGGCTACCAGCGCGCCTGGCGGCCCCTGCGGGCCTTCGGCGGGGTACGGCTCGAGGAGCGCTTCTTCGAAGGCGACGCCGGCGCGGCCCTGCGCGCGCGCCTCCGGGTCGGCCTGGGCCTGCCGCTACCGCGCTCCTTCGAGCTCGTGGCGCAGAACGAAGGCTTCTGGAACCTGAACCGGACGGGGAGCATCACGCGCGTGGGCTATCGCGAGAACCGGCTCTCCGCAGGCATCGGCCGGCCCGTCGGGGAACGTGCGCGCGCGGATCTGGGCTACCAGATGCAGTGGCAGCAGCGCCCCGCCTCGGATCGGATCTTCCACACGCTGATGCTCGGGCTCCGCGTCGAACTGCCGCCGCTCCCATTTCCCTGACGCGCCACCCTCTGCGAGGACGTCGATCGATGACTCCTTTCAGGGGTCGCCCTTCCCCTCGGCGCTGCGGTGCCCCCTCGCCGCGCCCAGGCCCGCCAGCGTCGCCAGCGCCGCGGTCGCAACCGACCAGGACGCCCAGCCAGCGTACGGGTCGAGGTGGAGCGCGCGGTAGAGCCACGGGCCGCTCGTCCAGTCGAGGAGCCCGCGGATCGGCGTGTATTTCCAGTCGAAGTAGATGTCTGCCTCGAGACCAGCGCGGTGCTCGGCCGCTGCGAGGTTGCGCATGCGGTGGGTGAAGAGGAAGATCTCACCGCTCGCGAAGTAGAGTTGCTGCACGATCGCCAGACCGATGGCCGCCGTGGTGAGCGCGGCGATCCAACCCGCCGTGGCACGAGTCGGCCTTCGCGCGGATGTCCAGGTCTTCCAGGCGAGTGCGCCCACGAGCAGGAAATCCGGGAGCGCCATCATCATGTAGCGGGGTCCCAGGCAAAACCCCGCGTGCCAATCGTCCCGCCCGGCGAGGAAGAGCACGCGACAGCCGAGGTATACCAGGAGCGCCTTGGCGATCCAGGGCAGGTGCCGGCGGTGGTAGAGCGCGAAAGCCACACTGAAGCATGCGAGCGGCGCGATCCAAAGGAGGCCCTTGCCCGGCGAGATCGTCTGCCCGTAGAGGCCTTCCCAGGGGGCGACGAAGTCGCGCACCCAGAATCGTGGCATCACGCCGCGGCCGGTTTCGAAGGGGTCGCCGAAGTGCGCGTAATTCTGCTGGCCCATCCAAAGGACCAGAGGAAGGCTTGCGAGCGTCATCACGAACGGCGGAACGAGCGCCGTCGACCACCAGCGGCCGACCTTTCGGGCGGCGTTGCGCCAGGCGTAGATTCCAAGCAGCGGCGCATACAGGATCGCAGTGAGGTGCGCGGTCGCCGCGGCGCTGACGAGGCCACCGGCCAGGATCATGCGGCGCAGCCGCAGGTCTGTGGGCCTCTCGGTCGAGCGGAGGTCCGGATCGCCGCGGACGACCTGAAGGAGGGCCAGCGAGCATCCGAGGGTTGCGAGAGGCTCGCCGAAGAGGGTCGTTGCGTAATTGAGGAGGGGGGTTGCGAGCGCGGTTGCTAGCGCCGCCCAGCCGGCGCGGGCGCGCGAGCCGAGGGCAGCCTCGAAGATGCGGTGGAGGACGAGCACCGTGAGCGCCAACGTCAACGCGTCGAGGAGGGAGAGCACGGACCGCGTCAAATGCCCCGCGAGATGAGGCCTCGGCACGGGGAGGCCGCTATACGCCTGGTCGAGCCCCCGTTGGAAGTAATGGCTGGGCGGCGGGTCGAGGCTTGGGAAGTGCTCCGCCAGAGCGGCGCCCCACGCCGTCGCCAGGGGGACGAAGGGGGCCTCGTAGAGCGATTGCCCCGGTCCGAACCACTGGTACCGGAGGCCGTCGACGCCCTTGGGGAGCCCGAAATCCTTCCAGCCCTCGAGATCGCGGTCGTGGGCGAAGGTTCCGGCGAACGCGAGGCGCTCGGCCGTGCGGAAGATCACCTCGGAGTCCGGGGAGCGGATCCCGCCGTAGGTGACGAGGACGGTGACGAGCGCCGTAAGCGCCGCGGCGCGAGCCGCGCTCGCGGGAAACGCGAAGACCCGGTCCGCCAGACTTTGCGCGCGCGCGAGCAACGCGGCGGTCATGACGCGGATCGGAAGTCCGAGGGGGAGTTTCCTGTCAAGCCTCGATGGCGTCCGGCGAGGCCGGACCGTAGAATCGCGTCATGGCCGGCCGGGCGCAAGGGGGCTCGAGGGCGCTTGGTCTGGCGGCAGCCGCGGTTGCATCGCTCTGTCTTGCCTGCCAGCCCTCGCGCCGCCCGAACGTGATCCTCTTCTCGGTCGACTCGCTCCGCCCCGACCATCTCGGTTGCTACGGGTATTCGCGCGAGACCAGCCCGGCCATCGACCGTCTCGCCGGCGAGGGCACCCTCTTCGAGTCGGCGATCAGCTCGACCTCCTGGACGCTCCCTGCGCACGCCGCCCTGCTGACGGGGCTGCCGGACCGCGTGCACGGCACCGACCGCGACGAGCATCCGCTGGACGAGAGCCGTCAGACGCTCGCCGAGAGCCTCCGAGGCGCCGGCTACCACACGGCGGGCTTCTTCTCGGGCCCCTTCCTCGACCCGAGCTTCGGCCTCTCCCAGGGCTTCGACCGCTACGAGGACTGCACCGCCTTCGGGGCGGAGCTCGCGCGGCGCCTTGCCGAAAGCCCCCTCGCCGATCCCCGCACGGAGCCGGGTGCACTCGCCAACCTCGGCGCGTCGCGCGTCGGGTACGAGGACGTGACCAATGCGCGCGTCGAGAGCGCAGTCCTCGCCTGGCTCGCAGGGGCTCCGCCCGAGCCGTTCTTCCTCTTCGTCCACTTCTGGGACGTACACTACGACTACATCCCACCGCCCCCCTACGACACGATGTTCGATCCGCATTACGAGGGACCCGTGGACGGCCGCCAGCTCCGGCATGCGGCAGAGCGGCCGCAGGGGTGGAACGACCGCGACGTCGACCACCTGCGGGCCCTCTACGACGGGGAAATCCGCTGGACCGACGACACCATTGGCAGGATCACGACGGCGCTCGAAAAGGACCGTCTCCTCGACCGCAGCATCCTCGTCCTCACCGCGGATCACGGAGAGGCCTTCTACGAGCACGGCCGGTTCGGCCATCGCTGGACGGTATACCGCGAAGAGATCGCCATCCCGCTCGTCATGCGGTTCCCCGGGAACGTGCCCGCCCGACGGCGCGTGCGCGAGGCGGTGAGCATCGTCGACGTCGCTCCGACCATCCTCGACCTCGCGGGCCTCCCGCCCCTGCCGGGCGCGCTCGGGCGAACGCTGGTCCCGTTGCTGCGCGGCGCGACCTTCCCCGCCGACACCCTGGTCGCGGAGCTGGTGGTGCCCGGGCGCGACGCCCACCTGCTCGCGCTGCAGCGCCCGGCCTGGAAGGCGATCATCGATCTCACCAGGACGGAGGGGAACCTCGGCGTGTTCGACCTGCGGAGCGACCCCAACGAGACCGACCCGCGCGGCACGGAAAACGGTCCCGTGTCGGAGAGCGAGTTGCAGCAGGCATACCGCGAGACGACGAGCCGACTCGCCAAGGCCGCCGCCGCGCTGCCGGCGCCGCGCCCGCGCGCGCAGCCGATCCCCAAGGTGATGAAGGAGCATCTGCGCTCCCTCGGATACGTCGAGTGATGGCCGAGTAGAGCCCGCCCCGGCTGCTCACGACGCCCCTCCCGACCTCTCGTACGATTCGAGCTCTGGCGCCGCCATCTCGTCGCAGAAGCGGGCGTAGGTGAACGGCCAGACCGCGGGAATACCGCGGTCGTCGAGGTACCAGCTGCGGCAGCCCGTCGCCCAGATCGTGTTCCTCGCGGCCGCGTCGAACTCGGCGCTGAAGCGCGCCATCGCCTCCTCGCTCGCGCTGATCTCTCGCGCGCGACCCGCGCGCAGCTCCGCGACCAGCTGGAGGATGTAGTCGAGCTGCATCTCGGCAATCGTGATCAGCGAGAAGTTCCCGACCGGGCCGTTCGGGCCGTTCAGCATGAAGAGGTTCGGGAAGCGCGGGATCGAGATCGAGAGATAGGCGTTGGGCCGCTTGGCCCAGACCTCGTCGAGCCTCACTCCGTCGCGGCCGATCACCTCGATCGGGCGCAGGAAGCGGTCCACGCGGAAGCCGGTGGCGAGGACGAGCACGTCGAGGTCGTGCAGGCGACCGTCTTTCGTTCGCACGCCGCGCGGCTCGATGCGCGCGATCGGCTCGGTCACGAGCTCGGCGTTCGCCTGCTGGATCGCCTGATAGAAGTCTCCGGAGATGACCAGGCGCTTGCACGCTGCGCGGTAGCTGGGCCGCAGCCTTTCGCGCAGCACGGGGTCTCGGACGCTGCCCTCGAGATGCGCGCGGCATGCGTCCTCCAGCGCCTTCATCTGCTCGGAGTTCGCATCGATCACGCCGTTGGAGAAGTTCTCGTGGAAGGCCTTGGCCATCTCGTCGTGCAGCTGCTGCAGCGCGGCGCGATCGCTGCGGAAGGCGGCCCTCTCCTGCTCGCTGTAGGGCAGGTTCTCCTGCGGCGCGATCCACTGGGCAGTTCGCTGGAAGAGGGAGAACTTCGCGACGCGCGGTACGAGTGCGCCCGTGATCTGCACGGCGGTCGAGCCCGTGCCGATGACGCCTACGCGCCGGCCGTCGAGCGCTACGGAGTGGTCCCAGCGCGCGCTGTGGAAGCACGCGCCGGCGAACGATTCGACGCCCTCGATGTCCGGGTACTTCGGGTGGTGGAGGACGCCGGTCGCAGCGATCACGACGTCCGCCTCGTCCCGGCGCCCCTGCATGGTGTCGATGCGCCAGCGCCCGCCCGCAAACTCGCAGCGCGCGATCTCCTCGCGGAAGCGGATGCGCGGGAGCACGCCGTAGTTGCGGGCGACGCCCTCGAAGTACTCGCGGATCTCGGGGCCTGGCGAGAAGCGATGGCTCCAGTCCGGATTGGGCTCGAACGAGTAGCAATAGATGTGCGAGGGAACGTCGCAGGAGAGCCCCGGGTACGTATTCTCGCGCCAGGTACCGCCGACGCAGTCGCCTTTCTCGTAGACGACGAAGTCGTCGTAGCCGGTTTCGCGCAGCCTGATCGCGGAGAGCACGCCGGCCATGCCGGCGCCGATGACCGCGAAGCGGAGGGGAGGTCGGTCGGACATGGGGAGGGGCCCTCGCGAAGGAGCCGAGTCTCGCGAAGGGCGCGCTGTCGCGCCACCAGACGGGTCCCGCGGGGAGGAACGCGGGACCGGCCCGGTGGGCTAGACTCGCCGCCGCGCCAGGAGCGGAGCCCCGGTGGTGGAATACGATCCCTTCTCCGACGACGTCCTCGACGACCCGCACCCGGTCTACCGGCGCCTGCGCGCCGAGGCCCCCGTCTACTTCGTGGAGAAGTACGACGCCTGGGCGTTCTCGCGCTTCCAGGACGTGTGGGATGCCTCCATGGACGAGGAGCACTACACGGCGGTCCACGGCACCTCCTCGCCCCAGCTGCTCACGAGGGTCCTGCCGGCCTTTCCGAACCTGAACCACCTGGATCCGCCCCTCCACACGGCGGTGCGCAAGCAGCTGGCGGGCTTCTTCACGCCCAAAGCCGCCGCGCGGCACGAGGGCGAGGTGCGCGGCTTCGTGCGCGAGTGCTTCGAGGGATTTCGGGCCCGCGGCCGCTGCGACGCCGTGGGAGACCTCGGCGCCCGGGTGGCGGCCAAGGTGGCCTGCCTGGTGAACGGGTTCCCCATCGAGGACAGCGACCGGATGGTGGAGCTCGTGAAGCGCTTCTTCCGCCGGGAAGAGGGGGTCACGGGCATGACCCCGGACGGCGTGGCGGCCTTCCAGGAGATCCAGGGCTATCTGCTGGACCTCGTGCGCGCGCGGCGACGCCGCGGCGACGGCGAGCCGTGCCCGGTCGACACCTACGTGAATCTCGAGATCGACGGCCGCCGGCTCGCGGACGAGGTCGTGGCCTCGCATCTGGTCCTGCTCTTGATCGGGGCCACCGAGACCTTTCCCAAGGTCTTCGCCAACGCCCTGTGCCGGCTCCACGAATACCCGGCGCAGCGCGCCGAGTGCGCGGCCGATCCCGCGCTGATCCCGCACGCCTTCGAGGAGGTGCTGCGCTTCGACATGCCGACGCAGTTCCTGTGCCGCACGGTGGCGAAGCCGCACCGGCTCCAGGGGCAGACCCTCCGCCCGGGCCAGGTGGTGCTCTACCTCTACCCGTCGGCCAACCGCGACGAGCGCGAGTTCCGCGATCCCGACGTCTTCGACATCCACCGGCGGGCGCCGCGCATCCTCTCCTTCGGCCACGGGACCCACCGCTGCCTGGGCGCGCACTTCGCCAGGCTCGAGGGGCGAGTGCTCCTCGAGGCGGTGCTGCGGGACATGCCGGAGTACGAGATCGACCGTGGAGGGATCGAGCGCGAGCGCACGGAGTTCGTGAAGGGGATCACGGCGCTCCCCCTCCGCTTCGCACCGTTCTGAGCGGGCCCCGAGGACGGCCGCTCCCGCGAAGCGTCGGCCCTTCCTGGGCCCTGCTACCGGGTGTCTGCAACCGGCGGCCCGCCCAGAAGCTGCCTCACCCTGCTCACCAGCTCCACCGGCCGAAAGGGCTTTCCCAGGAGCAGCGCTCCCGATGGAGCCTCGCGCGGGCGCGCTGAGGTGGGCTCCGGATCCCCCGATATGAAGAGCACCCGGGTCCCGGGCCGGAGGGCCGACACCTTCTCGGCGAGCTCGAAGCCCCCCATCGGCCGCATCAGGACGTCCGTGACCAGGAGGTCGATCCCTCCGGCCTCCGATGCGACGAGGCGAAGTGCCTCCTCTCCACCGCGGGCAGGCAGCACCACGTACCCGCTGCCCCGCAGGACTCGCACCAGGAGCCTGCGCACCTGCTCGTCGTCGTCGACCAGGAGAATCGTCCCAGCGCCTCCCTGGCTGACGCTGGCCGGAGCCTCGCCCACCGCAGGACCCGGGCCGGAGACGACGGATCCAAAGCACTCGGAACGCATCCTTGCTCTCCGACTCCTGGAGTGAGTCTCCCGCCCGCCACCATAGCTCCCACCCGTGAGCCCGCGATATGGAATCTGCCCTAGAAGGGAGGGAGGCTTCTCCCTCCCGGGTTCTCCCCGACGTTCCCTAATCGGGCTCAGCAGAAGCTCGTAGGAGGAGGATGGAGCGTTGCCGCGAGCCGGTCCTCCTCGTGGATGCCCCTCCCGACCTCGTGGGCTCTCGTAGCTCCTTCCGCTCAGCGCTCGTGGGGGATCGACCGGATCCGGGCCACAGGGCATGCAATCCCGTCTCAAGTGCGAGAAGACCGCCCCGATACGTGAGGAACGCCGCGCCGTGCGCAGAGCGAGTCCCCATGTTCGACGGCCATCCCGTGATCGATGCAGACAGCCACAAGTGCGAGAATCCCGTCCTATTCCTCGACTACATTGACGCGCCCTACCGCAGCCGCCTCTCGTTCGTGCGCGACCGCTACGGCGAGCAGCGGATCCGGATCCTGGACCGGGGCTCCAGGTCGGGCTCTCCAGACCTGGTGCGGCTCTTCCTCCAACCCGAGGGTTGGGGCAAAGGCACCTACCGTCCATACCACGCGGAGACGACTCTGGGGGGCCTCTTCAACCGGCTGCGCCTCGCTCACATGGACCGCGAAGGCATCGATCACCAGGTGGTGTATGGATCGGTCGCGCTGGCCTTCAACTCGCTGCTCGACGTCGACCTCGCCGTGGCGCTGTGCCGGGCCTACAACGACTACATCTTCCACGACTGCGAGCCCCACCGGCGACGCCTGCACCCCGCCGCGGTACTCCCTCTGCAAGACCCGGTCGCGGCCGTAGCGGAGCTGCGGCGCTGCGTCCTCGAGCGCGGGATGCTGGCCGTGACCATCGCACCCAATCTTCCGCAGCCACACCCCAGCGCGCCGGACCACTTTCCAGAGGTCCGGATTCCCAAACACCTCTCCCATCCTGACTTCTTCCCGATCTACCAGGAGGCCGAGCGGCTGGACGTGGCCATCGGGATCCATGGTGCGCCGGGGTTTCAGCTCGCAGGGGGTGCCTCTGATCAGCTCGACACGTTCACGCTGGTGCACGTCTTTGCCAACCGCGACATGCAGCAGATGGCGCTTGCGAAGCTGGTCTTCGACGGGGTGATGGAGCGCTTTCCGCGGCTGCGCTTCGGGTTTCTCGAGGCCGGCTGCGGGTGGCTCCCGGATTTCCTGCACAACCTTCGCGAGCACTGGGAGAAGCGCATCGTCCAGTTCGATCCCGACGTCGAGCCGCGGCTGACCGAAATCCTTCACGAGCTGGCGCGCGAGCGGGGGGCCGATCTCGGCCGGGATCTTCTGCGAAAGGCCAAGGGCCTGCTGGGATTGCTCTTCTCGCCGTCCGAGGAGGCAGCGCCCCGCGCGGAGCTCGAGCGCTTCTGGTACGAGCATCCCGACCTCCCGCGCGATCCGCGCGAATACGTCGAACGCGGCCAGATCTTCCTCACCGTCGAGCCTGGAGATCAGGCTCCGACCTATCTCCCGCTCGCGCTGGGGGAGATGGGTGAGCGCGTGTGTGGCATGGCAACCGACTACGGGCATTGGGACGCCACGCTCAAGAACTGCGTCGGGCTCACCGCGGACCATCCCGGTATCTCGCGAGCCCACGCCATCGCCCTGCTTTCCAGCAACTCCCTCCGATTCTACGGAGACCGCCTACGGGAGCGAATCACATGCTGACGTCTGCCACTCCGTCCAAGGGATTCCTGACGGCTGCGGGGCATGGAGCGGACCAGGGCCTCCGCACATTCGACCCCTTTCAGCCCCTCGCCGACGCCGAGCGCCAGAGGCAGCGCGCCGCCTACCTGGCGCACCTGCGCCAGCGGGATGGGGAGATCGATTTCCCCAGGCGCCGGCTGCCCCGTCGCGAGGAGCGCATGCGGGAGCTCGAGGCGAACCCGCTGGAGTGGCGGGGCGAGATGGACCGCGACGCCTTCTACCAGTACTTCCATCGGGTCGGGAAGCCCGAGGTCGACGCCAAGACTCTGTGGCTCGTGGCGATCGCAGCGGCGAACGAAGGGGAGAGGTTCGGGGCGGATCACGAGACGCGGCGATTCGACCGTCTGGGCGCCGAGACCGTGGATCCGATCAAGCTCCATCACGTCCTCCAGGAGGAGCATCACACGCGGCTCCTCCTCGAGGCATGCCGCTGCCTCGGGCTCCGGGGGCTCACGTTGAAGAAGCCCAAGATGCTCCACCAGATCATCATTCATGCGATGACCTACCTCCCAGATCGAATCCGGTACGTCCTGATACTCTGTGGCGAGGTGGTCGGTCTAGCCGTCTTCAGGATCCTCCTCGAATCCTGTCGATTCTTTCCCGAATTTCCCAGAGTCGAGGAGCGGCTTCGCTCGATTCTGGGCGAGATCATCCACGACGAATCCCTGCACGTGGCATACTGCCGCATGCATCTCGATTTCGTCGGCCTGCGGGTGGCCCGCGCCCTGATACCCGTGGTGACGACGATTCTCATGCGGGACTTGCCGTTGCTTCGAGCATTTGGTTTCGATCGAGCAGCGATCGTCGCGCGCCTTCGCGCCGGCATCGAGATCCCCGAGGGCGTGGACTGGCTCGAGCCCGCGGTGGTTGCCCCGAGCTGAGGAGTCGGCCCCAGCACCTCTCGCCCAGATCTCCGGACCTCGGTATGATCTCCCGCGCACGGGCGGAGGGACGGGGATGATGCTTGGGGACCGTGCGCGTCTCGACGGATGGAGCGAAGCCAGGTTCATCAGCTCCGTTCTGGTCGTAACTGGAGCTTTCTATCCATTCTGGCACCTCTTGGCGCCACCGGCTTCGTTTGATCCCTGGGCCGTCTGGTGGGCGATCGGCGCCTACAAGGTGCTCGTGGGCGCCCTCGGGAGCCGCTACCCCGTCGTGCGCGATCGGCTCCGGTTTTTCCTCTACGGCGATATATGGATGATCGTCGCGCACCTGGCGTGGCTCTCCGCGCTGAACTTCGGAGAGCCCTTCTATGCCCTGGGGTCCGTGTTCGCCGTCGTCTTTGCGGCCTTCATGATCCCGACCCGCGCAGCCCTCCTTTGCTTCGCCGGCTATGTCTTCGTCGTCAGCGAGGCGGTCTTCCGCGCGACCGGGGCGCCGTGGCCTCTCCATCTCGCCGTTTCGGGTGCCTGCCTCGTCGTCCTCGGCGTGGCGTACAAACGCCTGGCGCGGCGCCTCGCGGCGGAGCGGGAGGCCGCGAGGAATCGAGAGTCGCTCGAACGGCTGGTCGCGGAGCGCACTCGAGAGCTGTCGGAGCAGACCGACGCCCTGGCCCGGGCCAACGCGCAGCTGAGGCGCCAGATGGAGGAGCGCGAGAGGCTCGAGGAGCAGCTTCGAAGGGCGCAGAAGCTCGATGCCCTGGGGCGCCTCGCGGGCGGGGTGGCCCACGATTTCAACAACCTGCTCACCGCCATCACCGGATACGCCGAGGTCCTCCGCGCTGGGCTTCCCGAAGGGAGCGCCCTGCGAGACGACGCCGAGCAGATCTGCCAGGTGGCAGACCGGGCGACGGGCATCACGAACCAGCTCCTGGCGTTCAGTCGCCATCCCGGCGTTGGGGCGACCGTGATCGAGCTGGATGTGGCCCTGGGCGAGCTGGCGCGCCTTCTCATCGGGACGATGGGGGAGCACACCACGACGCAGCTCCGGCTGGGCGCCCCGGGCTGTGGAATCCGCATCCATCGCAGCCAGCTCGACCAGATCCTGCTCAACCTCTGCGTGAATGCCCGCGACGCGATGCCGGAAGGCGGAGTGCTCACGATCGAGACCTCCAACCTCGGGAGGGAGGACGCGACTCCGTGGCATCTCGGTCTCGAGGCCGATCGCCGGGTCGTCCTGCGCGTCACCGACACGGGGCGTGGGATGCCTCCCGAGACGGCCTCCCGAGCCTTCGATCCCTTCTTTACGACCAAGGAGGTGGGCAAGGGCACTGGTCTCGGGCTCTCGATCGTCTATGGGATCGTTCAGCAGACGGGCGGGCAGATCCATCTCGAGAGCGAGCCCGGCAGGGGGACCCGGTTCGAGATCTCCTGGCCGGTGGCCGCCAAGCCCGCGGAGGCGGAGGTCTCCTCGAGTCCGGAGCCCCGCTCCTCCGGGGGCTCCGAGCGCATCCTGGTGGTCGAGGACGAGCGCTGGGTCCGCCACCTCGTGCACCGCGTGCTCGAGAGTGGCGGCTACCGCGTGCTGGAGGCCGCGGATGCGGAGAGTGCGCTGCGCATCGTGAGCGAGGAGCGGGATCCGATCGACCTCATGGTCACCGACGTCGTGATGCCTCGCATGAGCGGTATCGAGCTCGCCAGGCGCCTCGAGCAGGAGCGGCCCGAGCTCAAGGTCCTCTTCATCTCCGGGCACCTTGACCATCCGTCGCTTCGCGAGGGAGAGCTTCCGCTGGGGAGCCTCCTGCTCCCGAAGCCCTTCCAGCCGAAGGAGCTCGGCGCGATGGTGAGGGATCTCCTCGACCGACCCGCGGCCACACGGCCGTAGGATCGGCGCACCGCCCCGCCCCCAGGTCCCGCCGGCGTGTCGTTCGGCGCTCGAAGCACGCGGGCCTCGCAAGCGGGCAGACAGGAGGCGCGCGGCCGGCCTATCATGGCTCCATGCTGCTCGAGGGCAAGCGCGTGATCGTGAGCGGGGGGGCGCACGGGATCGGGGCGGCCGTGGTGCGCGCCTTCGTCCGCGAGGGCGCCCGCGTGATCTCCACGGACATCGACGACGAGGTCGGCCGGAAGGTGGTGGCGGAAGCCGGGGCGCAGGGCTACCAGCGCTGCGACGTCACCAGCCGTCCCGAGGTGGAAGCCGCCTTCGCGCGCGCCGCAGCCGAGCTCGAGGGGCTCGACGTCCTGGTGAACCCGGCCGGCGTCGAGGCGGCCTGGCCCGCCGAGGAGATCCCCGACGAGGAGTGGAACCGGGTCTTCGACATCCACGTGCGCGGCACCTTCCACACCAACCAGGCGGCCTTCCGCCATCTGCGCGAGGGGGGAGGTCGCATCATCAACTTCGGCTCCGGCGCCGGGATTCGCGGCCAGCGGGGCTCCGCCCACTACTCGGCGGCCAAGGGCGCCATCATGGCCTGGACCCGCACCATCGCCCAGGAATGGGCGCGCTACGGGATCACCGCGCATTCGGTGGTGCCGGCGGCCTGGACCCAGCAATACGACCAGCACCGGGCCCGCATGACCCCGGAAGCGCTCGCGGCCCACGACCGCATGATGCTCTCCAACGTGCCGCTGGGCGGGCGCCTGGGCGACGCCGAGCGCGACATCGCGCCGGTGGTGGTGTTCCTCGCCAGCGATCTCTCGCGCTTCATGACCGGCCAGGCCGTCGTCGTGGACGGCGGCATGATCATGCTGGGGTAGGATCGAAGAGCACCGGCAGGTGGTCGGGCCCGCGGAAGGCGAAGCCCACCAGTCCGCAGGCCTGGTCCGGGTCGAGGCGCAGGCCCGGAAGGCGATCCAGCAGCGTGCGCAGACCCACCTGCGCCTCGAGATAGGCGAGGCGCGAGCCCGCACAGTAGTGCTTGCCGAAGCCGAAGGCCACGTGCTCGTTGGGGCTGCGCCGCAGGTCGAAGCGATCCGGCTCCGGGAAGTTCCGCTCGTCGCGATTGGCGGAGCCGATTGCGAGCACGATCCCGGCGCCGGCCGGGATCTCGACGCCGGCGACCTGGGTGGGGGCCAGCACCTCGCGGTTGGTGATCGCGATGGGCGACTCCCAGCGCAGCACCTCGTCGATGGTCGACTGGAGCAGCGAGGGATCCCCCCGCAGCTCCTCCAGCTGCGCGGGGTGGGTGAGGAGCGCGTAGAGCGCGCTCCCGATCAGGTGGTAGGTGGTCTCCGCCCCGGCGGTCACCAGCAGGCGCAGGAAGCTGATCACCTCTTCGTCGCTCAGGTGCTCGCCCTCGACTTCGGCGTGCACGAGCCGGCTGATCAGGTCGGCGCCGGCCCCGGCCCGGCGCTTCTCGACGATGGGGCGCAGGTAGTCGCCCACGGCGCGCGAGGCCGCAAAGGCGGCCGGCGGGTCGTCGGAGACGCCCGTCAGGTCGATCGACCAGCGGTGGAAGGCGTCGTAGTCCTCCACCGGGAGGTCCAGGATGCGGGTGAAGACGCGCAGGGGAAAGGTGAAGGTGAAGTCGGCGACGAGGTCGGCGCGGCGGGCGGCGGCGAAGCCATCGATCAGCTCGTGGGCGATCGACTCGACGACGGCCGGAAAGCCGCCCTTGAGGGCGCGGGGCGCCAGGGCGGGCGTGATGATGTTGCGGTGCCGCAGGTGCTCGCGCCCGTCCATCTCGATGATGGTGCGCCCGAAGACCGCTCCCACGGTGCGCTCGTTGGAGCGGTTCGAGAAGAGGGTGTCGTCGCGCAGGGCCTCGCGCACATCCTCATAGCGCGTGAGGAGGTAGGAGGTCCCGCCGGTCCAGGAGGTCACGGGGAGAACCGGGGTCTCGTCCCGCAGGCGCCGGTAGACCGGATGGGGATCGTTGGGTCCGCGGTTGCTCGTGTCTCCGAAGAGGTCGGCCAGGCGGGCGGCGGGCTGCATGGGGGTCCCTCGCGGGGCCGCGCCGAAGGGGCCGGCCCCTGCCGCAAGGATAGGCGGCCCCGGCGGCGAGTCCATCGGCCGCGGGTGGGCTGCCGGCCCCCGGGCGGCGGCCCCTGCGCTTGACCGGCGCGGCCCGAGGGGTGTATGTCCCAGGGGCGCGGGCCTCCCGGGGACAGCGGGGGGCGGATCAGAGCGCGGGATCGGGCCGGGAACGAGGGTCGAACATGAAGGATGCGCGGCTCCTGCACTACTCCCACTGCGTCTCGGACCTGGAGCGCTCGCGGCGCTTCTACACCGAGGTGCTGGGCTTCGAGGTCGTGCTGGAGGTGGACTTCGACGACGCGAAGACGGCGCGGGTGATGGGGGTCCCGGGCTGCAAGTTCCAGGGGATCTTCATGAAGCGCGACGGGATGCGGATCGAGCTGATCGGCTTCCGTGAACCGCCGCCGGAGAGGAGCTCGCGGCGCCGCGCGGCCAACGAGATCGGTCACTCCCACCTGAGCTTCTACGTGAGGGACCTCGACGCGACGCTCGCCGACCTCGAGGCCCGGGGGGTGCCGGTGGAGAAGGAGACCCGTACGCTGCTCCACCCCGGGATCGAGTGCTGCGTGATTCGCGATCCCGACGGCTTCCCGATCGAGTTGGTGCAGCAGCCGGAGCTCGGGCTCGTGCCCTACGAGATGCCCGCCGCGCGGGAGAGGAGCTGAGGCATGGCCGCAGGGAGACTCGAAGGGAAGGTGGCGATCGTGACCGGGGCGGCCAAGGGGCAGGGCGAGGGCGTGGCGCGCCGCTTCGCCGCCGAGGGAGCCCGGGTCGGGCTCCTCGACGTGCTCGATGAGGCCGGCAAGCGGGTGGCGGAGGCGATCGGCAAGGCCGGCGGCGAGGCGATCTTCCTGCACTGCGATGTCTCGCGGCAGAGCGATGTCGCGGCGGCGGTGGAGGCCGCCGTGGAGCGCTTCGGCGGGCTCGACGTGCTCTACAACAACGCCGCCATCGTCGCCTACGGCCGGAAGGTGGCCGACCTCTCGGTGGAGGACTGGGACCGCACCCTCGGCGTGAACCTGCGCGGGCCCTTCCTGTGCTCGAAGTACGCTCTACCGCACCTGATCGCGCGCGGGGGGGGCTCCATCCTGAACGTCTCCTCCCACGGCGCCTTCCAGGCCTCGCCCACGGGGATCGCCGATTACGGGGCCTCGAAGGGAGGCGTGGTGGTGCTCACCTACTACCTGGCCTCGGAATACGGGCCGCAGAACGTGCGCGCCAACTGCATCGCACCCGGGCCGGTGCCCACCGACCTGAACGCCCCCTTCCTGGGCAACGAGGCGGGCCGGCGCGCCACCGAGGCCGTGATCCCCATGAAGCGCGTGGGCGAGATCGACGACATCGCGAACGCCGCCGTCTTCCTGGCCTCCGACGAGGCGAAGTGGATCACCGGCGCCGTCCTGCGCGTCGACGGCGGCATCGTCATCCAGTAGGACCGGGGATCCCCCGCCTCGCGATCTCTTCGCCGTGGGCGAGGGCGGCGGCGCTGCGCACGGCCACCGACATGATGGTGAGGGTCGGGTTCACGCCCGAGAAGGTCGGGAGGACCGAGCCGTCGCAGACGATGACGTTGGGCGCCTCGTGGAGGCGCCCGAACTCGTCGGTGACGGAGACCTTCGGGTCCCTGCCCATGCGCATGGTGCCGCCCATGTGGCGGGTGGCGGCGGGCCCCGCAGCGCCCGTGATCCCGGCCGGCGTGAAGTAGGTGGTCTCGGCCCCCGCGGCCTTGGCGATCTTCTGGAGCCGGCGCGCCCAGACCAGCGCCGCGATCTTGTCGTGCCGGTGCAGGCTGTAGGTGATGCGCGGCACGGGAAGCCCGTAGACGTCGCGAATCTCCGGGTCGAGATCCACGCGGTTGGCGAGCTGCGCGAGGTCCTCGCCCAGCATCTGAACCGCCAGCATGCGGTCGCGCGACGCGGAGCTGCGCATCTGGTTCTTGTGCTCGGTTCGCAGGCTCCAGGGGAGCATGTCGTAGATCTTCGCCTCGTCGATCAGATACGGCGCGCCGCCGAGCTCGCAGACCCCGCCCCGCAGGAAGGGAAGCCCCGCCCAGCGCGCCCAGCGCGACTCGGTGTCCGGGACGAGGGGCTCGAGCATGCAGTGGCTCGTGCTGCGGCCGCGGTGGGCGTGGAGGCGCTGGGGCATGATGCCGCCGGCGAAGGCCGAGGTGTGGAAGCAGAGCGTGCGGCCGACCCGCCCGTTTCCGTTCCCGAGGCCCTCCGGGTGCGCGGGCGACGTCGAGAGGAGCGCCAGCCGCGCCGTCTCGATGGCCGATCCCGCCAGCACGACCTCGTCGGCCTCGATCTTCGCAGGAACGAGGCCATCGCCGGCCAGGTACTCCACGTGGGTGGCGCGGCCGCGATCGTCGCAGCCGATCCTGGTGACGCAGGCCCGCGTCACGAGCCGCGCGCCCGCCAGCAGGGCCCGGCGCAGGAAGGTCACCGCCGCCCCGCCTCGCGCGTTGATGGGGCAGCCGTGGTGAGAGCAGTAGCCGCAGTTGGTGCAGGCTGGCCGGCCGTCGTAGGGACGCGAGTTGGCCGCCATCGGGAAGGGGTGCGCCTGGTAGCCGAGCTCGGCGGCGGCACGCTGCCACACCAGGCTCGCGTACATGGGCGGCCCCGGCGGCATGGGATAGGGCCCGCGGGGAGAGTGCTCGAGCACGAACTTCGGCGTCTCCTCCAGGGAGCCCTGCACGCCGATCACCCGCTCGACGAGGTCGTAGTAGGGCGCGAGGTCGTCGTAGCCGAAGGGCCAGTCGGCGATGTCGGCGCCCTCCACCGGCCCGTAGCGGCTGCGCATCTCGAAGTCGAGCTTGAAGAAGCGCGGCACCTTGGCGTCCCAGTGGCTGGTGCCGCCCCCCACCGTGTGGGCCAGGTGATTCACGTCGCCCACGTGGGAGCGGGCCACCCCGTCCTCCGCCTCGCCCTGGGAGCGCGCGCTGCGCGGCTCGGCCAGGATGTCGCAGCCCGGCAGTCCGCGCGCGGCCCGGATCTCGTCGCCGCCGTACAACGGGAAGGGGAGCCCACCCGGCTGGTCGAGACCCCGGTAGTAGTTGCGCCCCTTCTCGAGCACGCTGACCTGGAAGCCGGCCTCGGCCAGGACCCAGGCCGCCGCCGAGCCACCGGCTCCGGAGCCGATCACCACCACGTGCTTCGCCACGCCTAGTCCGCCTCCCCGCCGGCGGAGCGGAGCTTCCGCCCCAGGTACTCCTCGGCGTTGCGCCGGGCCCGCTCCACCGCCAGCGCCTCCTCCGCGTCGGGCTCGCTCACCTCGAGCTCGCTGTAGGAGTGCGGCTGGTGGTCCCCGGGCCAGCGCGTGTAGGTCCAGCCCACCCGGCCGCGGTTGCCCCCGTACTCGGGCGCCCCGTAGGTCCCCTCGAGGGTGTGCTCGAAGGCCAGGTCCAGGAACTCGTCGAGCTCGCCGGTCGCCAGCCGCAAGAGCCAGCGCGCCTTCCACGCCGAGAGGTCCGCGAAGCCCTCGGCCCCGATCCGGCGCGCCGCCTCGTCGAGGAGCGCGAGCCCCCTGGCGTAGCGCTCCTGCCAGCCCACCACCGGTCCGTTCCACTCGCGCTCGGGCAGGCCCCGGCTTCCCTCGATGCGGGTGCGCCAGACGCGCTCCTCGAGGGCGTCGAGCTCGAGGAAGTCGGCGAACTGGTTGTGGCCGCCCCCCTCGCGCATGCTGAAGGGCCCGCCGGCGAAGATGTGCGCGGGCTTGCGCTCGAAGGCCCCGAGCAGGAGGTCGATGTAGTCCGCCGCGCCGGCCTCGCGGGCGCCGGGATCCGGGTCCTCCGGAGGGCCCGGGATGAATCGCTCGCACAGAGCGCGCAGGGCGCGCATCTGCGCCGCATCGAGGAAGAAGCCGGCGCCCTCGGGGCGCCCCGGCCCCGCCAGCCACTCGCCGAGGGCCTGCCCCGGCAGGAGGGCCAGGAGCGCCAGGTCGCGCCCCAGGCGCAGGAACTCGCGCCGGGCGACCGGACGCCCGATCCCGAGGCCCGGCGGATCTCCGCCGCCCCCGCTCACCGCTCGGCCGCGGCCCCCGCCCTCGCCGAGCCGCGCAGGAAGGCCTCGGTGTGCTCGGTCTTGCCGAGCACGATCTTCCTCATGTCGGGGATGTAGTGCTCGAAGGCCTCGCCCTCGATGGCCGCGACGATCCCCGCGGCGCACTCGTCGGCGGGGATCTTGGGGCCCGCGTAGTGATTCTTCTCGTCGGTCTCGATGTCCCAGATCTCCGTGTCGATGGGGCCCGGGATCACGAGCTTCACGGCCACCGGCGTCCCCACGAGGTCGATGGCCATGGACTCGCTCCAGCCGCAGAGCGCGAACTTGGCGGCGCAGTAGGCGGCCTCGTACTGGATGCCGAGGCGGCCGCCCAGGCTCGAGACGTTCACGATCTGGCCCGAGCCGCGCTCGAGCATGCGCGCGAGGGCCACCATGCCCATCTGCACCGGCGAGGAGAAGTTCACCCGCATCACCTCTTCCAAGGCCTTCGGCGTGAGCCTCGCGACGTGGGTGCGGTTCGGGATGGCGGCGTTGTTGACGAGCACGTCCAGGTGCCCGAAGGCGTCCCAGGCCTCGCGCACCACCGCCTCGGCGCGGCCCAGGTCGCCCAGGTCCACCGCCCAGAGCCGCGACTGGGGCGAGTGGCGCCGGCAGTCCGTCAGCACCTGCTCCAGGCGCTCGCGCCGGCGCGCTGCGATTCCCACCGTGGCACCCCGGGCGGCCAGCTGGCGCGCCAGGGCGGCGCCGATCCCCGACGAGGCCCCCGTGACCAGGATCCTGCTGCCCGCGATCTCCATGGCTCACTCCTCCCCCAGGTCGAAGAGCACCTTCACCGCCTCGTGCTCGCCCTGGGCGTGGGTGGTGCGGAAGGCGTCCCGGTAGTCCCCCAGGCGAAAGCGGTGGCTGATGATCGGGGTCACGTCGATCTTCCGCTCCCGGATCAGGTCGAAGTAGTGGCGCATGGCGTGCTGGCGCCGGCCGTTCCACTCCTCGACGCCGAAGGCGTTCGATCCCACCAGGTTCACCTCCTTGAAGTAGTGGGGCGACCACTCGAAGCGGTCCGGCGTGTCCACGCCCGAGATCACCACCGCGGAGCGGGGCCCGGCGATCCGCACCGAGATCTCGAAGCTCTCGGCGGTGCCGACCGTGTTGTAGATCGCGCGCACGCCGCGGGTGCCGTAGAGCATCGGAAGCCCTCCGGTGCCCGGGGCGGCCTCGAGGACGTCGTCGCCCGTGATCTCGGCGAAGCGCTCGAGGATCTTCTCCACGGGTCGCCAGGGAATGGCCTCGACGGCGCCCAGCTGCCGGGCGAGGCGCGCCTGGTGCTCGAAGCGCGTGATGGCGTAGATCTCCACGTCGAAGAGCTTGTTCAGGATCTCGATGGCGCAGAGCCCCAGGGTGCCGCAGCCGTACACCACGACCTGGTCCCCGGGCTCCGGCGGATGGTGCAGCACCGAGTGCAGGCTCACGGCGAAGGGATCGGCCAGCACCGCCTCCTCGTCGCTCACCTCGTCGGGCACGGGGATCGCCATGGACTCGTGGGCCGGGAGCAGCGGGGCGTAGCCCCCCGAGGCGTCGCGGCAGGTGCCCGTGTGGAGCCCCCCCGAGAGGCGTCCGCGGGTGAAGTTCGCGCACAGGGAGTACTGGCCGTCGCGGCAGGCGGCGCAGACGGGATCGATCCCGCGCGGGGCGCAGGAGAGCCAGGGGTTCAGCACCACGCGCTGGCCCACCCGGACCGACGTCACCGCCGGGCCCACCGCCTGGACCGTTCCCACCACCTCGTGCCCCATCACCGCCGGGAAGGACGAGAAGGGCGCCAGCGGGCTCCCCACGTTCTTGAAGTCCATGAAGACCTGCTTGTAGTCGCTGCCGCAGATCCCGCACAGGCGGGTCCGGATCACCACCCAATCCGGGAACTGCACCCTGGCGTCGGGGATCTCGCGCAGGCTCAGGAACGAATGTTCGCCCAGGAAGGCCTCGTCGGTGAGCTGGGCCTGCTGGATCAGGCGGATCACCTCCTCGGGCTTCGCGTCGAAGACGAGCGCCTTCATCGGCCCCTCCGCCTCACGAGGTCGCGGCGAGCTTGCCGCGCAGCCAGCCCTTCGATCCCTCCAGGTAGCTGCCCACGTCCTTGGCCTTCTGGGCGGCGATGGCCTGGAACCACTCGGGGACGAAGATCTCGAAGGTCCCCTCGTCGAGCTGGCGCAGCACGGGCTCCACCATGGCCTGGACGGGGAGGGCCTCCACGTCGGCGAAGCTCGCCTCGTTGTCCGGCAGGTGGAAGAGCTCCGTATCGATCACGCCCGGGTTCACCACGTGCACCTGCACCGGGCGGTCCACGAGGTCCATGGCCATCGACTCGGAAAAGGCGGTGAGGGCCGCCTTGCTCGCCGAGTAGGCGGTCTCGTGGGGGGGGCCCAGGCGCGCCGCCACCGACGAGACGTTGACGATCCGCCCCCCGCCGCGCGCCAGCATGCGGGGGAGCAGGGCCAGGATCAGGCGCACCGGGGAGAAGTAGTTGATCGCCATCACCTGCTCGGCCACCTCGGGCGTCAGGGCGTCCACCACGCGGCGCTTCGGGATCCCGGCATTGTTCACGAGCACGTCGATCCCGCCGAGGTCGTCGTCGACGCGGGCGGCGAAGTCCGCCAGGGCATCGAGGCGCGAGAGGTCGAAGGCCCACAGGCGCGACTTCGGCGAATGGCGGCGACAGTCCGCCAGGACCTCTTTCAGCAGCGCCTCGCGCCGCGCGCACAGGCCCACCACGGCTCCGCGCTCGGCGAATCCCCGCGCCAGGGCGGCGCCGATCCCTGCGGAGGCGCCGGTGACGAAGACCTTCTTGCCCGAGACGTCGTAGCCCATGGAATTCCCTCGCTTCGCGCGCCAGTCTACCCGAGCGCCGACTCCCCGGCGCGGCTCTTCCGGGGTACTTCGGGCCCCGAAGGGGCGCCCGGCCGCCGGGCCGCCCGTGTACCATGGCCCCCGGGTGCCCGGAGCCCCGTCGGGAGGAGGCGTCGCGATGAAGGCCGAGGGAATCGCCGTGGTCACGGGCGCCAGCCGCGGCATCGGGCGGGCCGTGGCCCTGGACCTCGCCGCCGCCGGCTTCGAGGTGGTGGCCACGATGCGGAGCCCCGAGGCCGGCGCCGCGCTCCCCGCGGAGGCCCGGGCCCGGGGGGGCCGCCTGCGGGTCGAGCGGCTCGACGTGACCGAGCCCGGGGCCATCTCCATGCCCGACGGCCTGCGCGTGCTCGTGAACAACGCGGGCGTCGAGTGCGAGTACCTGCCCGTCGAGCACCAGCCGCTGGCCCAGTGGCGGGAGATCTTCGAGACGAACGTCTTCGGCCTGGTGGAGGTGACCAAACGCGCCATCCCGAAGCTCCGCGCCGCCGGCGGCGGCGTGATCTGCAACATCACCTCGAGCTCCTATCTGGCGGCCGTCCCCTTCTACTCCGCCTACCGCGCCAGCAAGGTGGCGGCCGCGGCGCTGGGCGAGGGCCTGCGCGCCGAGCTGGCGCCGTTCGGGATCCGCATCGTGGAGATCCTCCCCGGGCCGGTCGAGAGCGACATGCTCTACGGCTCCGAGCGGCTGCCCGAGGCGCACCGCTTTCCCGAGTACCGCGAGATGGCGGAGCACAGCTTCCGGGCGCGGGAGGGGATCAAGGGGCGCTACACGCCCGCCGCGGCCGCCGCCGAGGCGATCCGGCGCGCCATCCTCGACGACGACGCTCCGCTGCGGAACGCCTGCGATCCGATGGGCGAGGCGCTGCTGAAAGCCTGGCGCACGAGCAGCGACGAGGAGCTCATGCGCCGCACGCTGGGCGACCCGAAGCGCTACCAGAAGCTCTAGGCTCCGCCCGCCTCTCGCAGCGCGCGGCGGGTCACTCCTCGGCGAGGATCTCCGAGATCACGACGGGGGCGCCGCTCGCGGCGGCGGAGCCTGCGCGCTGCGCGGAGGCGTGGACCGGAAGCGAGTCCACGAGCCGGGCGAGCGTCGCGCGCGACTCCTCCGAGAGCCCCACGAAGCGCAGGACCCAGCCGCGCGGGCCGTCGTCGCGCAGCACGACCGCCCGCACCAGCGCCGGGGGCGCGTTGCGGAGCCCGTAGAGGGCGAGCTTGAGCTCGTCTCCGAGGGACAGGTCCGGGTCGGGAGCCACGCGCATGCCGCCGCAGGAGAGGTCGAGGCCCAGCAGCGGGCGCGCCTCGCCGCCCGCGCAGGCGAGGACCGAGCGGTCGTAGCGCTTGCGGGGGGAGCGGCGCCGCTCGGCGCCTTCCGCCCCCTCGCCGGGGCTTTCCGCCGCGGCGGGCTGCCCGGCCCGGGCGCTGGCTCCGGCCCGTGGGGCTCGCGCCGGCGCGAGCGCCGCGGCGGCCGGGGCCGGGAGCTCGGCCCGGTCCGGGGCCAGCGGGGCTGCGCCGACCGCGTGCTCGCGCATCACGGCCTGGAGGAGCCTGCGCGCGCGCTCACCCTGGGGTGCGAAGACCAGCGCGAGCTCGTGCTGCGTCGCGCCTTCCCCGGTGATCTCGCGCTGCCCCACCACGCGACCGCGCAGCTCGAGCGCCTCGCTCCCCGTGAGCTCCCGGGGCAGCAGGACCCGGAGCTCGTCCCCGACCCCGGCGGGCCGATCGGCGACCACGCCGCAGCCGCGGGCCGAGAGCTGCGCCAGGATCGCCCGGCGCAGGGAGCGCCCCGCGCCGAGCCTGACCCCGGCGGCGAGCGCCACGCGCGGGTGGCGGCGCCGGCGCGGTCCCTCGTGGAGGGCGTGGAGGATGAGCAGGCGCAGGGCCATCGGGTGCACCGGCGCCTGGACGACGAAGTCGCAGGCGGAGCGCTCCAGGAGGCCGAGCAGGGTGCGCGAGGGGGTGTCGGCCACCACGATGTGGGTGCGGCAGCTCGCTCCCGCGCCGGTCGCGCCGGGAGGCGTGGCGCGGCGCGCGCTCGAGATCCGGAGCAGGGGAGCTCTGCCCCACCCCTCGGGGTCCGCCGCCTTTTCGTCCTCGGCGAAGGCGATGCCGAGCTCCGCGAGGAGGTTTCGCACCTCGCTGAGCTCGCCGCCATCGGCCAGGAGCACGCGGACCTGATCTCGGGGCATCTTGCGACACCTCTCCGTGTTGAGGGCTCCACCCGCATCGTCCGCGCAGTGCCGCGGCTTTACCCGCCGCTCGGGGACGCCGAACCCGGCCCGGCCGGCGGCGCCTCCGGCGCCCGGGGGTCCAGGCCGTAGCCCAGAGCGCGCAGCTGTTCGGCCTCCTCGGGCGGGAGCGGCGTCGGCCGCAGCGTCGGGGTCGCCACCGGGTGCGCGCGCTCCCACTTCGCGAGAAATCGGCCCAGGAGCGCCACCGCGCGCGGATGGCTCGCGCCCTGGTCGGTGCGCCAGCCGTCCTCGGGGCCCCAGGCCTGGAGCTCCCGGCGCGGCGTGCCCGGGTGGGCGTCCCGGTTGTCGTAGAGCTTCCAGCCCGGCGCGTAGACCCCGAGCTTCTCGTGCCCGCGGAAGCGCGTTTCGACCACGAAGCGCCGGGGCAGATCGACCCGGCCGTCCGGCCCGAAGAGCGGCACCAGGGAGACGCCGCGCATTCCGGGGGGTCCCGGGATCCCGAGCAGGTCGAGCAGGGTCGGCATCACGTCGAGGAGCCGGACGGGGCGCTCCACCACGAGACCGCGCGGAAGGGCTCCCTGGCGCCGGTAGAGGATCCACGGCACCAGGAGCTGCGACTCGTAGAGCAGGCGCCCGTGGCCCGCCGACTGCATGACGGTGGGGTGGCTGCCGAGTCCCTCGCCGTGATCGCTCACGATCGCGAAGAGCGCGTCCTCGAAGCCCGGCCGCCGCGAGAGCTCCTCCACGAAGGAGCCGATGTCGGAGGAGAGCTGGCGCACGGCCTGCCGGTAGCGGCGCTCGCCGGCGTCCTCCAGCTCCGGGAAGAGCTCGGTGGACTCCGGGCGCAGCAGGGGAGACGCCTCGCGGTAGTGCTCGTGAACCTCCATCAGGTGCACCCACAAGAGGTGCGGGGCGCTGCGCTCCTCGGGCGGCTCCGCGTCGAGCGCGGCGGCGAGGCGGGCGAAGAGCTCCCGCGCCATCGGGAAGCGCGGCTCCTCCGCCACCTCCTGGCCCGGCTCGGGGCGCATCCCCTCCCACACGACCTCGCTGTCGAAGTAGACGTGGAAGCCCTGGGGCAGGTTGAAGGAGCGGTTCGTGTGCGGGTTCGCCGTGGCGCCCAGGGTCCGGTAGCCGTGGTCCCGGAGCACCTCCGCCAGGGTGGTGAAATGGTCGGGCAGGATCTCCTCGCCCTCCGTGAGGATCCCGAGCGAGCGGGGCAGGGCCGAGGTGAAGAGCGACGCCACCGAAGGCCGCGTCCAGGGCGCCTGGCTCACCACCCGCGCGAAGCGCACGCCGTCCCGGGCCAGCGCGTCGACCTCCGGCGAGGTGGGGAGGGGCTCTCCGTAGCAGCCGAGGCGGTCGGCGCGCAGGGTATCGACCAGGAGGAGGACGAGGCTCGGCGGGGGCGGAGTCGGCGGTGCCGCGCGCCGCGCCGCCAGAAAGAGCAGGAGTCCCAGCGCCGGGAGCAGGGCGAGCGCCACCTGGGACCGGCGCCAGCTCGGGGCGGGCATCCGGGGATTCTATCCGCCGCCCGGCGCGGCGCGCGGGGAGCCGCGCGCGCCCGCTCCGCCCTAGCGCAGCTTCTGCATCACCTCGGCGGCCCAGGCCGCCATCTGCTCCAGGTACGCGGCGCGCGTCTCGCCCGGAAAGCCCACCTGGAGCTGGGTCACGCCGAGCCCGGCCAGGCGGCCGATCTCGTCGAGCTGGGCCGCGGGCGCGTGCACCCGCGGCCCCAGCATCGGGCTTCGGAGCGGCATGAAGATCACGTCCAGGGGGGCGCTCCGCCGCACGGCCAGGGCGTGCTCGTGCAGGTAATCGAGGCTCTGGCGCAGATCGTCCAGCGTCTCCAGCGCCGCCGTGTGGCGCCGGCCGACGTGGCGCCGCGAGTTCGGAAAGGGCATCCAGCCGTCGCCCTGCTCCACGGCGCGCCGGATCGCGCGCCGGCTGTTGCCGCCGATCCAGATCGGGGGGTGGGGGTGCTGGGCGGGGCGGGGCAGTGCCCGGTGGCCCAGGGCCTGGAAGCCGCGGCCCTCGAGCCGCACGCTCTCCCCCCGCCAGACCTCCTTCATCACCGCCAGGGCCTCGTCGAAGAGCTCGTTGCGCCGCGCGAAGTCCACCCCGAGCGCCCGGAACTCGGCCTCGAGGTAGCCCGCCCCGGCCCCGAGCACGAAGCGGCCGCCGGAGAGCGCGTCCAGGCTGGCCACGGCCTTCGCCGTCAGGAAGGGGCTCCGATAGGGTACGACGCAGAGGTTGGTCTGGAGGCGCAGGCGCGTCGTGGCGGCCGCCGCGAAGGACAGGGCCACGAAGGGATCGAGGGCGTGGTGCCCCCCGGTGGCGAGCCAGGAGTCCTCGGGGATCGGGTGCTCGGTGACGAAGACGGCGTCGTAGCCCAGCGCCTCGGCTGCTCGGGCCACCGTCGCCACGCCCTCGGCGCTCAGGAACTCCCCGGGCGGGTCCACGCGCTCGGTGGGCAGGCGCAGCGAGAAGCGCATGGGCTATTTCTACCACGAACCGTGGTATGCTCGCGACCCATGGGAATGCCGGGCGACGTCGGGATCATCGACCTCATGCTGGGGCTCCCGCTCCGGGACCCCGCCAAGACCTACGCCTTCCTCAAGAAGAACGTCCACGACCGGGAGAGCAAGGAGGAGTTCAAGTTCCCCGCGGAGTACATGTTCAAGGGCGTCCCCCACGACTTCGGCCAGCAGGGCGATCCCGTCGAGGTGACGCTCAAGGAGATGGACCGCTGGGGGATCGAGCGGGCCATGCTCGGGCTCGGCTCCGAGGACGGCCTGCGCGCGGCGCGCGAGCACCCGGATCGCTTCTTCCTGTCGGCAGTGGTCGACCCGAACCGCGGCATGGACGCGGTGCGCGATCTCGTGAAGGCGCGCGAGAAGTACGGCGTCAAGTCCGCCCAGTGCTTCCCCGCTGGCCTGATTCCGCAGGTCGACCTGGGCGACCGGAAGTTCTACCCCCTCTACGCAAAGTGCATCGAGCTCGACATCCCGATCTTCCTGAACGCCGGGGTGCCGGGCCCGAGGGTCCCCATGCACTGCCAGCACGTCGAGCACCTGGACGAGGTGTGCTGGTTCTTCCCGGAGCTCCGGGTCGTGACCTACCACGGCTGCGAGCCCTGGCAGGACCTGGCCGTGAAGCTGATGCTCAAATGGCCCAACCTGCACTTCGCGACGAGCGCCTTCGCGCCCCGCTATTATCCAAAGGCGGTAGTCGACTTTGCCAACACGCGCGGCGCCGACAAGGTGCTCTACGCCGGTTACTTCCCCATGGGTCTCACCCTCGAGCGCATCATGACCGAGATGCGAGGCGTTCCCTTCCGGGACCACGTGTGGCCCAAGTTCCTGCGCGAGAACGCGATCCGCGTGCTCAAGCTCGACGCCTGACCGCGCCATGGGGCGCTTCGACATCCGCGGGAGCACGGCCCTCGTCACGGGCGGCAACACCGGGATCGGCCGGGAGACCGCCGTGGGGCTGGCGCGGCTCGGAGCCCGCGTGGTCTTCACGTCCCGCGACGCCGAGCGGGGGCGCGCCGCCCTGCGGGACGTCCGGCGCCGCTCCGGCCGCGACGACGTCCAGATGCTGGAGCTCGACCTCGCGAGCCTCGCCTCCGTGCGGGCCTTCGCCGCCGCCTTCCTCGCGCGCTTCGACCGGCTGCACGTGCTCGTGAACAACGCCGGCGTCGCGGGCTTCACGGGCCGCCAGGAGACCGAGGACGGCTTCGAACGCATGTTCGGCGTGAACCACCTGGGTCATTTCCTCCTGACGCAGCTCCTCCTGGACCGCATTCGGGAGAGCGCCCCCGCGCGCATCGTCAACCTCTCGTCGGAGGGCTACCGCTACGCCGCCGAGGGGCTCCCCTGGGACGACCTCCAGAGCACGCGCGACTACCAGGGCTCGCTCTGCTACGGGCGATCGAAGCTCGCCAACCTCTACTTCACCGCCGAGCTCGCCCGGCGCCTTGCGGGGACCGGGGTCGCGGTGAACGCGGTGCACCCGGGCTTCGTGGCGACCGAGCTCGGCCGGATGCGCCCCGAGGACGTGGAGCGCGCCAAACGCACCGGCTCCGGGAAGCCCAGCGAGCGGAGCGCCCCGGACCTGTCCCACCTGCCGCCGCCCAAGAGGCCCGAGGACGGGGCGCTCACCTCGATCCAGCTGGCCTCCTCGCCGGAGGTGGAGGGCGTGACGGGCGAGTACTGGGTCGACGGGCAGATCGCGCGGCTCAAGTCCTTCGCCCGCGACGCCGCCGCCGCGCGCCGGCTCTGGGAGGCCAGCGAGAAGCTCGTGGCGGGCGTCGGGTAGCGCGGATGGGGGTGCGGGAGGAGATCCGGGCCCGGCTCACGGGACCCGGCGGGCCCTTCGAGCTCGTCAGCGAGGACGTCCTCGGCGAGCGCATGCAGGTCGTCAAGAACCGCCCGCGCTCGCTGCGGGAGGTCCTGGCGGCCTCCGGTGCGCGCGGCGACGCCGAGTACCTGGTCCACGGGGACCGCCGCATCCGCTACGCCGAGCACCTGCGGCTCGTGGGTTCCGTGGCCCGCGGCCTCGAGGAGCGCTACGGCATCGGGCGCGGGGATCGCGTGGCGATCCTGGCGGAGAACTGCATCGAGTGGATCCTGGCCTTCTGGGCGACGATGTCCCTGGGCGGGATCGTCGCGGCGCTCAACGGCTGGTGGACCGCCGACGAGATCGAGTACGGGGTGCGCCACAGCGATCCCAAGCTCCTGATCGCCGACCGCAAGCGCCTGGCGCGGGTCGCCGATTCCAGGCTGGCCGTGCCGACTCTCGAGATCGAATCGGCCTTCGACGCCCTGCTGGCCCACGCGCCCGGCGCGGCCCTCCCGAGCGGCCCCCTCGCCGAGGACGACCCGGCGGTGATCCTCTACACGAGCGGCACCACCGGCCGCCCGAAGGGCGCGCTCTCGTCGCATCGCGGCCTCGTGGGATTCATCCAGACGGGCTTCCTGGGCGGCATGGAGCGCATGATGGCCGCGGCGCAGTCCGGTGCGGCGCCGGCCCGGCCCATGGGCCCTCCCGTCTCCCTGGTGACCGCGCCCCTCTTCCACCTCTCGGGCCTCTACGGCATGACGATCACGCAGCTCGCGGCGGGCGGGAAGCTCGTGCTGCGCTCGGGTCGCTTCGACCCGGAGGACGTGTTGCGCCTGATCGAGCGGGAGCGCATCACGGCCTGGAGTGCCCTCGGCAGCATGGGGCCCCGCGTGCTCTCGTGCCCCGCCCTCGGGCGCTACGACGTCTCGAGCGTGCGCGTGATCGGCTTCGGGGGAGCGCCGGTGAGCCCCACCACCCAGAGCCGCATGCGGGAGGCCTTCCCCAACGCCGCCCAGAACGTGACGATGGGCTACGGATCGAGCGAGTCGGTGACCTCGGTGGCGGGAATCAGCGGCGCGGACTACCTGGAGCGCCCCGCCTCGACCGGCACCGCCGCGCCCACCTGCGAGCTCGAGATCCGGGATCCCGAGGACAAGCCGGTGCCGGCGGGCGTGGAGGGCGAGATCCACATCCGGAGCCCCTACGTGATGCTCGGTTACTGGCGCGACCCGGAGGCCACGGCCCGGGCGATCAAGCCCGGGCGCTGGCTCGCCACCGGCGATATCGGGCACCTGGACCGGGAGGGCTTCCTCACCATCAATTCCCGGGCGCGCGACATGATCCTGCGCTCCGCCGAGAACATCTATCCCGTCGAGATCGAGTACCGGCTCGAGGCCCACCCCTCGGTGGCCGAGGCGGCGGTGGTGGGGGTCGAGCACGAGGAGCTCGGCCAGGAGGTCAAGGCCATCGTGGTGCCCGTGGCCGGCGCGCGGATCGATCCCGGGGAGCTGGCGCGCTGGGTGGGCGAGAAGCTCGCCGCCTACAAGGTCCCGACCCTGTGGGAGGTGCGCGCCGAGGCGCTGCCGCGCACCGCCTCCGGCAAGGTGCTGAAGAGCGTCTTGACCGGGGAGACCCGCAGCACCTTCATCGAGGACTAGCGGGGGAAGGCGGGGACCTCGAAGTCGACGACGAGATCGGTCGCGCCGAAGATCGCGCGGCGCTCGTAGACCTGCCGCTCGCCGCCCGCCTCCACCACGACCCGGTAGGGGACCTCGTCGATCCCCCCCTGGCAGCGGATCGGGTAGTCGACGCTCACGCGGTAGAAGCCCGCCGGCGCCGGGGAGAAGTGCACGGCCTCGACGCGCGGCGCCGGGTCGCCACAGCGCCGGTCGCCTTCGAAGACGCCGCCGAGGAGGCTCGGAGAGTTCCCGAAGTAGACCTCCTCGTACCAGGGGTCGGTCACGAAGAGATCGAGGTCCGCCTCCGCGCCGAACTCGAGCTCCACCCGCACCGCGCCCGTGGCGGGGGGCCGCGCCGCCGGCGCCGGCTCGCCGAGCGGCGCGGGGGAGGCGCAGCCGAGGGCCAGGAGCGCCACCGCGAGCGCCGCCCGCAGCGCCCGGCGCGCGGGAGGAGTACCATCGGGCCCGGCGCGGACCTTCGCATCGGGAGGTGTCATGGATCGCTCCTCCTCCGTCGGTTTCCCTGGCCGGCTCTTCCGGCGCACCCTTTCTATCACCGCTCTAGCCGCTGCGGTAGCGGGATTCGCGGGCGGCGCCCGGGCCGCGGTGCTCCACGGCCGGGTCGCCGACGAGGCGGGAGCCCCCCTCGCCGGCGCCATGGTGAGCGTCAGCTCGGCGGAGCCCGTGCACCGGATCACGGTCTTCAGCCACGAGGACGGGAGCTACCGCACGCCGGAGATCCCCTTCTCCGGGCCCTACCAGCTGCGCGTGCGGCGCATCGGCTGGAAGGACCTGGTTCTCGAGGGCGAGCCCGCCGCCGCGGGGCCGCGCGACCTCGCCCTGGTCCGCGAGACGGATCCCGCCGCCGTCGCCGCCCAGCTCCCGGCAAATCACTGGCTCGGGCGGGTGCTCGACCGCATCGGAGACCCGGGCGAGCGCGAGGAGCTCCTGCGCAACTGCGGCTTCTGCCACCAGCTCGGGAGCTTCCACACCCGCAAGGAGCGCGACGAGGAGACCTGGCGCAAGGTGATCCTGCTGATGGGTCGGCGAGGCGGGATGCTGAGCGTCGCGCTGCGCGAGAAGCTGCCGGCCATCTTCCGCGAGGCCTTCGACCCCGCCCAGGCCGTGCCCGCGCTCACGGCGGGGCTCGGCACCCCCGGGTTCGCCCCGGTCCCCGAGCCCGCCGTGCTCGATGCGATCGTCGAGGAGTGGGACCTGGGAGGCCCTGGCTCGAATCAGCACGACGTGATGGTCCACCCGGACGGCACCCTCTACGGCGTGGACATGCCCTTCGACCAGCTCCATCGCCTCGATCCAGCCACCGGCGAGCGCAAGACCTGGAAGATCCCCAACGACGGGCTGCCTCCGGGCGGGGTCTTCGCCGTCCGCCGGCCCGCCCAGAGCTCCGGCTCCCGCCCGGGCTCCGACTCCCACGTGGGACCCCACTCGCTCCAGGCGGATTCGCAGGGGAACGTCTGGATCACTCTCGCCATCGGGAACCGGCTCGCGCGCTTCGATCCGCGGACCGAGTCCTTCGAGCTCGTGCCGCTTCGCTACGGGATCTATCCCCACACCCTGCGACTCGATCCGCGCGGCCGGATCTGGTACACGATCTCCGCCTCGAACCACCTCGGCATGTACGACCCGGCCACGCGGGAGCACCGGGAGATGCGGCTCCCGACCCGGACGTTCCAGCAGGAGCTCATCCTGCGCAGCATGCCCTTCCTGCTCTGGGTGAGTCGCTACGTGGACATCCAGGGCAAGGCGGCTCAGGGCGAGCCCGTCGTCCTGCCGATCCCCTACGGCATCGACGTGGCCCCCGACGGCACGGTCTGGTTCAGCCAGCTGAACGAGCACCGGATCGGGCGGGTGGATCCCGAGACGTTCGAGATCGAGGTGATCGACACGCCCTTCCCGGCGCCGCGCCGCCTGCGCTTCGACTCGAAGGGCCTGCTCTGGATCCCCTCCTTCTCCGGGAGCCGCGTGGCGGCCTTCGACCCGGCGACCCGCGAGTTCCGCGAGTGGGAGCTCCCGACGCTTCCGCGGGGCACCGAGACGCCCTATGCCCTGCACGTGGACCGGCGCACCGATGTGGTCTGGATCTGCGGCACCGCGAGCGACACGCTGATCCGCTTCGAGCCCGCCGCCGAGCGCTGGACGGTCTACCCCCTTCCCACGCGGGTGACCTACACGCGGGAGGTCGACTTCGACCGCGAGGGCCGCATCTGGACCTCGAACTCGAATGGACCCGCCTGGCAGATCGAGGACGGCGTGCCGCGCGTGCTCCGCCTCGACCCGCGCGGTCCCACCGCGAGAGAGGTGGCCTCGGCCCCCTAGCGGGGACGTTCCTTGCGTTCTTGCGTTTCGGGGAGGCGCCTCCCGCGACCTCCACCCGCTCCATGTCCGAAACGAAAGAACGAAAGGAACGTCCCCATCAGGAGCCGGCGGCGAGGCGGGTGCGCAGCCGCGCCAGCTCCTCGCGGGCGGCGGCGTGGTCCGGGCGCAGCCGCAGCAGCTGCTCGAGTTCGGCTGCCGCCTCGGCCAGGCGCCCCTCTTCCTCGTAGAGGAGCGCCAGGTTGAAGCGCGGTCCGTCCAGGCGCGGCCCCTCCGCGATCGCCCGGCGGTAGCGGGCCTCGGCGCCGGCGCGGTCGCCCTCGGCCTGGTGGGCGGCGCCGAGGTTGGCCCAGGCCTGCGCGAGGTCCGGCTCGAGCTCGAGGGCGCGCTCGAGCTGGCGGCGCGCGGGCGCGAGTTCGCCCCGCTCCAGGTGGAGCGCGCCCAGGCTGGCCAGCGTCCGGGCGTCGCGGGGGTCCAGGCGCACCGCCTCCTGGTAGGAATCGAGGGCGCGGCCGAGGTCCGCCCTCCTGCGCCAGGCGGCGGCCAGGCGCGCGTGGGCCGGCGCGTAGCCCGGGCGCAGCTCGATCGCGCGCTGGAACTCCGCGATGGCGGCGGCGAGGTCGTCGCGCGCCGCGAGCTGGACCGCGAGGTGGAAGTGGGCCACCTCGCTCTCAGGGAAGGCCAGAGTCGCCTCGCGGTAGCGCTCGAAGGGCGCTGCCCGCGGCGCCCCCGCTTCCGCCGCGGCGAGCAGCGCCACGGGGAGCGCGAAGAGGGCCCAGCGCGCACCGTGGCCCAGCCAATCCGGTGCTCGCCAGCGCCCGGCGGGAGCGGCCTCCGCGGTCGCGAGGCCGAGCCCGCGCCGCGTCGCCCGGTCGCGAACGCTCCAGATGAAGGCGTCGTAGTAGAAATGGAGGAAGCCGGAGGCGGCGACGAGGGCCAGGAGCGAGCGCTGGAGCACCGCGGGCTGTGCCGCCTCCGAGAAGAGCGCCAGGCTCCCATAGGCGAACACCAGGCCCACGTAGATGCCCACCAGGGCTCCGCTCCGGCGGAACAGGAAACGGGTGAAGGCCGCGAGATCCCCGCCCTGCTCGACCCGCTTGCGGTTGTAGGTCCAGACGATGGCCAGGTACTGGACGTCGTGGAAGATCTCGAAGAGGGCGACGCCGAGGATGACCTCGTCGATGGCGAGCATGCAGATCCACCAGAAGGCGAAGCTCGAGGTGAAGAGCCCGAGCTTCACGGGGCTCGGGGCCTCGCCGCGGCGGACCTGCCAGGCCAGATGGGCGAGGAAGGCGGCGGTGACCAGGAGGAGGCCCGCGCCCCAGGCGAGCTGCGCGGCGTGCAGGGCCGCGGCGCTGACGAGGGGCCCCCCCGACTCGTAGAAGCGCTCGAGCAGGTCGAGCATCCGCCCGGACGAGAAGAGCAGGCCCCCGCCGAACCAGGCCACGCACAGGGCCCGGTCGAGGAGCGCCGCGGCGCGCGAGGAGCGGCCCACCTTCGCGTCGTAGATGCGTGAGAAGCCGTAGACCTGCGCCAGGCCGTGCCACAGGCCCCACAGGATCGCGATCACCCGCAGGCCGTGCAGGTCGCGCAGGCCGAAGTACAGGCAGACGCCCACCAGCACCACCGGCGTCACCAGGAAGCGGGTGCGGAAGCGCGCGAAGAGCTCGCGATCGCCGTAGGCGCGCAGGAGTCCCGGCAGGTGGTGCCCCAGGGAGCCGAAGGCCGCCACGTAGAGCGAGATCTCCTGCACCGAGAGCTGCCGGCGCGAGGCCATCACGAGGGGGAGGATCAGGAGTGGGGTCGCCACGATGAGCAGCAGGTCCCGGCGGGAGTCGAAGATCCAGAGCCTGCGAGGCGCGGCGGCCCCGAGCCCGATCCCCTGCGCCAGCCCCTGGGCCATTCCACCGCCCGACCCCGGCCACATCCGCTCGCCGCGCGGGCCCCGCGCAGGCCGGGATCGGGGTCCGCGCCCTCGGCCTGGTCAATTATAGCCTCCGGTCTCGCGCGGCCTCGCGGGCCCCCCGAGGACGGCGGCCCTTGCCGGGCCCGCCCCGACGGGTGCAGACTGGGGCGCCCGCCGCTGCGCCGCAGCGGGTCCGCGGGCAGGGAGGGGATCCGCCGGGATGACCGCGCACGGGCGAGACGCGATCGTGATCGATGGGGATGGGCACGTGATGGAGCCCCCCGACCTCTGGCTGCGCCGCATGGATCGCCGCAAGTGGGGCGACTGGATCCCTTACGAGGAGACGCAGGACGGGGTGTACGTCGTGCGCTGGGCCGGCGGCGAGCTGCGCGCCGGCGGCCGCGAGGTCACCGATGCGCTCTGCCGCCGGCTCGGCATCGCGCCCGCCGCCCTCCACGAGATCTACGAGCGCATGCACGTGCCCGGCGGCGAGGACCCGAGCGCGCGCATCGCGGACATGGATCGCGATGGCATCGACGCCGCCGTCCTCTACCCCTCGACGGCGCTCTTCTTCGGGCCCGTGGACCCCATCCCGGCCTTTCGCAACGTGGACTTCGTCCTCGACTGCCAACGCGCCTACAACGACTGGGTGGCCGAGTACTGCCGCGCCCATCCGAAGCGGCTCTTCGGCCTCGGCGTGGTGCCGCTGCAAGATCCCGAGCGGGCGGTCCGGGAGGCCGGGCGCGCCGTGCAGGAGCTCGGCCTGGTCGGCGTCTGCGTCCGGCCCTCCGCCTACGTGGAGGAGCTTCCGCTCAGCCACTCCGTCTACGACCGCTTCTGGGCCGCCTGTCAGGACCTGGACGTGCCGGTGGCCTTCCACCCGGGCGTCCACGTGGACACGCCCGGCGCCTGCCGCAAGTTCGGGCTCGTGCTTGACAGCGGGAACACGATGCTCACGAACGTGGCCCAGGACGAGGTCCACGGGGGCTCGGGCCTCGGCCAGGCGGTGGGGAACACCGTCGACATGACCGTGACCCTGGGCCGCCTGCTGATGGGGGGGGTGTGCGAGCGCTTCCCGCGCCTGCGCTTCCTGTGCCTCGAGTCCGGCGGCGGCTGGATCCCGACGTTGCTCCAGCGCATGGACGAGCAGGTGCGCGCCTTTCCGCTCGAGGCGCCCTGGTTGAAGCAGCTGCCCTCCGAGTACTTCCGGCGCCAGGGCTACGCCGGCTTCGAAGCCGAGGAGTGGAATCTCGCCGCCTCGGCGCGCTTCCTGGGCGCGGACCGGATCCTGTGGGCCTCCGACTACCCGCACCCGGAGTACCACCCGGGAATCATGCAGGATCTCTTCGAGTCGCTGAGGGAGCTCTCGGCGCCGGAGCAGCGCCAGATCCTGGGCGCCAACGCCATCGCGGCCTACGGGCTGCCGGCCGACGCCGGCGCGCGCAGCTAGTGTCCCGTTCCAGAAATTCGCTCACAATAACGAGCCAGGGAAGCGAAGATCTGGTCCGCGGTCTTGGTCCACACGAAGGGCTTCGGGTTCTGGTTGGAGACCTTGAGATAGCGCTGGA
>Ga0187892_10000910_pt1 | contig 73217 bp, 78 predicted proteins | sample MA1701073metaG_FD_139345 | JGI IMG/M metagenome (GOLD analysis project Ga0187892, IMG submission 139345) | Bio-ooze microbial communities from a basaltic lava cave in the Kipuka Kanohina Cave System on the Island of Hawaii, USA - MA170107-3 metaG ...
CCGGCGCGCTCCACGCGCCGCCGATCGCCTCGCGACCGCGCGGCCGTCCGGCCCGTCACCACCACCGCGCGCGTTCGCTCCTCGGCTCCGATCGGCCGCCAACCTCGTTCCGCCTTCTCCAGCATTCACAGCCTCTGAGCTGATACAAGTCCATCCTTGGCGGCATCACATACGTCGTCGAACCGCGCCGCCGGAACTTCGCCCAACCCGAAGGCTCCGGCTTCGGTGCCGGGCAGTGAGCAGGACGACGCAGGCACATGGTCCCAAACGAGGAGTGGCACTCCGCAGTCGCCCGCCGCAACCCGCTGCCCTAGAGGGGCTTACGCGCGTCAGGGGGCGTACGTGGCACGAGCTTGCCCTCTTCCCCTCTCGGTCACAATGGGCGGCCCGTGCTGAAGGTCGGCCCCTATGAGCTCCACGCGATCGAGAGCGGACGGTTCGCCCTCGACGGCGGCGCCATGTTCGGGATCGTGCCGCGGCCGCTCTGGGAGCGGACGAACCCGCCCGACGCGCAGGGTCGGATCGCGCTCGCGCTGCGCCTCCTCCTCATCCGCGGCCGGGGGCGGACCTGGCTCGTGGACACGGGCATCGGCGACAAGTTCGACCAGAAGTCGAACTCGATCTACCGCATCGAGGGCGCGCTCCTGCCCGACGAGGCGCTCCGCGCCAAGGGGTTCGACCCGAAGGACGTGACCGACGTGATCCTGACCCACCTCCACTTCGACCACGGTGGCGGCACGACGCGCGCGGACGGCTCGCTCGTCTTCCCGCGCGCGCGGCACTACGTCCAGCGGATCCAGTGGGAGTGGTCACAGGATCCGTCCATGAAGGACCGCGGGAGCTACCGGCCGGAGGACTTCCATGCGCTGGCCGGCCAGGTGACGATGCTCGAGGGGCGCGGGGACCTGGCGCCCGGGATCGAGGTGCTCCCGGTGGACGGGCACACGCCTGCGATGCAGCTCCCGCGCGTCCACGGCGACGGAAAAAGCGTCCTCTACTGCGCGGACCTCGTGCCCACGGCCGCGCACCTGCGCACGCCGTGGGTCATGGCATACGACAACGAGCCCATGAAGACCGTGGCGGAGAAGCACGAGCTGCTGGGGCGTGCCGCGGCGGAGGAGTGGATCCTCTTCCTCGAGCACGACCCAAAGTACGCCGCCGTCCGCGTGCGACGGGGTGCGAAGGACTTCGAGATGCAGGAGGGGGTCGCGTTCTGATGCGCGGACGTCGCGTGCGCGAGGAGGTTCCCTGATGTCGATCCCCGAGGATTCCCTCCGGAAGGCGCTCGCGGGCCTGGTGAGGCCCGAGCAGGTCGCCGAGCTCAAGGAGAAGAGCGGCAAGGTCCTCGTCACCGTCTCGGTGGACGTGCCGACGGGCGAGAAGCCGGCGTTCGCAGAGCAGATGAAGAACCGTCTGCGGGCCGTCGCGGGCGTGAAGGACGTCTTCGTCTCGTTCGCCGCAGCGCCGCGCGCCGCCCCCGAGGCCCCCGTGAACCCCCTGCCCGCGGTGAAGCACGTCGTCGCGGTGGGCGCCGGCAAGGGCGGCGTGGGCAAGTCCACCGTCGCGGTCAATCTCGCGATCGCGCTCGCGCAGGACGGGAGCAAGGTCGGGCTGCTCGACGCCGACATCTACGGCCCGAGCGCCGCGATCATGACGGGCACGAGCGAGCACAAGGCGCAGGGGGACGCCCACCAGCGGGTGATCCCCGCGGTCAAGCACGGGATCCGGATCATCTCGATGGCCTTCCTCCTCCCGAAGGACCAGTCGGCGGTCGTCTGGCGCGGCCCGATGGTCGGGAAGATGGTCTCGCAGCTCCTGACCGGCGTCGCATGGGGCGAGCTCGACTACCTCGTCGTGGACCTGCCGCCGGGGACGGGCGACGCGGTGCTGTCGCTCAGCCAGAGCGTGCCGCTCTCGGGAGCGGTCGTCGTGACGACCCCGCAGGACGTCGCGCTCATCGACGTGATGAAGGCGATCGAGATGTTCCGCGCGGTCAAGGTGCCGGTCGTCGGCGTCGTCGAGAACATGGCGGGGTTCACCTGCCCGAAGTGCGGCACGCTCACCCGGATCTTCCTCGAGGGGGCCGGGAAGAAGGCGGCCGACCGGTTCGAGATCCCGCTCCTCGGGACCCTGCCGCTCGACCCTGCCGTGCCGCCGGGCGGCGACAGGGGATCGCCGATCGTTGTCGAGGCCCCGGGGGGCCCCTCGGCCAAGGCCTTCAAGGAGGTCGCGCGGGCCGTGAAGGAGCGGGTCGCGGCGATCGCCCGCGAGGCGCCCGGCCAGTTCGGCCTCGAGTGGTCCTCCGGCGCCTGAGAGCTGGCCCCCGAGGCCCCCTCAAAGTTGACCCGGAAACTGGGATTGTTAGAGTACGGTATCCTATATAGGATCATATAGGTCCTATTTCCATGCTGCGCATCACCAAGCAATCCGACTACGGCATCGTCCTGATGACCCTCTTCGCGGGGGCCGAGGCGGGACGCGTGCACAGCACCCGCGATCTCGCCGCGGGGGCCAAGCTGCCGCTCCCGACCGTGAGCAAGATCCTGAAGGCGCTGGCGCGGGCGGGGCTGCTCCAGAGCCATCGCGGCGTGAAGGGCGGATACCGGATCGCGCGCGCGCCGGCGGCGATCTCCGTGGAGGAGATCATCCGGGCGCTCGAGGGGCCGATCGCGCTCACCGAGTGCATCGACGAGCGCAGCGAGTGCGAGATCGAGGGCACGTGCCCGGTGCGGACGAACTGGCTGCGGATCAACGGGGCGGTGAAGGCCGCGCTCGCCGCGATCCCGCTCTCGGAGATGGCCGGGCACGTGCACCTCGCGAGGCCCGTGTGGAACGGCAGGCCCAAGGCGGAGGCGGCGGGGGGAACGAAGGTCGAGGCATGAGCCAGACGAAGAAGTCCACCGAGGACACGATCCAGGAGCGCATCTCCCAGGAATACAAGTGGGGGTTCGTCACCGACGTCGAGGCGGACACGGCGCCGCCGGGTCTCAACGAGGAGATCATCCGGTTCATCTCCGCGAAGAAGGAGGAGCCGGAGTGGATGCTCGAGTGGCGGCTCAAGGCGTACCGCGGCTGGCTCAAGATGAAGGAGCCGCGCTGGCCGCACGTGAAGTACCCCCCCATCGACTACCAGGACGCGGTCTACTACTCCGCCCCGAAGTCGACCGACCGCCCGAAGAGCCTCGACGAGGTGGACCCGACGCTCCTCGAGACCTACAAGAAGCTCGGGATCCCGCTGACCGAGCAGAAGCTGCTCGCGGGCGTCGCGGTGGACGCGGTCTTCGACAGCGTCTCGGTCGCGACCACGTTCAAGGACAAGCTCACGAGCCTCGGGATCATCTTCTGCTCCTTCGGCGAAGCGATCCGCGAGCACCCCGACCTCGTGCGGAAGTACATGGGCTCGGTCGTGCCGATGAACGACAACTTCTTCGCGGCGCTGAACAGCGCGGTCTTCACGGACGGGTCGTTCGCGTACGTGCCCAAGGGCGTGCGCTGCCCGATGGAGCTCTCGACGTACTTCCGGATCAACGCCGCGAAGACGGGCCAGTTCGAACGCACGCTGATCATCGCGGACGAGGGCGCGTACGTGAGCTATCTCGAGGGGTGCGTCCCCGCCTGGGAGGAGATCAGCTGCGGCGATCGGATCCGGAGTGTGCGCGACATCGCGCTCTCGGATGTCGTCCTGAACAGCGACGGCGAGGAGGCGCGCGTCGCGAAGATCATGAGGCGCCGGTTCCGCGGTGACCTTGTCGAGATCACGCCCCGGAGTCCCGGCAACCGGTTCCACCTGACGCCGGAGCATCCGGTGCTCGCGATCCAACGGGAGCGTGTGCGCGGGGCTTCTCGCGGCGAGGGCCGGTGGGCGGACATCGACCCGAAGATGCTCGCGAAGGCGGTGCCCGACTACGTCCCGTCGGGAGAGCTGAAGCCGGGCGACCTGCTCGTCTTCCCGGTGAACCAAGTCGAGCGCGATGACGCGCAGCTCTCCGACGACTTCCTCCGCCTTCTCGGCTACTACGTCGCCGAGGGTTGCGTGACGCACTTCAACGGCTGCAAGGCAGTCGAGTTCAGCCTCGGCATGCACGAGCCGGACGTCATCAAGGATGTCTCAAGGCTCATCCGTCGCGTGACCGGGAAGAGCTTCTCGGTGACCTACGACCGGAAGCGCCACGGCGCGTACGTCGTCGTCTACTCGAAGGAGCTCTGGGACAAGCTCCTTGAGCACGGCGGCCGGTACTCGGACGGCAAGCGGTTCAGCAAGGCCGTGATGGATCTGCCGCCCGCGCGTCAGAAGCTCGCGATGGACACGTACTACCGGGGTGACGGAAGCGTCTCGCGGGAGGGGAGGCTGACCCGCGTGCGCGCGGCGACCGTCTCGCGCGAGCTGGCGTTCCAGCTCCAGGAGATGCTCGCCCGGCAGGGGATCTTCGCCTACATCAACGTGCGAGAGGCCTTCAGCGAGAAGATCAAGGGCGGTCGCACGATCCACCACAAGACCCGCTACGTGCTCTTCTACGCGAAGAACACTCGGAGCCGCCGCGCGATCCGGCGGGACGGCTACTTCCTCGTCCCCGTGCGAGAGACGCGCCGGCAGCGGCATGACGGATTCGTCTACAACCTCGAGACGAGGACGGAGCCTCACTCCTACCTCGTGAAGGGCTTCGCCGTCCACAACTGCACAGCCCCTATGCGCGACGAGAACCAGCTGCACGCGGCGGTCGTCGAGCTCGTCGCGCTCGAGCGAGCGGAGGTCAAGTACTCGACGGTCCAGAACTGGTATCCGGGCGACAAGGAAGGCAAGGGCGGGATCTACAACTTCGTGACCAAGCGCGGCGCGTGCCGCGGCGCGAAGAGCAAGATCAGCTGGACGCAGGTCGAGACGGGCTCCGCGATCACGTGGAAGTACCCGAGCTGCATCCTCCAGGGCGACGACTCGATCGGCGAGTTCTACTCGGTCGCGCTCACGAACAACCGCCAGCAGGCGGACACCGGCACGAAGATGATCCACCTCGGGAAGAACACGAAGTCCACGATCGTGTCGAAGGGGATCGCGGCCGGCAAGGGCCAGAACACCTACCGCGGCCTCGTGAAGGTGATGCCGGGCGCCGAGAACGCGCGCAACTACTCGCAGTGCGACTCGATGCTCATCGGCGACAAGTGCGGCGCGCACACGTTCCCCTACATCGAGGTGCGCAACCGGACGGCGCAGGTCGAGCACGAGGCGACCACGAGCAAGATCGGCGAGGACCAGATCTTCTACTGCCAGCAGCGGGGCATCTCGGAAGAGGATGCCGTCTCCATGATCGTCAACGGGTTCTGCAAGGAGGTCTTCCGCGAGCTGCCCATGGAGTTCGCCGTCGAGGCGCAGAAGCTCCTCGGCGTGAGCCTCGAGGGGAGCGTCGGGTAGGTGCCCGCAAGGAAGAACGAGACGAAACGCAGGTTCCACACGAAATGAAACACGACAAGAAGCCGATGCTTGAGATCAAGAACCTCCACGCGCGCGTCGAGGCGAAGCCGATCCTCAACGGGATCGACCTCACGATCCGCGCAGGCGAGGTCCACGCGATCATGGGGCCGAACGGCTCCGGCAAGTCCACGCTCGCGAACGTGCTCGCGGGGCGCGAGGGCTACGAGGTCACCGACGGCAGCGTCACGTTCCTCGGCAAGAACCTCCTCGAGCTCGAGCCCGACGAGCGCGCGGGCGAGGGCGTCTTCCTCGCCTTCCAGTACCCGGTCGAGATCCCGGGCGTGAACAACAGCTACTTCCTCCGCGCCGGCCTCAACGCGATCCGCGCGCACCGCGGCCTCGAGCCGCTCGACGCGGTCGACTTCCTGAAGCTCGCGAAGGAGAAGGCCCGCCTCCTCGACGTAGACGAGGCGCTGCTCAACCGCGCCGTCAACACGGGGTTCAGCGGCGGCGAGAAGAAGCGCAACGAGATCTTCCAGATGGCCGTCCTTGAGCCGCGCCTCGCGGTCCTCGACGAGACCGACAGCGGCCTCGACATCGACGCGCTGAAGACGGTCGCGCACGGCGTCAACTCGCTCCGCGCGCCCGACCGCGGCTTCCTCGTCATCACCCACTACCAGCGGCTCCTGAACCACATCGTGCCCGACTTCGTCCACGTCCTCGACAAGGGCAGGATCATCCGCTCCGGCGGCAAGGAGCTCGCGCTCGAGCTCGAGGAGAAGGGCTACTCCTGGCTCGAGAGGGCGCCCGCGGGGGCCCGATGAACGCCGTCGAGACGTTCCGCAAGGACTTCGAGGCGCTCGACCGCGCGGGCGGACCGCTCCAGGCGTTCCGCCGCGCCGGCTGGGAGAGGTTCAAGGGCCTCCCGACCACGCAGGAGGAGGCGTTCCGGTTCACGAACCTCCAGCCCCTCGCGCAGCGCTCCTTCGCGCTGGGCCGGCCGTCGAAGAACGGGATCAAGTCCGCGCCTTGGATCGCCCCGGGTCTCGTCTTCGTGGACGGGCATTACCGCGCGGACCTCTCGGCCAAACCCCAAGGGGTCGAGGCGACGAGCCTCGCGGAATCGCTCCCCGGCGTCCTGGAGAGGGTGGGGGCCGCGGGGGAGGGAGAACCCTTCGTCGCGCTCAACGCCGCGTTCCTCGAGGACGGCGCGTTCCTGCGGGTGAAGAAGGGGTTCCGCCTCCCCGTGCCCCTCCACCTCCTCTTCCTCGGGACGTCCAGGGCGGCGCACCCGCGCAACCTCTACCTCGTCGAGGAGGGCGCGGAGGCGATCATCGTCGAGACCTACCTGAGCCTCGGCGAGACGCCGCACCTGACGAATGCGGTGAGCGACGTCCACGTCGGCCGCGGGGCCTCGGTCAACCACTACCGGCTCCAGCTCGAGGGGGCTTCCTTCCACTTCGGCGCGGTAAGGGCGCGGCTCGAGCGGGACGCGCGCTTCACGTCGCACAATGTCGCGTGCGGCGGCGCGCTCACGCGCAACGACATCACGGCGGCGCTCGACGGCGAGGGGTCGCACTGCACGCTCAACGGGCTCACGCTGATCCGCGGGACCCAGCACGTGGACAACTACACGCGGCTCGAGCACAGGAAGCCGCACTGCGAGAGCCACGAGCTCTACAAGGGCGTCCTCGACGGGCGCGCGTCGGGCGTCTTCACGGGGCGCATCCACGTCTTCCCGGACGCGCAGAAGACCGACGCGTACCAGGCGAGCGCGAACCTGCTGCTGACGGACACGGCGACGGTGGACGCGCAGCCGCAGCTCGAGATCTACGCGGACGACGTCAAGTGCTCGCACGGCTCGACCGTCGGCCAGCTCGACAAGGACGCGCTCTTCTACCTGCGCGCGCGCGGGCTCGACGAGGCGGCGGCGCGGCACATCCTCGTGCGTGCCTTCGCGGGCGACGTTGCGGACCGGCTCTCGGTCGAGGCCGTGCGCCAGCGCGTGGACGCGATCCTCGCGGAGCGCCTCGGGGGGTAGCGATGCAGCGACTCGCCACGCGCCCCGCCTTCGACGTGGAGAGGGTCCGGAAGGACTTCCCGATCCTCGAGGGGCGCGTCTGGTGCAAGCCGCTCGTCTACCTCGACAACGCGGCGACGAGCCAGAAGCCGCGCGCGGTCCTCGAGGCGCTCGACCGGTTCTACCGGGAGCACAACAGCAACGTCCACCGGGGCGTCCACTGGCTCTCGGCAGCGGCGACGAAGGACTACGAGGGGGCGCGCGACAAGGTGCGCGCGTGGATCCACGCGGCGGACCGCGCGGAGATCGTCTTCACGCGCGGCACGACGGAGGCGATCAACCTCGTCGCGCGGAGCTTCGCGCGGCCCCGGCTGAAGCGCGGCGACGAGATCCTCGTCACCGGGATGGAGCACCATAGCAACATCGTGCCGTGGCAGCTCGTCTGCGAGGAGACGGGCGCGAAGCTGCGCGTGGTCCCGATCGACGACCGCGGCCAGCTCCTCTTCGACGAGAAGCTCCTGACCCCGCGCACGCGCCTCTTCGCCTTCGTCCACGTCTCGAACGCGCTCGGCACCGTGAACCCCGCGCAGGAGCTCGTCCGGCTGGCCCGCGCGCGCGGCGTGCCGACGCTCGTGGACGGCGCGCAGGCCATGCCGCACCTGCGCGTCGACGTGCAGGCGCTCGGGTGCGACTTCTACGCGTTCTCGGGCCACAAGGTCTTCGGCCCGACCGGGATCGGCGTCCTCTACGGCCGGAAGGCGCTCCTAGACGAGATGCCCCCGTACCAGGGCGGCGGCGAGATGATCAGGCGGGTCACGTTCGAGAAGACGACGTGGAACGACGCGCCGTACAGATTCGAGGCCGGGACCCCCGACATCGCCGGCGCGGTCGGCCTCGGTGCGGCGCTCGACTACCTCTCGACGCTCGACTGGGACGCGCTCCACGCGCACGAGCAGGCGCTCCTCGCCCGCGCGACCGGAGCACTCTCCGCACTGAAGGGGCTGCGCATCATCGGCACCGCGAGGGAGAAGTCCGCGCTCGTCACGTTCGCGATGGACCGCGTCCACCCCCACGACATCGGGCAGATCCTCGACCAGGAGGGCGTGGCGGTGCGCACGGGCCACCACTGCGCGCAGCCGGTGATGGACCGGTTCCAGGTCCCCGCGACCGCGCGCGCCTCCTTCGCCTTCTACAACACGCTCGCCGAGGCCGATGCGCTGGTCGCGGCCCTCTCCAAGGTGCGGGAGCTCTTCCCGTGAGCGACGAGCTGCGCGAGCTCTACCAGGAGCTCATCCTCGACCACAACCGGAAGCCGCGCAACCGCCGCGCGATGACGGACGCGACGGCGGACGCCGACGGGTTCAACCCGCTCTGCGGTGACAAGGTGCACGTTTTCGTGAAGCTCGAGGGCGACCGGATCGCCGACGTCTCGTTCGACGGCCAAGGCTGCGCGATCTCGACCGCGTCCGCGTCGCTCATGACCACGGCGCTCAAGGGGAAGACGCTCGAGGAGGCGCGCGAGATCTTCGACCGCTTCCACGCGATGGTGACCGGCGAGCCGGGCGCGCCCATCCCCGAGGAGAAGCTCGGCAAGCTCGCCGTCTTCCAGGGCGTGTGCGAGTTCCCCGTGCGCGTGAAGTGCGCGACGCTGGCCTGGCACACGCTCAAGGCCGCGATCGACCGTACTTCAGGTCAGGTGAGCACCGAATGAGCGTCGACGCCCCCACGCCCCCCCCGGACACGCGCGACCTCGTGATCGAGGCCTTGCGGACGTGCTTCGACCCCGAGATCCCCGTGAACATCTACGACCTGGGCCTCATCTACGAGGTGAGGATCGAGGGGTCGAAGGCCTACGTGAAGATGACGCTGACGTCGCCGATGTGCCCGGTCGCGGGCACGCTCCCGATCGAGGTCCGGAACAAGGTCCAGGAGGTCGCCGGCATCGAGTCCGCCGAGGTGGATCTCGTGTGGGACCCGCCCTGGTCCCCCGCCAAGCTCTCCGAAGCCGCGCGCCTCCAACTCGGGATGTAGTCTGACACTCACACTTCGGCGCCGTCGCAAGTCAAGGCAGGACAAGGGGTTGCGCCGGAGGAGGTGCGGCGCTGCTGCCGCAGCGCCGGCCCCCCGCCTTTCCTGAATAATCGTGCGGTGCCGGAGACCGTCCGCGTGCGCGGCCTCTTCCTCTCGGGGCTCGGCGTCGCCTACCTCTGCGCGTTCGCGTCGTTCTGGACGCAGGCCCACGGCCTGATCGGCTCGACGGGGATCGCGCCCGTCGGCGACACGCTCGACTGGATGGAGGAGCAGGGCCGCGGCGTCCTCCGGTTCCCGACGCTCTTCTGGATCGACAGCAGCGACCGCGCGCTGCACGTCCTCTGCGGCGGAGGCGTCGTCCTTTCGCTCCTCGTTGTGCTCGGCGTCGCGCGGCTGCCGTGCCTCGCGCTCCTCTGGGCGGCGTATCTCTCGCTCTTCCGCGCGGGCCTCATGTTCACGAGCTTCCAGTGGGACACGCTGCTGCTCGAGAGCGGCTTCCTCGCGATTCTCCTCGCGCCATGGTGCCTGACACCGCAGGGGGCTCGGGGGCACGGAGGGTCGATGCTCGCGCTCTGGGCGCAGCGCTACCTGCTCTTCCGGCTGATGTTCGCGTCGGGCTTCGTGAAGCTCACCGCGGGCGACAAGAGCTGGTGGCCCGACCTCACGGCGCTCACCTACCACTACGAGACGCAGCCGCTGCCCACGTGGACCTCCTGGCACGTCCACCATCTCCCCGTGTGGTTTCACAAGGCGGAGGTCCTTGGCACGTTCTTCGTCGAGCTGGTCGTGCCCGTGCTGATCTTCCTCGGGCGGTTGCCGCGGCTCATCGCGTTCCTCTGCTTCGCGGGGCTCCAGGCGACGATCGCGCTCACCGGCAACTACGGCTTCTTCAACCTGCTCACGCTCGTGCTTTCGCTGACGCTGCTCGACGACACGATGCTCCCGTGGAAGGGGCGCGTCGTGCCGGTCGAGCCCCCGCGGCCGTGGGCCCGGTGGACGCGGCGCGCCGTGCTCGTCCCGCTGCTTCTCCTCGCGACCCTCGAGTTCTCGGCCGGGCTCGGCTGGGAGCCGTGGCCGCGCTGGGTGGAGGAGGCCCGCGTGGAGGTCGACCCGTTTCGGCTCACGAGCAGCTACGGCCTCTTCCGGAAGATGACGAAGGAGCGCCGCGAGATCGTCGTCGAGGGGTCGAGCAACGGGCAGGACTGGAGGCCCTACGCATTCGAGTGGAAGCCCGGCGACGTGGACCGGGCGCCCGCGTTCGTCGGCCCGCACATGCCGCGGCTCGACTGGCAGATGTGGTTCGCAGCGCTCGCGAACTACGAGCGCACGTGGTGGTTCACGCCGTTCCTGCGGCGGCTCCTCGACAACGAACCCGCGGTCGTCGCGCTGCTCGCGGAGAACCCGTTCCCCGACGAGCCCCCCCGCTTTGTCCGCGCGACCCTCTACGTGTACAAGTTCACAACGCGGGAGGAACGCCGCGCCACGGGCGCCTGGTGGAAGCGGACCGAGGCGGAGCCGTACACCCCCGTGGTCTTCCGGCGGCCCCCGTGAACCGGAGCACCCTGCGCGCCTTCGATCCTACCCCTCCCCCGCGCCCCCTCTCCTCCACCCCGCGGTAGACTGGCGCCGTGCGGGTTCTTGCGGTCTTCCTCTTCGCCGCGGCATCGGCTGCGCAGGAGGACCCTCTCGCCGACGCGCGCGCGAGGGTGCGCGCGCTCGAGGCCGAGATCGAGGCGGTCATCGCGAAGGTCGCGCCCGCGGTCGGCGCGATCACGAACTTTGCCGCGCACTTCGACGAGAAGACGGGGAAGGTCGCCGTCGCGCCGCAGAGCTACGGCAGCGGCCTCGTGGTCACGCAGGACGGCTTCATGCTCACGAACGTCCACGTCGTGCAGGGCGCGGGCTACCTGACCGTCGCGCTGCCCGGAGGCCAATACCCCGCGAGACTCCACGCGGACACCAGCGAAGGCGCGGTCAAGGGCGACATCGCGCTCATCAAGCTCAAGGGCGAGGGCCGCTTCCCCTTCGTGGACTGGCGCATCGGCGACACGCGCCACGTCGAGCCGGGCAGCTTCGTCCTCGCGCTCGGGAACCCGTACGGCTACGCGCTCGACGGGACGCCGATGGCCACGCTCGGGATCGTCTCGGGCAAGGGGCGCGCGGCGGCGGAGACGGGTTTCCTCTACGTGGACGCGATCCAGACCGACGCGGAGATCAACCCGGGCAACAGCGGCGGCCCGCTCTTCGACATCGAAGGCCGATTCCTCGGCATCAACGGCCTCATGGCTTCTCGGCAGGGGCGCTCGAACTCGGGGGTCGGCTTCGCGATCCCCGTCGACCAGGTGCGCCTCTTCATGAAGACGCTCCTCAAGGAGGACGCGACCGGCTACGGGTTCCACGGCATCGAGGTGGACTCGACGCCGGACGAGAGCGGCGCGCGGGTCGTCCGCGTGTACGCCGGCTCGCCGGCGGAGGAGGCGGAAATCCGCCCCCTGGACGTGATCACGAAAGTGAAGGGCGATCCCGTGAGGAACCGCACGGACTTCGTGAACGCGATGGGGAGGCTGCCCGAGAAGGCCATCGTGTCGCTCACCTACCGTCGCGGCCGCAACGTGAAGACGGCGAAGTTCAAGCTCGCGTCGTTCGCGGAGTACCGGGAGCAGGTCGGGATCAAGGCGCCCGAAGGGCCGCTGCCGCTCGCGGAGCGCGGGTTCCTCGGCGCGGAGTGGACGGAGGAGCGTTCCGGCGTGTGGCTCGCGCGCGTCGTGCCCGGCGCCGCGGCCGATCGCGCGAAGCTCCTCGCGGGCGACCTGATCGTGAGCGTCGAGAAGGAGCCGGTGCCCACCGCGAAGGCCCTCGTCGACTATCTCGCGAACATCGCCAAGGGAGCCAAGGTGAAGGTCGCGTACGAGCGCGACGGGAAGCGGCGGGAGGCCGTGCTCGCGCTGAGCGGCGTCGCCGAGGCCGCGGGTCTCGGCCAATGAGGAGAGGGGGCCTCGGGGGCCTGATCGTCTTCTGCGCGCTCGCGCAGGCCGGGGAGGTCCACGTCGCCGAGGGCGCGGTCAAGAAGGCGGCGGCGCTCGCCCGGCCCGCGGTCGTCACCGTGATCACGCGCGACGCGAACGACCTGGACCTCACGGGCGTCGTCATCCATCCGGGCATCATCCTCACCGCCCGGTCGCCCCTGCTCAGGGACCGCACGCTCCCCCCGATCGTCGCCGTGCGCCTGCCGGGCCGCGGCGCGACGCTCGACGCGACGCTTCTCGACGACGACGACGCGACCGACACCGCCCTCTACAAGGCGGAGGACGCGCGCGTGAAGCCGCTCTCCGCCGCGCGCTCGGAGGACATCCATCCAGGCATGTGGGTGCTGCTCGTGGGCAACCCGTTCGGGCAGGGGCGCGAGTCCACGCCGACGCTCGGCCTCGGCGTCATCTCGGCCGTCTCGAGCGGCGACAGGGGCGTCCTCGCCTTCCACACGAGCGCGCTCGTCAACCCGGGCTCGATCGGCGCGCCCGTCGTGGACCTGACCGGCGACCTCGTCGGGATCGCGGCGAACAGGATCACGCCCGACGGGGGCCTTACCGTCGTCGTCCCCTACGACGCGATCCGCGCCGCCTACCAGGCGAAGGACGGGAAGGGCGCGAAGGTCGTCGGCCGCCCCCCGCCCCCCCGACCGGTCGCGAACCGGGTGGACGACGACCTCGGGCGGATCCTCGAGGACGCCGCCGCGCGCGCCGCGCGGGCGCTCGTGTGCGTCCGGGCGCTGCCGCTCGAAGGGGAAGGGGAGGCGGCCGCGGACGCTCCGCCCGCGCCGAAGCCGGAGCCGGGCAAGCCGTCCCCCGGGACGCCGCCGCGGCGCGTGCCCGGCGCGGAGAAGGCGTACGACCGCTGCTCGGGCGTCGTCGTCTCCGAGGACGGCCTCGTGCTCACGACGCTCCGGATCACCGGCTGGCCGAAGGCGACGCGGCCGCTCGCGGTGGACTACCCCGGCGGTCCCTCGTACGAGGCGACCGTGGTCGGCCGCGACGAGCGGCTGCGCCTCGCGCTGCTCTCGATCGGCGCGAAGGGGCTCGCGACGCTCGAGCCCGCACCCGAGAGCGCCTTCCGGGCGGGTGCGTTCGCGATCGCCCTCGGCTTCCCGCACATGCGGCCTGGCAAGGACACGCCGCAGCTCACCTTCGGGATCCTCTCGCGGACGCGGGCGCTCTCCCATCTCCACCCCGCTTTCGAGGCGCTCGGCACCGACGCGGCCGTGTCCGAGGCGAACCGCGGCGGCCCGCTCGTGGACATCGACGGGCGCCTCCTCGGGATCCTCGTCGACGTGAACGACGCCGACCTCGGGGGCTACGTCATGCGCGGGCAGGGCGGGTACGCGGGCAACGCGGGGCTCGGGTTCGCCGTGCCCAGGACGGTTCTCGACCGGATCCTGCCGAGGCTCCGCGTCGGGGCCGTGCTCAAGGCGGGGTTCCTGGGCGTGGGCACGGAGGAGACGTCCGACGGACTCGAGGTGGTGAACGTGGTCGAGAAGAACTCGCAGCAGCAGACGACCGCGGCGAAGGAGGGGGGGATCGCGAAGGGCGACCTGATCCTCGAGATCGATGGCAAGCCTGTGCGCACGGGCACGGACCTGAGGAGCATCCTCTCCGGACTCTCGGCCGGCGATCGCGTGACCGTCCGCCTGCGGCGCGCCGGCACGGACATCGACCTCCCCGTCACCCTAGGGGAGCCGTAACAAGGGCGTACCCCTTGCGCCATCTAATCGACATAACATATTGCACTAAAACGACTTATAGCATCCGATTGCGGCACTGCAGTCCGCAGCGCGGTAGTGCAAGGGAGCCTAGGGGGCGGTGAACCGTTGGACGGTGCGGTCTCGACGTACCCAGCGTGTACCGTGGGTCCCGTGAAGCTCCCGGATCTTCTCGAACGCCTCTTCCGAGGGGACGAGGACGCGCGAGACGAGCTGCGCCGCGCCGGCACCGCCGCGGCGGCGGCCGTGCCGGCGCTGACGGACGCGGTCGCGAAGGGGGGCGCGCGGCTGCGTCACGACGCCATGTTCGTTCTCGAGGGGATGGGCGCGGCGGCGGCGCCCGCGGTGCCCGCGCTCCTCGACGCCTTGCGCGACGACGACATGGATGTCGCCGCGCAGGCCGCCGACACGCTCGGCGCGGTCGGAGCCGACGCGACGCCCGGGCTGCTCGCGACGCTCGCGGACGAGGACGCGCGCATCCGGCAGGTCGCCTGCCATGCGCTCGGCGCCATGGGCCCCGCGGCTCGGGCCGCCGTGCCGGGGCTCCTCGCGGGCGCGGCAGAGGATGCGGAGGAGGTCCGGCAGCGCGCGATCTGGGCGCTCGGCGAGATCGGGGACGAACGCGCGCTCGAGCCGCTCGCGGACATCCTCACCCGAGAGGGCGGCACGATCGGCTGCTGGATCGCCGAGGCGTTCGCCCGCTTCGGCCGGCGCGCGCGGCCCGTGGCCATGGCGCTCCGCGCCGAACTGCACCGCGACGATCCGAACCTCGCGCTGGCCGCCGCCGCCGCGCTCTTCGCGATCGGCGAGCACGCGGACGCCGCCGTCTGGGCCCTCATCACGACGCTCCAGTCGCGCGACGAGGACCTGCGCCTCGAGGCCGTGATGCTCCTCGGCGAATTCGGCCCCGCCGCGAGCGCCGCCATCCCCGCGCTTCGCGCCGCCGAGCGCGTGGGGAGCGACGATCTGCGCGCCCAGGCGAGGATCGCGATCGCGAGGATCCGGCCCGAGGTCGCCCAGGCGACCTGAAATCCGCCTGCCAAGCCGGCCCCGCGGGGGCTCGTGGCGACCTGTCCACCCCCCCGGCCCCCTGGCAGTTACCATCACGAGCGGGCCTTGCGGTCCCGCGGGAGGTCAGGATGCGGAACATCGCGCTCTCGATCGCGTGCGGCTTCCTGTGCGGCTGCGGCGGGATCGCCGAGAGCATCCTCGGCACGATCGTCGACAGTTTCATCGGGGACGTGGCGGTCTACGATCCGTCGCCCGAAACGGTGAGCGCCTCGCGGCTCGCGTTCGTGACCTCCCAGAGCGGCGACGTCACGTGCCTCATCCTCAACTCCGGCAACTCCGACCCCGTCGCGTCCTTCGGCGTCAAGTCCAACGGGATCGCCTCGGGGAGGTCGGGCGACCTCTTCATCAGCACGGACACCGGCGTGTGGGGTCTCGATGCCGACTGGACCGAGATCGATGGCCTCCCGGTGAACGAGGATCTCGTGCGCTTCGACGGCGTCGCCGCGGATGCCGGCATGGTGGTGGTCGCCACGCGCACGGACGACGGGGCGGCGATCCTCGTCGTCGACGAGGTGAGCCGCAAGGTCGTGGCCGCCTCCGCGCCGATCCCGGGCGTGACCATCACGGGCCTCGCGGTCGCGGAGGGCACCGCGTTCGCGATCGAATGGCCCTCGGGCGAGATCGTCGCGTACGACATCACGGTCCCCTCCCCCGCGCGCACGCCGCTCGTCGGAAGCGGCGAGACGTCGGGTGAGCCGGTCGCGCTCGTGATCGGCGACACGGGAAACCTCTTCGTCGCGAGCACCGGCGGGGTCGTGGAGGAGATCGACGTCGAGACCGGCGAGCCCGTGGGGCCGCTCTTCTCCGGGGGAGCGTTCGTGCAGCCGGTCGGCCTCGCGTTCGACGCGGGCGAGGAGCGCTACCTGCTCCTCACGGCGGCGGACGTGGTCCTGGAGATCGATCGGTCCGGGAGAGTCGTGAGCAGCCACCGGAGCGAGCTCGTGGAAGACGCCACGGGCATCACGTTCGTCGGACGATAGGAGCGCTCAGCCGCCCTTCTGCGCCTCGCCCGTCATCGGCACGAAGCGCACGGGGGTGAGCGATTCCTCCACGAACCCCTCGGGAGTACGCGTGATCACGCGCAGCTGCTGCGACCGGGTGCCCACGGGCACGACGAGCTTGCCCCCCACCTTGAGCTGATTCTTGAGGGGTTCGGGGACTTCCGGCGGCGCCGCGGTGACGACGATCGCGTCGAACGGGGCCTCCTCGGGCCAGCCGCGATAGCCGTCGCCCGAACGGACGTGGACGTTCTTGCATCCGAGCCGGTCGAGCGTCTTCCCCGCCTCGACGGCGAGCGGGTCGAGGATCTCGATCGTGAAGACTTCGCCCGCGAGCTCCGCGAGGACGGCGGCGCCGTAGCCCGACCCGGTGCCGATCTCGAGGACCTTCTCCCCGGCGTCGATCTCCGCCACCTCCGCCATCAGCGCGACGATGAACGGCTGGCTGATCGTCTGGCCGTGGCCGATCGGGAGCGGGTTGTCTTCGTACGCGTGGCGGCGCTGTTCCGCGGGCACGAACTCGTGCCGGGGGACCTTCCGCATCGCAGCGAGCACGCGCGGGTCCTGCACGTCGCGGGCGATGATCGTCTCCCGCACCATGGCCTCGCGCAGCGCGTCGTAGCCCGAGGGCTTGGGCGGCTCGTGCCCCGCGCGCCCGCAGCCGAGGAGGAGCGTCGCCGCGAGGACGCCCCCGATCCGCCGCATGGCTATCCCTTCGGGCGCGGGGCGGGTTTCGCCGCGCGCACCGGGCGCGGGACGTGCTGCGACTCGGCGGGCACCGCCTTCTTCACCCGCTCGGGGTCGAGCGGGGGCGTCGGGATCGCGGCGATCGCCTGGAGCCCCGCGAGGTGCGCGCGCTTCTCCGCGAGGATGCGGGTGAGCGCGCCGTGGATCCTCGGGTCGTCGCGGAGGTCCGGAAGCGCCGCCTCGAGTTCCGCCGCGGACTTCGCCTCATGCTCGGCGGCGAAGCGCGCGAGGAACCGGACGTCCAGGTAGTTCAGGTCCACGTTCCAGTAGGGGAACGCCTCGACCTGCGGCACGCCCTCGAGCTCGCCCACGAGCGCCACGATCTCGTTCGCGGTGCGCGCCTGCTCATCCCGCATCGTGCGCAGGTCCGCCATCCGGCCCTCGCAGAAGGGCGGCACGTAGGGGGTCGCGAGGTCGATGTACTGGACGACGGAGTTGACGGTGCCGTGGAGGGCCCGGTTCAGGAGGATGACCTTCTCGTCTCGCGTCATCGGCCCACGTCCCCGAGGAGAGGGTCCGGGAGGGGGAGGAGGTCCGTCATCTTCCGCCCCCCGCGACGGCGAGGAATATCCCCTGCGCGAGATCGCTTGCCGCGTCGTAGAGGCCCGCGAACGCGAGGCCGAAGAGGAGGACCGGCACGGTCAGCGCCACCACGAGCCCCCGGTCCACGCCGGTGAAACGGAAGGGCGACTGCGCCACACGCTCGAGGTCGCAGAGGTACATCACCTTGAGGAACCGCGCGTAGTAGCCGAGCGACACGACCGTGTTGAGGAGCGCGATCACGCCACCCCAGAAGAAGAGCATGTGGTCCCTGCCGTACGCGAAGACCTCCTGGAGCAGGAAGTACTTCCCGGGGAAGCCGGCGGTCGGCGGGAGGCCGGTCAAGCCGATCATCGCGACCGCCATGCAGACGCCGAAGAGCGGCGCGCGGAAGCCGAGCCCCTCGAACGCGTCGAGATCGCAGCGGCCGGTCTCGCGCTCCACGACGCCGACCATGTAGAAGGCGCCGAGCGTCATGAAGAGGTAGACCGCCATGTAGAAGACCACCGCGGTCGCCCCGCCGGAGGTCGTCACCGCGACCCCGAGGAGCAGGTAGCCGGCGTGGGCGATCGCGCTGTAGGCGAGGAGCCGCTTCGCGTTGCGCTGGCGCAGCGCGGCGACGTTCCCGATGGTCATCGTGAGCAGCGCCATCACGAGGAGGATCGTGCGCACGTGCTCGGTGCTCGCGAGCACGTCCGGCGTCGTGCCGGCCGTCACCGCGCCGACGAACCGCAGGATCGCGGCGAACCCCGCGCCCTTCGACGCCACCGCGAGGAACGCGGCCACCGAGGTCGGCGCTCCCTCGTACACGTCCGGGCACCAGAACTGGAACGGCGCCGCCGCCACCTTGTAGGCGAGCCCCGCGAAGACGAGGACGACCGCGACGAGGAAGGCGGGCTGGCCGGCCGCTGCCCCCGAGGCCCCCTCCAAGGACGCGAACGACGCGCCCGGCGGCGTGGTGATCGTGCCGGTCCCCGCGAAGCCGTAGAGGAGGCTCATGCCGTAGAGCATCGCGCCCGACGAGACCGCGCCGAAAATCACGTACTTGAGCGCCGCCTCGCTGCCGAGCGGGCTCTGCTTGCGGAAGCCCGCGAGCAGGTAGCCGCCGATCGAGAGCGTCTCGATCGCGATGTAGAGCATCGCGAGGTCGTTCGCGGCGGCCGTGAGGCACGCGCCGAGGACCGCGCCGATGAGGCAGACGAAGAACTCCGCGCGCCCGCGCTCCGCGTCGCCCCAGCGCAGGGCCGCGAGCGCGGCGACGAGCCCGGTCCCGATCGCCAGAAGCCGGAAGACCTTCGCGAGGCCGTCCGCGACGAGCAGCTTCGTGAGCAGCGCCCCGGACGCGGATTCCTGGAACAGCGCGAGAAGGAGCGCGAGGACCAGCGCGAGGACGCCGGTCGCCGTCGCGAGCGATCCGCGCTTCCCCCGGAGGTCCGCGAGGAGGATCGCCGGGACCGCGAGGGCCAGGACGGTCTCCGCGCCGAAGCGCCCGAGGAGGTTGCCGAGGTCCGGGATCATGTCAGCCGACGAGGCTCCGGAGCGCGGTCACCGCGGGCTGGTAGACCGCGATCAGCGGCTGGGGGAAGAGGCCGAGGAAGATCGTCGGCGCGAGGAGCGGCAGCATCGACCAGACCTCGCGCCGGGACGCGTCGGGGAAGGATTCGTAGGCCGGGTTGGTCTTGCCGAGGAAGACGCGCTGGATCGCGCGCAGGTAGTACGCGGCGGTGAAGACGAGCCCCGCGGTCGAGATCAGCGTGATCAGCTTCGCCCCCGAGTAGTAGTCGCTCTTGTAGGAGCCGACGAAGGCGAGGAACTCGCCCACGAAGCCGCTGAGCATGGGCAGGCCGAGCGAGGCGAACATCGCGATGGTCGCGATCGTCCCGTAGACCGGCATCCGCCACATGAGCCCGCCGAACCGGTTGAGGTCGCGGTGGTGCGCGCGGTCGTAGACGACGCCGACCACGAGGAAGAGCATCCCGCTGATCGTGCCGTGGTTGAAGAGCTGGAGGATCGCGCCGTTGAGCCCCTCGGGCGTCATCGCCGCGAACCCGAGGAGGCAGAAGCCCATGTGGGACACGGACGAGTAGGCGACCATCTTCTTGAAGTCGGTCTGCGCCATCGCGACCAGCGCGCCGTAGACGATGTTGATGAGGCCGAGCACGCCGATCCAGAGCGCCGCGTCCTTCATCACCTCGGGGAAGAACGGGAAGTTGATGCGCAGCATGCCGTAGCCGCCGAGCTTCAGGAGGATGCCGGCGAGGATGACGGAGATCGGCGTCGGCGCCTCGACGTGCGCGTCGGGGAGCCACGTGTGGAAGGGGAAGACCGGCACCTTCACCGCGAAGGCGACGAACATCCCCCAGAAGACCAGCGTCGCCACGAGTCCCGCGTGGGAGCCGTAGTTGGCGAGGATGCCGCCCGACTCCTTCGCCGCCTGCGCGTACGCGGTGAGGTCGGGGATGGAGAAGGCGTTGTAGCCCTTGGCCGTGAACGCCGGGTCGCTGGTGACCGCGAAGTAGACGACGAGGATCCCCGCGAGGAGGAAGATCGAGCCGAAGAGCGTGTAGAGGAAGAACTTGATCGCCGCGTAGATGCGGCGCGGGCCGCCCCAGACCCCGATCAGGAAGTACATCGGGAGGAGCATGACCTCCCAGAACACGTAGAAGAGGAACAGGTCGAGCGACGCGAAGGTCCCGAGGATGCCCGTGTGGAGCAGCAGGAACATCGCCCAGTAGCCGCGCGTGCCGTTCTCGATGTTCCACGACGCGAGCGCCGCCGAGAACGCGAGGAGCCCGGTGAGGAAGATCAGGATCCCGGAGAGCCCGTCCACGCCGATCCGGTAGTGCACGTCGAAGCTCGTGCCGAGCTTGATCCACCCGACGTCGACTCCGAGGGCGTACGCGCCGGCCGCGAGTCCACGCGTCTCGAGCATCACGGCCGTCGAGAGACCGAGGAGGATCACCGAGCAGACGACGCCGATCAGGCGCGCCTGCTTGCCGTCCTTCGTGAAGAGGATGGCGATGAGCCCCGCGACCGGGAGGAAGATCGTGTACGTCAGCAGGTTCATCGGGATTCCTTACAAGACGAAGACGATGAGCACGACCGCGACGGCGGTGAGGCCGATCGCCGCGGCGAGGTAGTTTCGGATCCTGCCCGACTGCGCGGTGGCGACCACCGCCCCCGCGCCCTGCGCCGCGTCGGCGGCAAGGTTGACCGCGCCGTCGACGATGACCTGGTCGGCGTCGCCGCTCGCGTCGCCGACGAAGAGCGACACGGCGCCGGAGACGTTGACCGCCCCGTCGACGACGTGCGCGTCGACCCATGCGGAATTGCGGGCGAGCGAGTTGCCGGCGGCGACGACGCCGTCCATGTACATCTCGTCCATGTGGAACTTCGACGCGGACAGATCGTGGAGGGGCCCGGGGAGGAGGCGCGACGTATGGTCGCGGCGGCCCGACCGGAACGCGAGCACGCCGAGCGCGATCCCCGCGATGCCCGTCAGATACGCGAGCACGGTGAAGTAGAGCGGGTGGTCGTGGTGCGGCGCCTCGCCGCCCGGCGCGATGTACGCCGCCTTCACGTGCTCGACGTCCGGGTGGTCGCCGTAGAACGCGGGCGTCCCGAAGAAGTCCTCGGCGAAGCCGCCCCAGAGGAAGAACGGCGTGAAGAGCGCGAGGATCACGAGCGGGAGCGTCATCACGAGCGGCGACTCGTGCGCGTGGGCGAACTTCTCCTCGTTCTTCGGCTTCCCAAGGAAGCAGAGCCAGACGAGCCGCGTCATGTAGAACGCGGTCAGGAAGGCCACGCCGAAGCCGAGGAGGAAGAGCACGTAGCGGTGCTCGTGGAGCGCCTGGAGGAGGATCGCGTCCTTCGAGAGGAAGCCGCTGGTGAGCGGGATGCCCGCGAGCGCGAGCGTCGAGATCACGAAGGTCCAGAAGGTCACGGGCATCTTCGCGCGCAGCCCGCCCATGTCCCTCAGGTCCTGCGCGTGGTGCATCGCGTGGATCACCGACCCCGACCCGAGGAAGAGGCACGCCTTGAACATCGCGTGCGTGCAGAGGTGGAACATCGCCGCCCACGGCGCGCCGACGCCCACGCCGAGGATCATGTAGCCGAGCTGGCTGATCGTCGAGTAGGCGAGCACCTTCTTGATGTCGCTCTGCGAGACCGCGATGACCGCGCCGATGAAGGCGGTGACCCCGCCCGTCCACGCGATGAAGCCGAGCGCCTCGGGCGTGAAGAGCGGGAACATGCGCGCGGAGAGGTAGACGCCGGCCGCCACCATCGTCGCCGCGTGGATGAGCGCCGAGACCGGCGTCGGGCCCGCCATCGCGTCCGGCAGCCAGACGTGGAGCGGGAACTGCGCCGACTTGCCCACCGCGCCGAAGAAGAGGCCGACGCCCGCGAGCGTGAGCAGCGTCCCGTGGCCCCCGAACGCCCCCCCCTTCACGGCGGCGAAGATCTCCCCGATGTGGAGCGTGCCGCACTGCGCGTAGAGGATCATGATGCCGATGAGCATCCCGACGTCGCCCGCGCGCGTGGTGATGAACGCCTTCTTCGCCGCCTCCGCGTTCGCGAGGTCCTCGCTCCAGAACCCGATCAGCTTGTAGGAGCAGAGCCCCACCAGCTCCCAGCCGATGAAGAGCCAGAGCAGGTTGTCCGCGAGCGTCAGGATGAGCATCGAGACGCCGAAGAGCGAGAGCCAGAAGAAGAAGCGGTGGTACTTCGGGTCGCCCTTCATGTACCCGGTCGAGTAGAGGAAGACGAGCGTGCCGACGAGCGTCACCACGCAGAGGAGCGCGCTCGTGAGGCCGTCGACGACGATCCCCGCGCGGAAGGTGATGCCGCCGGAGATCTCGATCCACTCCCAGCTCTTCGCGAAGTAGTGGCCGTCGGGGAGTCGCGCCCACGCGAACATGACCATGACCGAGAACAGGAGCGAGATCCCCATCGAGCCGACGACGACCCAGTCCCCCTGGCGCGGCAGCCTCTTCCCGAGGAACTGCTGCACGAGCGCCCCCAGGGCCGGCGCGAGCACGATCCACGGGACGTAGGCGGGAAGCGTCTCGGCCATCGTCAACCCTTGAGGCTCGACGCCCGGTCCACGTCGACGTCGGTCCGCTTGTCGAAGAGCTGGAGGATGATCGCGAGCGCGACGGCCGCCTCCGCGGCAGCGAGCACGATCACAAAGAGCGCGAAGACCTGCGCGTCCAGGCCGCCCGAGTAGCGGCTGAACCCGACGAGGTTCACGTTCGCGGCGTTGAGGATCAGCTCGACGCCGATGAGGACGCCGATCGCGTTGCGTCGCGTGACCACGGCGACGACACCTGCCGCGAACAGCACGGCCCCGAGGAGGAGGTAGTGGTAGAGGCCGATGCTCACGACCGCCTCCGCGGGAAGAGGGGGGGCATGGGGGGCCTCACGCCGGCTGCCTCCGCACGAGGTACGCCGCGCCGATGAGCGCGACGAGGAGGAGGACCGAGGCGAACTCGAAGAGGATGATGTAGTCGCCGAGGAGGAGCATGCCGAGCTTCTCCGTGGTCCCCTCCACGGGCGCCGCGGCCGCGGTCTTGAAGACGGAGGCCTTGATCGCGGTGATGAGGCCCGCCGTCAGGAGCGCGCCGAGGACGAGCCCGGTCTTCCGGTGGCGGAGCTCCTTGTCGCCGAGCGCGAGCGCCGTGCGACCGGTGAGCAGCACGCCGAACGCGAACAGGACGAGGACGCCGCCCACGTAGACGACGACCTGGGTCACCGCGAGGAAGTCCGCGCCCGCGACGGCGTAGATCCCGGTCACGCCGACGAAGCACAGGAGCAGGCTGAAGACCGCGTGGACGACGCGGGGCAAGAGCGCGGCCATGAGGCCGCCCGCCACCGCCATCGCGGCGAAGAGCCAGAAGAGGATGATCTCGGCGCCCATGGGTTCACTTGCGCGCGAACGGCGCGATCTCGTACGGGATCTTCTCCCCCTCGCTGAAGCAGCGCGGGTTCTCGCGGTCGGCGTAGTCGATGATCACCTCGTCGCGCGTGTAGCCGACGAGGTCGAACTGCGGGCCCATGTGGATGCACTCCGTGGGGCACGGCTCGCAACAGAGCGCGCAGAAGAGGCACTTGCTGTAGTCGATCTCGAACGTGCGGATGCGCGCGGTCTTGCCCTTCCCCTCGGCCTCGATCGTGATGCAGTCGACGGGGCAGATCTTCGCGCACTGGTCGCACGCGATGCACTTGTCGATCTCAAAGACGTGCAGCCCGCGCTCGGTCGGGGGGATCTCGGGCACCTCCTCCGGATACTGGAGCGTGTAGGGCCGCCGGAAGATGTAGGGCACCGTGATCGTGAGCCCGATCCACGTGGTCTTGAGCCCCATCCAGACGCGGTTGACCCAGAGCGCCAGCGCCTTCATCCGAGGAGCCTCAGCGCCGCGGAGAGGACGAGGCAGCCCATCCCGATCGGCAGCAGGACCTTGTAGCAGAGGTACATGACCTGGTCGATCCGGATGCGCGGCAGCGTCCATCGCAGCACGATCTGGGAGAGGAAGAGGAAGGTCGTCTTCAGGAAGAACCAGAGGAAGCCCCACCACCACGCCCCCTCGAACGCGCCGCCGGGCGCGGAGAGGCCGAGCGGGTCGTGGTAGCCGCCGAGGAAGAGCGCGGAGGCGACCGCCGACAGCGAGAGCATCATCGCGTACTCGGGCAGGAAGAACATCCCGAACCGCATCCCCGAGTACTCGGTGTGGAACCCCGCGGTCAGCTCCGACTCCGCCTCCGGGAGATCGAAGGGCGCGCGCTTCGCGGCGGCGAGACCCGCCGTGTAGAAGAGCAGGAACGCGGGCACCATCGCGATCGCCCAGTAGCCGTGGCGGATGAGGAGCCAGTTCCAGATGGGCCCCGCCTGGTAGTCGGTGATCGCAACGAGCGAGAGCGAGCCGGCCGCCAGCGCGGGACACATCGCCGCGAGCCCGAGCGGCAGCTCGTAGCTCACGACCTGCGCGACCTCACGCATCGCGCCGAGAAGGCTCCACTTGTTGTTCGAGGACCAGCCGGCCATCACGATGCCGACGGTCTCGAGCGCGATCAGCGCGAGGAAGTAGAAGAGGCCGACGTCGAGGTCCGCCGCGATCACTCCCGGCGCGAACGGCAGCACGACGAACCCCGCGAACGCTGCGAGGAAGACGAGGTAGGGCGCGAAGCGGAACAGCGGGGAGTCGGCGCCGCGCTGGAGGATGTCCTCCTTCGCGAGGAGCTTCACGCCGTCCGCGACCGCCTGGAGGAGGCCGTAGGGGCCGACGCGGTTGGGGCCGCGCCGGTTCTGCATCCGGCCCGCGAGCTTCCGCTCGAGATAGACGCCGCCGAGGCCGACCGGCGTCACGACGATGAGCAGGATCACCGTCGCCACGAGGAGCGCGCCCACGGCGGAGAAGAGCCAGTTCGGCTGCATCCCGAGGAGCCCGGCGAGCCACGTGGCCAGGTGGTGCGAGAGGGGCGTGGCCTCGGCGAGGATCACCGGTCGCACTCCCCCAACGTGATGTCGATCGAACCCATGAGCGCGATCAGGTCGCCGATCAGGAGCCCGCGCGACGTCTCGGAGAGCAGCGAGATGTTGTAGAAGCTCGGCCCGCGCATCCGCGCCCGGTACGGCGCCTTGCCGCCGTCCGACACGAAGTAGCACGAGATCTCGCCCCGCGGCGCCTCGGACGCGACGTAAGCCTCGCCCTCCGGCGCCTTCCAGCCGCGCGTGACCTTCGGGTTGCTCACGTCGCCCGCGGGCAGCTTCGTGATCGCCTGCCGGATGATCTTCAGGCTCTCCTCGATCTCCAGGAGTCGCTGCCGGTGGCGGTTCCAGGAGTCCCCCACGACCCCCTTGTCATGCGGCCCGACCGGCACCTTGAAGTCGAAGTCCTCGTAGCAGGAGTACGGCATGTCCTTCCGGAGATCGCGGGGGACGCCCGCCGCGCGCAGGATCGGCCCCGTCGCGCCGTACCGGAGCGCCGTCTCCCTGTCGATGATCGCGACGCCCACCGTGCGGTTCAGGAAGATGTGGTTGTAGGTCAGCAGGTTGTTGTACTCGTCCATGTGCGCCGCGACCTGGTCGCACCACGCGATGCACTTCCGCTTCCAGTCGTCCGACACGTCGCGCGTCACGCCGCCGTACCTGATGTAGTGGTAGAGGAGCCGGCCCCCGGTCACCTCGTTGAGGAGCGTGAGCCCCTCCTCGCGCTCGCGGAACATGTAGAGGAACGGCGTGAACGCCCCCATGTCCAGCCCGAACTGGCCGGCCGCGAAGAGGTGGCTGATCACGCGGTTGATCTCGCAGAGGATCACGCGCAGGTACTGCGCCCGCTTCGGCACCTCGACCGCCGCGGCCTTCTCGACCGAGAGGACGAGCCCCATCTCCATGTTGAGCGCGCCCAGGTAGTCCATCCGGTCCACGTACGGGAGCCCCTGCACGTACGTGAGGCTCTCGAGGATCTTCTCGCAGCACCGGTGGAGGTTGCCGATGAGCGGCTGCGCCTCGCGCACCACCTCGCCGTCCGTCCGCAGCACGACCCGCAGCACGCCGTGCGTGGACGGGTGCTGCGGCCCCATGTTGAAGACCAGCTCCTCGGTGAGGATGTCGCGCGGCAGCGTCGGCGCCGCGCGCTCGCCCTCGTCCAGCCGTACCCCTTGGATCGTCGTCATTCGACGCAGTCCACCCCGTGGTACTCGACGGGATACGCGTAGTCCTTCCGGAGCGGGTGCCCCTCCCAGTCCTCCGGGAGAAGGATCCGGTAGGGGTGCGGGTGGCCCGAGAATCGGATGCCCAGAAGGTCCCACGTCTCGCGCTCGCCCCAGTTCGCGCTCGCCCACTCGTTCGCGAGCGTGGGCACGACGGGGTTCGACCGCGGCACCGAGACCTTCAAGCAGAGGAACGCGGCCGGCTTCAGCCGCGCGAAGTGGTAGACGACCTCCATCTTGTCCGGCGGCCGGTCCACGCCCGAGATCTGGTGGAGCATCTCCGCGCCGCACTTCTCGCGAAGCACACGCGCGGCCTCGACGACCTTCTCCGCCTTCACGCGCACGAAGGCGTCCGTCGCCTCCTCGACCGCGTCGGGCAGCGCCGAGCGAAGGGCCTCGGCGGGGGTCACGCTCCTCCCTCCGGAGTCTCAGGGGGCTTCGGGGGCCGGGCCGGGCGCTCGGGCTTCGGAGCAGCCGGGGCCCCCGAGGCCCCCTCCGCACCGGCCGCAGGGGCCGCGGCCTTCTTCGCCGCGGCAGCCGCCGCCTTCGCCTTCGCCTCGTCCTCCTCGGTCTTCTTCTTTGCGTCGTCGAACTTGTGCGCCTTCGCGGTCTCCCACGGCTCGACGGGCGAGAGGCCGTCTTTCTTCGCCTGGCGGGAACCCTTCTCCGGCGGCGTATAGCCGGGGTCCTTGCCGTTGAGCCGCTTGCTGCGCGCCTCGACGAGCTCCTGGAGGCGCATGATCGCCTCGAGGAGCGCCTCGGGCCGCGGAGGGCACCCGGGCAGGTAGATGTCCACGGGGACGACCTTGTCCACGCCCTTCACGACGTGGTAGCCGTACTTGAAGTAGGGGCCGCCGCCTACCGTGCAGGCGCCCATGGCGATCACCCACTTCGGGTCCGCCATCTGGTCCCAGAGCCGTTGCACGCGCGGCGCCATCTTGTGCGTGACGGTGCCCGCGACGATCATCACGTCCGCCTGGCGGGGCGTGGCCCGGAAGACCTCGGCGCCGAAGCGGGAGATGTCGAACTTGGTCATGGCCGTCGAGATCATCTCGATGGCGCAGCACGCGAGCCCGAAGCCGAGCGGCCAGAGGGCGGATTTGCGGCTCCAGTCCACGAGCCACTCGGCCTTGGTCAAGAGGATCGTCTGCTCGACCTCGGGGTCGAACCGCTCCGGCGGCGGCATGTAGGAGGGGCGGCCCGGACGCGTCGCCTCGGTCATCGGGGGGCCTCCTCCGGCTGCGACGCCTCGGACACCCGCACGACGCCGCCCTTGAGGGCCTCCTCCGGAAGGGCCCGGCCGGGCCGCGTGCTCGTCCACTGGAGGTCGCCCCGCGCCCAGACGTAGGCGAGGCCGACCCCAAGGACGAGCAGGAAGAGGAGCACCTCGACGAACGCGGCGCCCCCGGACCCCCCGTGGATGAAGACGTCGTAGGCGGCCGCCCACGGGAAGAGGAGCGCCACCTCGATGTCGAAGACGAGGAAGACGAGGGTGAGCGTGTAGAACCGGATGTCGAACCGGATCCACGCGTCGCCGATCGCGGGCTCGCCGCACTCGTAGGTGGCCCCCTTCTGGCCCTGCTCCGGCTTGTTCGGCCGGCGCAGGAGGATCTTGCCGATCACGAAGAGGTTGAGCCAGACGAAAACGACGCCGAAGACGGCGAAGATGAGGACGTTGCCCCAACCCTCATGGAGGAACGTGGCGGCATTCAGCATGGCTCAGAGGGGAACGGCGGATTATAGGAGGCCCCGGAACCCCTATCTAGATTTGCGCAAGTCGCTGAGGGAACGGCGGTTGGGGCGGCGGGGCGCGAATCGACGCGGCCCGATGCGGTGATAGAATCAGGGGCGATGACCAAGCAGGCGACGCTCGAGCTGCACGTCCCCGAGAAGCAGACGGAGGGCGGGTTCTTCGTGTCGCGCCTCGACGCGCTCATCAACTGGAGCCGGAAGAACTCCCTCTGGCCGCTCCCCATGGGGCTCAGCTGCTGCGCGATCGAGTTCATGGCGGTCGCCTGCTCCCGGTACGACATGGCCCGGTTCGGCGCCGAGGTCGCGCGGTTCAGCCCGCGGCAGGCCGACGTGATGGTGGTCGCGGGAACGCTCACCTACAAGATGGCCGACGTGGTGAAGCGGGTGTACGACCAGATGGCCGAGCCGAAGTGGGTCATCTCGATGGGCGCCTGCGCCTCGTCGGGCGGCATGTTCCGCTCCTACCCGGTCGTGCAGGGGATCGACGAGATCGTGCCCGTGGACCTCTACATCTCCGGGTGCCCTCCGCGGCCGGAGGCGGTGCTGAAGGGGCTCATGACGCTCCAGGAGAAGATCACGGGCGAGCGCCACGCGAAGGACCTGATCGAGAAGGTCAAGGACGTCGTCGGCTCGGGCGCGTAGCCGACGCGATCAGCGGTTGTCGTTGCCGACGATGTAGGGGCGGCCGCCGAGCCTGACCAGGAAGTCGGAGAGCGCACGCCGGGCCACCTCGTTCCGGTGGACCGCGATCGTCTCCCACCCCTGCAGGCTGACCACGTGGACGCCGTGCTCCACGGCGAGGTCGAGGGACGCCCGCCAGTCGGCGAGGTCCTCGCTCCCCGCGTTCCACTCCATGAGGCCCCAGTTTCCGGCGGCCGCGACGGATCGGACCGCGGCGAAGATCTGTCGATCGCGCGAGAGCACACCGAACACGTCGATGCCAGGTGACGCTCGGGCGCTCCCCGCGACACTCGACCAGTTCCCCGCCGGGTCGGGAAGGAGGGGCGCGGCGAAACGCCTGAGCAGGTCGTAGTCGTCGTCGCTCGGACCCTCGAGCCCGTCCCAGTCGCCGCCTGGGACCTCGTGGGTGTAGAGGAGGCTCGCGATCTCGGCGTCATCGGCAAAGACACCGCTCTCCCGCATCCCGTCGAACATGACTCGCAGGATGTCCTCGACGTGATGCTCGACCATCGCCCGCATGAAGGCCCTGTAGTCCGCGTCGTGATCGCCGCTCGACCGCGTCATCCACTCTCCCCCGTCCCCTTCGGGGTCGTCCGAGAACACCCAGACGCGCGACGCGAAGTGCTGGCCGTCGTGCTCACCGCCGACGACGACGTAGGTCGCCTCGGACAGCTCGGCGATGGTGTCCGAGAGCCGGGCGGCGTCGATGAGAACGAGGCCGAACTGCCGCGGCTCGGTGGGTCGGCCCGCGAGCCCCACGAGCGTGAATTCCCCCTCCTCAAGCACCCTCTCCCCCTTGGATACCTGCACCGTAACGGACCTGACCGCAGTGGCCCCCGGGTGGTGGTCTGCCGGAATCGTGAGAACCCTCGGGCCGTAGATGCCTTCCCGCCGCGCCCACGCCTGGAACTCCGCCGTCGCGCAAGGGTCCGTCGTCCTGCCGGTGGACGGGTGCACGACCGTCTCCGGGTCCTTCGAGAAGCCGATGAAGAGCTCGCGACGCCTCGCGTCGGCGCGCATCCACGCGACCAGATCTCGGATCGCAGCGCGGAGGTTCCGCACCTTGCGAACGTAGTAGACGGAGTTGTAGCGGCTGATCGTCACGTACGGCGGGCCCTCGGCACCGGGGGCCGGCTTCTCAAACGGGGCGGGATCACCCATCAGCCAGTCGTCGCTCGTCTGCTTCAGGAAGCACGAGAGCGGCTCCTCCTCGCACAGGGTTCCGGTGAACTGGCCGCCGTGCAGGATGATCCGGTACGGGAGCCCGAGCTCCACCGCCAGTCGCAGGTTGCGCTGCAGCACGGGATCGGCGGCGAGCGTGTAGTCGAGCGGGGCCTCGTATCTGCAGTAGAACGTGATCCCGGGCTGCGCGTGCGGCCCGTGAGCGACCCCGGTCCCGAAAGCGCTGCGGATCTCGGCGAGTCCCTTGCGGATCGTCGCCTCGTCCACCTCGGGCGGACCCTCAGCCGTCAGATCCCACGTCGGGGCGACGTAGACCGTGTCCATGTAGGTCGCCTCCTCGTCCTCGGACTCCACAAGACCGGACCCGCAGGCGCCCGTGATCAGCAGCACGGTCGTCGTTCGCATGCGCGGACACCTCCCGTGTGCCTTGGACGCGCCGCGACCGGCGAGCTTTCGCGGCACCCGCCCTGCGTGGCCTGGTGCTACAGCGCCGTATCCGCCTGGAGCGGGCCGGCTGCGAGGCCGCCCTGCGTCGGCGCAACCGTGCGCCTCGCGGCCGCAGGAGCAGCGTCCCCCTCGAGAACGGCCTCTCTCCCTCGCCTCGCACGGGCACCTCGGCGCGTCCGCGCTCCGGACGGGCGCCTCGGACGCCTGTCGAACGGGAGGGCGCGTCCGGCGCGCTAGACGTGGAACGACTCGCCGCAGCCGCAGGAGCCCTTCGCGTTGGGGTTTTGGAACTTGAACCCCGCGCCCGTCAGGCCGTCGTTGTAGTCGAGCTCGCTGCCGTTCAGGAAGAAGAGCGACTTCTTGTCGATGTAGACGCGGAAGCCGTCGCGCTCGAAGACCTCGTCGCCCTCCTGGGCGCCGTCCGCGATCTCCATCTTGTACATGAGGCCCGAGCAGCCGCCGCCCGCGACGCGGACCCTGAGGCCCGGCTTCGACATCGCGGCGGCCTGCGCCTTCAGGAGGTCGAGCCCCTTGGCCGCGGCCTTCGGGCTGATCGTCATGCTCGGCATCTCTTACAATGATACCATCGGCCCGGAGCCCCGCCGGGAGCCGTGATCTACCTCGACAACCACGCGACGACGCCCATCGATCCGCGCGTCCTCGACGCGATGCTCCCCTACTTCCGCGAGCGGTTCGGGAACGCGGCGAGCCGGAGCCACCGGTTCGGGTGGGAGGCGGATGAGGCGGTCGAGCGCGCGCGCGGGCAGGTGGCGAAGCTCCTCGGCGCCGATCCGCGCGAGATCTTCTTCACGTCGGGTGCGTCGGAGGCGAACAACCTCGCGCTGAAGGGCGCCGCGGCGCGGCGGCGCCCGGGCACCGGGCACATCGTCGCGTCGCCCGTCGAGCACCCGTCGGTCCGGGACACGATCGAGCACCTCGTGGCGGGGCAGGGCTGCGAGGTCACGTGGCTCCCCGTCGACGCCGAAGGCCGCGTGCGGCCCGCGGACGTCGCGGCCGCGATCACGCCGCGCACGTTCCTCGTCACGGCGATGACCGCGAACAACGAGATCGGCACGGTGCAGCCGGTGCGCGAGATTGGCAGGATCGCGGCGGAGCGGAAGATCCTCTTCCACACCGACGCGACACAGGGCGTCGGCAAGATCCCGTTCGACGTTCGCGCGGACGGCGTCCATCTGGCAGCGCTCACCGCGCACAAGATCTACGGCCCGAAGGGGGCGGGCGCACTCTACGTGCGGCAGGGGCTCGAGATCGAGCGGCAGACGCACGGCGGCGGGCAGGAGCGGGGCCTGCGCTCCGGGACGCTGAACGTCCCCGGGATCGTCGGCCTTGGCATGGCGTGCGAGATCTGCCGGCTGGAGCGCGAAGAGGAGGCGCGGCGGACCGCGGCGCTGCGGGACCGGCTCCGGGCGCGCCTCGGTGACGTCCGGATGAGCGGCCCGGACCGGGAGCGCCTCCCCGGCAACCTCCACGTCTCCTTCCCGGACGTGGACGCCGAGTCGCTGATGCTCGCCGTCCCCGAGGTGGCCGTGTCGAGCGGCTCGGCGTGCGCCTCGGGCTCGATGGAGATCTCGCACGTCCTGAAGGCGATCGGCATGAAGCCCGACCTCGCGAAGTCCTCGGTCCGGTTCGGATTGGGCCGGTTCACCACCGAGGCGGACGTGGACGAGGCGGCCGAGCGGTTCGTCGCCGCCGCCCAGAGGCTCCGCAAGGTCGCCCGCCGCTAGCGAAGGGAGGGGCGCGGGCCACTTCCACGCCTCCCGCGAGGAGCGAATCGACGCCCAGAGAGCCACCTCGGGCCGCTGGGCAAGCGCCGCCTCCTCCCGGACGCAAGCCCCCCCGAAACCGGCCCCGGTCGGCTACTCCTCGAACCGGTTCTTCTCCTGCCCGCGCGCGAGGTCGCCGTGGTACGCGAGGCGCTGGGACGCGTAGGCATCGGGGTCGACGCCGTCGAGGCTCACGCCGTCCGGGTCGCGCCAGATGCGGGTGAGGAAGGGGATGCACCAGCCGCAGCCGGTGCCCGCGTCGAGGCACTGGCTCATCTGCGACGCGCGCTTCGGCTTCTCGCGGCGCGCGTAGTTCACGAGCTTCCGGAGGCTCACGCGGAAGCAGTAGCAGACCCGGTCGTCGGGACCCACGTCACTTCGCGGGCGCGAGCTCCTTCAGCTTCTCCTCGAGTTCCCTGAGGGCCTGCACCTCGCGCTCGGACGGCGTCGCGCCGGCCACCGCGCGCAGCCCCTCGAGGGCGGCACCGAGGATCGCGGGGTCCTTCCTCGCGACGCCCTGGCCGGCGAGGACGTTCCAGTAGAACCGCCGGTTCCCGCGCCGCGCCGGATGCTTGCCCTTGGCATAGAGGGCGAGGAACTCCTCCGCCACGAGGCTCTTCGCAGCCTCGTCACGGTTCTTCTTGAGCACCTGCCACATGTCCGAAACCGTCGCGTCGGCCTTGAGCGCGCCCACGGCACGCTCCTGCTCGGGCGTGAGGGCCGCGCCCTCGAGCTCCCCCTGGAGATCCGAGAACTCGAAGAGGCCGAGCTCACACCGGACGATGGCCAGGTCCACGCGCGCGCCCGCATCGCCCGCCTCGGCCTTCTTCCTGAGGTCGAGGGACCGCTTCACCTTGGCGCCGGTCTCCTCGAGCGCCTTGACCGAAGTGTCGCCCGGGTCGTGCCTGCCGAGGACCTCGCCCGCCGCGTCGAGGAAGAGGAACGTCGGGTGCTCGGTGCCGCCGAGGTCGTAGAGCAGCTCGTCGTCCTCGCGATCCTCGATCCGCGACATCACGTTCAGGTACGCGACGTAGCCCTCCGTGAACTTCTTGAACTCCGGGGTGGTGAAGGACCCGCCTTCGACCTCGTTGCACGGCGGTCATGGCGCATAGGAGCGCGAGAAGTAGGCGAAGATCAGCTTGCTGCCCTCGGTCGCCTGCTTCTTCGCTTCCGCGAAGCTCTTGACCCAGGAGGCGTTGCTCGCGAAGGGCTTCTTGAGCTTCTCCTCGAGCCTCTCCTCGAACGACTGCGCGCTCGCCGCGGCGGCGACCACGCAGAGGGCGCTGAGCATCCGGCGCATGGTGACGGGAAGGGGCGTCGGGGACCAGGCTATTCCGCGCCCTCCCCGCAACCCTCCTCCACCCCCTCGTCGTCCTCCCCCGTGCCCCCTTCCTTCGCCGTGCGGAGGTTGGCGATCTTGTCCTCGACGGCGCGGATCTGGTCCTCGAGACGCTTGTTGTTGCTGCCCATGCTCTCCCGCAGGAGCGGCTTCAGCGCGTCGAGAGCCTTCTGCGCGACATCGGGATCCCCGGCGGTCAGCCCGTAGTTGACAAGGACGTTCAGGAACTCGAACTTCCCTTCCTTGGAGTTGGGCATGCGACCGGCGGCGTAGGCGTCGGCGAGCTTCTTCATCGCGGCCTTGGCGGACTCCTGATCCGTGGCCTCGCCGACCGCAGCCATCATGGCGCCGAGCTCCACGTCGCTCAGCTGCGCCTTCTGGGCGTCGGACAGCTTCTTGCCTTCGAGGCGCTTCTGCACCTCCTCGAACGTGATGCTGCCCATCTCGCCCTCGAGGAGCGCGAAGTCGATCTGCGCGGCCGGGTCGCCCGCCTGCGCCTTCGCGCGCAGGTCGAGGAAACGCTGGACCTTCTCGGCGAGCGTCTTCCGGAACCCCTCGACGGTACGCTCGCTCCCGGGCTGCTTGGCGATCACGTTCCCCGCGTCGTCCATGAACACGATGTAGGGGAAGCCGGCACCACCCTTCTCGTGAAGGAGGTTGTCGTCTTTCCGCCCCTCGACGCGGCTCGTGATGTTCAGGTACGGGACGACACCCTTGCAGAACTCCTTGAACTCCGGTGTGCTGAAGGCACCGCCTTCAACCTGCTTGCAGGGGGGTCATGGAGAGTACGAGCGCGTGAAGTAGGCGAAGATGACCTTCTGCCCTTCCTTCGCCTGCTTCAAGGCGTCGGCGTAGTCGAGGACCCACGGCGCGTTCGCGACGAAGGGCTCCTTGAGTTTCGCCTCGAGCTTCTCCTCGAGGGACTGCGCGGAACTGTCCGCTGCGGCGAGCAGGAGCGCCAGTGCCGTCGCGGATGAGCGGACCGTACGCATCGGGGTTCCTTTCGATAGGAAAGACAGCATTCTAGCCGAATCCCCACGTCCCCGGGGGCAGGGCGGAACGGCGGGGCGGCCGCGGAAGCGGTTACGCGACTACGGCGAAGGTCACGGTGACCTTCGCCACGAGCTTCCCCGCGGCGGACACCTCCCCCTCCGCGGTGCAGAGGCGGCGTCCGCGCACGAGGACACGACCCCTGGCGGTCAGGAGGCCCACGGGCGCCGGGCGGAGGAAGTTCGCGGTGAGCGCGCTCGGGACCACGGCGGTCCCGACCGCATGGGCGGCGGCGACCTCGCCGAGCGTGGTGAGAACGGCGAGGTGGACCATGCCGTCCCCGATCTGGTGATCGGGAGCGCGAGCTTCGAGCTCGATCGTCTCCCCGTCGGGGGCGAGGCGGAGGCCGAGCCAGCCGTTGAAGTCCACGATGTGTCTTCCGGTCATGCGGCCATTTTGAGGCGGGCGCCGGGCGCGCCGCAACCGCGGACCCAAAGTCCGCACCCCACCGCCGTAACCACAATCCGCGCAGCAGGTTACGGGCACCGGACCGCGTACCTAGTACGCGGTCACTCGGGGACGAGGGCGTGGGAGCAGAGGAGGGACTGAGACCAGTCGGAGAACGCGCTCTGCGCCTGCGCGAGCGCGTCCCGGGCCATGGGGTCGCGACGGCGCGCGAGCTCGAGCGCCTCGCGCACCGCGTCGCGCACGCCCTCGGTCCCCGTCGGGCCGTCCGGGAACGCGCTGGGCAGGTCGGCGGTCTTCCCGTCCTCGAGCGAGGCCGCGACCGCGCTCAGCGTGCGGACCGCCTGCCTCCAGTAGAGATCCATGTCGCGACGTTCGAAGATCCGGAGGATGAACGGCGCCCAGAAGACGGCGGCGACGAGGAGCGCCGAAACAACCGTGGCGCGCGCGGCGAACGTCCACGCCCGGTCCCCCCGGCCCCCTCGCGCGCGCGCACCCGCGGCGAGCCATCCGAGCGCCGCGCCGCCGAGGAACCCGCCGAGGTGGCCCGCGTTGTCGATCCTCTGCACGGCGAGGCCGAGGATCGCGATGCAGGCGGCCCAACCGAGCATCCGGCGCAGAAGCTCCTGGCCGAACGCGCCGCCACGCCGGCGCCCGTATGCGGCGCACGCGCCGATGAGGCCGCAGAGCGCCCCCGACGCGCCGACGCCCCCGCTGCCGTGCCACTGCGAGAGAAGCGCGCCGCACAGCCCCGAAGCGAAGTAGAGGCAGACGGTGCGGTGGATCCCGAACGCGCCCGCGGCGATCGGGATCAGCATGAGCAGCGCGACCGCGTTGCAGGCCAGGTGGACGAGGTCGGCGTGGAGGAACATCGACGCGAGGAGGCGCCAGGTCTGCCCGCAGCCGCGGACGAGGATAGGGTCCGCCGCGCCGAACATGTCGAGCGCCACGCCGCTCGGCTCGAACCTCCCGGTCCCCGGATCGCCGCGCGCCGGGTCGAGCATGAGCATGAGGACGTAGATCCCGACGATCATGCCGAGGATCCAGAGGCCGAACCGCGTCGTCCGCTCGGCATCCTCGGACTCGCTAGGCGCGCGATGGTGCCGCTGGTCGGTCTGGCAGTACGGGCACTCTCGCGTGCCCGGCTCGAGGAGAGCGCGGCACTTCTGGCAGGTGATCAAGACGCCAAATGAGAGAGGCGGGGGCGGACGGAAGCAAGGCCCAAGACTCCGGGGCGCGACGCCGGTACCTTGGGGCGGTGCGGCTCCTCGGCCTCGGCCTCCTCCTTCTCACGGCGCGCGAGCCCGACGTGGCCGCGCCGGAGGGGCTCTTCCGGCGGCTTAAGGCGCCGGAACCGGGCGAATGGCTCTGGGTCTTTCCCGAGGAGGGCCAGACCTTCGCGGAGTACCGGGAGGCGGACCCCGTCCGCCCGACGGCGGAACGACGCACGATCTACCTCGCGCCCTTCCTCACGCGCCCGGCGCGCGACCCGGCGCTCCTCCAAGGGATCGCGTCGGTGCTCAAGGCCGGCTACGGCTGCGAGGTCACCACCCTCCCCCCGGCCCCCCTCCCTCCTAGCGCCTATGCGCGCGAGCGGCGCCAGGTCAGGGCTCTCGACCTCGCGCCGCACCTCGTGCGGACGCTTCCGGACGACGCCCTCTTCGTCCTCGCCGTGACCGACCGCGACGTCTCGTTGGGGAACCTCGCGTACGCCTTCGGTTGGGGCTCCCTGAAGCTGCGGGTCGGGGTCCTCTCCACCGCGCGGCTCGGGGAAAACTCCGCACGCTCGCGGCGGCGGACGCTCACGCTCGCCCTCCACGAGTCGGGCCACCTCCTCTCGCTCCCCCATTGCACCTTCTACCGGTGCCTCATGAATGGCGCGCTCACGCTCGAGGAAGCCGACGCGCGGCCCGCCGCGCTCTGTCCCGTCTGCCGGGCAAAGCTCTGCTGGAACCTCGGCATGGGCGCGAAGGCGCGCGAGGAGGCGCTCGCGAGGGCCTTCCTGGAAGCGGGAATGGCGGCAGACGCGCGCGAGGCCCTAACCATCGCTGGGGCAACGGGTTAGGACGACGGGCGAGGGCTGCCTGAGCCGTGTATACTGGGCGGCCCGGCGCATGATGGACGAGCTCAACTACCAACGCCTTACGGCCCGCCCGAAGACGCGTTGCCCGAGCTGCGGCGCGACGTCCTACAAGGATCCCGAGGGGCTGTTCCGCTGCGTCGTCTGCAACCACGACATGTTCGAGGTCTGCCTCGACTGCGGCCACCTGACCGGCTGGTGCGAGTGCCCTCCCGAGGCCGTGGTCGCGACGGCCAAGCCCGACCGGCGCCGGCACGCCAAGGCCAAGAAGTAGGCCAGCCTCCGCCTGCGCGTGAGGGGGCCTCGGGGGCCGCCGGCTACATCGTCTCGGCGAGGAGGTCCGCGAACACCTTCCGGTCGAGGCCGAGCTTCTGGTCCACGAGCGGGCCCTTGCGGAAGAGCGGCTCGGTGTCCTCGTAGACCGGGCGCTCCGTCTCGTAGAGCTTGCCGATCGGGATCCTGTCTCCCCACTCGAGCGACTTGGCTATCGCCGCGTGGAGGTCGGTTGTGTCGTAGCCCTTCTCCTCGTCGAGATTGTACACGCGCTCCTTGAACCACTGGTAGGTGTTGATCTTGTTGAAGGTGACGCACGGGCTGAAGACGTCGATCAGGCTGAACCCCTTGTGCGCGATCGCCTTGACCATGAGGTCCGTGAGCTGCTTCTGGTTCGCGGAGAAGCCGCGGGCGACGAAGGTGGCGCCGGCGGCGATCGCGAGCGCGAGCGGCTGGATCGGGTGCTCGACGTTGCCCTTGGGCGTGCTCTTCGTCTTGTGTCCCGTCGTGGTCGTGGGCGAGGTCTGGCCGGTCGTCAAGCCGTAGATCTCGTTGTCCATCACGATGTAGGTGAGGTTGAGGTTGCGCCGCATCGAGTGGAGGAAGTGGCCGACGCCGATCCCGTAGCCGTCACCGTCGCCGCCCACCGCGATCACGTGGAGCTTGTGGTTCGCGAGCAGCGCGCCGGTCGCGACCGGGAGCGACCGGCCGTGGAGGCTGTGGACGCCGTAGGCGTGGATGAACCCGGGGAGGTTCGACGAGCAGCCGATCCCCGAGACCACGAGCACCTCGTGGGAGGGGATGTTCAGCTCGAGGATCGCCTCCTTGAGCGACTTCAGGACGCCGAAGTCGCCGCAGCCCGGGCACCAGTCCGGGTGGACGTCGCCTTCGAGGTCCTTGAGGCTGCGCTCGGGGGCGTCTTTCGTGATGGTCATGCGCCTTTCTCCATGGTCTCGAAGGCGTGGACCGCCCCCGTCTCGCGGCCGATGACGAGCTTCCCGCGCGGCTCCTTCCCCTTGCGCGACACGAGATCCACCTCGAAGACCGGCTCGCCGTGGGCGCTCTTCGCGCGCTCGAGGACGCGCACGGGCCGCGCCTCGTCGTGGAGGTGGATGCGGCTGTAGTGGTAGGCCATCTCGCGCGCCTCGGCCTCCTGCACCCTCAGATCGTGCGCCTTGTTGGCGACGCACTCCTTCACGCGGCCGACAACATAGGCGGGGTCGAGCGGTTCGCCGTCGTAGCGGGTGACGACGTGGTGCGCGGCGAACCCGGTCTCCGCGCGGAGGTGGCGCGCCAGCTGCCCGGTGAAATTCGCCTCGACCACGATCGTCTTCTCGCACGTCGAGAGGATCTCCCTCACCTCGCGCTCGTGGAACGGGTAGAGGTACTTGATGTGCAGGAGGTTCGTCGGGATCCCCTCCTTCGCGAGCCTCGCGGCGGCCTCGTCGAGGACGCCCCAGGTCGATCCCCAGCCGACGAGGGTGACCTTTGCCTTCGCGGGCCCCTCGAGCTTCGGCGCGGGGAGGCGCTTCAGCACCTCGTCCATCTTCCGCATCCGCTTCTCGTGCATCTTGCGCCGGATCGCGGCGTTCGTGTGCTCGTCGCTGATGAGGATGCCGCGCTCGTCGTGGTCGTCGGTCCCGGCGATGTGCATCAGGCCCGGAGTGCCCGGCTTCGCGCGCGGCGAGATGCCCGACTTCGTGATCTTGAACCGCTGGAAGCGCCCGTTCCCGTCGGCCTTCGTCGCCCACTCGCCGCGCTCGATTTTCACGTCGGGCGAGACCGCGTCCGCGTCGAGCGTCGAGCGGTGCTCGGCCAGGTAGAGGTCCGAGAGCAGGATGACCGGGAGCTGGAACACCTCGGCGATGTTGAACGCCTCGACCGTCGCGTCATAGCAGTCCTTCGCGTCGCGCGGCGCGACGATCATGCGCGGGAAGTCGCCCTGCGACGCGCCGAGGGCCTGGTTCAAGTCGCCCTGCTCGGTCTTCGTGGGGAGGCCCGTGGAGGGGCCGCCGCGCATCACGTTCACGACGACGACCGGCGCCTCGATCATCCCCGCCATCCCGAGCGCCTCGGTCATGAGCGCGAAGCCGCCGCCGGACGTGGCGCACATCGCGCGCACGCCCGCGTGGCCGGCGCCGATCGCGATGTTCACGACCGCGAGCTCGTCCTCCGCCTGCTTGACCGCGATGCCGACCTTCTCGCTGTGGGACGCGAGCCAGTGGAGGATCGAGGAGGCGGGGCTCATCGGGTAGGCCGAGTAGAGCTTGCACCCCGCCGCGGCGGCGCCGAGCGCGATCATCTGGTTGCCCGTGACGACCGGACGGCGCTTGCGGGCGAACTTCCACTTGAACGCGAGCGGCTTCTCCGCCTTCAGCGCGTGGTCGTAGCCGGCGCGCAGCGTCCCGACGTTCTGGTGGATGACCTCGTCGCCCTTGTGGCGGAAGGTCTCGTGGAGGATCTCGGCGGCGACCTCGACGTCGAGCCCGAAGAGGTGGAGGAGCGCGCCCAAGGCGGCGGTGTTCTGCATCACGGGCGGGAGCTTGCCCAGGGGCTTCGTGAGGTCCGCGACCGGCAGCGGCACCGCGCGGACGCCCTTCGGCAGGAGGTCCGGGTCGCACTCGAGCTTCGTGTTGTAGAGAACCGCGCCCCCGGCCGAGAGCTCCGGGACGTGACGCTCGATCGAGTCCTGGTTGAGCGCGATCAGCGCGTCGAGGCGGTCGCCGTGGTTGCTGACCTTCTCCTCGCCGATCCGGAGCCGCAGCCAGGTGTGTCCGCCGCGGATCAGCGACTGGTAGCTGTTGTAGGTGAAGACGTGCAGCCCGAGCCGCGCCGCGGCCCGCGCGAGCGTGTCGCCCACCCGGTCGAGGCCGTCGCCGGCCGCGCCGGCGATGCCCACGGTGATTTCGGTCGCCATGCTGCTCCTCGAATGAACGCGGGAGGCTTAACCCTCGAAGATGCCCTCCCTGACGCGAGGGTTCATTGTAGCCCCGCCCCCGGGGACCCCCTAGCGGCCGCCGCCTCGCGCTCCTCGGGGGACCCTCACAGCATCTTCACGGCGACCAGCGTCGCGTCGTCGCGGAAGCCGGCCGAGCCCGCGAACGCGCTCACCTCCCCCATGACCCCCTCCACCACCTCGCGGGCGCTGCCTTTCGCGAGGCGCGCGACCGCGGCGCGCAGCCGAGGGATGCCGAACTGATCGCCGCTCCTGTCCATCGCCTCGATGATCCCGTCGGTCGTGAGCAGGAGCAGGTCGCCCTTCGCGAGCGGAAGCTCCGTCCCGGCGGGGAACTTCGCGCCCGCGACGATCCCGAGCGGCGGTCCCCTCGAGGAGATGAGCTGCGTGGATCGGTCGCGCGCGCGGTGGAGGATCGGCGGCGTGTGGCCCGCGCCGACGTTCCGGAAGACGCCCTTCTTCGCGTCCACGCTGCCGAGAAAGAGCGTGATGAACCGGCCGTCGTGGACGTCCTCGCGCAGGAGGTTGTTCATCCGGAAGAGGAGCTGCTCGAGCGAGGGCTCCGCCCGCACGAGGACCCGCAGCGCGGAGCGCGCGGTCGCCATCAGGAGCGCGGGGCCCACGCCGTGGCCGGTCACGTCCGCGATAACGAGGCCGAGCGAGGAATCGGGCATCTCGAAGTAGTCGTAGTAGTCGCCGCCGGTCTCGTCGCAGCTGACCGAGTGGCCGTAGACGTCGAGCCGGTCCGCGGCGGCCGGCTTCGTCGGCAGGAAGTTCCGCTGGATCGAGCGCGCGATCGACAGCGCCTGCTCGATCCGCAGTTTCTGGTTGTACTCGGCGAGGAGCCGCATCTTCTCGACCGCGACGGCGGCGATCGACGCGAGCGCGCCGAGGATGGAGAGGTGGTCCTTCTTGAGCGTCCCCGGTTGCTCCCGGTTGTCGCCGTAGACCACGCCCGTGACCCTGCCCCGCACAAGCAGCGGCACGCAGATCGCCGCCTTGATGCGCAGCCGGTGGATCGAGCGGATGGCGCTGAAGTTCTCGTCCGCCTCAGCGTCCGACGTGAGGACCGACTTGCCCGACTCGAGCACCCGCCCGAGCAGCGTGCGGCTCACCTCGATCGGCTCGCTCGCGGCGCTCCCCTTCTCGCGGCTCCGGTGCGCCTTGACCGCGAGCTGCCCGTCCGGCCCGGTGAGCGCGATGAACCCGCGCCGCACCGGAACGCTCGCGAAGAGCGTGTCGAGGATCGACTCGAAGATACCCTCGTCCGTTCCGATCGAGCTGATGAGCTTCTCGACCTGGTCGAGGAGCGCGAACCGCTCGTCGCGGGGCGCGCCCACGACCTGCGCGGCGACCGCCTGGGGCGGCGGCAGCTCCTCCCGGACGGTGGAGGCCCCCTCCGTGAACGAGACCCCCTTGCCGTCCTGGGCGACGAGGCGCAGGACGGTCTTCCCGACCCAGATCTCGTCGCCGGGGCCCACGTCCGCGTGGCCGACCGGGCGCCCGTTGAGCAGCACGCCGCCCGACTCCCCGATGTCGAAAAGCTCCACCTTCTCGCCCCGGAGGACGAGCACGCACTGCTCGGGGTCGATGCCCGCGTCGGTCAGCGCGACGTCGCAGAGGGGGTTCGACCCGATCGTGACCTTGCTGCGGTCGAAATCGAGCCTCTTCTCGAGGCCGTCCGCCCCCTTGATGGCGAGGGAGATGGGCACAGGCGGAGTCTAACAGGCCCGCCCCGAAAGCCCTTTTGGGCGCCCGGAACGGCCGCGCCGTCGTAGAACGGATAGCGTCCCTTGGGATGGCAAGGAGAAGCCATGACAACCCGCGTGTGGATCGTGCTCGTGGCGCTCGTCGGGGCCGCGACGGCCGAGGAACCGAGGAAGCCGTCGGGCTACCTCGGCGTCCGCATCGGCCCCCTCGATGCGCAGACCCGTGCCACCTTCGGTATCCCGGAGAAGGTCGAGGAGGGCGTCGTGATCCTCGACGCCGTGCCCGACACGCCTGCCGCGAAGGCGGGCTTCCGGCAGGGCGACGTGCTCGTGACGTTCGCCGGCGCGCCGGTGCGCGGCCCCGACGAGCTGATCGCGCTCGTCCGCGACCGCTCTCCGGGCGACGAGGTCGCCTACGTGGTCCGCCGCGGCGACGGGACGATCGACGGACGGCTCACGCTCGGCACGGCCCCCGATGCCCCCCCGATGGCGATCGAGGAGCGCCTCGACCGCGTCCAGCGCGACATCGAGGAGCTGGAGCGCCGGCTTCGCAAGGGCCCGCGCACGATCGCGCAGTGGATCGAGGCCGAAGCGAGGAAGGCCGAGGAGGCCCGGGAGCGCGGCGACCGCGACGCGGTCCGCCGGGCGGAGACCCGGATCGAGCTCCTGAAGGAGATCGAGGCGGAGGGGGTGCGGGGGCAGATGGATCGGATCGAGAGGAAGCTTGACCGGATCCTCGAGCGGCTTGGGGAGCGCTGAGGCCCCGGCCCGCGTACCGGGTGCGATGGAGTCCGCCTGCACGGACGAGGCGCTCTTCGCCCGCATCGTGGCAGGAGAGGGCGAGGCATTCGACCAGATCGTCGTGCGGTGGCGGGACCGGATCGTCGATCTCGCCCACCTGATGACCGGCGACCGGGACGCGGCAGAGGACATCGGGCAGGAGGTGTTCCTGCGCCTGCTCCGCCGGCCGCAGGCCTATGACCCCTCGCGCCCCTTCGCGGCGTGGATCTGCACGATCGCCCGGAACCTCTGCCACGACCGGTTCCGGCGGGAGACGACCCGCTCCCGGTACCAGAACGAGGCGGCGCTCCGCCGCGGGTTCGGGCCGGTCCCGCTACCGGCGCCCCCGGAGGCGGCGGCAGCCGGGGAGGTCGAGGCGCGGCTCCGGCGGGCGATCGCGGACCTTCCCGCGCGGTTCCGGGAAGCGTACGTTCTCTGCGCCGTGCGGGGGCTCTCCTACGAGGAGGCGGCGTGCGTCTGCGGCTGCCCCACGAAGACCGTCTCCACCCGGCTCGCGAGGGCGCGCAAGCGGCTCCTCGCGCGTATGAGAGATTGGCTGTGAACGACGACACTTCCCTCTCGTTGTTCCTGGACGGGCGCCTGCCCGCCGGGGAAGCGGCGGCGTTCGAGGCGCGGCTCGCGAAGGAGCCCGCGCTCCGCGCGCGGCTCGACGCGATGCGGCGGCTGCAAGCGCGCTCCGGAGGGCTCGCGGCTGCCGTGGCGGCGTTTTCCGCCGACGACGTGCGCGTGCGCGCCGCGTTCCGCCCGGCCGGCGCGTGGCGGCGGCTCGGCGTCGCGGCCGCGGCAGTGCTCGCGCTCGCCGCGACGCACGCGGGCGTCTACCACGTCGGCGCGCGCCGCGGCGCGGAGGTCGAGCGCGCGGACCGAGCGTCGCTCGAGCAGACGGCCGCGCTCCTCGAGCGCGCCGCGGACCTCGACGTGGCGGCGCCGCCGAACGAGCTCGAAGGCGAGCTCGACACGCTGCGCCAGGAGATCCCGACGCGGCTCGTGGCGCTGTCGCGCGCACAGGAACCCGAGGCGGTCCGGTACGCGGACGCCCTCCGCCGGATGGACCTCGCGCTCGAGGAGCCGCGCGACCCGGCCTTCGTGTGCCTCGAGGTCAAGGTGATCGCCAACGCGTCGCTCGGCACGGGCGCGCAGCTCGGCTACGTGCCCGCGACCGCGACCGACTACATGCGCCTGGTCCCTGCCGGGAACGGGCGATTCCAGCTGATCTTCGTCGAGGACGTGAACGGGACACCGCGCATGATGGTGGACGAGGGCACGCCCGCGGAGCTCGAAGCGCGCCGAGGGATCCGGTTGCGGCCGGCCCCGAGGCGCGAGAGGAGATAGCCATGCAGTTGCTTCCCCACCTGTTCTTCGTCCTCGCGCCGTTGCTCGCCCAGGAATCCGAGGAGGACCGGGCGAAGGTCGAAGCGGAACGCGCCGCGAAGGAGGCGCAGCAGAAGGCGCAGGAGGCCGAGCGCGCCGCGGACGACGTGAAGCGCGAGGTCATGAACTACGAGGAGAGGGCGGAAGAGCTCCGCCGCGTCGCGGAGCAGCGCTCGAAGTGGGGCATGAGCGCGGAAGAGCTGCGGAAGCTCCTCGACGAGCTGCGGTCGAAGAACGAGGCGAAGCGGGAGGAGGCGATGGAGGCGCTGAAGCGCGTCAACGCGCGTCTCGACGAGCTGCTGCCGATCATCGCGGAGGCGCTCGAGAAGGCGCAGCAGCACGCGCGCGGAGTGGAGTTCGAGCTTGCGCACGCGATCGAGCCCACGACCCTCTACCTGGGATATGCCGGCTCGGAGGTCATCTCCGGATCCGCGGACGGCACCGAGTACAAGCTCAAGAGCCTCGGCGACGGGCAGTACGAGCTTCACGCGACGAAGCGCGACGCGGGCGGGAAGGTCATGGAGGAGACCGACGCGAAGGGCACGCTCAAGGAGCTCCAGGAGAAGTACGCATTCCTGAAGGCCGGCCTCGCGATCAACGTCCCCGCCTCGCCCGCGATGCCGGGCTTGCGCGCCCGGGCGTTCCGGCTCGCGCCGCAGGTGGTACTGGCGACGGACGTGGCCGCCGTGGGCCACTTCGTCGCGTGGGACGGCGGGGGCAGGGTCGGCGTCGCCGTGGTGGCCCCGTCGGAGGACCTCCGCTTCCACCTTGAACTCCCGGAGGGCGCTGGGTTCATCGTGAAGGATGTGGTCGCCGGCTCGCGCGCCGAGCAGATCGGCATCCGCCGGATGGACATCCTGCTCAGGCTCGACGGCGAGCTGATCGACTCGCCGGTCCAGCTCAAGAAGCTGCACGAGAAGAAGGGCGTGCTCGAGATCATCCGCCGTTCCGAGACGAGGAAGATCGACCTAGCCACGATCGCGGAGGAGAAGCCCGCCGAGGCGCCGCTCGACATGCCCGCCGAGCCCGACCGCGACCGCTGACGCGCCGCCAGCCGGGCCTGCCTCGCCCAAGCGGCGTCCTCGCCGCGAAGGCGGGCGTACAATCGCCGCGTGGAGAGCGCCGAGCGCCCGCGCCTGCGGGACGATCTCGAGTTCGCGGCGGCCGAGGGCGAGGGCGGCCCGCTGCTCCTCGTGCACGACCCGCAGGCGGTCGCGGTCGAGGTCGCGCAGTTCGGTCTCGGCGCGCTCGCGATCCTCGAGCGGCTGGACGGGAGCCGCACGCTTGAGGACATCCGCCTCGAGCTGACGACCGCCGGCGCGGGCATTGTCCCGCTCGACGAGCTGAGAGGCTTCGTCGAGTCGCTCGACCGCTGCTGCTTCCTCGAGGGCGGCCGCCACGCGGAGGAGCTGCGCGCCCGCGAGGAGTTCGAGAAGACGCCCGTGCGCCCCGCGGCCCACGCGGGCCAGGCCTACCCCGTGGAGCCCGCGGAAGCCCGCCGGTTCCTCGACGGCATGCTCGCGCTCGCGCCCGCTGCCCCCGAGGCCCCCCTTCTTCGCCTCATCGCGCCGCACATCGATCTGAAGCTCGGGGCCGAGGTCTACGCGCACGCGCAACGCAGGCTGCACGCGTCGGGCCGCCCCGACGTGGCGGTCGTGATCGGCGTGCGCCACGACTACGGCACGCGCCGGTTCACGGCGTGCCGGAAGGACTTCGCGACGCCCCTCGGGACGGCCCGGCACGACGCGCGGCTCCTCGACGCGCTTGAGCGCCGGATCCCGGGACTCTGCGCGGAGCAGCTGGTCCACCGGGACGAGCACTCGGTCGAGTTCCAGGCGCTCTGGCTCGCGCACCTCTGGCCCGACGCGCCGCCGCCGATCGTGCCGCTGCTCGCGGGATCGTTCCACGATCTGATCGAGGCGCGGCGGTCCCCGGGGACGGACCCCGAGGTCGAGGCGTTCGTCTCCGCGCTGCGTGAGGCGATCGCGACCGACGGCCGGCGCGTGCTGGTGCTCGCGAGCGTCGATCTCGCGCACATGGGGCCGATGTACGACCAGCCTGAGGGGCTCGACGAGGCCGGCGAGAAAAAGCTCGAGGCGGACGATCGCGGGCTCCTCGGCCACGTCGAGGCGGGTGACGCGGAGGCGTTCTTCTCGGCGGTCGCCCGGGACGGCAACGCGCGCAACGTGTGCGGCGTGGCGCCCGTGTACGTCGCGCTGCGGCTGGGCGAGGGGCGCGGGGATCTCCTGCGCTACGGGCAGGGGCGCATCCACCCCGAGAGCGGTTCGGTGGTCTCGTTCGCCGCGCTCGCCTTTCCGCGGTGACTTTTTTCGACGGGAGGGGGGTCCGGGGGCCGGACCGCCGCGGTGGCACGCTCCATGCGATGCGGGAGGCGTGGCGAGGAATGCGATCGCGGATGCTCGACGGATCCTCGACCGGCTCGAGGTCCGTTACGGCTACGACGCCGACCTCCGCCAGCGCATGCTTCCGGTGGTCGTGCGCATCCTCGAGGCTGGCCCCGAGTCGAAGAAGTCGCTGCTCCGGCTCGTGGTCGAGGCGTACGAGCACCACGTGAAGGTCCGCCGGGCGCTGGACCTCCTGCGCTCGAAGCTCCGCGAGCGCCTGAACGACGTCTACGCCAAGGTCCTCGGCATCGAACCCCCGCGGGTGGGGTAGCCGATCCCTCTCAGCGCGCGGCGCCGCTCGCCTGGGGATCGGTCGGAGTCCCGCGAAGCAGGTGCCGATGCGAGACGCGGGAAACCGCCCCACCGAACGATGGACGTGCACGCCCAGCCGTCCCTCTTGCCCAACTGCTCCGCCCCGTTCGCGGAGTACAGGACGTTGGGGTACGTCCTGGAGATTGCGCTCCGACGAAGCACGAACGGAAAGGCGATCACCTCACTCGCTGGAGAGCCTCGCGAGCATCTCGGGCGGGACTCGCTGGCGCAGCTCCGGCCGCGTCTCGAGGAGCCGTGCGATGTCCGCCAGGTCCTTCAACCGCTTGCTCGCGCGCCGTGTCGAGTCCGAGGCCGCCCAGACCTTGCCTTGGAGCACGTCCTCGACCGTGGCGACGGGCATGGTGACGTCGAGCACGTCGCGGGCCGAGGCTCGGGCAACGAAGGCGGCGTAACGAGGATCGGTCTGGATCTGGACGCGCAGGCGCGAGCCCTCCGCGGACACGTTCACGCTGTTCGCGAACCGCTTGACCTTGAATCCTGGCCTGAGAAGGGCTTCAAGTGGCGCGATCTGGTCGGCCGCGACGACAAGATCCAGGTCGAGGCTCACGACGGGGTCGGCATAGGCGTTCACGCCTTGGCCGCCGATCACGCAGTACCGGATCGCATGTTCCTCGAACAAATGCAGGAGCGCGCCGAGGAAGTCAGCCTTGTCTTGCGTCACGGCCTTCCAGAACTGCAGCGCCTTCATGGGCCACGCGTGGGCATTCTACCCGCCCTTCGACCCGGCTCGCGGCAGAACCGGCGTGTTGCGCGATGGGCCCGCAGGGCCGAATGCGCGACGGCGCGTCCCCGCTTCACCTTGCTGAAACGTACCCGGTACCCGACGCCTACCCGTACCCGGCGTCCTCGATCTGCTGCTCGTCCATGCCGACGTGGTGGCCGATCTCGTGGAGGAGCGTGATGCGCAGCTCGTCGATCGCCTCGACGCGGTCGCGCGCGATGCGCTCGATGTTCCTGCGGTAGAGCTCGATCCTAGGCGGGAGGTGGCCGCTGTCCTCGACGCTCCGCGACAGGAGGTCGAAGCCGATGTAGAGGCCGAGGGACAGCGGATCGACGTCCTTCTGCGCCCGCGGCAGCGGGAGGATCTCGATCGTCGTCTCCTCGACCGCGCGCGCCACGGCCGGCGGCAGGTCCTCCCTCGCCTTCCGCACGACCTCGTCGATCTGCGCGTCGGTGAGCCGGACAGGCTCCCCGAACAGATCGGGCGCGAGCTTCGCCGCGCGCCGGAAGTGGCGCATCGCGTCCCCGCCCTGGAACTCCGCGAGGACGCCCCGGTACCACTCGGCCTCCGCCTCCTCCTCGCCCTCCGCCCGCACGCGGGCGAGCGCCGTCCTGGCCTCGTCGAACCTCCACAGGTGGAAGAGCGCCTTGCCCTCGAGAAGCGGATCCTCCGCCGAGCCCGCCGCCTTGAGCGCGTCCTCCGTCCGGTTCAGCTCGAACCGGGCCCACGCGACATAGCGCCAGAGGTCGCGCGGGTCCTTCGCGCCGCGGATCGCCCGGAGCGCCTCCGCCTCGACGGCCTCCAGATCGCCCTCGTCCGCGAGCGCGTCGAGCCGGTCGAAGACCGCGTCGCTCAATCGTCGTCCGCTTCCCCGTCGCTGCCTGCGAGGCCGATGACGCCCCGCCGGCTCGTCCGGATGAACGCGAGCAGCCGCTCGACCTCCGGCGTCCCCCGCTCGACCGCCGCGATCCGATCGGTGACCGACCCGTCGCGGCGGAACAGGGTGCGGAACGCGTCCTTGAGCGCTGCCACCGACCGGGCCGGGACACCCGCCCGCTTGAGGCCCACCCGGTTGAGCCCCGCGAGCGCGTGCGGCCGGTTCCCGACGACCATGCAGAAGGGGGGCACGTCCCGGCTGATCCCGGCGTTGCCGCCCACCATGACGAGCTCGCCGATGCGCGAGAACTGCTGGATCCCGGCACCGCCGGCGAAGAAGGCGCGGTCGCCCACCTCCACGTGGCCCGAGAGGAGCACGCCGTTGCAGAGGACGATGTCGTTGCCGAGGACGCAGTCGTGCCCGACGTGCGCGGTCGCCATGAAGAAGCCGTCGTCCCCGATGACCGTGCACCCATCGGGCTTCATCGACCGGTTCACCTGGCTGAACTCGCGGAAGACGTTCCGGCTCCCGATCCGCGTGGCCCCCCAAGGCCCCCTCTTTCCCTTCACCTGCGGGTCGTGACCGAGCGCCGCGCTGAACCCGATGACGTTGTCCTCGCCGAGCTCGAGCGGCCCCAGGAGGCAGGCGTGCGGGCCGACCACGGTCCGGGCGCCGAGGACCACGCCGGCGCCGATCACGGCGTAGGGCCCGATCTCCGCGTCGGCGCCGAGCCGCGCCGAGGGATCGACGATCGCGGTGGGATGGATCGCCACGCCGCGGATTCTACGGTGCCGTAGAATCCTGCGCTCCGTGCGCCTCCTCCCCCTCCTCCTCCTCCTCGCCGCGTGCGCGACGCGGGTCGCGACCGTGGACCGCCAGCCCGGCATCGACGGGAGCTGGAGCGAAGGCACGTCCTCGCTCGACATCACCGGCTCGGTCGCGACGCTCTCGTTCGAGGGGCGGATCTTCGTCTTCGAGAACGTGGGGCGGCTGCGCGGCACGATCACGAAGAACGAGGTCCACCTCTCGTGGCCCGGGCTCGGGATCACGGCCGACCGCGAGCGGATCGCGCTCTCGGGGGAGCGGGGCGAGGTCAAGCGCCCGCTCGCAGAACTGCCCAAGGGCGGCCGCTTCCGTTGGCGCGACGGCGATCTCAAACCGGGGTAGACTCGGGGGGTGCGCGGCGCGGTGCCGCTTTTCCTCGCCTTCGCGGCGATCCTCTTCACCGGCGGTCGCCCGGCCGGCGCGCGGCCCGAGTTCGCGCGCCGCGAGATGAAGGCGTGCGGGTACTGCCACATCAACCCCCGCGGCGGCGGCGCGCGCAACCAGCGCGGCCTCGAGTACGCGCGCAACGACTTCCGCTTCCCGCCGACGAAGGGCGGTGAGGGCGGCCGCACGGTCGACAAGGAGGCCGTCGCGCGCGTGGACAAGCTGATGGATCTCGACCACGTCCCCGCGGCCGTCGCGCAGCTGCGCCGCCTTTCGAAGACGGGGAAGAAGGACGACCCGACACGCCGCTTCGCCGAGCAGCAGCTCCACGACGTCGAGGTGAAGGGCACGGAGATCCTCGGCCGCGCGCGCCTGCTCGTCCGCGGCGAGAACCCGGACGAGGGGGTCGAGCTTCTCGTGTTCGTCGCGGCGGGGTACCGCGAGCTGGGCGTCGGCAAGGAGGCGCAGGCGGACCTGCGCGACCTGCGCCGCGAGCCCGAGCACAAGGAGCGGATCGCGCGCGCGGAGCGCGAGTCGAAGGCGCGGCTCCTCTACCTCGACGGGCTCCTTCAGCGCGCCGACGGCCACGCGGAGCAGGGCGGGAAGACGCTCCTCGCCGTGACCGAGAGCTACGCCGGCACGCGGGCCGCGAAGCTCGCGGCTGCGGCGCTCGAGGGGAAAGAGCCCGCCGACGTCGCGGAGGCTGAGGCCAAGGCGAACCCGCAGGGCGGCGACGCGCCGCGCGGAAGCTGAAGAGGGGGGCGGCGGGGGCGGCGATTCAGCGCCGCCGCGCTGCTTCCTCGATCCGGCGCGCGGTCGCCTTCGCCGCGGGGCACTCCGCCTCGCCGCAGCAGTTTCCTGTCGCGCGGCGCTTCAGGTAGCGGACGAGCAGCCACGCGGCGGCGAGGCCGACGAGCGCGTACGCGACGATCTGCTGGATCATGCGAGTCCCAGCGCGAGGCCGCCCTGGTAGACGAGGAGGCTCCCGAGGTAGGCGAGCACGGTCATGTATCCGAACATGAAAAGCGGCCAGCGCCACGAATTCGTCTCCCGCTTCACCACCGCGAGCGTGGACATGCACTGGCACGCGAGGACGAAGAAGACCATGAGCGAGACCGCGGTGAGCCAAGTGAAGGGCTTCCCCCCGGGCCCCTTCGCCTGACGCAGGTGATCGCGCAGCGCCGTGGAGGTCTCGTCCACCTCGCCGACGCCGTATACGACGCCGAGCGCGGAGACGAGCACCTCGCGCGCGGCGAAGGACGAGATGACCCCGATGCCGATCTTCCAGTCGAAGCCGAGCGGCTCGATCGCGGGCTCGATCGCGCGGCCGAGGCGCCCGGCGAAGCTCTGCCGCACCTGCTCGCCCGCCTCCTCCGCGCGCACCTGCTCCTTGGGCTCGCCCGCGGCGATACGCGCCGAGGCGCGCTGCCTCACCTCGTCGCTCCGCGGGAAGTAGGCGAGGAACCAGAGGACGACGCTCATCGCGAGGATCACGGTCCCCGCCTGCTTGACGAAGACGGCGCCGCGGTCGAAGACGGTGCGCGCGACGCCCTTCGCCGACGGCAGCTTGTAGCGCGGCAGCTCGAGGATGAACGTCGAGGCGCCGCCGCGGAAGAGCGTCTTCCGCAGGACGAGCGCGGCGAGCAGCGCGATGACGACCGAGAGCGCGTACATCGAGAGGAGCGTGACCGCCTGCCATCCGTCCGGGATGAAGGCGCCGATCATCAGCGCGTAGACCGGGAGCCGCGCGCTGCACGACATCAGCGGCGCGACGAGGATCGTGACCATCCGGTCGCGCCGGCTCTCGATCGTCCGCGTCGCCATGATTCCCGGGATCGCGCACGCGAAGGAGCTCATCAGCGGGATGAAGGCCTTGCCGTGGAGCCCGACGCCGCGCATCACGCGGTCGACGAGGAACGCGGCGCGCGCGAGGTAGCCGACGTCCTCGAGGATCGTGAGGAAGAGGAAGAGCAGGCAGATCTGGGGCAGGAAGACGAGGATGTTCCCCGCGCCCGCGATGGCGCCGTCCACGAGCAGGTCGGTGAGGACGCCGGGGCCGAGGATCGCCGAGACCGCCCCGCCGAGCCACTCGGTGGCCGCCTCGATCCAGCCCATGAAGGGCTCCGCCCACGCGTAGACCGCCTGGAAGATCAACGCCATGATCGCGAGGTAGATGAGCGGGCCGAGGACCCGGTGGGTGACGATCCGGTCGATCCGCTCGGAGCGGGAGGGGCCGCTTGAGGGGGCCACGCGGCGCGCGCGCCGCGCGATGTCGTTACAGAGCGCGTAGCGGCATTCGGCCTCGGCGCTCTCGGCGTCGATGCCCGCGGCGCGGAACCTCGCCCGCGCGTCCTCGAGCGCCTTCGCGACCCCCGCGCCCCCCCGGCCCCCCTCCTCCGCGTCGCCGACGAGCAGCCGCACGGCCTCGCCCTCGACGGCCTCCGGCGGCACGGTCCCCGCGCGCCCGACCGCGTCGCGCACGATCCCGAGCGCCTCCTCGCCCGCGCCGGGGAAGCGCCACGTCCGCCCCTCGGCGCGCCGCGCGCGCGAGACCGCCTCGCGCAGCGCCGGGAGGTTCCAGCCGGTCCGCCCGATCACGGGCACGACGGGGACGCGGAGCGCCTGCTCGAGCGCGGCGGCGTCCACGGGCACACCCGAGCGCTGCGCGACGTCCACCATGTTGAGCGCGATGCAGAGGGGAACGCCCATCTCCATGAGCTGGGTCACGAAGAAGAGGTTGCGCTCGAGGTTGCTCGCGTCGACGACGGCCACGACGACGTCTGGTCGGGGTTCGCCCGCGCGGAGCCCGAGGAGGACGTCGCGGGCGATGCGCTCGTCCTCCGCGCGCGCGGCGAGGCTGTAGCAACCGGGCAGGTCGAGGATCCGCGCGCGGCCCTGCGGCAGCGCGATGTCCGCCTCGACGCGCTCGACGGTCACGCCCGGGTAGTTCGCGACCTTGTGGCGGAGCCCTGTGAGCCCGTTGAAGATCGAGGTCTTCCCGCTGTTGGGGTTGCCCGCGAGAGCGACGTGAAGCGCCTTCGCGCGCGTCTCAGGCGGGCTGGACAAGGATCGTCCGCGCCTCCGAACGCCGCAGGGAGATGTGGTAGCCGTGCAGCTCGATCTGCATGGGATCTCCGAGCGGCGCCAGGCGGACGACCCTCAACGGGGTGCCGGGGACGAAACCCATCTCGAGGAGGCGACGGCGGGCGCCGTTCTCCGCGGCGACGACCTGCACGACGCCGCAGTGGCCGGGGGCGACCTGGTCGAGCCCGGTGAGGGGGGCAGGGGGGGTCTTGGCCGCGGCGGTCACGTGCCGACTTTGAGATTCAATCTCAGTCACAGAGTACCCCCCGTCCCACGGCCACGCAAGGCCGTAGGACCGCCCAAGAGAACCCGCCCGAGCGGGCCACCGGCCGCGCGAAGCCCCTCGGCCCGGGCCCCGAGGCCCCCTCGGTTCGCGCCCGCTAGGGCCGCGCATGCGCCTGGAGGTAGGCCGTGACAAGGTCCCGCTCCTCGGCCGAGAGGCGCGCCTTCCGCCCGTACTTCCGGACGAAGAACGGCCACTCGTCCGCGCCGAACGACGTCGGCACGTAGAGCGCGTGGCACCGATTGCAGGAGGTTTCGTAGATCGACTTGCCCCGCACTTGGGGCGGGAGCATCGGGTCCACGGACGCCCGTTCGGCCGGGGCGTTCGTGCACGCGGCGCCGAGGAGCAGGACGGGGGCGATCCTCAGAAGTAGGTGGACCATTCGATCACGAACGTGTCGGCATCGCCGCTCTCGAACCCGGCGAGGTCGCTGTCCACGAAGGCGTAGGAGATCTTGATGACGGTGCGGCGCACGGGGCGGAAGGCGAAGCCGATCGTCACCTGCGAGATGTCGTCGCGGAGCGTCGTGCCGTCCGTGGCCTCGTTGAGGTCGAGCGCCTCCACCCGCACGACGAGGGTGAACGTGGATTCCTCGGTGAGGAGGACGTGCTTGCCGCGCCACGTGGCGGGGAAGAAGTCGTAGGCGGCCTCGACGTACCAGCCATTCTGCCGCTGCGGCTCGGTGGCCGGCGCGCCCGCGGGCTGGTCGATCCGGTACCACATGTACTCGCCCGTGAACCGGAAATGGCCGCGCTTGACGAAGAGATCGACGCCCCAGCCGTAGTCCGAGAGGTCGTTCCCGGCGTCCCATTCGCCGTAGGTGAACGAGCCGCCGAGCTCGAACACGTCCACGAAGCCCAGCGGCGGCGTGACCACGAAGCGGCCGAACACCTGCTTGTTGTCGTTGTTGTCCTCGCGGAAGCTCGGCCGCGCGTCGCGCACGCCGTTGGCCGTCGAGAAGCCGTCCTGGAAGCCCTGCACGAGCGCGACGTCGTAGTCGAGGAACCAGCCGGAGCCCGGTTCGAGCGTGCCCTGGACGGCGACGCCCGGCTGCTGCGCGGTGACGCTCCCGATGTAGCGCGACACCAGCGGGCGGTCCGCGAGGTCGTTCAGCGGGTCGTCGTGGTAGAGGTTGTAGCGGCCCCACGGGAGGAGGATCAGGCCGGCGACGAAGTCGAGCTTCTCGTCGAGGAGCGCGAAGGTCAGCTCCGCGTACTCGACGAGGATCTCGTTGCCGGTGAGGAAGTCGACGCCGGCGCCGCCCCCCTCGATCTCGATCTCCGTCTCGAACGTGATCCCCTCGGCGATCTGCGCCTGGATCTTCGGGACGAGACGGAGGAAGTCGAACTCGAGCGGGGAGCCGGCCCCGTTCTCCCGGAACTGCGTCGTGAAGTAGCCGCCGAGCCGGACGCGCTGTCCCCACATCGGGGTGCCCCCGACCGAGGACGGCAGCTGCTCACGCGTCTCCGCCTCGGTCGCGGAGAGGTACTCGGCGACGTCCTGCTCGAGATCGGTGTCGTTCTGCGTGCGCAGGCGATCCACCTCGCTCTTGAGCCTCCTGATCATCTCGCCCTGCTCGCGAACGACCTTCTCAAGGTCGTTCGAGGCCCCCTCCTCCGCTGCCGCCGAAGAGGCAAGCAGGATCGGGAGGAGACGCCGAAACACCCGCTCAAGCGTGGTCTTCTTCCTCATGGGGGAGATATCTAATCGACTTTGAGAATCAGTTTCAAGTTTTAATGAGACCGGATCTCAAAAACAGTCACATCGCCCTTCTGACCCGCTTTCCGCGTCCTCAGGGAGCACGTCCGGGGGGGCTCGGGGCCGGACCGACTTCCCGATGTCGTCCGAGGCCCCTGCCAGCGCTTCCCGCCCCCGCGCCCCCCCTCCCTCCTTGACTCCCGCCGTGATCGCCCTACGTTACACCCCCTCTTCATCCATGGCTCAAACACGCACGATCCGCAGCCGCCAGGAGATGGACCAGAAGTACTTTGACACGTTGGTCCGCCTGATCCGCAGCCAAGGCTACCGAGAGCTCGCCGCAGCCACGGTCTTCGCCGAGGCCCTCCACCTCGTGCCCGGCCTCGCCTTCAAGAAGAAGGTGGTCCAGCACGTGAACGAGGAGATGGAGCACTTCGAGGTGTGCTGCGAGATCTACGCGGAAATCGGCGCGGGCGACCTCGAGCAGGTCGCGAGCGCGATCCTCCGCGAGAAGAAGCCGATCCCGAGGATCGAGTCGTTCCTCGAGCTCGGCATCGCGCAGTTCCTCTACGACCGCGCCTCCGCGTTCCAGCTCCGCGAGTACGAGAACTGCAGCTTCGACCCCTACTGCAGGATCGTCGGGAAGATCCTCGAGGAGGAGGAGGGCCACGAGAGCTTCGGCGCGGAGATCATGGTCGAGCACAGCCGGGACGCCTCGAGCCGGGCGCGGATGCAGGAGCTCTTCAACAAGTGGCTCGCCGTGTCGCTGCGCTCGTTCGGACGGCCGGGGACGCCGGGCAACCGGTACGCGATCCAGGCCGGGCTGAAGACGCGCGACAGCGCGGCGGTCGCCCAAGAGTATCTCGACGGCCTCCGGCCGGTGATGCGGCTCAGTGGCCTCGTCTTCCCCACCCGCGAGGAGCTCCGCCGTCTCGGCGTCGAGACCGCGTCCGACATCGACCTGCGCCTGTGAGTTTCTCGGCCGCGGGTTCGCTGCTCTTCTCGCCCTTTTCGATCCGCGGCCTGCGCCTCGAGAACCGGATCGTCCTCCCGGCGATGGTCACGCGCCTCTCCGGCGAGGACGGCTTCGTGAACGGCGCCATACGCGACCGCTACCTGCGGTTCGCCCGCGGCGAGCCCGGCCTTCTCGTCCTCGAGGCCATGGGCGTCACCGAGACGAAGAGCGGGCCGCTCCTGCGCGCGAGCCACGACCGGTTCGTGCCGGGCCTTTGCGACCTCGTCCGCGAGATGCGGGCCTCCTCCCCCACCCGCGTCGCCGCGCAGATCATCCACTTCCTGAAGATCAGCCGGAGCGGGTGGCGGCAGCGGATCCAGGACCTCGACCGGGCCGCGATCGACGGCGTGGTCGAGGCCTACGGCGAGGCCGCCGCGCGCATCCGCGACGCGGGGTTCGACGCAGTCGAGCTCCACATGGCGCACGCGTACACGCTCTCCTCCTTCCTCTCCCGGAGGAACGACCGCCACGACGAGTTCGGCGGCGCCTCGGTCGAGAACCGCCTCCGCGTCCCCTCGCTCGCCCTCGCGCACGTGCGGGAGCGCGTGGGAACGGACTACCCCATCGGCGTCCGGTTCGACGGCGAGGAGGCGATCAAGGACGGCTACAGCGTCGGCGACGCCGCGCTCTTCGCCGTCCGGTTCGCGCGCCTCGGCGCCGACTACGTTTCCGTCTCCGCGGGCGGGAAGTTCGAGGACGCGGTCCACGTGAAGGGGGAGCCCCTCTACCCCTACACGGGCTACAGCGGCGACCGCTGCATGCCGAGCGCGGGCTACCCCGACGGGTTGAACGTCTACCTCTCGGACGGGATCCGCAAGGCGCTGGTCGAGCGCGACTGCCACGTCCCCGTGGTCGCGACCGGCAAGATCCGCACGCCCGACCTGGCCGAGAGGATCCTGCGCGAGGGCCGCGCCGATCTCATCGGCATGGCGCGGCAGCTCCTCGCCGACCCGGACTGGCCGAGGAAGGTGCGCGACGGACGCGCCGACACCGTGGTGCCCTGCGTCTACAACAACGTCTGCAAGGCGCTCGACGAGCGGTTCCACCGGGTGCGCTGCACGCTCTGGAGGAACCGCGACCTCCACGCCCCCGAGGCCCCCTCCGATACCACGGCGCCCGCGTGGCCCACGGGCGCCAAGCTGGACGCGAGCGAGCACCGCGGCGGCGTGCGCCTTGCGTGGACCCCGGCCGAGGACGCGCAGGGCGTCTACGGCTACATGGTCCTGCGGTCCGAGGCGAACGGCCCGTGGATCCATGTGGACTCCGCGCGCGGCGTCTCGCACCGCTTCGACGACGCCTCGGCGCTCGGCGGCACGCCCTACCGCTACCAGATCGTCGCGTACGACCTCGCGGGGAACCGCTCGAAGCCGCTCGGCCCGGTCGCGATCGCGCTGGAGGCGCCGCATGCCTGACCTCGCGCTCGTGACCGGCGGCGAGACCGGCATCGGCAAGGCGATCGTCTCCGCCCTGCGCGCCAAGGGCTTCGACGTGCGCAGCGCCTCGCGCCGCACGGGCTGGGATTTGCTGGACAGGAAGTCGTTGGACCGGCTGGTCCAGTCCCTGCCGCGACTTGATCTCCTGGTCAACAACGCGGGGATCGCCGAGTCCGCGCCCGTCGCCAAGACGACGGACGAGACGTGGGACCGACACCTGGCGCTCGACGTCACCGCGCCGTTCCTGCTCTGCCGCGCCGCGCTGCCGCTGCTCCGGAAGTCTCCCCGCGGCCGGATCGTCAACATCGCGTCCACGGCGGGGCTCCGGGGCGGCCCGTACATCTCCGCGTACACGGCGGCGAAGCACGCGCTCGTGGGCCTCTCGCGCGCGCTGGCGGCCGAGCTCAAGGACGTGAAGGTCTTCTGCGTCTGCCCCGGCTTCGTGGACAGCGAGCTGACCGACCGGTCGGTCGCGCGCATCGCGAAGGAGACGGGGCTCGCGGAGGCCGAGGCGCGCAAGCGGCTCGCCGCGATGAACCCCTGCGGCCGGCTGATCCGTCCCGACGAGGTCGCCCTTGCCGTCGTGAGCCTCCTCGACGAGCCGGCGTCCGGCCGCGAGCTGGTGATCGAGTAGGCCCGTGGCTTCTGGATCCCGTGGGAGCGGCTCAGGAAGCCGGGTGCCGTTCCCTCCCCGGCCCCGATCGGGTAAAAGCGGGGCCTATGGGGGCGCCGTTCGACCTCTCCGTCGATCAAGGCATCGCCCGCATCACGCTCGCGCGCCCGAAGTCGCTCAACTCGCTGACCTTCGAGGTCTACCGCGAGCTGGTGCGCTTCTTCGAGGACGCCCGCCGCGACACGAAGCTCAAGGTCGTCCTCCTGACCGGCACCGGCAAGGGGTTCTGCAGCGGCGGCGACGTCTTCGAGATCATCGGCGAGCTGGTGAAGATGCCCATGAAGGGGCTGCTCGAGTTCACCCGGATGACGGGCGACCTCGTGAAGGCGATCCGGCTCCTCGACCGGCCCGTGATCGCGGCGGTCAACGGCCTCGCGGCCGGCGCCGGCGCCGTGATCGCGCTCGCGTGCGACCTCCGCGTATGCGCGGCGTCGGCGTCCTTCCGCTTCCTCTTCACGCAGGTCGGACTCACCGGCGCCGACATGGGCGCCGGCTACCTCCTGCCGAAGATCGTGGGCCTGTCGAAGGCGACCGAGCTGCTCCTGCTCGGCGACCCCGTGGACGCGGAGACGGCCGCGCGCATGGGCCTCGCGAATCGGGTCGTCCCCGACGCGCAGCTCATGGAGGCCGCCCTGGAATGGGCGAAGCGGCTCGCCGAGGGCCCCGGGCTCGCGATCTCGATGACGAAGCGGATGCTCCAGAACGAGCTCAACATGGACCTTGTGAGCGCGGTCGAGGCCGAGGCGCAGGCGCAGGCGCTGCTCCTCCAGGGAAGGGACCACCGGGCGTTCTACGAGGCGTTCAAGGAGAAGCGCAAGCCGCGCTTCGAGGGCGCGTGATGGGAAGGGGCTCCGGGGACCAGGATCTGCGCGCGCGCGTCCGCGCCGCGGTCGAGCGACACGTCGTGCCCGTCGCCCGCGAGGCGGACGTGAACCGCACCTTCCTCCGCGCCCCGCTGGAGGCGCTCGCCAAGGAGGGGCTCGTCGGCGCGCCGATCCCGCGCGACTACGGCGGCCAAGGGATGACGAACGAGGAGTCCGTCGTCATCTACGAGGAGGTGGGACGGGTGTGCGCCGCGACGCGCGGGTTCCTCGCGGTCCAGGTGGGCCTCGTCGCGCAGTGCATCCTCGACTGGGGGACCGAGGTCCAGAAGCGGAGGTGGCTGCCGCGCCTCTGCTCGCTCGACGCGATCGGTTGCTACGCGGTCACGGAGCCCGAGGCGGGGTCGGACGTCGCCGCGGTGAAGACGTCAGCCTTCAGGAACCGCCTCACCGGCGAGAAGTGGTGGATCACCAACGGCACGCAGGCGGACGTGGCCATCGTCCTCGCGCGCACCGGCGACGACCGCCACAAGGGGCTCACGGCTTTCCTCGTGACCGACCTCCGCGCCGAGCGCATGGCCGATCCCGAGCTCGGCCACCGCGGCGCGGACCACGCGATCCTCCGCTTCAAGGAGACGCCGGGGGAGGTCCTCGGCGGCGAGGGCAAGGGGTTCGACGTCGCGATGTCGGGCCTCGACCATGGCCGGCTGGGCGTCGCCGCGGGCGCCGTCGGCATCCACGCGGCGTGCCTCGACGAGTGCGTGGCGTTCGCCCGCGACCGCCGCCAGTTCGGCAAGCGCGTCGGCGACTTCCAGCTTGTGCAGGGCGATCTCGCCGACCTGGCGTGCGAGCTCGAGGCCTCGCGCCTCCTCTGCCAGGAAGCCGCGCGCCGTCAGGACGCGAAGGACCCCCACGCCCGCCGGTTCACCTCGATGGCGAAGCTCTATTGCACCGAGGCGGCGGCGCGCGCGGCGGGCAAGGCCTTGGTCCTGCTCGGCGCGCGCGGCTACAACAACCGGATGCCCGTCGAGCGCCACTACAGGGACATCAAGGGGCTCGAGATCTACGAGGGCACGTCGCACATCCAGAGGATGATCATCGGGCGCGACCTCGTGGGACCGGACGAGAAGCGGCCCCCGAGGCCGCCGCAGGAACTCCTCGACCCCGCGCCGCCGCCGATCTCGTTCCGTCAGAGGCCGGACGATACCGAGCCGTTCGTCCCCCCGCTCGAGGACATCCGGACGTCGAAACCCAGGCCCCCGAAGCCCCCTCCCACCAAGGGTTGAACATGGACTCGCCCTATTGGAACCCCAAGAACGAGAAGATGCCGCGCGAGGAGCTGCGGGCGTTGCAGCTGCTCAAGCTCCGCCGCATGTGCGAGTGGGCGGCGTCGGAGTGCGACTTCCACCGTCGCAAGTTCGAGAAGGCGAAGTTCAAGGCGGAGCAGCTGAGGACGCTCGACGACCTGCGCCGGATCCCGATCATGACGCGCGCGGAGTGGATGGAGTGCCAGGCCGAGAAGCCGCTCTTCGGCGACCTCGTGACCGCGCCGCGCGAGCACGCGATCCGCTACCACCTGACGTCGGGAACGAGCGGGCGGCAGCCGCTGCGCGTGCTCGACTCGATGAAGGACTGGGAGTGGATCGCGGAGATGTGGTGCTACGGGTTCTGGGGGTTCGGCGTGCGGCCGTCGGACACGGTGTTCTTCGCGTTCAGCTACGGGTCGTTCATCGGGTTCTGGGGCGCGCACTATTGTTGCGAGAAGCTCGGCGCGCTCGTGCTGCCGTCGGGGAACATGACGACGGAGAACCGGGTGAAGCAGATCGTGGAGATGGAGGCGACGACCGTCTGCGCGACGCCGACGTACGCACTGCGGATGGCGCAGACGGCGCGCGAGATGGGGATCGACCTCCCTTCGAGCCGGGTGAACAAGGTGATCGTCTCCGGCGAGCCGGCCGGCTCGATCCCCGCGGTCAAGCGGATGCTCGAGCAGCAGTGGGGTGCGAAGTGCGGCGACACGGCGGGCATGACGGAGATCGGCACGATCATGATCTTCGAGTGCGCGCACCAGCCCGGCGGCACGCACATCATCGAGGACAACTTCATCGAGGAGGTCGTGAATCCCAAGAGCATGGAGGCGGTGGGGTACGGGGAGGAGGGGGAGAGAGTCGTCACGAGCTTCGGCCGCGGCTTCATCCCGCTGCTCCGGTACCGGACGGGCGACCTCGTGATGCGGATGCCCTGGAACAAGTGCACGTGCGGGCGGACGTTCGACTGGTACGACGGCGGCATACGCGGCCGCACGGACGACATGAAGCTGATCCGCGGCACGAACGTCTATCCGCGCGCGGTCGAGTCGATCGTGCGCGAGTGCGACGAGATCGACGAGTTCCAGATCGTGCTCTGGCGCAAGGACAACGTGCAGGACGAGATCACGGTGAAGATCGAGGTGAAGCCGCAGCACGCGGCGAGGACGGCGGAGCTCCTGCCGCGCCTCGGCAAGGACCTCGCGGCGGCGCACGAGGGGCTCAGGTTCAACGTGGAAGCGGTGGCGCACGGCACGCTGCCGCGGTTCGAACTGAAGGCGAAGCGGCTCAAGGACGAACGGGAGTACAAGTGATGGACCTCCTCGGCCTGAAGACCACCGACCTCGAACAGGAGGTGCTGCGCATCTACGGCGACCTGAAGAAGCTCGCCACGCGCGAGGACGCGCCCCCGTGCGTCGCCCGCAACGCGAAAAAGGCGCTCGCGTGCCTGTGGCAGGCGACGAACGACCTGGACTTGTCGTTCGAGCAGCTGCGCGACCTCGGGGTGTGAGCCGGACGCTGCCTGTCCCGCCGCCACGAGGCGTTCCGGTCACTTGACCTCGCGTCGCCAGCAGGCCCGGCCTGTCGCCAGCGCGTATTCCCACGGCTGGAGGTCGGGGGGCCGCACGCCCAGGTCCTTGAGACCCGCACGAATCTGCTCACGGTGAGCACTGGCGTGATGGAGCGCCTGCGCGACGACCACGCCCGCGCGGCACTCGTACGCTCCCGCGTCCAGAACGAGCAGGCGTTCAGCGTCGAACGGCTCCGCGAGGAGGCGCTCCCAGAGGCGCGCGGTCTCGTCCACGCGGGCTTCGATCTGGTCGAGGTCGTCGGTGTCGTCGCCGGTCGTCCACCCGGGGCGGACGCCCGTGAGGGTGGTCGCGTAGTCGGCGTCCGAAAGGACGACGTGGTTGAGAGTCGCGAGAATGCTGCCGAAGCCGCGCGCGGGCCGCCGGAGCTGCTCGGTAGAAAGGTTGCGGCAGGCCGCGATGAGGGTCTTGGTTGCCCACGCGCTGTGCCGGAATGCCTCACGCAGGGCTTCGTTCATGAACCCCCATGACCAGGAGTCGTCGCGCGACGAGCATGCCCGTCACGCGACCGGATCGTTCGCCGCCATCGCGCCTAGCATACGCACGCGACCGACGGCCTTGGCTCCGTCGCGGCTGAGCCCGGCTCACCCCCCCGAGCGCGGCGGCCCACTCGACCAGCATGTCGCACGCGACGAGTCTCTCCGGCGCTTCCGGCCAGCGGAGTTCGCCCGACCCGACGAGGAGCAGGGATCGCTTCTTCGTGCCGGGAGCGTACGCGCCTTCCCCGGCGAGCCTCACCTCCTGCACGGAAACCTCCGTGCCGCGCACCCGGTGCACCGATGCGATCTGCCGTCTCGCGTCCGCAGGGATCGCCGCGGCGTTGCTCGGCGGGCTGCAAATCACGGCGGGGGCCCCCGTTTCGGGCACAATGGCCCTGATGCGTCGGCTCTACCGGGTCCGCGGGCTCGATTGCGCCCACGAGGGCGCGATCCTGCGGCGCGCGCTCGAGGGGGCTCCGGGGGCCGAGGCCGTCGCGTTCGACTACGCCCGCGGGCGGATGGCCGTCACGGGCGCGATGGCGCCTCGCGACGTGCTCGCCGCGGTCGAGCGCGCGGGATTCAAGGCCGAGCCGTGGAAGGACGAGCGCGAGAGCCGGCGGCTCCTGGCCATCGCCACCGCGGTCTCGGGCGCGGCGGTCGCGGCGATCCTCCTCGGCGGCCCCCGAGGCCCCCTCTCCTTCCTCGCCGTGGCGGCGGGATTCTCTCACGTGGCGCCGCGCGCGCTCGCCGCGCTGCGGCGGCTGCGGCCCGACATGCACCTCCTGATGACCGTTGCGGTCGCGGGCGCGCTCGGCCTCCGCGAGTGGACCGAGGCGGCCTCGGTCGCGTTCCTCTACTCGCTCTCGCTCGCGCTCGAGGCGTGGAGCGTGGGACGCGCGCGCAGGGCGGTGGAGCGGCTCCTCGACCTCGCTCCGGCGACCGCGACGCTGCTCGACCCCGAGCGCCGCGTGCCCGCGGAGGACGTCGCGCCGAGGTCGCGCATCCTCGTCCGCCCGGGCGAGCGCGTGCCGCTCGACGGGATCGTCCGCGAAGGGGCGTCGTCCGTGGACCAGTCGCCGCTCACGGGCGAGAGCATCCCCGTGGCGAAGGAGGCCGGGGACGACGTCTTCGCCGGCACGATCAACGGGCCGGGCGCGCTCGTCGTCGAGACCACGAAGGAGGCGGGCGACACGACGGTCGCGCACATGGTGCGTCTCGTCGAGCTCGCGGGCGAGAAGCGGAGCGCGAGCGAGCGCTGGGTGGAGCGGTTCGCCCGGATCTACACGCCCGCGGTGATGGCCGCGGCTCTGCTCGTGTTCGTTCTGGGGGGGGCGGGGGGGCCGTCGCTCTACCGCGCGCTCGTGCTCCTCGTGATCGCGTGCCCGTGCGCCCTCGTGATCTCGACGCCGGTGTCGATCGTCGCGGGGCTCACGGCCGCGGCGCGCAAGGGCGTCCTCGTGAAGGACGGCCGTCACCTCGAGACGCCCGCGCGGATCCGGGTCTTCGCGCTCGACAAGACCGGAACGCTCACGCGCGGCAAGCCCCGCGTGGTCGAGGTGGTGCCCTACGACGGCCACGACGCGTCGGAGGTGCTGTCGCGCGCCGCGGCGGTCGAGGCGCGGGCGGAGCACCCGATCGCGCACGCGATCCTCGAGGCGGCGAAGGGGCTCGCGGTGCCGACGGCGGAGCGGGTCACCGCGTTCCACGGGAAGGGCGCGGAGGGGCTCGTGGAGGGGCGCAGGTTCTGGGTCGGCTCGCACCGGTTCCTCGACGAGATCCGCGGCGAGGAGCATGACCGGGTCTGCGCGCGGATGGACGAGCTCGCGGGCCCCGGCCGCTCGGTCCTCTTCGTCGGCAACGACCGGCACGTCTGCGGGCTGCTCGCGGTCGCGGACGAGGTCCGCGAGGACGCGCGCGAGCAGGTCGAGGAGCTCCGGCGCGCGGGGATCGAGCGCGTGGTCATGCTCACCGGCGACAACCGGCCCACGGCCGAGGCGATCGCGAAGGCGGTCGGGATCGACGAGGTGCGCGCGGAGCTACTGCCCGATCAGAAGGTGACGGCCGTCGAGGACCTCGTGAAGACGCACGGCCACGTCGCGATGGTCGGCGATGGCGTCAACGACGCCCCCGCGATGGCGCGCGCCGACCTCGGCGTCGCGATGGCGGCCGCGGGCACGGACATCGCGATCGAGGCCGCCGACGTGGTGCTGATGACCGACGACCTGTCGCGACTGCCGTGGCTCCTGCGCCACTCGCGCCGCGTGCTCTCCGTGATCCGCCAGAATGTCGCCGCTGCGCTGCTCTTCAAGGCGGCGGTGTTCGTGCTCGCGCTGTGCGGCATCGCGACCCTCTGGATGGCGATCGCCGCCGACATGGGCGTCTCGCTCGCGGTCGTCTTCAACGCGCTGCGGCTGCTGCGGGGGTAGCCCCCCCGGCCCCCGAGGCCCCCTCCCGACCCCCTTCGCAGGCGGGTAGACTCCGGAGGCGTGCGAGGCGTCGGCGTGTCCCTGATCCTCCTGGCCGTCCCGCTTCAGGCGGAGGAGAAGGGGATCGACCACTGGATCTCGCAGCTCGAAGCCGGGGACGTCGCCCAGCGCCGCGCAGCCGTCTACGAGCTGTGGAAGCTCAAGGACAAGGCGAAGCGCGCGACGGCGGCGCTCGCCTACGCGCTCCGCGACGCGGACGACTACGTGCGGGAAACGGCAGCGCGCGCGCTCGAGGGCCTGATGTGGGGCGCCGTCGACGCGCTCGCGCCGCTCGAGCAGGCCCTTCGCGACCAGCGCGTCGCCGTCCGGCGCGACGCGGCGCGGCTCATGGCCACGATCGGGCCCGAGGCCCTCGACGCGCTGGAGTCGCTCAAGGCGGCGTTGCGCGACCCCGATCCCGGGGTGCGGCGGGACGCGGTCAGCACGCTCCCGCACTTCGGGCCGAAGGGCGTCACGGCCGGCCCGGATGTCGAGCGCCTGCTCAAGGAGGATCCCGACGGGCAGGTCCGAATGTGGGCCGCCAACGCGCTCTTCTCGATGGGAACGCCGCCGTCGAGCGCCGCGACGCTGCTCGCCGCGCTCGAGGACAAGGAGCCCGGCGTGAGGGATCGCGCGGCGGGCGCACTCCAGGTGCTCTGGCCCGAGGTGCAGATCCCGGTGGACACGCTGCTCGCGATGCTCGCGGACCCGTCCGCGACGGCGCGGAACGCGGCCGCGATGGCGCTCCGGCGCTACCTCGACGACCCGAAGGTGCGCGACGCGCTCATCGCCGCGGCGGGCGATCCGGAGCCGTTGGCGGCCGTCATGATCCTCGACGCGATCGGAGGCATGAAGCCTCCCCCCGAGAAGGCCGTGCGGGCGGTGGCGGGAAGACTCGCGGTGCCCGTGGAGGACGAGAGCGCCGCCGGTATCCGCGTGTCCGCCGTCCTCGCGCTCATGCGGATGGGGCCCGCGGCGGCCCCCGCCGTGCCTGCGCTCCTCGAGATGCTTGAGACGACGAAGGACGCCACGGTGCTGATCCTGTGGACGCTCGGGCAGATCGGTCCCGCTGCCAAGGAGGCGGTGCCCGCTCTGCGCGGGAAGCTCGGCGACGCGGACACGCTGGTCGCGCTGGCCGCTGCGGGCGCGCTCCAGCAGGTCGCGGGCGAGGGGCTCGAGAGGCTGACGGCCGCGCTCGCGGACCCGGCGCGCGCGAAGACCGCGCTCGCGGAGCTGGGGCGGATGGGCGCCGCGGCCTCGGGCGCTGCGCCCGCGGTCCGGAAGCTGCTCTCGGACGAGGGGCTCCGCCGCGACGCCGCGATCGCGCTCTTCCGGATCGCGGGCGCCGAGGAGAAGGAGGCCTACGCGATCCTGCTCGAGTCCGTGCGCACCGGCGACGACACGTCGTGCCGCCTGGCGGTCCTCGCGCTCCGCGACGGGCCGCAGCCCGACGAGGCCGCGGTTACGGCCCTCGTCGAGGTGCTGAAGACCCGCGAGAACGGGGTCCGCTACCACGCCGCCGAGGCGCTCCGGAACCTCGGCCCTGCGGCGCGCCCCGCGCTCCCGGCCCTCCGCGAAGCGCTGGCCGGCGCCCCGCCGCCCCTGAACATCGCGATCAAGGAGGCGATCGTCGCGGCGCGCTGACGGCCCCCGCGCCCCCTCTATTTCACCTCGACCGACGTCTTCCCCTCGAGCTTGAACGGCCCCGTCTCGACGGCGTACTCCACGCGGGCGGGCTCTCCCTTGGGCTCCACCGAAGCCCAGCCGCCGCCGCCTCAGCCGTAGGTCATCTTGCCCTGGGCGAGGACCTCGCCGTCCTTTCCGAGGACCTTGTAGGCCACCGGCACGCGACGGTCGTCCTTGTAGACGGAAAGGCCGCGACCGTCCGGGGCGCTGATGTTGAAACCGAGCTGGAGCTTCTCGCCCTTCCGCGTCGCGCGGCACCGGAAGCGGACGGTCTCGTCGAGCTTCAGCTCCGCCTTCCCGGTGACGGCGAGCGACGGCTCGGGCATGCCCGTGGACGAGATCAGGAAGTTCTCGCGCAGGATCCGCGTCGTGCGCACGCGGTAGGTTCCAAGGGGGAGTTCCGGGGCGGGGCCCTTCGGATCCCAGACAAGCGTCCGCTCGCCCGCGGGGCCCGCAAGCACCGCAGTACCCTCGGTGAACGACGCCTCCACCTTTGCGGCGCCCTCTCCGCGCGGCGGCGGCTTCTGCGCCTCGAGCCACTTCACGAGGGCCGCACGGGCCCCCTTGGGGGTGCTCGTTCAGGCGGTGTCCGCGATCTGCCCGAGCCAGGCGCGGTCGCCGCGCAGCTCGCGGTCGGGGAGCGTGTGGCAGCTCGCGCAGCGGGTCTTGAAGAGCACGCCCGCCTCCTCGATCTCGTCCGCACGGGCGACCGAGGCGAGGCCGAGCACCGCGGCGAGCAGCGTGAGGGGGCGTCGGGGGCCGGTCACTTCACCAACTCCTTGAGCTTCGGGGGATCGACGGCCATCTTCGCGAATGCCGCGGCAGGGTCCTTCTTGAAGCCGTCCACGCACTCGGCGCAGCAGAAACGGACGCGGATGCCGTCGGCGTCCGCGAAGACGGCCTTGTCCACCGGGTTGCCCGACATCGGGCACGTCGTGTTGCGGAGATCGATCACGGCCGGGATGTAGCCGTAGCCGAGCGCCTTGTACATGGGCGCAGGGTCCTTCCTCGCCTTCTTCACGCAGTTGGGGCAGCAGAACCGCGTGCGCACGCCGTCGAGGTCGCACGCGACGTCGGGTTTCACGGGCTTCCCCATGATCGGGCAGTTGGCGTTGGCGAGGTCGACGACCGTCTTGCCCTCCGCGTCCTTCGCGGCCTTCAGGCCGAGCTTCTCGAGCGCCACCTCGGGCTCCTTCTCGAGCAGCGGCTTGCAGTCGGGGCAGCAGAGGTGGATGCGGACGCCGTTCCAGTCGAAGTGCGACTCCTTGTCGACGTCCTCGCCGCCGACCGGGCACTTCGTGTTGTTCAAGTCCACGATCGCGGGGATCCGGACCGGATCGACCTTGGCGCCGTCCGCAAGGGCGACGAGCGCGACGCCGAGAACGAGGAGGAGTGTCATGAAGCGCATGGAGTTCCTTTCCTTCGCGTGGCCCTTGCGCAGGCGTGGGCGGGCGGGCCCCATTATTCCCTACGACAGAGCATTCGCGAGGCGGGGCTAGGGAAGGCACCCGATCTCCCGCCAAAATGGGCAGGCCGCCAATCGTAGGTATCGTGGTAAGCCTGCGGCACGGGGGTGCCGCGGATTCACCCAAGGAGAGAACCATGCGCGTCGGCATCAGCGTCCTTCTCGTCGCCGTCCTCGGCGTCGCGGCGTTCCTGGCGTCCCCGTCCGCCTCGCTGCCGGACACGGAGACGTACGAGGTCGACGCCGTCCACTCGTCCATCATCTTCCGGATCAACCACGCGGGCGTGTCGAACTTCTACGGCCGGTTCAACGCGATCGAGGGGACGTTCACGGTCGCGCAGGGCGGCACGGGCTCGGTGTCGGTCACGATCCCCGTCGACAGCGTCGATACCGCGAACGAGAAGCGCGACGAGCACCTGAAGAGCCCCGACTTCTTCAGCGCGGAGCAGTTCCCGGAGATCACGTTCAAGAGCGACGCGCTCAAGGACATCGGCGGCAACAAGTACGAGGCGAAGGGCACGCTCACGATGCACGGCGTGTCGAAGGAGGTCACGATCGCGCTCGAGCGCATCGGGACGAAGGACCTCGGCGAGAAGTTCGGCGGCGTCCGCACCGGCTTCGACGGCACCGTGACGTTCAAGCGCAGCGACTTCGGCATGAAGTACGCGATCGACATGGGCATGCTCGGCGACGAGATCAAGCTGTTCCTCGGGATCGAGGGCATCCGCAAGTAGCGTTCGTGCCCCCGGCCGAGGTCCTGATCCAGATCGGCTACGCGGCCGCGGTCAGCGCGGCCGCGCTTCTCTTCGCTTGGCCGTGGCGTGAGCGCGGTTCCGCCGCTCCGGTCGCGATCGGCGTCGGCGCCGCCGCGGGCCTCGTGGCGCTGCGCGGGTTCCCGGCATTCTGGCCCCTCGACGCGACGGAGCTCCTCTTCCACTTCGCGCTGCTGGGCGCTGCGATCGGTGTCGTCGAGACGTCGCCGCGCGTCTCGACGGCGGTCCGGGGGGGCCTCGGGGGCCTTGCCGTCGCGGGGAGCGCGTGGGCGATCCTCCGCACGGTCGACCCCGCGTGGAGGATCGCGCTCGTCGCGGCCGGCTTCCTCGTAGCCTGGAGCGCGCTCCGGTGGCGCGTGGGCCGCGTCGAGGGCTACGGGGTGCCGCTGGTCCTGATGATCGTCGCCGGCGCAGGCGCCAAGGCGCTCGAATACGGGAGCTCGGGACTCCTCGCCCAGACGGCGTTGGCGCTCGCGGCGGCGACCGCCCCGCTCGTCGTCTACGCCGTTCTGCGGCCGAGGCTCTCCCTTGCGCGCGGCGGCGTCACCGCGTTCACGCTCGTCGCGCTGCCCCTCTGGACGTGCGGCGCGCGGTTCGCGAATCTCCCGCTCGAGAGCGCGGCGCTCCTCGCGGTCGCGCCGCTCGCCGCGCAGCGCCGCGCGTGGGTGGGCGCGCTCGTGGCCACGGCGGCCTCGGGGTTCGCGGTCTACCTCGCATACGCCGCGTAGGGGGAGCTACTTCACCGGGACGAAGTCGAACTCCTGCCGCAGCTTCACCACCGTGTTGTGCGGGATGAACCCGCGGACCGCCGCGCAGGCGTAGACCATCACGTTCTTGCCGAGGATCGTGCCGGGGTTCAGGACCGAGTTGCAGCCGGTCAGCGCGCCGTCGCCGAGGATCGCGCCGAACTTCTCGAGGCCCGTGTCGACCACCTGGTCGCCCACGCGCAGCCGGACGGTCTTGTCGGCCGCGATCTTGTAGTTCGAGAGCTTCGTCCCCGCGCCGAGGTTCGTCTTGTTCCCGAGGATGCTGTCGCCGCAGTAGTTGTAGTGCGGCGCCGAGGCGCCATCGAGCATGAGCGTGTTCTTGAGCTCCGTCGAGTTGCCGACGACGCACTTGTTCCCGACCAGCACGTCGCCGCGGATGTAGGCGCCGCTCCGGATCTGGCAGTTCTCGCCGATGATCGCGGGCCCCTTCACGCAGGCGAAGGGCTCGACGACCGTCCCCTTCCCGATGTGCACGTCGGGTCCCACGTAGCCCCCCTTCTCGACGGTCCCGAGGACGTCCGGCCGCAGGTGCTGGCGCACGTATGCCCCGATCTTCCGGAGCACCTCCCAGACCTCGTCCACGTCGCGGAAGATCTCGCGGTGGTGGAAGCCCGCGAGGTCGAAGAATTCCTCCGGCGCGAAGTTCATGACCAGACCTCCAGCATGCGCGCGCCGAGCGGCGTCAGCTCGTAGCCCGCCGGCGTTGCGCGGATCACCTTCTCCTTGTTCGCGAGCTCCTCGAGGAGCCGTTCGCGATGCACGCCCTCGGGAACGAGCGGCGACGCCACGGGCCCCGCGCGCAGCGCCTCGAGAATCGCCCGCTCCGCGCGCGCCATCGCGTGCTCCCGGTCCTTCAGCGCCCGCGCGAGGTAGACGATCGCCTCCTCGCCCGCGCGCACGAGCTCCTCCGAGTCCTCGAGCGTCCCGCGCACGCTCACGCCCGTCTTCTCCTCCGTGCCCGAGTTGCGAACGAAGATGCCGGCGCGCTGCCGGCCGTCCGGCCCGCGCACCGCGAGGTAGAGCATGTCGGGCTCCTCCGGACGCGGCTGCGCGACCACCGCGCCGAGCCCGCACGCGCGCCGGATCACGTCCTCGACGCCGCGGAACACCTCGGCGCCCTGCCGCAGCAGCTCCTTCTTCGTGTAGTACACGTAGAACGTCTTCTTGAGCCCGCGCGGGAAGGGCCGCGCCGCCTCGCGCGCCGAGAGCCCGCGCGTCGCGACGAACGTGTTGAGCGCGCTCTTGAGCCCGTTACCGAGGAAGACCTCGACGTCGTTCCCGCCGCGCGTGGTCAGGAAGCCGCGGGAGATGTTGTGCCCCGTCTCCTCGCTGCCGATCCCGTAGCGCACGGGGTTCTCGGCGGCTTGCTTCAGGACCCACTTGTCGCCGACGCCGGTGAGGACCGGCTCGTAGCCGAGCTCCTGCGCGGCGCGCGCGGCGTTGAGGTCGCTTTCCACGGTGTTCACGTAGAGAGGCGAGGGGGGCCTGGGGGAGAGGACGCGCGCTTGGTGGAACGCGGTCTCGTCGCCCGAGAGGACGAGGATCCGGTCGCCCTCGCGGTCGTAGTCGAGACGATAGAACCGGTCTCCGTCGGCGTCGAAGATCGCGGCCTTGCCGCCTTTCTCGAAGAGCGCCTGCACGGCCGCGTGCTCCTTGAACCGGTGCTCGCCGCGCGCGATCTCCTGCACGCCCTCGAGGTCCGCGACCCCGCTCTTCCGGTTCACGTCGCCGCTCCTCGTGTCGCCGTTGAGCTCGGTCACGTTCGGATGGAGCCGCCGGAAGGTGTCGACCGCGAGGCCCGACATCGCGCCGTTCGCGGCGTCGATCACGAGCGGAAAGTCGCCGAAGCTCTCGCCGGGCGTGAGCCACGAGTTCCTCGGGTCCAGGTGGAACCGCAGGAACACCTCGCGCGCCTCGTCGCGAGCGTCGATTCGCGCGCCGCGCTCCGGCAGCGGCCTCACCTCGCGCGCGTAGTCGAGCCCGAGGACCCGCGCGGTGAGGCGCTTGTCCTCCTCCGGGAAGAGCTTCAGCGCGTGCGGGCCAAAGAAGATCTTGAGCCCGTTCTGGTCGCGGAAGTTGTGGCTCGCCGTGATCATCAGCGCGCACGCGCTGCCGCGCCAGATGTGGTGGAGCGCGACGCCCGGCGTCGGGAAGATGCCGAGCACGACCGCGGTCGCGCCCGCCTTGCGGACGCCGCGCACCGCGGCGCCGGTGAAGTGCCCGGGCGGATCGCGCGGGTCCCAGCCGACGACGACCTCCCCCGGCTCTCCGAGCGACGAGACGCAGGCGAACGCGTAGAGCTCGAAGAACTCGTCGGTCAGGAGCCCCTTCTCGAGGTACGCGCGCTGCGGCGTGAGGCCCTTCACGCGCGGGTCGGACGCGAGCGCTACGGGGCGGCGGATCCCGTCGGTGCCCTGGAGGCGCTCGACGGTCATGCCGCCCCCCCGGCCCCCCCTGATTCCACGTACGCGAGCGCCTCGATCTCGACGAGGGCGCCGGGCGTGAAGAGCTCGGTGACCCCGAGGAGCGCCATCGCCGGGAAGTGGCGGCCGAGCCTCTTCCGATAGACGGCGCCGAGCTCCTTGAGCTGCTTCCGGTAGAGGTCCACGCGCGTGCAGTAGATGCGGAGGAGCGCGAGATCGTCGGGCCTTCCGCCCGCGGCCTTGAGCGCCTCCAGCACGTTGTCGATCGCCCTCCCGAACTGCGCGACGAGGTCGTCGGAGACGATCTTGCCCGACTTGTCCCAGCCGATCTGGCCGGCGAGGACGACGGGCGTGCCCTTGCCGACCGCGATGTGCGAGAAACCTCTGGCCTCGGCGAGCGACGCGGGGTTCAGGAGCCGTACGCTCATGCGCCCTTGCGGATCTCGTGGAGGATCCTGCCGTACTCGTGGATGTCGCGCACGGTGACGCACGTGACCCCCTTGTTGGCCGCCTCCCACACGGTCTCCGAGCCCTCGTACGCGAAGAAGACCGTGCCCTCGCCGCCGAACGGGTGGAGCCCGAGGTGCGTGATCGCGGTGTCGGGGCCGGGGTAGAGCTCCGAGGCGAGGCGGCGCGCGCCCTGCTCGGGGCCGTACTTCCAGCGGGCGACGGCCTCGGTGACGAAGCCGAATGCCGTGACGCCGCGGACCTCGATGAACCGGTCGCACGAGACCGCGATCTCCTGCGCGAGGACGTGGAGCTTCTGGCTCGACTCGTTGCGCGGCTGGGGGTCGGGGAGGAAGCGGAATCTGCCGGAGGGGAGCCGTGTGACGCGCACGGCGTGGCCGGGGAGGTCGCACGCGAGCGCCGCGCGGACCGCCTCGAGCTCGGACGGGTCGCCTTGCACGACCGCGGCCTCCTCGGCGGCCTCGACCGGGGTGCCGCCGTGGTTGCGGATCGCGTGGAGCAGCTCGCGGACCTTCGGCACCGGCGTCGAGGGCGAGCCCTCGAACGTGACCTCCTGCCGGCCGCTCGAGAGGAACGCGCCGAGGCTCACGCGGTGGCTGTCGGGCGCCGCGCCCGCGAAGAGCGCGCACGCGAACGACTGCATCTCCTGGGGGCTCGGGGGGTAGGCGTGGATGACTGCGCCGCCCGAGAGGCCGCAGACGAGCCCGCGCTCCGCGACGATGTGGACATACGGAGCGGACTCCATCGCGCGACGCACGTCGGGGAGCGGATCCACCGAGACGACCGCGACCGCGGTCCCGGGATTCCGCGAAAACTCCCCGATCTCGCCCGTGACCGTGAGCGGCCCCCACGGAGGCATCTCGAACGTGACGAGGAGCGGCGCCGTGCCGAGGTCGATCCCCTTCTCGGCGGCGAGCGCCTTGGTCTCCTCGATCTTTTTCCGGAGGCGGGGCATTGCGGAAGCCTCCTTATAACCTCGGCAAAGGTCAGAGCTTGTGAACAAATCCCCGCTGGCTTCGGCCGGCTTCCATGAGAAGGCCCTGTTGCGTCAAGGGCCGCCTTGGTGGCCCGCCCCCGCCAGGGGGCCCGTCGCGTCATCAGGCTTCCATGCGCACTCGTCGAGGGATCGCGTTCACG
>Ga0187892_10000911_pt1 | contig 73060 bp, 67 predicted proteins | sample MA1701073metaG_FD_139345 | JGI IMG/M metagenome (GOLD analysis project Ga0187892, IMG submission 139345) | Bio-ooze microbial communities from a basaltic lava cave in the Kipuka Kanohina Cave System on the Island of Hawaii, USA - MA170107-3 metaG ...
CATGAAGCACGGCGCACCTCGAACCGGCCACCTACGGTTCAAGCCGGCCTTGCGGCCCCCGGTACCATGAAGCACGGCGCACCTCGAACCGGCCACCCACGGTTCAAGCCGGCCTTGCGGCCCCCGGTACCATGAAGCACGGCGCACCTCGAACCGGCCACCTACGGTTCAAGCCGGCCTTGCGGCCCCCGGTACCATGAAGCACGGCGCACCTCGAACCGGCCACCCACGGTTCAAGCCGGCCTCGCGGCCCCCGGTACCATGAAGCACGGCGCACCTCGAACCGGCCACCTACGGTTCAAGCCGGCCTCGCGGCACCCGGTACAATGAACGACCTCACACCCGCCCAGATCGTCGCCGAGCTGGACCGCTACATCGTCGGCCAGGAGCGGGCCAAGCGTGCGGTGGCCATCGCGCTGCGTAATCGCTGGCGACGGCAGAACCTGCCGGCGGAGTTGCGGGACGAGGTCGCCCCCAAGAACATCATCATGATCGGGCCCACCGGGGTGGGGAAGACAGAGATCGCCCGGCGGCTGGCCCGGCTCGCCCAGGCCCCCTTCGTGAAGGTCGAGGCGTCGAAGTACACGGAAGTGGGCTACGTGGGGCGCGACGTCGAGTCGATGATCCGCGAGCTGACCGAGCTGGCCGTCACGATGGTCAAGGCCGAGATGACGGCGGCCGTCCGCGACAAGGCCGAACAGCTCGTCGAGGAGCGGCTCCTCGACCTCCTGCTGCCGCGCGGCCGCGAGCCGTTCTCCAGCGAATCGCTGGAGGAAGTCGGGGTGGCCTCCCGGGAGGCCACCCGCGAAAAGCTCCGGGGCCAGCTCCGGGCCGGCCGGCTCGACGACCGCCTGGTGGAGCTGGAAACCCAGCAGCAGGCCACACCTATGGTCGAGATCTTCTCCGGGCAGGGCATGGAGGAGATGGGCATCAACCTCAAGGAGATGCTCTCCAACATCCTGCCCAGCCGCACCAAGCGGCGGCGCGTGCGCCTCGCCGAGGCGCGGCGCCTGCTGGCCCAGGAGGAGGCCCAGAAGCTGGTGGACCACGACGAGGCGGTGGCCCAGGCCGTGCGGCGCGTGGAGAACTCCGGCATCGTGTTCATCGATGAGCTGGACAAAATCGCCGGACGGGAGGGCGGCCACGGCCCCGACGTGAGCCGGGAGGGTGTCCAGCGGGATCTGTTGCCCATCGTGGAAGGCTCCTCGGTCAGCACCAAGTACGGGATCGTCCGCACCGACCACATCCTGTTCATCGCCGCCGGCGCCTTCCACGCCACCAAGCCGTCCGACCTCATCCCCGAGCTGCAGGGGCGCTTTCCCATCCGCGTCGAGCTGGACCCCTTGACGAAGGAGGATTTCATCCGCATCCTGACGGAACCCCGGAACGCGTTGATCACGCAGTACGTGGAGTTGCTCCGGACGGAGCGGGTGATGCTCGCGTTCACGCCCGACGCCATCGAGGCGGTGGCCGATCTGGCCACCCGCGTGAACACGGCCACCGAGAACATCGGCGCGCGCCGGCTCTACACGATCATGGAGAAGCTCTTGGAGGAGATATCGTTCACCGCCCCTGACCTGGGGGGCAAGGAGCTCACCATCGACGCCGATTACGTGCACCAGCGCCTGGGCGACCTCACCCGCGACCAGGACCTCTCCCGGTACATTCTCTGAGGGAAGCGACCCGGTGAAGGACGACGCTCTGCGCCGCGCCGAGATCCTGATGGAGGCACTCCCGTACATCCGGGAGTTCCGCGGCAAGACCGTCGTGATCAAGTACGGCGGAGCGGCCATGGAGCGCGCCGACCTCAAGGAGACCTTCGCGCTCGACGTCATTCTCCTCCGCCTGGTCGGCATCAATCCGGTGATCGTCCACGGCGGCGGCCCCCAGATCGACGCCCTGATGAAACGGCTGGGCAAGGAGCCCCGCTTCGTGGGCGGCATGCGGGTGACGGACGAGGAGACGGTGGAGATCGTGGAGATGGTGCTGGTGGGGAAGATCAACAAGGAGATCGTGGGACTGATTAACCACCACGGCGGGCGCGCCGTCGGGCTCAGCGGCAAGGACGCCGAGCTGCTCCGCGCCCATCGCCGGCCTCACCGGTTGCCCTCCGGCGAGGAGGTGGACATCGGGCTGGTGGGGGAGGTGGAGGTGGTCAACGCCGAGCCCATCCGCCTGCTCGAGGAGCATGGGTTCATCCCGGTCATCGCGCCGGTCGGTGTCGGCCGCCATGGCGAGACGCTCAACATCAACGCCGACCTGGTGGCCGGCGAGGTGGCGGCGGCGCTGGGCGCCGAGAAGCTCGTGCACCTGACCGACGTGCAGGGCATCCTCGACGGCCAGGGCGGGCTGGTGAGCACGCTGAGCCGGAAGGACGCCGAGCGCCTGGTGCAGGAGGGCGTCATCGACGGCGGGATGCTGCCGAAGGTGGAGTCCTCGCTCCGGGCGCTCAAGGGAGGGACGGTCAAGGCGCACATCATCGACGGGCGAGTGCCCCACGCCATCCTTTTGGAGATCTTCACCCGCGAGGGCATCGGCACCGAGATCGTGCTCTGAGGAAGGGGCTATGGACACCAAGACGCTGCTCGAGTGGTCGGCCCGGTATCAGACCTCCAACGTCAGCCGGGCCCCCATCTGCCTCGTGCGCGGCGACGGCGTGCGGGTTTGGGACACTGACGGCCGCGAGTACCTGGACTTCGGCGCCGGCCTGGCCGTGACGGCGCTGGGCCACTCGCACCCGCGGGTGACCGGGGCCATCCGGGAGGCGGGGGCCACACTGCTGCACGTGTCCAACCTCTACCACTCGGCGCCGCAGATCCACCTGGCCAAGTTGCTCTGCGAGCACTCCTTCGCCGACCAGGTGTTCTTCTCCAACTCCGGGGCGGAGGCCAACGAGGCCGCCATCAAGATGGCCCGCAAGCATGCCAAGGAACGTCTGAGCACCGACCGCTACGAGATCGTCGCCACCCATAACTCGTTCCACGGGCGCACGCTGGCCACGGTGACGGCGACCGGACAGCCCAAGTACCACCACGGGTTCGAGCCGCTGATGCCGGGCTTCAAGCACGTTCCGTACAACGACCTGCGGGCGATGGAGCGCGCCGTCGACAACCGCACGGCGGGGATCCTGGTGGAACCCATTCAAGGCGAGGGCGGCGTGCACGTGCCCGACGAGGACTACCTGCCCGGGCTGCGCAAGCTCGCCGACGAGTCGGGAGCCCTCCTCATCCTGGACGAGATCCAGACGGGCGTTGGCCGGACCGGCCGCGTCTGGGCCTACGAGCATGCCGGGATCGAGCCAGACATCATGACGGTGGCCAAGGCCCTGGCCAACGGCTTGCCCATCGGAGCCACGCTGGCGCGGCGGGAGCCGGCCAGCGTGCTCACGCCGGGCACGCACGGGAGCACCTTCGGCGGCAATCCGTTCGTCACCGCCGTCGCCATTACCGCCTTCACGACGATGCTGGAAGAGAAGCTCCCCGAGCGGGCGGCCAGCCGGGGGCGGCGGCTCATGGACGGGCTCCGGGCCATGGCCCAGCGCCGGCCGGCGATCCGGACGGTGCGGGGTCGGGGTTTGCTGATCGGGGTGGAGCTGGCCCAGCCGGCCGGGCCCATCGTGGACGGTTGTCGCGACGCCGGGGTCCTCGTCCTGTCGGCCGGCGATCGGGTGCTGCGGCTGGCGCCGCCTCTCATCGTCGACGAGCGCGACTGCGACCGCGCGCTGGCCACGGTCGAGGACGTCCTCGGACGCACGCCGGCGTGAACCACTTCGTCTCGGTCGCCGACCTCACGCCGGAACGCGTCCTCCATCTCTTTCGGGTGGCCACGGCGCTCAAGCAGGGCTGGAAGGCCGGACGCCGGGGCACCCCGCTGGCCGGGCGCACGCTGGCCCTGATCTTCGAGAAGCCGTCGCTGCGGACCCGCGTCACGTTCGAGGTGGGGATCGTCCAGCTTGGCGGGCGCGCGGTGTACCTGGCCGGCGGCGAGATCGGGCTGGGCACGCGCGAGTCGCCTCCCGACGTCGCCCGCAACCTGTCGCGCTGGGTGGACGGGATCGCGGCCCGCGTCTACGCCCACGCCACCGTGGAGAGCCTGGCCCGCCACGCGACCATCCCGGTGATCAACGGGCTCAGCGACGCCGAGCACCCCTGCCAGGCCCTGGCCGACTACTTCACGCTTTGGGAGCGGGGCATCGATCTGGCCCGGATGCGCCTCACTTGGATCGGCGACGGCAACAACGTGTGTCATTCGTTACTCCTCCTGGGCGCTCTCCTGGGGACGACGCTCAGCGTGGCCTGTCCCCCCGGCTACGAGCCGTCCCCGGCGGTGCAGGCCGTCGTGCGCCGGCTGGGTGGGCGGCTCACCATCACCCACGACCCCAAGGAGGCGGCCACGGGCGCCGACGTGCTCTACACCGACGTGTGGACGAGCATGGGCCAGGAGGCGGAGCGGGAGCAGCGTCTGGAGGCCTTCAGCCGGTACCAGGTCAACGAGACGATGGTCGGCTTTGCCCGGCCCGCCGCCTTGATCATGCACTGCCTGCCCGCTCACCGCGGCGAGGAGATCACCGACGCCGTGCTGGACAGTCCCCGCAGCCTCGCCCTCGACCAGGCGGAGAACCGGTTGCACGCGCAGAAGGCCATAATTTTGGAGCTGCTGGGCGGCTCGGTTGACGATGCCTGATCCCAAGCGTGTCGTCCTGGCCTACTCTGGCGGGCTCGACACGTCGGTGATCCTGCGCTGGTTGATCGAGCGTTACCATTGCGAGGTCGTCGCCTTCTGCGCCGACCTTGGCCAGGGCGAGGAGCTGCTGCCCATCCGCGACAAGGCGCTCCGGACCGGCGCCGCTCGGGTCCACATCACCGACGTCCGCGAGGAGTTCGTCCGGGACTTCATCTTCCCGATGCTGCGGGCCAATGCGATCTACGAGGGCGCCTATCTGCTCGGCACCTCCATCGCCCGCCCCCTGATCGCCCGCGCCCAGGTGGACGTGGCGCGGCGTGAGGGGGCCGATGCCGTGGCCCACGGCGCCACCGGCAAGGGCAACGATCAAGTCCGCTTCGAGCTGACCTACGCCGCGCTGGCCCCGGATTTAAAAGTGATCGCGCCGTGGCGGGAGTGGGAGCTCGGATCGCGCTCGGCCTTGATGGAGTTCGCCCGGCGTCACGACATCCCGGTGCCGGTGACCGCCGAGCGCCCGTACTCCACCGACCGGAACCTGTTCCACATCTCCTACGAGGGCGGCATCCTGGAAGATCCGTGGGAGGCCCCGCCCGACAAGATCTTCCTGCTCACCAACTCACCGGAAGCGGCGCCCGACGTCCCCGTGGAGGTCACGCTCGACTTCGAGCACGGCGATCCGGTGGCTGTAGACGGCCGGGGCCTGGCGCCGGTGGAGCTGCTCACCCGGCTGAACCGCCTGGGGGCCGAGCACGGGATCGGTCGTGTGGACCTCGTGGAGAACCGCTTCGTCGGCATGAAGTCGCGCGGCGTGTACGAGACGCCGGGGGGCACGATCCTCCACGTGGGGCGCCGTGCTCTGGAGTCGCTCACTCTGGACCGCGAGGTCCTGCACCTGCGCGACTCCCTGGTGTCGCGCTACGCCGAGATGATTTACTACGGGTTCTGGTTCTCGCCGGAGCGGCAGGCGCTGCAGACTTTCATGGACGAGTGCGCAGGCGACGTCACCGGCACCGTGCGTCTGAAGCTCTACAAGGGCAACGTGATCGTCACCGGCCGCCAGTCGCCGCGCTCGCTCTATCGGACAGACTTCGCCACCTTCGAGGCGGACAGCGTGTACCGGCAGCGTGACGCCGAGGGGTTCATCAACCTCAACGCGCTTCGGCTCAGGATCCGGGCCCTGCGGGATCGGCGCCAGGGCGACTGACCGCCGGGGTGCGCGTCGACGTCGCGCTGACCGCCCAGAGCGTCACGCCGTCCCAGACCGCCGGGGCCAGCGTCCTGGTGGTGGACGTCCTCCGGGCCAGCACCACGATCATCGCCGCGCTGAGCAGCGGCTGCGCCGGCATCATCCCCGTCGCCGACGAGGCCGAGGCGCGGCGCCGGGCGGGGGCCCTGCCGGCGGGCGCCGCGCTGCTGGCCGGCGAGCGGCGGGGCGAGCCCATCCCCGGCTTCGACCTCGGCAACTCACCACTGGAGTTCACGGCCGACCGCGTGCGCGGCAAGCTCGTGGTCTTCACCACCAGCAACGGCACGCGGGCCTTGCTGGCCGCCCGCCCGGCCGCCGCGGTCGGCGTGGCCGGCCTCGTCAACCTCAGCGCGGCGGCGGCCTGGGTGCTGAGCGGGCGCCGCGACGTGACGGTGGTGTGCGCCGGCGAGCGCGGGGCCGAGTCCCTGGAGGACCTCGTGTGCGCCGGACTTCTCGTCGAGCGCCTGATGCGGAACGAACCGGGCGCGGCGCTGACGGCGGCTGCGGACACCGCCCGGAGCGCGGGGTGGGAGTACGGCAACGACGTGGGGCGTCTGGCCCAGACCGCGCCATGGGCGCGGCGCCTGTCCGGGCGCGGCCGGGCCGCCGACGTGGCCGCCTGCCTCGCGCTCGACACGACGACGCTGGTGCCCATCTACCGCGCCGACGTTGACAAGGTGGTTGCCCGCGCGCAAGGATGATGTCGTGAACCTACCGATCGGTCTCACCCTGACGCGCATCGTCGCCGTCCCGCTCCTGATCGTGTTCCTGATTTCCTCCTCCCGCGTTCACGCGGTGATCGCGGCTGGGATCTTCATTCTCGCCTCGCTCACCGATTGGGCCGACGGCGTGCTGGCTCGGCGGCGCAATCAGGTGACGACCCTGGGCACGCTGCTCGATCCCATCGCCGACAAGCTCCTCGTCGCCGCCGCGCTGGTCTCGCTGCTGCAGATCGACAAGGTGGCGGCGTGGGTCGTCGTCGTCATCATCGGGCGCGAGCTGGCGGTGACCGGGCTGCGGGCCGTGGCGGCCAGTGTCGGCGTGATCGTCCCCGCCTCGCGGTTGGCCAAGTGGAAGACGGTGAGCCAGTACGTGGCCATCACGCTGCTCATCGTGGAGAAGAGCGTGGGCGCCCCGGCCTTCCAGGTCACCGCCACCGTGGTGCTCTGGGTGGCCCTGGCCCTCACCGTGGTCTCGGCCGTCGATTATTTCTACCGCTTCTTCCGCAAGGCGGACTACCGCGCGATCGTGCCGGACGAAGAACGCTGGTCGTGACGCTGCTCGGCGGCGCCCTCACCGCCTATCTCATCGGGGCGATTCCCGTCGGCCTGCTCGTCGCTCGCGCCTTCGGCGTCGCTGACCTCCGGGCCCGGGGCAGCGGGAACATCGGCGCCACCAACGTCCTCCGCACCGCCGGTCGGGCGGCGGCCCTGCTCACGCTGGCCGGCGACGCCGCCAAGGGATGCCTGGCCGTCGTGGCCGGCCAGGCGCTGGGCGGAGGAACGCCGACGGCCGCCGCAGTGGCGGCGGTGGCGGCGGTCGTGGGCAACTGCTGGTCGGTGTACCTGCTCTTCCGCGGCGGCAAGGGCATGGCCACCGGACTGGGGGCGTTCCTCTGGCTGGTCCCCCTGGCCACGCTGACGGCAGCGGTCGTCTGGCTGGTGGTGGCGGTGGTGTCGCGGTACGCGTCCCTGGCGTCTCTGGCCGCGGCGCTCGCCGTGCCGCTGGCCGCGCTGACGCTGGGCCGCTATCCGATAGACTCGGTCGTCGCCGGCGCTGTGGCCACCGCGATCATCGCCTCCCGGCACCGCGACAACATCGGGCGCCTGCTGGCGGGAACCGAGCGCCGTCTGGGCGAGCGCCGGGCATGACCATCGGCGTCATCGGCGGCGGCAGCTGGGGCACGGCGCTGGCCATCCACCTGGCGCGGGCGGGGACAACCGTGCAGCTGTGGGCCCGGGAACCCGAGGTCGTGGACGGCATCCGGCAGGCGCGCCGAAACCCGCTCTATCTGAGCGACGTCGAGTGCCCGCGCGGGCTGCGCCCCACGACCGACCCGGTCGAAGCCGTCCAGGGCGCCGAGGTCCTCGTCGTGGTGGTCCCCTCGGAGTTCTTCGCCGTTACGCTCAAGAGCGTGGGACGGATCCCGCCGGCCGTGCCGATCGTTTCCGCCACGAAGGGGTTCGACCCCGAGCGTCACCTCCGCATGAGCGAGATCGTGGCCGAGTACTATCCCGCCGCGCCGGTGGCCGCACTGTCGGGCCCCACCTTCGCGCGCGAGGTCGCGCTGGGCCGGCCCACCGCGGCCGTCATCGCGACTCGCGATGACGCCCTGGCGACCCGGCTGCAGCACGCGCTGGGCACCCGCGAGCTGCGGCTCTACACGAACCGCGACGTTACGGGCGTCGAGGTGGGCGGGGCGCTCAAGAACGTGATCGCCATCGCCACCGGGCTGGCCGATGGTCTCGGCCTCGGTGAAAATGCGCGAGCCGCGCTCGTCACCCGCGGCCTGGCCGAAATCACGCGGCTCGCCGTGGTGCTGGGGGGCCAGGCGCGCACCCTGGCCGGCCTGGCCGGGCTCGGCGATCTGGTGCTCACGTGCACGGGGAGCCTGTCGCGCAACCGCGCGCTGGGCGTGGCCCTGGCCCGTGGGCAGACCCAGGCGGCGGTGGAGCAGGAGACCCGCATGATCGCCGAAGGGGCCCGCACCGTCGCCTCGGCGCTGGCCCTGGCCGCGCGGCATCACGTGAGCCTGCCGATCTGCGCGGAGGTGGGGGCCGTGCTCTTCGAGGGCAAGCCGGCCCACGACGCGCTGGTCTCGCTGCTGAGCCGCGCGACGCGCCCGGAAGAGGAATGACGACGCGCCCGGGAGAGTCGAATGTCTGAGCTCCGCAAGGACCCCGTCGTGGGGCGGTGGGTCATCATCTCGGGAGAGCGGGGCCGCCGGCCCTCCGATTTCGGTCCCGAGCCGGCGCGGCCGCGCCTGGCCAGCTGCGTGTTCTGTCCCGGCTACGAGGACAAGACGCCCCCCGAGATCCTGGCCGGCCGCCCGCCCGACGGCCGCCCGAACGGGCCCGGCTGGTCCTTCCGCGTCGTGGCCAACAAGTTTCCGGCCCTGCGCATCGAGGGCGAGCTGGAGCCCACCGGCGAGGGGCCCTACGATCGTATGAACGGCGTCGGGGCCCACGAGGTGATCATCGAGTCGGCCCAGCACGACGCCACGCTGGCCACGATGTCCGTCGACGCGGTGGCCGACGTATTCCTGGCCTGCCGGGAGCGCGTGCTCGATCTCAAGAAGGACACGCGCTTTCACTACATTCTGATCTTCAAGAACCACGGCGAGGCCGCCGGGGCGTCGCTGGAGCACCCCCATACGCAGCTCATCGCCACGCCCATCATCCCCATCATGGTGAGCGAGGAGCTGGCCGGCGCCTTCACGTACTTCGAGATCAAGGAGCGCTGCGTGTGGTGCGACATCGTCCGGGAGGAACGGCGCGGCCGGCGCCGGCTGATTCTGGAATCCGACGGCTTCGTGGCCCTGGCGCCGTTCGCGCCCCGCTTCCCCTTCGAGACGTGGCTCCTGCCCGGGCGCCACCGCTCAGCGTTCGAGGACTCGGGCGTCGACGAGCTACGCGCGCTGGCCGGCGCCCTGGGCACGCTGTTGCGGCGGATGAACCGGGTGCTGAACGATCCTCCGTTCAACTTCATGCTCCACACCGCGCCGCTCCACGAGTCGCGGCTCGACCATTTCCACTGGCACCTGGAGATCATCCCCAAGCTCACCCGGGTGGCCGGCTTCGAGTGGGGCAGCGGCTTCTTCATCAACCCGGTGGCGCCAGAAGACGCCACTACCGCGCTGCGAGAGGCCGCCGGCTGACTGGACGCCGCTCCGGGCCGTTGGTAAGATGAGGCGCCGTTCGCGACCGGGGACGCGGGAATAGCTCAGTGGTAGAGCACGACCTTGCCAAGGTCGGGGTCGCGGGTTCGAATCCCGTTTCCCGCTCCAGCACTCATACAATCCGACGAGCCTCGATCTCGGGGCGGCGTAGCCAAGTGGTTAAGGCGGAGGTCTGCAAAACCTCTATCCAGCGGTTCGAATCCGCTCGCCGCCTCCAACCTTCTTATCCGCTGGCTGTGGCCCGGCGGTGTGGCGTCCACGGTGGGTGGTTAGTCGTCGAGCGCCCCGTGCCGTGGCTTGGGCGTCGGCCTGCACGATTCCCCCGAGGCCGCTACCAACAACTGATCAGCCGCGCGTTTGAGTTACAACGCGCAGGGCGTGCAACGAAAACGATCGCCCGTGAGCTGAGAGTCCCGCGCTCGACCGTGCGATACTGGTTCCAGCGTGGTGCTGGTGTAGCCCAATCGGCAGAGGCCATCGACTTAAAATCGATTCAGTGTGGGTTCGAATCCCACCACCAGCACCAATATCCCTCCTACGTCTACCTGCTCGGCATGTATCTTGGCGACGGCTACATTCGCCGGTGCCCGAAGAGCTACGTGCTGCGGGTCTACCTCCACGTCGACCAGCGCGACGTGGCGGAGCGTGTGAGCCGAGCGATCAGCACGCTGTTGCCTTACAACCGCGTGAGCCTCGGTCGTCGTCATGATGCGAGAGTTGTAGTGGTCACGTGCTACTCGCAATCGTGGCCAGCGCTCTTCCCGCAGCACGGCCCCGGCAGGAAACACAGGCGCCGCATCGTACTCGAGCCGTGGCAGCAGGACGTGATAACCCGTCATCCCGAGGAGTTCCTTCGAGGACTGATCGAATCAGATGGATGCCGTCATCGTCGCATCGTCGCTGGGCGCAACTATCCTGCGTACTCGTTCTCCAATCGATCTGAGGACATACGTCAACTGTTCATCTCTGCATGCAGACTTACCGGCCTGCATCCGCGCCCCGCCAACAGGTTCACCATCTCCATCGCCCGGCGGGCCGACGTCGCGCGGCTCGACGCGATCATGGGCCGGCCGGTGGAGCCCGGGCCGTTCCTCCTGGCGCGAGAGGCGAGCGCCAGGGGCTACGGTGACCGGTCGTACGTCGGCAGGGGGCTCCCCAACCTGAAGTGCAGGATCCCGAACACCTCATGCAGGCCGTCCTCCACGGAACGCCGAGAGCGCCACCAGCGGGGGGCATCGAAGGGATCGTGCGGGGTGGGGTGGACGAGCGCCGGGATCGTGGCCTGGTAGAGGGCGTTCCAGATCGTTCGCACGCGGCGGGTATGCGCCGGTGAGGTGACGAAGATCACCCGGCGCAGACCGCGGTCGCGGGCGTACTCGAAGTCGACCGCCAGCTCCTCGTGAGTGTTCTCCACGCGCCGATCCAGCTTCGCGATCGCCTGGCGCGGTACCCCGAGACGCTCCAGGATACTGGCGGAGCGCTCCTGGGTCGGCGGTTCGCCGGCCAGCTCTCGCGCGACATCCAAGGGGTTGACACCGTGGGCGAGCACCACCGCCCCAGCCAGACCCCGTCGGTACAACTCGGCGGCTTCCAGCTCGCGGGCCGGGGTACGGCCCGAGAGGACGAAGATCGCGTCACTCCGTTCCAGGGAGTCGGCCACGACCAGGTAGGGCCCCACGGCGCGGACCGCCACGACGAGAAGCGCCGTCGCGATCAGCACCAGAACGAGCGCCACGAGCGCGGCGCGGCGGCGCCACCTCGCGGATGAGGACTTCATTGGACGAAGTCCATGGGCCCAGGTATCTTACCGGAGATGTTCGCCTCGCCCGGCGCTATCGCGCTTCAGATCGGTCCTCTGGTCATCCGCTGGTACGGCGTCCTCATGGCCACCGCGATCGTGGTGGGACTCTGGCTCGGGTACCGCCAGGCCCGACGCGAGGGCCTGCCGGCCGACGACATCATCAGCGCGGGCCAGTGGGCGGTGCTGGCCGGCCTGGTCGGCGCCCGTCTCTACGAGGTCATCTTCAACTGGGACTACTACGGGCAATACCCGGCCAAGATCCTGGCGGTGTGGGAAGGCGGCCTCGCAATCCACGGGGCGCTGATCGTGGGGCCGCTGGTCGGCGTCTGGCTCGCCCACCGATGGCGCCTGCCCGTGCTGCGCAGCCTCGACGTCGCCGCGCCCAGCGCCGCGCTGGGGCAGGCGATCGGCCGGTGGGGGAACTTCTTCAACGAGGAAGCCTTCGGGGGGCCGACGAACCTGCCGTGGAAGCTCTACATCTCACCGGCCCACCGGCCGCCGGGCTACGCGCAGCACGACTACTTCCATCCCACGTTCCTCTACGAGTCGCTCTGGGACTTCGCCGTGTTCGTGGCCCTCGTCGCCTGGCTGCGGCCCCGGCTCGGATTACGGCCGGGCGGGCTCTTCTTCGCCTACATCGGCCTGTACTCGGTGGGACGCTTCGCCATCGAGGGGCTCAGGCTCGACAGCTTCTGGATCGGCGGGCTCCGCGTGCCGCAACTGGCCAGCGTGGTGGGCGTCGTCGTCGCGCTCATCGGGCTCGCCTGGGTCCAACGCCGCGCGACCCCGGCCGCGGCTCGCTAACCCGATACAATACCTGCTATGAAGGTGGAGCGAATCGGTCCCTTCCTCTGGCGCATTCCCGCTGACGCCAAGCCCGGGATGCGGGTGCCCGCCCTCGTTGTCGCCGACGAGCCACTCATGGCCCAGATCCGTACCGACGCCTCGCTGGAGCAGCTGGCCAACGGCGCCACCTTGCCCGGGATCGTAAAGGCGGCGCTGGCCATGCCCGACATCCACCAGGGCTACGGCCTTCCGGTGGGGGGGGTCGTGGCCACCGACGCGGAGCAGGGCGTGGTGAGTCCGGGGGCCATCGGCTTCGACATCAACTGCGGCGTCCGCCTGCTGGCGACGGGGCTCGGGGCCACGGACCTGGCGCCCCGCCTGGGACCGCTGGTGGACGCGCTCTTCAGCGCGATCCCGACCGGGGTCGGTGCTCAGGGGCGCCAGTCGCTGAGCCCGACCGAGCTGCGCCAGGTGATGGCCAAGGGCGCGGCGTGGGCGGTGGAGCGTGGCTGGGGCGAGCCCGAGGACGTCGAGCGGCTGGAGTCCAACGGCCGCATCCCCGGTGCCGATCCCGAGCACGTCTCCAGCCAGGCGCTCGACCGCGGGCGCCGCCAGGTGGGCACGCTCGGCTCCGGCAATCACTTCCTCGAGGTCCAGGTGGTGGACGAGGTGTACGACACGGCAGCGGCCGAGAGGTTCGGCGTACGCGGCGGACAGGTGACGGTGATGATCCACACCGGATCCCGCGGGCTCGGCCACCAGGTCTGCACCGACTACCTGCGCGTGACCGAGCGCGCGCTCAAGCGCTACGGCATCACCGTGCCCGACCGCCAGTTGGCCTGCGCGCCGGTCGACTCCGAGGAGGCCCGCACGTACCTCGGCGCCATGCGCTCCGCCGCCAACTTCGCCTTCGCCAACCGCCAGCTCCTCACTCACTGGACGCGCGAGGTCTTCGGGCGGGTGCTGGGGCTGTCTCCGCGGCAACTCGACATGCGGGTGGTCTACGACGTCGCCCACAACATCGCCAAGGAGGAAGAGTACGAGGTCGAGGGACGCCGGCGGATGCTGCTCGTCCACCGCAAGGGGGCCACGCGCGCCTTCCCCGGCCAGCCGGTCCTCGTCCCCGGCGACATGGGGCGCTACTCGTTCCTCCTGCAGGGCACCGAGGTCGCCATGCGGGAGACGTTCGGCAGCACCTGCCACGGAGCCGGCCGCTTGATGAGCCGCACGGCGGCGGTCAAGGCGGCGCGCGGGCGCTCGATCGCTCAGGAGCTCGAGGCGCGGGGCGTGCTGGCTCGCGCCACCGGCCGCGACGCGCTGGCCGAGGAAATGCCCGAGGCGTACAAGGACGTCAAGGACGTCGTGGACGTCGTCCACCGCTTCGGCATCTCCACCCGGGTCGCGCGGCTCAGGCCGGTCGCGGTCATCAAGGGCTGAGCCGGCCGCCGCGGGCCCGAGCGGAAGCCCTGTGGTAGAGTGACGCAGATGTCCTGGAGATTGAAGCGAAACGCTCAAGCGCTCCTCGCCCAGGAGGAGGGCGCCGTCCGCAAAGACTGGGGCGGCAAGGTGGCCGTCGCCCTCGTGTACCCAAACACCTATGCCGTCGGCATGTCCAACCTCGGGTTCCAGACGATCTACGGACATCTCAACCGGTTGCCCGACGTCGTGTGCGAGCGGGTGTTCATGCCCGAGCCCGCAGACATCGAGGAGCTGCGGCGAGCGGGCCAGCCGCCGTTCTCGCTGGAATCGATGCGGCCGCTCTCCGACTTCCACCTGATCGGCTTTTCCATCACCTATGAGGGCGATTACATCAACGCGCTGCGGCTCCTGGCGCTGAGCGGGATCCCGCTGCGGGCCGCCGAGCGCCGGCCCCACGATCCGCTGGTGCTGATGGGCGGTGTCTGCGCCTTCTCCAACCCCGAGCCCCTGGCGCCCTTCATGGACTTCATCGTGGTCGGGGAGGGCGAGGAGCTGGTGGGCGAGCTGGTCCGGGCCTACCGAGAGGAGCGTCGGGACCGCGAGGGCTTCCTCGATCGTCTGGTGGCCATTCCCGGCGTCTACGTTCCCGAGCGCTACGCGGTCTCCTATCAACCCGACGGCACGCTGGCGGCGGTGCTGCCGACGCCGGGTGCCCCCGGCGTCGTGGTGAAGCGCCGGCTCGGCGACGTCAACCGGTTCGAGACGCTCTCGCTGATCAAGACGCCGCTGGCCGAGTACGGCCACATGGCGCTGCTCGAAGTCGGCAAGGGCTGTGGTCGAGGCTGTCGCTTCTGTCTGGAGGGCCAGGTGTACCGGCCGGTCCGTCACCGCTCGGTGGCTGCGCTGGCCGAGACCCTGGACAAGATCGCCGCCGATCGCGGAAACCGGCGCATCGGTCTGGTGGGCGCGTGCGTGTCCGACTATCCGTGGATTGGCGACCTGCTCCAGGTCGTGGAATCGCGCGGCTTCGAACTGTCGATCTCCTCGCTCCGCGCGGACAGTCTCACGCCCGAGCTGGTGGGGTCGTTGGCCCGCGGAGGGCACCGCACGTTGACCGTCGCCCCCGAGGCGGGGACCGAGCGGCTCCGGCGGGCGATCCGGAAAGCGATCACCGACGAACAGCTCTACGCGGCCTGCGAACTGGTCCGCCGCCACGGCATTCCCAACCTCAAGACGTACTTCATGATCGGGCAGCCGACGGAGACCTGGGACGACGTGGAAGCGATTCCCGACCTGGCCCGACGGATGCTGGAGCGCCTGCGCGTGCTCGACCCCGCGGGCAAGCCCTTCGGCCGGCTGACGTTGTCGATCGCCTCCTTCGTGCCCAAGCCGTGGACGCCGTTCCAGTGGGCGCCGTTCGACGCGGTGGAGTCGCTGCAGAAGAAGCTGGAGATCATCAAGCGAGGGGTGGCCCGCCTGCCCACCGTGCGCGTGCTGCACGAGAACCCGCGGGAGGCAGCGCTGCAGGCGCTGCTGGCCCGCGGTGATCGGCGCGTGGGCGACTTTCTGGAGCTGGCGGCGCGGCTGGACGGCGACTGGCGGCAGGCCCTCCGCCGCTGGGACGGCGACGCCGGCTTCTACACGACGAGGGAGCGGGGGATCGACGAGCGGCTGCCCTGGGACCATTTCGAGGTCGGGGTGAAGAAGTCAGGGCTGGTCCGCGAGTGGGAGCGGGCGCGGGTCGAGGCCGCGACGGTCGAGGCGCGGTGATGCGGCTCCCCGATACCTATGGCCGGGCGTTGCGGAATCTCCGGCTCTCCGTCACCGACCGCTGCAACCTCCGGTGCCAGTACTGCATGCCGGAGGAAGACTACGCGTGGCTGCCGCGCGAGCAGCTGCTGCACTTCGAAGAGATCAGCGTGCTCGTAGACGTCTTCCTGGACCTCGGCGTGGACAAGGTCCGGCTGACGGGCGGCGAGCCCCTGCTTCGTCGGGACCTCCCGGCCCTGGTGCGTTTACTGGCCGCCAAGCCACGCGTGCGCGACCTGGCCATCACCACCAACGGCCTGCTGCTGGCCGCGCAAGCCCCGGCGCTCAAAGCGGCCGGCCTCCACCGGGTGACGGTCAGCCTGGACACACTCCGACGCGACCGGTTTCGAACGTTGACCCGACGTGACGGGCATGTCCAGGTGCTCGAAGGCATCGCCGCCGTGGCCGCGACCGGCTTCACGGACACCAAGCTCGACACCGTCGTGATGCGCGGCGTGAACGACGACGAGCTCGGAGACCTGATCGAGTTCGGCAAGAAAGCGACCGCCGAGATCCGCTTCATTGAGTACATGGACGTGGGGGGGGCCACCCGGTGGTCCATGGACCAGGTGGTGTCCAGGGCGGAAATCCTCGAGCGCCTGGGCCGGCGTTATGGGCGCATCGAGCCCATCGTCGAGCCCGACAGCACGGCCCCGGCCGAGCGCTTCCGGCTGGCCGACGGAACCGTCTTCGGCATCATCGCCTCGACGACGGCGCCGTTCTGCGCGTCCTGCGACCGAAGCCGGCTCACCGCCGACGGGATGTGGTACCTCTGTCTGTACGCGCTGGAGGGCATCGACCTGCGCGGCCCGTTGCGCGGAGGGGCGAGCGGTGAGGCTCTGGCCGAGCTGATTCTCCGGGCGTGGCGAGGCCGGACCGACCGTGGCGCCGAGGAGCGTCTGGCCGCTCGCGAGCGCGGTCCGCTCATCCAGATCGGTCGCCTCAAGCAGGATCCCCACCTCGAGATGCACACCCGCGGCGGCTGACGCGAGGCGGCGCGTGAGCGAAGGCGGCGATCAGGTCAAGGCCGACGTCCAGGAGCGCGGGGCACGCGGGCAGGTGTCGCCCCGGCGGCTCTGGATGCAGTTGCAGGCGCTCAGCGGCTGTCTCGATCCCAAGGTGCTGGTGCGGGCTCTGGAGGCCAGCCGCCTCGAGGCGGTCCTCTACCGGGACGTGAACGACCCGCGTGGCGTGGCCGTCCTGGCCATGAGTGAAGACCCCGCGTTCTTCGTCAACGGGTTCCGCGAGCTCCTCGACGCCGAGCCCTTCGCCGGCCTGGCCATCAAGCCTGCGCTCACCATGTTCGGACGGACGTACTCGTCGGGGTTCGAGGCCGATCTGGAGGACTGGCTGCTGCGCCGGCCGCGCCGGACGGTGCTCAGCCCGGCCTGGCCGTGGGGGATCTGGTATCCGCTGCGGCGCGCCGGTTCGTTCGCCCGGCTCTCGGCCCAAGAGCAGAGCGCCGTCATCCGCGAGCACAGCATGCTCGGGCACGCCTACGGGGACGCCGACCTCGCTCATGATGTGCGCCTGGCCTGCCACGGCCTGGACGTCAACGACAACGACTTCGTCATCGGCCTGATCGGCCGCGAGCTCCACCCGCTCTCCCATCTCGTCCAGGCCATGCGGAAGACCGTCCAGACCTCGCAGCATCTCGAGAGCCTGGGACCGTTCTTCGTCGGCCACGCGCTCTGGCAAAGCCCCCTGCGCTGACGCGTCCGTCGATCGTCAGCCGGGCTTGGAGGTGCTGGGCGGCAGCGCCGCCCTGACCACGAGCACCCGGCTCGCGCTACGCGCCGGCGCGGGAGCGCCAGGCCGCCACGTTGTCCTCGATCTGGCGGGCGTGAATCTCGAGGTGCTCGGCGTAAATCCTGAGCCAGTCCTCCGCCGTGTACCGCCCCGACTCCGTGTGGCGTCCTTCTTGGCCCCACACGTCGGCGGGCAGGCGGCGCAGCAGGGCTGCCGTGTTGGCCCGCACGCCGTCCACCGTCGCGAGCGCGGGCTCCAGGGGATGGGCCTGATAGTCCAGCGCGACGGCCCACGCCTCCTGGTCATAGCCCAGGATCACGGGGTCCTTCTCCACGGCGAGATAGCGTATGCGAGCGGCGGCGTTGGTCTCCGAATCGGCACAGTGGCAGACGACCTCGTGAGCTGACCACTCGCCCGGCTTGGGTCGCCACTTCATCGCCGCCGGTGGCACCGTCGCCAGCGCCGCTTTGAGGCGCCGCGGACCATCGGCATACCGTTGGATCAGCACTTCACGCTCGATACTCGTCAGCAGCATGGTGGGCTCCCAGCGGCTCAGGGGCGACCGGCGAGGGCGCGGCCGAGCTGGTTGAGGTGGTTGTCGTCGTGGCTGGCCATGGCCGCCGTCCAGTCCTCGAACGTCATCCGGCCGAGGGTGGGGTGCAGACACACGCGGCGCCATTGCTGCGGGCTCAGCCGACCGAGGAAGGCCAGCGAATCTTCTCGCCGGGCTCGGAACGCCCTGAGCGCGGCGTGAGGATCCGCACGAGCGTACTGGCGTTCGTCGGCCCAGCGGTCGGGATCGACGGGCCGCTCATCGCCGGCAAGACCCCACTCCTCCGGGTTCTTCGGCCTGGCGCCCGCCACGAGCACCTTCGGCTCGTTCATCGCCAGCATCGTGCGGAACCGCATCATGCAGAGCTCCTCGATGTCGCGCAGATGACAGACCACGTCCGTGGCCGACCAGTGCTTGGCAGCGGGGCGCCGCGAGAGCTCGGCGTCGTTATGACGCCGCATGGCATCGGCGAGCTCGTCCGGCGTTCGGGCCAGCCGATCCAACCGCTCGGCGACCGTTCGCTGCAGGTATTCCTCGCGCGACGCCATGACCATCTCCTCTTTGAGCGCCGGCTTTGCCGGCGCCATCGATTCCCGGGGAGGCAGCGGAGCGGGCCTTAGGCCCGCGGAGCGTCGGAAGGGGGCGGAACCCCCTCCGAGTTCAAAGCGGCGCCGGTAGGTCGGACTTCCCCATCAGATGGAGGTCGACGCCGCGCGCGCACGACCGCCCCTCGGCGATCGCCCACACGATGAGCGACTGTCCGCGCTGCATGTCCCCGCAGGTGAACACTGCGGGCGCGCTCGTCATCCAGTCCTGGTCGCGCCACACGTTGCCGCGCTCGGTGAGCCGAAGCCCCAACTCCTCGATCGGGCCTCGGCGCTGGGGGCCGAGGAAGCCCATGGCCAGGAGGACCAGGTCCACCTCGAGGGGGAACTCGGTGCCCAGCAGCGGCCGAAACTCCAGGCGGCCTCCCTCGCGCACCATCTCCACCCGGACCGCCTCCAGCGCCCTGACGTGGCCGCGCTCGTCGCCCAGAAACCGCTGCGTGGACACCGCGTACACGCGCTCGCCGCCCTCCTCGTGAGCCGCGGACACGCGGAAGACGTTGGGCCACTGCGGCCAGGGGTTGTCGGGCGCGCGCGTGTCGGGCGGCCGCGGCAGCAGCTCGAACTGGTGCACGGAGCGGGCGCCTTGGCGATGCACGGTGCCCAGGCAGTCGGCGCCGGTGTCGCCCCCGCCGATGATGATCACCCGCTTGCCACGCGCGGTGATGAATCGCTCATCGGGAATGCAGTCGCCCTCGCACCGCTTGTTCTGCAGCGTCAGGTAGTCCATCGCGAAGTGGATGCCGGCGAGCTCTCGCCCCGGGACCGACAGGTCGCGTGGCCACTCTGCCCCACAGGCGAGCACGACGGCGTCGAACTCCTCCATCAGCGCCCGCACGGGGAAGCCGACGCCGACATCGACGTTCGGGCGAAAGGCGACGCCCTCCTTCTCCATGACCGCGAGCCGCCGCTCCAGGAAGCGCTTCTCCATCTTGAACTCGGGGATCCCGTAGCGGAGCAGCCCACCGATTCGATCGGAGCGCTCGAAGACGGTGACCCCATGACCGGCGTGGTTGAGCTGCGCGGCCGCGGCCAGGCCGGCCGGTCCGGAGCCGACCACGGCGACCCGCTTGCCGGTGCGGACCGCCGGGGTCTGGGGGAGGACCCAGCCTTTGTCCCAGGCGCGGTCGATGATGGTGTTCTCGACCGCCTTGATGGTCACTGGATCGTCGTTGATCCCGAGCACACAGGCGCCCTCGCACGGAGCGGGACAAAGCTTGCCGGTGAACTCAGGGAAGTTGTTGGTGGCGTGCAGGCGCTGGAGGGCGTCCTGCCAGTGGTGTCGGTAGACAAGGTCGTTCCAGTCCGGGATGAGGTTTCCGAGCGGGCAGCCCTGATGACAGAAGGGGATGCCACAATCCATGCAGCGCGCGGCCTGCTTCTTGAGGTCGTCGTCGGGGTAGGGGAGATAGACCTCGTTCCAGTCCCCCAGCCGTTCTTCGATGGGCCGCCCCGGCGGCTTCTTCCGTCCGATCTCCAGGAACCCGGTGGTTTTGCCCACCCGAGGCTAGCCGCTGGTCTGGCCGACCAGCTCGGCGAACGTGGGCTCGCGGCCCTCGGCCCGCGCCCGAGTCTCGGCCAGCTGCACCCGCTTGAAGTCGCGCGGGGTGATCTTGACGAACCGCGGCTGCAGGTCGACCCACTCGGTAAGAATTCGGGCCCCGTGGGGCGAGCCGGTCAGGTCGACGTGGCGCCGGATCAGGCCGCGGACGAGGCTGATGTCTTCGGCCTGGTCCAGCGGCTCGAGGTCCACCATGCCGAGGTTGCAGCGGCGTTTGAAATCGCCGTCGCGGTCCAGCACGAAGGCGAGGCCGCCCGACATGCCGGCGGCGAAGTTGCGTCCGGCCCGGCCCAGGACCACCACGCGTCCGCCCGTCATGTACTCGCAGCCGTGGTCGCCGACGCCTTCGACGACGGCGTGAACGCCGGAGTTGCGCACGCAGAACCGCTCACCGGCGACGCCGCGCACGTAGGCCTCGCCGCTGGTGGCGCCGTAGAGGGCCACGTTGCCGATGATGATGTTGGCCTCGGCCAGAAAGGTCGATCCGCGCGGCGGATAGGCGATGAGTTGCCCCCCCGACAGCCCTTTGCCCCAGTAGTCGTTGGCATCCCCTTCCAGCACCATGGTGATGCCGCGGGGCACGAAGGCCCCGAAGCTCTGGCCCGCCGATCCCGAGAAGTGCAGCCGGATCGTGTCGTCGGGCAGTCCCGGGCCGCCCCAGCGCCGGGTGATCTCCGAGCCGAGGATCGTGCCGACGGAGCGGTTGACGTTGCGAATGGGCAGGGCCAGCTCGACCGGCTTGCGATCCTCGACGGCCGGCCGACAGGCCGGGAGAATCGTCATGGCGTCCAGCGACCGCTCGAGGCCATGGTCCTGCTCGCGGACTTTGCGGCGGGGCACCTCCGCAGGCACGGCGGGCTGGTAGAGGATCGCCGAGAGGTCCAGGCCGCGCGCCTTCCAGTGGTCGAGGGCCGGCTTGACGTCGAGCCGGTCCACTCGGCCGATCATCTCGGCCATCGTCCGGAAGCCGAGCCTGGCCATGGACTCGCGGACCTCCTGGGCCAGGAACCGGAAGAAGTTCACGACGTGCTCGGGCCGCCCGGCGAAGCGCTTGCGCAACTCGGGGTCCTGGGTGGCGATGCCGACCGGGCAGGTGTTGAGATGGCAGACCCGCATCATGATGCACCCGAGGACCACCAGGGGGGAGGTCGAGAAGCCGAACTCTTCGGCGCCCAGCAGGGCGGCGATGACCACGTCGCGGCCCGTCTTCATCTGGCCGTCGACCTGGACGGTGATGCGGTCGCGGAGTTTGTTCATGACGAGGACCTGCTGGGTCTCGGCCAGGCCGAGCTCCCAGGGGATGCCGCCGTGCTTGATAGAGGTGAGCGGCGAGGCTCCGGTGCCGCCGTCGTGGCCCGAGATCAGCACCACGTCCGAGAACGCCTTGGCCACACCGGCCGCCACCGTGCCCACGCCCACCTCGGCCACGAGCTTCACATGGACGCGAGCCCGAGGATTGGCGTTCTTGAGGTCGTGGATGAGTTGCTTGATGTCCTCGATGGAGTAGATGTCGTGGTGCGGGGGGGGCGAGATGAGGCCCACGCCCGGCGTGGCGAACCGCACCCGCGCGATCCACGGGTACACCTTGTGGCCGGGCAACTGGCCGCCTTCCCCGGGCTTGGCGCCCTGGGCCATCTTGATCTGGAGATCGTCGGCGTTGACCAGGTACTCGCTCGTCACGCCGAACCGGCCGGAGGCCACCTGCTTGACTGCGCTCCGCCGCCAATCCCCGTTGGCGTCCCGCCGGTAGCGGGCCGGGTCCTCGCCGCCCTCGCCTGTGTTGGATTTTCCCCCGATCCGATTCATCGCGATGGCGAGGGTCTCGTGAGCCTCCTGGCTGATCGAGCCGTAGGACATGGCGCCGGTGGCGAAGCGCGTGAAGATCGCCTCCACCGGCTCCACGTCCTCCAGCGGGATCGGCTCAAGCGCCGGTTTGAGCTCGATGAGGCCACGGAGGGTCGCTCGGCGGCGGCTCTGGTCGTCGACGAGCCGCGAATACTCCTTGAACGCCACGTAATTTCCGGACCGGGTGGCGTGCTGCAGCCGGGCGACGGAGTCGGGGTTGACCATGTGGAACTCGCCGTCGCGGCGCCACTGGTACTCGCCGCCCCAGTCCAGCTCGGGCGGCCCCACCGGCCGCTCGGGGAAGGCGTGCTCGTGACGGCGCCGCACCTCCTCGTGGATCACGTCGATGCCGATCCCCGACACGCGCGAGGCGGTGCCGGCGAAGTAGCGATCCACGACGTCCCGGTTCAGGCCGATGGCCTCGAAGATCTGGGCGCCGCAGTAGCTCTGCAGCGTGGAGATCCCCATCTTGGCCATAACCTTGAGGATTCCCTTGTTGAGGGCCTTGATGTAATTCTTCACGGACTTGGTCCGATCCAGCCCAGGCAACAGGCCTTCACGGATCATGTCGTCGAGGGTCTCGAAGGCCACCCAGGGGTTGACGGCGCCGGCCCCATAGCCGATGAGCAGACACATGTGATGGACCTCGCGCGCGTCGCCCGTCTCCACGACGAGCCCGCAGCGGGTGCGCTCGCCGCGGCGCACGAGGTGGTGGTGCACGGCCGCCGTGGCCAACAAACTCGGGATGGCCGCCTGCTCGCGGCTGATCCCCCGATCGCTGAGGACGAGGACGTTGGCGCCGTCGGCAATGGCTTGGCTGGCCCGCCGCTGCAGCCCCTCCAGCGCCCGCTCCAGTCCCGTCGGCCCTTCGGCGACCGCGTAGAGCATGGGCAAGGTCGACGACTTGAACCCGTGGTGATCGATGTGGCGGAGCTTGGCCAGCTCCTCGTTGGAGAGGACGGGGTCGGGCAGCGTGATCTGATGGCAGGACTCCGGCTCGGGCTGGAGCAGGTTGCGCTCGGGCCCCACGGTGGACTCCATCGAGGTCACCAGCTCCTCGCGGATCTGGTCGAGCGGCGGGTTGGTGACCTGGGCGAAGAGCTGCTTGAAGTAGTCGTAGAGAGGGCGCGGCCGATCCGACAGGACGGCCAGCGCCGTGTCGGTTCCCATCGAGCCCACCGGTTCCTCGGCCTGTCGGGCCATGGGTCCGAGCAGGATGCGCAAGTCCTCGTGGGTGTAGCCGAAGGCGATCTGGCGGGTGAGGACCGTCTCGTGGTCGGGCGCGGCCACCGGCGCCTCGGGCAGGTCCGCCAGCGAGACCAGGTTCTGGCGGAGCCACTCAGCGTAGGGGTGCTCGGCGGCCAGCCGGGCCTTGATCTCCTCGTCGTCGATGATCCGGCCCTGCGCGGTGTCGACCAGGAAGATGCGGCCGGGATGCAGCCGCTCCTTGACCCGCACGTTGTCCGGCGGGATGTCCAGCACCCCGACCTCGGAGGCCATGATGACCAGGTCGTCTTTGGTGACGTAGTAGCGCGAGGGCCGGAGCCCGTTGCGGTCGAGCACGGCGCCGATGACGGTGCCATCCGTGAAGGCGATGGAGGCTGGCCCGTCCCACGGCTCCATGAGCGAGGCGTGGTACTCGTAGAAGGCCCGGCGATCCGCGCTCATGGACTCGTGGTTCTGCCAGGGCTCGGGGATCATCATGAGGATCGCGTGGGGCAGGGATCGGCCGTTCATGACCAGGAACTCGAGGACGTTGTCGAACGTCGCCGAGTCCGAGAGCCCTTCGCGGGTCACCGGAAAGACCTTGGCGAGATCGTCGCCCAGGAGATTGGACCGGCAGAGGGCCTCGCGCGCCCGCATCCAGTTGATGTTGCCGCGGAGCGTGTTGATCTCGCCGTTGTGGGCGATGTACCGATACGGGTGGGCCAGCGGCCAGGACGGGAACGTGTTGGTGCTGAAGCGCTGGTGCACCAGGGCCAGCGCCGACTCCACGTCGGGATCCGTGATGTCCGGGTACATGGTCTCGATCTGGTCGGCCGAGAGCATGCCCTTGTAGATCAGGGTGTTCGAGGAGAGGCTCGGCAGGTAGACCAGCTTCTTGTCCGCGAACTCCATCGCCGCGATGGCGCTTTCGATCTGCTTGCGGATGACGTAGAGCTTCCTCTCGAAGTGGGCATGGTCGCGCGCCGTCGGCCCCCGACCGATGAAGAGTTGCGTGATGTGGGGCTCGCAGGCCCGCGCCGACGCCCCGACCGGGCTCGAATCCGTTGGCACGTCCCGCCAGCCCAGGAACCGCTGTCCCGCCTCGAGCACGATGGTCTGGATCAGGCTCTGGATCTTCTCCCGCTGGATGACATCACGGGGCAGGAAGACCAGGGCGGCACCATAGTCGCCGGCCGGCGGCAGGGTGATCCCGAGCCGCCCGCACTCGCGACGCAGGAACCGGTCCGGCATCTGGAGCAGGATGCCGGCGCCATCGCCGGTGTTGGGCTCGCAGCCGCAGGCGCCCCGGTGCAGGAGGTTCTTGAGGACGGTGAGCGCCTGGCGGACGATGGCGTGAGACTTCCGGCCCTTGATGTGGACCACGAAGCCGACGCCGCAGGCATCATGCTCGTAGCGCGGGTCGTAGAGGCCCTGTGCGCCGGACGCCCCCTGGTCCATCGTCTCCTCCCGGGGGAGCTCGCCCCTTCGTGAAAAGTTGCACGATAGTACCCGAGGCTGGACCATTAGTCAGCCGGAAAAAATGGATGGTAGGTATAAGTTATCCTGATGGTATGATCTGCCCGTGCAAGTCGAGACGCTCCGGCTCTACTGTGACATCGTCCGGCTGCGGAGTTTCTCCCGGGGCGCCGAGCAGAGCTTCGTCTCCCAGTCGGCGGCCAGCCAGGCCGTCCAGCAGCTCGAGCGCGACGTCGGCGTCGCCCTCATCGACCGGACGAAGCGCCCGTTCGTGGTCACTCCCGAGGGCCAAGCCTTCTATAGCGCCTGCCGTGGGCTCCTCGACGCCTGGGATCAGGCCAAGGCCCAGATCGCCGCCGTCAAGGCCCGGGTGGACGGCACCGTCCGGGTGGCCGCCATCTACTCGGTCGGTCTGCACGACATGAGCCACCACCTGCAACGGTTCATGTCCCTCTATCCGACCGCCCGCGTCCAGCTCGAGTGCCTCCATCCCCACAAGGTGGTGGAGGCGGTGCTGAACGACGAGGCCGACGTCGGGATCATGTCCTACCCGCCGGCTGTCCGCGCGCTGTCCGTCATCCCGCTGCGTTCGGAGCCGATGGCCTTCGTCTGTCATCCCAACCACCGGCTGGCCCGACGGCGCACCATTACGCCCGCCGACCTGGCCAGCGAGGCCTTCGTGGCCTTCGACCGGGAACTCACGATCCGCAAGGCCATCGACCGCGCGCTGCGCCAGCACGGCGTCCGGCCCCCCATCGTCATGGAGTTCGACAACATCGAGACCATCAAGCAGGCCATCATGATCGCGGCGGGCGTGAGCATCCTGCCCCGGCACACGGTGGACAAGGAGGCCGGGATCCGAACGCTGGCCGTCGTCCCCTTCGGGATCGCCGACCTCGTCCGCCCGGTGGGGATCATCCACCGCCGGCAAAAGCCGCTCACGCCGACCGTGAGTCGCTTCGTCCAGCTCCTTCAGGAATCGGATCCCGCCGCCGCGCCCGCGGCCGCCCGCCGGACCAGCCGGTGACCGGGCCCTGGGGGCCGCGTCGGCGACGTTGCTCGCGCGGCGGGTGGGGACTACCATAGCTCTGCTCGAGGCCCGGCCCACGCGAGGCGGGGCAGGAGGTTTCACCATGACGGAGCCCGAGAGCGACTACCCGACCGAGATCGAGGGCGAGCTGCGCGAGATCCGTGGCGCGCTGCTCGACGATACGATCGCGGTCCTGTCGCCGGCTGAGCCGATCTGCCTGCGCGAGACGGCCACAGTACACGAGGCCGTCCAGGCGATGCTCGCCCGCCGGCAGGCCTGCGTTCTCATCGTCGATGCCGCGGGCCGCCTGCGCGGGATCCTGACCGAGCGGGACGTCCTGAACCGCGTGGTGGGGCGGGACCTCGACCCGCGCCAGACCACGCTCGATGGGGTGATGACGGTGGATCCGGAGGCGCTGACGGTGTCCCAACGCGTCGCCTATGCGGTCCACTGCATGAGCGTGGCTGGCTACCGGACCGTGCCGCTCGTGGACGGCGCCGGCCGCCCGGTGGGCGTGGTGACGGTCAGTGACGTGATCCGCTGGCTCGCCCATTTGTTCCCGGAGGCGGTCCTGAACCTGGCGCCCGGCGACACGCTCAAGCATCCGGAAGAGATCGACGCCGGTTGAATGGTCTAACCGCGGGGAATCCTTGCCCTTTTCGCGATCCTCCGATACCATTGCCGTGATCGACTCGGTGCTGAGCCGCGACGGTCACGGGCGTCCGACGCAACTTCCGCGCGTGAGGTCGGCGGGGCTGGCATGTGTCGAGACGGGCGCGGCGCGCGGCGGCGAGCGCGCAGACCACCGATTACTCGTGTCAAGAGAGGACTGTCGATGAGCGAGACGATGGCGCCCATCAGGGGCGCCGATAAGCGGTTGCAGGAACTGGAGCGCGCCGTGGTCCGCTTTGCGGGAGACTCCGGTGACGGGATGCAGCTCACCGGTGAGCAGTTCACGACGGAGTCGGCGTGGGCGGGCAACGATGTGGCGACCCTCCCCAATTACCCGGCGGAGATCCGGGCGCCGGCGGGCACGCTGTTCGGCGTCTCGAGCTTCCAGCTGCAGTTCGGCAGCCAGCGCGTGTACACGCCCGGGGACCGGCTCGACTGCCTGGTGGCCATGAACCCGGCGGCCCTGAAGGTCCACCTGCGCGATCTCAAGCCGGGCGGCCTGCTCGTCATCAACACCAACGCCTTCGACAAGCGGAACCTGGACAAGGCCGGCTACGCGTCCAACCCGGTCGACGATCCGGCGCTGGGAGAGCGGTATCGCCTCCACAAGGTGGACATGACGGCGCTCACCCTCGAGGCGATCAAGGACCTGCCGCTGAACCAGAAGGACAAGGAGCGCACCAAGAACTTCTTCGCGCTGGGGCTGGTCTCCTGGATCTACACGCGACCCCTGGAGCCCACGCTGGAATGGATCAAGAAGCGGTTCGCCAAGAATACGGCGGTGGCCGAGGCGAACACCCGCGTGCTCAAGGCCGGCCACGCCTTCGGCGAGACGGCCGAGATTTTCGCCGAGCACTACACGGTGGAGGCGGCCGATATGCCGCCCGGCCTGTACCGGGCCATGACCGGCAACCGCGCGCTGGCCTGGGGGCTGCTGGCGGCAGCGGAGCGCTCGAAGCTGGCCATCGTCTACGGGGCCTATCCCATCACGCCAGCCTCGAGCATCCTGGAAGAGCTGGCGATGCACAAGCGCTTCCGCATCCGGACCGTTCAGGCCGAAGACGAGATCGCCGCCGTCACCGCCGCCATCGGTGCCTCGTTCGGCGGCGCGATCGGCGTCACCGGCTCCAGCGGGCCGGGTATCGCTCTCAAGGGCGAGGCCATCGGCCTGGCCGTCACGGCGGAGCTCCCGCTCGTCGTGTTCAACATCCAACGGGCGGGTCCGTCCACCGGTATGCCGACCAAGACCGAGCAAGCCGATCTGATGCAAGCTCTTTACGGGCGCAACAGCGAATCGCCGGTCGTGGTCCTGGCCCCGGCCACGCCGGGCGACTGCTTTTACATCGCCTACGAGGCGGTCCGCATCGCCACCAAGTACATGATGCCGGTGATCGTGCTGAGCGATGGGTTTCTGGCCAACGGATCCGAGCCGTGGTTGATTCCCGACGTGCAGACCTTGCCTGCCATCGACGTGCACTTCCGGACGGAGCCGGAGGGCTTCTTCCCGTACTTGCGGGACTCGGCCACGCTGGCCCGGCCGTGGGTGCGACCGGGCACGCCGGGACTCGAGCACCGGATCGGCGGCATCGAGAAGCAAGACGTCACCGGCAACATCTCCTACGACCCCGATAATCACGACCACATGGTGCGCACGCGCGCCGAGAAGGTGCGGCGGGTGGCCCAGGAGATTCCGCCGACCACCATCAACGGCCCCGCCACCGGCGACCTGCTGGTGGTCGGCTGGGGCGGGACGTACGGCGCCATCACGGCCGCCGTCGAACGGGCGCAGGCCGAGGGCAAGTCGGTGGCCGCGATCCACCTCCGCCACCTGAACCCGTTGCCGCCCGATCTCGGCCACATTTTGAGAGAGTACCGAAAGGTCCTGGTGCCGGAGATCAACAGCGGTCAGCTGGTGCGGGTCCTCCGTGCCGAGTACCTGGTGGACGCGGTGGGATTCAACCGGGTCCGGGGCCTGCCGTTGGTGTCGGACGAGATCCACCAGGCGATCAGCCAGCTCCTGGGAGCCACGTCATGAGTGCCAGCGGGGCGGGCGCCGCCGAGGCCCGGCGGTACACCAAGAAGGACTTCGAGTCGGACCAGGACGTCCGCTGGTGCCCGGGGTGCGGCGACTACGCGATTCTCTCCGCCGCGCAGAAGATGATGCCGGACCTGAACATCCCCAAGGAGAACATCGTCTTCATCTCCGGCATCGGCTGCTCCAGCCGCTTCCCGTACTACATGAACACCTACGGCTTTCACACCATCCACGGGCGGGCGCCGGCCATCGCCACCGGCCTCCGGCTGGCCCGGCCCGACCTCAAGGTGTTCGTGGTCACCGGCGACGGTGACGGGCTCAGCATCGGCGGCAACCACATGCTGCACGTGCTGCGCCGCAACGTGAACGTGACGATCCTGCTCTTCAACAACCGGATCTACGGACTCACCAAGGGCCAGTACTCGCCGACCAGCGAGCAGGGGAAGGTGACGAAGTCCACGCCGATGGGCTCGGCCGACCGTCCCGTGAACCCGCTGGCGTTCGCGCTCGGTTGCGCGGCCACCTTCGTCGGCCGCGCCGTCGATCGGGACCTGCGCCACATGGAGGAGATGCTGAAGCGGTCGGCGCATCACCAGGGGGCCGCCTTCCTGGAGATCCTCCAGAACTGCAACGTGTACAACGACCTGGCCTGGAACGCCCTCTACGACAAGGACTCCAAGCTCCGTCACGAGCTGCGGCTCGAGCACGGCAAACCGCTCCTTTTCGGTCCGCCCGACGACCGCAAGGCCGTGGTGATGGAAGGCGTCACCCCGCGGGTGGTCCCGGCCAACGAGGCCGCCGAAAGCGCGCTCTGGGTGCACGACGAGCGCAACGTCAATGCCGCCAAGCTGCTGGCCGATCTCTGGGCCCCCGACTTTCCCATCCCGGTCGGCGTGTTCACGGCGATCGAGGCGCCGACCTACGAGCAGGTGCTGCTCGACCAGGAGCAGCGCGCGATCTCCGACCGCGGTCCCGGCGACATCGCCAAGCTGCTGACCTCCGGCGATACCTGGAAAATATCCTCGGAGGGGGGCTGACGCCCCCCTTCCGACGCTCGCGGGCCTTCGGCCCGCTTCGCTGCCTCCCCCAGGAAAGGATTGCGCCGGCAAAGCCGGCGCTCGAACCCGGCCACCTCCACCGTTCTGCGCGATAATCCCCCCGTGAGCTGGCCATGGTGTTGAGTCCGGCGTTTCTGGAAGAACTGCGAAACATCGTGGGCCCGGACGGGCTCGTGGTGTCGGCCGAGGGGCGGTTGGTGTACGAGTGCGATATGCACACGTTTTACAAGGGCATGCCTGACGCGGTGGTGTTGCCGGCGCGGACGGAGCAGGTGGTCGATGTGGTCCGGCTCTGTCGGCGCGAGGGCGTCCCCGTCGTGCCCCGCGGCTCCGGCACCGGACTCATCGGTGGCGCCATGGCGCCCCGGGGCGGGGTGATGGTGGGCGTCAATCGCATGGATCGCATCCTCGAGATCGATCTGCCGAACCGCTGCGCCACCGTCCAGCCTGGGCTCATCAACCTCTGGCTCACCAGGGCCGTCGCCGACCGTGGCTGGTTCTTCGCTCCCGATCCCTCGAGCCAGATGGTGTCGTCCATCGGCGGCAACGTCTCCACCAACGCCGGCGGGCCGCACTGCCTCAAGTACGGCATCACCACCAACCACGTCCTCGGCCTCGAGATCGTCACCGGCGCCGGCGCTCTGGTCGGTCTGGGCGGCAAGGCGGCCGATCGGCCCGGCTACGATCTCACCGGCGTCGCGGTCGGCAGTGAGGGGACGTTCGGCCTCGTCACCGCGGTCACGGTTCGACTGCTGCACGCCCCCGAGGCGGTGAAGACGGTGCTGGCGGCCTTCGCCACGATGGTGGAGGCCTCGCAGACGGTGTCGGAGATCATCGCGGCCGGCATCGTCCCGGCTGCGCTGGAGATGCTGGACGAGGTCGTCATCGGCGCCATCAACGCCGGCGTGGGCAAGATCTATCCCGACGGGGCCGGAGCCGTGCTGCTGATCGAGCTGGACGGGCCGCGGGCCGAGGTCGAGCTCCAGGCCGAGCGGATCGCCGCCATCTGCCGGCGAGGGGGCGCCCTGTCGGTCACCGTGGCCCGCGACGAGACCGAGCGGGCCTTGCTCTGGAAAGGCCGCAAGGAGGCGGCGGGCGCCATCGGCCGCGTCACGTCGAGCTACCTGTTGCAGGACGCCGTCGTTCCCCGCTCCAAGCTTCCCGACATCATGCGCGAGCTGCAGGCCATCGCCGCGCGATATCGCGTGCTGATCGCCAACGTCTTCCACGCTGGCGACGGCAACCTCCACCCGCTGATCTGCTACGACGACCGCAAGCCGGATGAGCTCCAGCGGGCGGCCCAGGCCAACGAGGCGCTGCTCGCAGCCTGCCTCGCGCTGGGCGGTAGCGTGACCGGCGAGCACGGGGTGGGCCTCGATAAGGCCCGGAACCTGCCGCTCCAGTACGGTGAGGCCGACCTGAACTTCATGTACCGGCTGCGGCGCCTGTTCGACCCCGACGGCATCATGAACCCAGGTAAGCTGCTCCCCTCGCATCCCGCGTGCGGGGAAGGCTTCCGCCCCGCGCGCCCGACTCTGCCGGCCGGGACGTGGGTGTGATCCCCGTGTCCGCGCGCGCACTGGGGAGCGCGCTCGGCGAGATCGTCGGGCGCGAGCGGGTGAGCGACGATCCCGGCCGGCTGGCCGGCGTCGCCATCGACGGCCTGACACCCCGATGGTTGGTGAGTCCCGTCGCGGCCGAGCAGGTGGCCGGCCTGCTGGCCCTCGCCCACGAGGAGCGTCTGGCCGTTGTCCCCCGCGGCAGCGGCAGCGCCCTCGATCTCGGCCGACTCCCGGCGCGCGTCGACGTGGTCCTGGACCTGGCCGGCCTCGACCGCGTCCTCGACGACAACCCCGACGATCTCACGATCAGCGTCGAGGCCGGCGTGCTCGCCTCGGGACTCGCCGCCCGCCTGGGCCGCCGCGGCCAGTGGCTCCCGGTGGACCCGCCGGGGGGCCCGGGACGCACGCTCGGCGGGCTCACCGCAACCAACGCCCACGGCCCGCTCCGCTTCCGTTATGGGACGCTGCGAGACCTCCTGCTCGGCGTGCGCTTCGTCCAGGCCGACGGCGTCGTGACCTGGGGCGGGGCGCGGGTGGTGAAGTCGGTCACCGGCTACGATGTCCCCAAGCTGATGGTCGGGGCCCTCGGCACGCTCGGCGTTCTCGTCGAGTTGACGGTGCGGCTGCATCCGCGGCCGGAGTTCGAGCGGACCTGGCTCGCCAGCTTCACGTCGTCGTCGTCGGCCGAAGCCTTCGTTGGGCTGGTCCTGGACTCGACGCTCCAGCCCAACCGGATCGAGCTCCTGAACGAGCCGGCGCTGCGCGCCTGCGCGGTCCCGACGGCGCCGGCGGCGATCGCCGTCGCCATCGGCAGCGTGGAAGCCGCCGTCGACGAGCAGGGCGTCAGGCTCGGCGAGCTAGCGCGGCAGGCGTCCGGCCGGCCAGCACCGGCGCCCGACAACTTCTGGGAGCGCTATGACCGCGCGTTCGCCCGGCCTCGAGATGGCGTGGTGCTCCAGGTCGGGACCCTGCCCGGCCGACTCGCCGCCACGGTCGCCGCCATCGAGCGCGGCCGCTCCAGCCGAGAGACCGGCGCGTCCATCATGATCGCCGGCTGCGCCGCCCTGGGCGCCTTGCGGGTGGTGCTGGGCGGCGCCGCGCTCGAGGGCGCCGCCGCGCTCATCGAGCGCCTGCGAGGAGTGGTCGCCGACTTCGACGGCAGCGTCGTCGTCCAGGCAGGACCCGCCGCGCTCCGGGCGGCGATCGACCCGTGGGGACCGGTGGCGCCCGAAGCGTTCGCTCTCATGCGCGGGCTACGCGACGAATTCGATCCGCGGCGCGTGCTGAACCCCGGCCGCTTCGTCGGGGGCCTCTGATGCTCGAAACGCTCGCGCTCGACCTCGAGGCGATCCGCCGGTGCGTGCACTGCGGGATCTGCCTGCCCCAATGCCCGACCTATCGCGTACTCGGCGAGGAGATGGATTCGCCACGCGGTCGGCTCTACTTGATGCGCGCCGCCGCCGAGGGCCGGCTCGAGCCCTCGCCGGGCTTCGCACGCCACCTCGACCTCTGTCTCGGCTGTCGCGCCTGCGAGAGCGCCTGCCCTTCGGGCGTGCCGTTCGGCTCGCTGCTCGAAACCGTGCGTGGCCAGCTCACGAGACGGCGACTGACCTCCCAGCCGCGGGTCCTCTCGCGGCTGGTATACGCGCTCTTCCCGCGTCCGCGTCTGCTCGGCTTCGCGTTTCGAGTGCTCCGGCTCTACCAGCGGAGCGGATTGGCCCGACTCGTCCATACGCTCGGCGCGCTGCGCCCGCTCCGCCGCCTGGCCGTCATGGAGGCGCTGCTTCCCACCGTGCCGGCGCCGGCGGCGCTGCCCGCGACGATCCCCGCCCACGACCCGCGTCGCGGGCGCGTCGGGCTGCTCACCGGATGCGTGCAGCGACACCTGTTTCCGGGCGTCAACCGCGACACCGCGCAGCTCCTGAGCCTTGCCGGCTGGGAGGTGGTCGTGCCCCCCGGCCAGGGCTGCTGCGGCGCGCTCGACCTCCACGGCGGACGCCTGGACGTCTTCCGGGCCCGGGCTCGCGCGCTGGCCGCGTGCTTCACTGACGTCGACTGGGTCGTGACCAACGCCGCCGGCTGCGGGTCGGCGATGAAAGAGTACGGTCACTGGGCGGACGAGCTGGCCCCGTTCGCGGCCCGCGTGCGCGATGTCAGCGAGCTCCTGGCCGACGCCCCGCTGCCCGTCGGCCGGCTCGAGACCACGGCCACGTATCACGATGCCTGTCACCTCGCTCACGGTCAGCAGATCCGGGCCGAGCCCCGCGCGTTGCTCGCCCGCATTCCAGGACTTCGGCTCGTGCCCCTGGCCGACAGCGAACTCTGCTGCGGCAGCGCCGGCGTTTACAATCTCCTCGAACCGGCGGTAGCCGATCGCCTGCTGGACATGAAGGTGAGCCGCATCGTGGAGACGGGCGCGCGGGTCGTGGCGACCGGCAATCCCGGCTGCCTGCTGCAGATCGCCCACGGATGCCGCCGGCGGGGGCTCGACGTCGAGGTCGTGCATCCGGTCGAGCTGCTGGCCCGGGCCGTGGCCGCCGCCGGCCGAGCGGAGGACTCATGAAGATCAAGGTCAGGGAGCACGCGAAGTTCAGCGCCGACCGGATGACCAAGATCGCCCTGGCCACGACCGGCCGCGCCCAGCTCGACCTCTACTGTCTCGCGCCCGGGCAGGAGCAGAAGCCGCACACTCACGCCGACCAGGACAAGATCTATCTCGTGCTCGAGGGGCGTGGCCGGGTGGTCGTCGACGGTCGCGAGGAGACGATCGAGCCCGGCGAGGCGGTGGTCGCGGCCGCCGGGACATCGCACGGTCTGGCCAACGCGGGGCCGGCGCCCCTGCTGGCGATGGTCGTCGTCGCGCCGCCCCCGTCCCACGCATGAGCCAGGCCAGGCCGGCCCCCGTTCGCGCGTCGCTGATGGTGACGTGCCTGGGCGATATGTTGTTCCCCGAAGTCGGCGTGAGCATCGTCCGCCTGCTGCGGGGGCTGGGCGTGAGCGTGGACTTTCCCAAGGGACAAACGTGCTGCGGCCTGCCGCTGCTCAACTCCGGCTACCGCGCCGAGGCCGCCGCGGTGGCCCGGCGCACGACCTTGGTCTTTCAGGACGCCGCGCACGTCGTGGTGCCGTCCGGCTCCTGCGCGTGGATGGTGAAGCACGAGTACCCGGCCCTGATCGCCGATCCCGCGCTGAGGGCCACGGCCGAGGGGCTGGCCCAACGGACGTACGAGCTGTCCCAGTTCCTGGTGGGCGTGCTCGGCGAGACCAGGTTTCGCAGCGCCGTGTCCGGTCGGGTGACGTACCACGATTCCTGCCACCTGCTGCGCGGGCTGGGCGAGGCGACCAGCCCGCGGACCATCCTCAGAAACCTCCGTGGCGCCGAGCTGGTGGACCTGCCGGGCCACGACGAGTGCTGCGGCTTCGGCGGCTCCTTTGCCGTGCGGCTGCCCGAAGTGTCCTCGGCCATCCTCGACAAGAAGCTCGCCAACGTCGAGGCCAGCGGGGCCGGCTGCGTGGTCGCCTGTGACGCCGGGTGCCTCATGCAGATGGCCGGCGGGCTCCGGCGCCGTGGCTCCCGCGCCCGGGCGCTGCATCTGGCCGAGGTGCTTCAGTGGGAGGGGGCCTCTACGGCGCCCATGAAGTTGGAGTGGGCAGCGGCCGCCCCCTCCAAACCTCCCCATTCGCGCGAGGGCGACGACCGGGGCGCCGGCGAAGCCGGCGCTCGAACCCGATGACGTTCCGTGAGCGGACAGCCGTGGCATTGGGCGACGCCCACTTGCAAGAAGCATTGAACATTGCCACCACGCGCTTCATCGAGCTTCGGCGAGAGGCGTTTGCCAGCTTCCCGGGAGGCGAGGAGTTGCGCGATCGCGCCCGCGCCATCAAGGAGGCGACGCTGCAGCGCCTCGATCACTACCTCGAGCGCCTGGTGGACCAGGTCGAGCGCCGGGGCGGCCGCGTGCACTACGCGTTGACGGCGGACGAGGCCCGCGATGGCATCGTGGAAATCTGTCGGCGGGCCGGGGCCCGGATGGCGGTCAAGACCAAGTCGATGGCCACCGAAGAGATCGAGCTGAACGAGGCCCTCAGTCACGCGGGCATCGCCCCGGTGGAGACCGACCTCGGCGAGTACATCATCCAGCTCGCTCACGAGAAGCCGTCCCACATCATCGCCCCGGCCATCCACAAGACGAAGGGCCAGGTGGCTGAGCTGTTCTCGCGCGAGCTGAAGCGGCACGTGGCGGCCGATCCCGAGGTGCTCACTCGGATCGCTCGCGTCGAACTGCGCGAGAAGTTTCTCCAGGCCGACGTGGGCATCACCGGCGCCAACTTCGCCGTGGCCGACACGGGGACCGTGGTACTGGTGACCAACGAAGGCAACGGGCGGATGGTGACCTCGTTGCCCCGGGTGCACATCGCGGTCATGGGCGTGGAGAAGGTCGTGCCCTCCATGAGCGACCTCGTGGTGCTGCTGGCCATCCTGGCCAAGAGCGCGACCGGTCAGAAGCTCTCCGTCTACACCACGCTGGTGCAGGGGCCCCGGCGTCCGGGAGAGCTGGAGGGGCCCGAGGAGTTTCACCTCGTGCTCCTCGACAACGGCCGCATCCGGCAGCTCGCCGGTCCCCTGCGCGAGGCCCTCTACTGTCTGCGCTGCGGGGCCTGCCTGAATGTGTGCCCGGTCTATCGGCAGATCGGCGGTCACGCGTACCGCTCGACGTACCCCGGTCCGATCGGGATTCTGCTGACGGCGATGCTCGATGGCCCGCGCGCCGTGGGCGAGCTGGCCCACGCCTCGTCGCTGTGCGGGGCCTGCGCGGAGGCCTGTCCGGTGAGGATCGACATCCCCCGGATGCTGATCGAGTTGCGCCAGGGCGGGGTCGAGCACAAGACGGCGCCGTGGGCGGAGCGGGTGGTGTTCCGGGCCTTCGCCGGCCTGCTGGCCCGGCCCGCGCTGTACCGGCTGGCGGCGCCGCTGGCGCGGGTGCTGCAGCGGCCATTCGTCCGGGAGGGCGCGATCCGGCGCCTGCCCCTGTTCTTGCGCGACTGGACGAAGACACGTGATCTGCCGGCGGTGGCGGGCCGCACGTTCAGCGAACGCTGGCCCGAGCTGGAACGCGAGCGGTGACGACTCGAGCCCAATTCTTCGCGCGGATTCGTGCGGAGATGGGCCAGACCTCCGGCCTGTTCGCCGCGGCGGCCACCGCGCGCCCCGCCGAGCCGCGGCGGCTGCTCGAGACCCTCCGCCGGGAGCTGTTCGAGCGGTGGCCCCAGACCGTGGAGCGGTTCCGATGCGAGCTCGAGAGCGTGGGGGGGCGCTTCCATCGCGTCGCTACCATCGCCGACGTTCCCGCGGCCGTGCTCACGATCGCTCGGGAGGGACAGGCGCGCCGGCTCGTGACCTGGCATCCCACGGCGTTCGGCGCCGACCTCGGCACGGACCTCCGCGGCCGGGACCTGGAGGTCGAGTCGATGCCCGCAGGCGCGCCGGCGTCGCCCGAGGGAGGCGCCCGGCTGCGCGAGCGCATCGCCGGGGCCGACATCGGAGTCACCGGCGTCGACCTGGCCATCGCCGAGACGGGCACGCTCGTGCTGGTGTCGGGTGCCGGCCGACCGCGCTCGACGGCGCTGCTGCCGCCTACCCACGTCGCCGTCTTCGATCGCACCGCGCTCGTGGAGTCGCTCGCCCAGACCGGCCTCGTCCTGGAGGCCTGGCACCAGGACGAGCCGGCGGTGGGGTGGGGCGCGGCCATCCACTTCATCACCGGTCCCAGCCGCACGGCCGACATCGAGCTGACCCTCACCCGCGGGGTGCACGGCCCTCGGGACGTGCACGCGATCTTCGTCGACGCCCCGTTTCGTGACTGAGCGTTATTTCACGCCCGCCGAGGTGGAGGCGCTGATTCCCGCGCTCACCGGGATCATGCAGGGCGTGATGGAGGCCCACGCGGAAGCCGCGGCCCTCCGCGAGCGGATGCAGGCTGAGCAACAGCGCATCGCGCTGGTCGGCGGCGGCGTCATCGACGCCGCGACCTGGCGCGCCGAGCGCCAGCGCCTCGACCGGCTGGCCGAGCGCATGCAGAGAGGGCTCGGCGAGGTCGTCTCTCTCGGCGGCGTGCCCAAGGACGTGAGCATGGGCCTGGTGGACTTTCCCCACCGGCGCGCGGGGGAGATCGTGAACCTCTGCTGGAAGTACGGCGAGCGGGTCATCCGCTTCTGGCACGGCCTCGACGAAGGCTACGCGGCGCGGAGGCCGCTGTGACGGCGCCGTACCGGGCGGTCCTCTTCGACCTCTTTGACACCCTGGTGCGTTTCGACCGCGAGCGGCTGCCCACCGTCCAGTTGAACGGTCGGGAGGTGCGCTCCACCGTCGGTCAGCTCCACCCCATCCTGGCCCGGCACGCTCCGCACGTGACCCTGGACGCGCTCTATGGCGCGCTGCTGGAGAGCTGGCAGGAGGCCGAGCGGCGCCGGTCCATCGATCATCGCGAGGTGGCGGCGCCCGAGCGCTTCGCGCACTTGTTTCGCTGCCTGGGGCTCGATGCCGGCGCCTGGCCGCCGGACGTGCTGCAGAATCTTCTCGACGCCCACCGTCGCGGCCTTAGTGGAGCGGCCGAGTTCCCGGCCCACCATGGGCCGCTGCTGAGGGAGCTGGCCGATCGCTACCGTCTGGCCGTCGTCTCGAACTTCGACTACAGCCCGACGGCGATGGGAATTCTCGAGGCGGCCGGCGTGGCGCGGCTCTTCGAGACCGTGGTGGTCTCGGACGCGGTCGGCTGGCGCAAGCCGGCGCCGGCCATCTTCCACACGGCGCTCGGGCGGCTGGGGCTCCCGGCCGGGCAGGCACTGTTCGTCGGGGATCGGGCCGACATCGACGTGCTGGGGGCGCAGCGCGTCGGTATGTCGGTGGCGTGGCTCAATCGCGAGGGGGCACCGCTGCCGCCGGGGGTGGCCCCGCCGGAGTACGAGATCCGCGACCTCGATGAGCTGCGCCGCATCCTGGGGACCGGGCGCGGCATCTAACAGGCGGCATCTGATATATAGAAGGAGCGGAGAGGGGGCCTGACGGACATGGCGACCCGCAAGGTGATCATCGTGGGCTCCGGCCCGGCCGGCTACACGGCCGCCATCTATGCGGCCCGGGCGAACCTGTCCCCCCTCATGTTCACAGGCGTGCAGGCCGGCGGGCAGTTGATGCTCACGACGCTCGTGGAGAACTATCCGGGCTTCGTCGATGGCCTCATGGGCCCAGACCTCATGGAAGCCTTCCGCAAGCAGGCCGAGCGCTTCGGGACCGAGATGGTCGACGAGGACGTGACCGCGGTCGACTTCTCGCAGCGCCCGTTCGTTGTCCGCGTGGGCGCGACCGAGTATCGGGGCCACACCGTCATCATCGCCACTGGGGCCTCGGCCAAGCTGCTCGGCCTCGAGGCCGAGATGAAGCTGATGGGGCGCGGCGTGTCCACCTGCGCCACCTGCGACGGGTTCTTCTTCAAGGACGGGGACATCATGGTGGTCGGTGGGGGGGACTCCGCAATGGAGGAGGCCCTCTACCTCTCGCGCCTGGGCCGCACGGTCACGGTCGTCCATCGGCGCGACGACCTGCGCGCCTCCAAGATCATGCAGGAGCGAGCGTTCAAGAATCCCAAGATCGAGTTCGTCTGGTCCACTGCGGTGGACGATATCTACGACCCCGCCAGGGGGAAGGTCACCGGCGTCCGGCTGCGGCACGTGAAGACCGGCAGCCTCATCGATCGGCCAGTGGACGGGCTGTTCATCGCCATCGGGCACGAGCCGAACACCCAGATCTTCCGGGGCCAGGTGGAGCTACTGCCCAACGGCTACATCAAGATCGTTCCCGGTACCACCCAGACCTCCGTGCCCGGCGTCTTCGGCGCCGGCGACGTCCAGGACTTCACCTTCCGCCAGGCGGTGACCGCTGCCGGCACCGGTTGCATGGCCGCGCTCGAGGCCGAGCGCTACCTCGAAGCTACGCAACCGCACTAGCCCGAATCATCCACTGCATCGCGCGCCAGGCCGCCGGGGCCTGGCGCCGGTTCGCCCCTGCTGATCGGGCTCCGTCACCCACTCGGCCGCACACGCAGTTCTTCGAACTGCGAGCAGCCGAGGGGGGCCCACTTCGCCCGCCCAGCAGGGACTCACCGGCGCCACCCGGCGGCCTGACGCGTGGTGCGGTGGATGATTCGGGCTAGGTGCCGATGCGGAGGGTGGCGCCGAGGTCGCGCAGGAGCGCGATCGTCGAGAGGTAGGAGAGCCGGCCGGTGCGCGGGTTCTCGGAGGGAACGTTCTCGATCTCGACGCTGAGCCTCCCGAACTCGCCCTCGATCGTCACCCGGTGCGCGTTGTGCGCGAGCCCGGGCACGGCGTAGATCCGGATGCGCGTCCGCTCGGGGCCGATCCCGGCCAGCGAGAGCGCGGCGAGGACGTTGACGTTGGCCGGGAAGGCGCGACAGGCCTCCGTCGCCGGCCCCTCGAACACCAGCGTCTCTTCCCGGATCGCGTCGAGATCGATCTTCTCCTGGAGGATCCAGGGCGCCCCGGCCAGGCCGCGCGGCGGCTTGCGCGTCTCCATCGTCACCCGGGTGACCGCGCCCACGCTGGCGCCCTTGACGCCGTCGAGCCCGGCGATGGCCCCCGAGGGGACGTGGATGCGACACTGGTTGGCCTCGGCCAGGGCCACCCAGTCGCGGCGCCCGAGCAGGCCCCCGCACGAGAGCACGACCAGATCCCGCCCGGCAGCCAGAACCTTGGGGGCGATCTCCTCGAGGTGAGCCAGGGTCGAAGCCTCCACGACGAGGTCGGACGCGGCGATGAGATCGTCGAGCGAGAGAAACGGGGGCTGGCCGGCGAGGCCAGTCAGGAACTTCTCAGCTCGCCCGCGGTCCCGGGCGAGCGCCCCAACGAGGCGCAGTCCCGGAATTCCTTCGTCGAGCGCCCGGCACACGGCGCGGCCGATGGCGCCGAGGCCGACGACGCCGACGGCGCGTTGCTTGGCCACGACGGCGGCATGATATCATGCTGCCAGTGCGGCGAACGACCCGAGCCGGCGCTCTGCGGGGACCGCTCGAGCGGCTCTACCGCGGATTCGACTACGGCGCGCGGATCGAGCGCGATGCTATCCGATTCCCTCTCCGCTACTCCGACCCCCGCGATCGCGAAGTCGTCGCCTTGCTCACGGCGTGCCTGGCCTACGGCCGCGTGGACCTCTTCGGCCGGGAACTGGACCGGGTGCTGGCGGCGATGGGTGCCTCGCCGGCCACGTTCGTGGCGGGCTTCGATCCCGAGCGCGACGGCGGCGCCTTCACTCGATTCCGCTATCGCTTCAACCGCCCCCGCGACCTCGTCGCGTTCTGCGTCGCCGCCCGCGATGTCATAGCCGCCTACGGCACCCTCGAGAAGTGCTTTCTGGCCGGCGACGGGGACGGGCAGGGGCCCATCGGTCCCACGCTCGAGCGCTTCGTTCGCGCCTTCCTCGATGCCGACGTCCGGGGACTCTTCCCGCGCCACCGTCTCAGCCGCGGCTACCGCCATCTGTTCCCGCTACCGTCGGCGGGGGGGCCCTGCAAGCGACTGCACCTGTTCCTGCGCTGGATGGTGCGGCGGGAGCCCCCCGACTTCGGGCTCTGGACCTCCGTGTCACCCGCGCGTCTGTTGATTCCCGTGGACACGCACGTCGAGAACATGAGTCGGGCCATCGGCCTGACCCATCGGCGCTCGCGCACCTGGCGCATGGCCGAGGAGATCACGGCACGCCTGCGCGAGATCGATGCCCGCGATCCCGTGAAGTACGACTTCGCCCTCTGCCACAAACGCATGTCGGGCGACTGCCGCGACCGCCGGGACCGCGTCGTCTGCGCGCCCTGCGGCCTGCGGACCGTCTGCCGCCACTGGAGGAACGCGCATGGCTGAGGCTCTGTGGGCGCTCGTGGGTGTGGTGCTGGGCGCCGCCGGGATGTGGGTCGTAGCCCGCGGCCATTTCCGCGCGGCGGCCATCGCCGATCGCGAGGTGCTGGGCGCGCGCGTCGCGGCCGCCGAGGCGCTCGGTGACGAGATTCGCAAGCAGCTCGGCCACCGCGACCTCGAATTGGGCGAACTGCGCTCCGCCGCCGAGCACGAGCGCGCCCTACGGGCTCAAGCCGAGGCGCGCGGGGAGGCGAACCGCCAGAACCTCGAGGAGCAGCGGCGGCTCCTGGACCAGGCCCAGGCTCGACTGACCGAGACGTTCAAGGCCCTCAGCGCCGACGCCCTGCGCGACAGCAGCACGAGCTTCCTCACGCTCGCCGGCGAGCGCTTGACCGCCGAGCTGAACCAGAACGTGCGGCCCCTGCAGGAGGCGCTGGCCCGCTACGAGGCGCAGTTGCGGGAGCTGGAGGCCAGCCGCCAGCACGCCTACGGCAGCCTGGAGCAGCAGGTGCGCGCGCTGAGCCTGTCGAGCGCTGAGCTGCAGCGGGAGACGGGAAATCTGGTGTCGGCGCTCCGCGCTCCCCACGTCCGGGGGCGCTGGGGGGAGATCACGCTCCACCGGGTCGTCGAGCTGGCCGGGATGACCGCCCACTGCGACTACGTCGAGCAGGTCACGGTGGAACGGGATGGCGAGCGCATGCGCCCCGACATGGTCGTGCATCTGCCCCTGGGACGGCAGATCATCGTGGACGCCAAGGTCCCGCTCACCGCCTACCTCGACGCCGTGAACGCCCGCACCCCCGAGGAGCGGGTGGCCGCGCTGGCCCGGCACGCCCACCAGGTGCGCCTGCACCTGACGGCGCTGGCCGGCAAGGCCTACTGGGAGGAATTCGGCAAGGCCGCCGAACTGGTGGTGATGTTCATTCCCGGCGAGGCGTTCGTGGCAGCGGCGGTGGAGGTGGATAGCGCGCTGATCGAAGACGGCATGGCCAAGAAGGTGGTAATCGCCACGCCGACCACCCTCATCGGGCTGTTGCGGGCCATCGCCTTCGGTTGGCGCCAGGAGCAGATCGCCGAGAACGCCGAGCGCATCTGCGAGCTGGGACGCCTGCTTTACGACCGCGTGCGCACGCTCGGCGAGCACTTCGACGACGTCGGGCGTTCGCTGGCCCGCACCACCGCCGCCTTCAACAAGGCCGTGGGCTCGATGGAGTCGCGCGTGCTGCCGGCCGCCCGGCGCTTCCGCGATCTGGGGGCGGCCACCGGCGGCGACATCCCGCTGCTGGAGGCGCTCGACCAGCAGCCGCGTGAGCTGACGGCGCCCGAGTACTCGCGCCAATTCGACGGTCCCGGGCTCAACGAGTGATCCTCACCGCCCTCGACTGGGCGGTCATCGTCGCCTCCTTCGCGCCGTCGGTGGCCGTCGCCCTGGCTTCCTCGCGGCGCGCCGGCGCCGGCGTCACCCGCACCTCCGAAGCCCGCGTGGTATGATGAGGGCCACTCTGATTCCGGAGAGGAGGCCGATGACGAACATCCCCATCCAGGTCTACGGAATCAACCTCCTGGTCCGGCTCCTGCCCGAAGGCCCTGCCGACGTTCGCGTGCACTGCCCGAAGGGCTCACCGATCCGCTATGGCGAGGTCGTCGCGCGGGGCGATGGCTTCGACGAGGGCGCCAACGCGTTCCGCGAAATGCCCGCGCTCAAGACCGTCGTCGCCTTCGAAGAAAGTCCCGAAGAGGTGGAAGGGCACTACTTCTACATCGCCGGCGAAGAGTATCGGGTGATTCGTCTCGACGCCGTGATCCTGTCGTTCCCACACGAGTAGCCACCCCGAGTGACGTCCGGTAGCAGCCTCCGCGCGGCGCTCGCCCACGTGGACGAAGCAGAGCTGGTGACGCTCACCCGCGACCTGGTCCGCATTCCCAGCGTTGTGCGGCCTGACGACGCCCGTGCCACCGAGGCGGCCGTCGCCGAGTACGTGGAGCGCTGGTTCGGCAAGGAAGGCGTCGAGATCGAGGTCCAGCCGGTCGCTCCCGGCCGGCCGAACGTCGTGGCCTGGATCGGCGACGGGCGCCGGGGGCCGAGCCTTCTGCTGGAGGGCCACACCGACGTGGTCACCGAAGGCGACGACGCCGAGTGGCGCGTGGCTCCCTTCGGCGGCGAGCTGGCCGATGAACGCATCTGGGGTCGCGGCGCCGCCGACATGAAGGGCGGCCTGGCCGCCGCCATGATCGCGCTGGCCGCGATCAAGCGCAGTGGAGTCCCGCTCGGAGGCCGGCTCATCGTGGGCGCGCTGGTCGACGAGGAAGGCGACATGCTCGGCGCCAAGCACCTCTGCGAAACGCCGATCGGGCGCGAGCTCGGCGCCGCGATTATCTGCGAGCCCGAGCAGAACGAGCTGTGCCTCGAGCAGCGCGGCGTGGTCTGGGCGCGGGTGACCGTGCGCGGCCGCATGGCCCACGGCGCCATGCCGGAGGCCGGACTCAATCCCATCACCGGGCTCGGCGCCCTGCTGACCGAGGTGCCCGCGCTCGAGCGGCGGCTGCGTCGTCTCTGTCTCCGGAGCCGCTATCTGCGTCCCCCCACGGTCACGCCGACCGTAACCCAGGCGCCGGTGGCAGGCGTGCCGCCCCAGCCGAACGTCATCCCGTCGGCCGCTCAAGCAATCCTTGATGTGAGGCTCACCCCCGGGCCCGACGAGGCCGCGGTAAGCGCGGAGATCGACCGCGCCTGCCAGGCCGCGGCCGCGCGCGTACCCGGGCTGAGCGTCGAGTGGCACGCCGTCAACGGCTTCCGCGCCGCGACGCGGGTGGAACGGACCGAGCCGCTGGTCCGGGCGATGGTCGCCGCCGTCCGCCAGGCGACGGGCCGGCGCGCGGTGTTCGGAGGCGTGCCGGGCTCGACCGACGGCACGATCCTCCGCACGAAGCTCGGCATCCCCATCGTCACCTGCGGACCGGGCAATCGGCTGATTCCCCATCAGGCGAACGAGTCCGTGGAGGTTCGCGCGCTGGTCGACGCGGCGAGAATTTACGTCGCCTCGGCTCTGAACTTTCTCAAGCCGTGAGACATTCTGTGTCAACTAGAGACTTCGCGATCCGAGCGCCGGCTTTGCCGGCGCAATCGGACATGGGGGAGGCCTCGGAGGGGGCCGTCGAAGCCCCCTCCGACTTGTGAGCGAGGAGTCTCCGCGGCTCCGGGCGTTGGAGGTGTTCCCGGTGGAGCACGAGGGCCGGCGGCTCATCGGCCTGCGCGACCCGTCGGGCTACACGTCCTCGGTCGTGCTGCTGCCCCAGGCGGCGGTGGAGATGCTCGCCCTCTTCGACGGCGAGCGCTCCATTCTGGACGTCCAGGCCGAGCTCACCCGCCGTCACGGTCAGATCGTGCCTCGCGCGGACATCGAAGGGCTGATCGAGGCGCTGGACGAGCACGGCTTCATGGACAGCGCGCGGTTCGCGGCACGGCGCGCCGCCACCGACGCGGCCTTCCTCGCGGCCTCCACCCGGCCCGCCGCCCACGCCGGCGGCGCCTATCCGGTGGGACCTGAGGAGGTGCGCGCCGCCTTCGAGGGCTTCTTCACCGGGCCGGACGGTCCGGGAGCGATCGACTGGACGAACGTCGCCGGTGACGGCGTCCGGGCCATCATCGCGCCCCACATCGATTTCCAGCGCGGCGGCCCGGCGTACGCCTGGGCCTACCGCGACCTCGCCGAACGGTGCCGGGCCAACCTCTTCGTCATCTTCGGCACCTGTCACGCCGGCATGCGCGATCCCTGGGCACTCACCCGCAAGAGCTACGAGACGCCGCTCGGCCCGGTCGCGGTGGACCAGGACTTCGTCGAGCGATTGGCGGCGCGCGCCGAGCAGGACTGCTTTGGCTCCGAGAACGCGCATCGGGCCGAGCACTCCATCGAGTTCCAGGCCGTCGTCCTGCGTTATCTCTACGCCGGCCGCCGTGATGTCGCCATCGTGCCGGTGCTGGCGAGCTTCGCCCACGAGGCGCTCTTGCGCGGCCAGGACCCGGAGGACGACCCGCGCGTGCCGCGCTTTCTCGAGGCCCTGCGGGAGACCATCGCGACCAGTGGCCGGCGGGTGGCCCTGATCGCCGGGGCCGACCTCGCCCACGTCGGCCCGCGGTTCGGCGATCCCGAGCCGGTCTCCGGCCTCGAGCGCGAGCGCATCGCCCGCGAAGACCGCGCGATGCTCGGGGCGGTCGCCGCCGGCGACGCCCGCGGCTTCTTCGAGGCGGTGGCCGGTGACGGCGACCGGCGGCGCATCTGCGGGCTGTCGCCGATCTACGCCGCGCTGCGCCTGCTCGAGCGCGGCGCGGGCACGCTGCGTCACTACGGCCAGTGGCCGGATCCGCAGGGCCTGGTGAGCTACGCCAGCGTGGTGTTCTCGTGAGCGCGCGGCACGAGCCCCCGGGCGGGCGCGAAGGCGCGCTCCCGCCGGAGTGGCGGCTGCCGCGGCTGCGGGTCGACGTCGACGGCGAATGGTACGACGACGACGTCCAGGTCACGCACCCCGGGGTCCTCGCCAACCTCCGCTCGAACCTCCGGCGCGACGGCCAGGGCTACTTCATCCAGACGCGCCTGCGGATTCCCGTCGAGGTCGAAGACGTGCCCTGGGTGGTCGCGCGGATCGAGGCGCGTGGCGACCGGCTCCACGCCTATCTCAACGACGGCACCGAGGACGACATTGACGCCGCGACGGTGCGGCTGGGGCCCGGCGACGTCCCGTACTGCCCGGTGAAGGGTGGGGTCTTCGAGGCGCGCTTCAGCCGGGCGGCGGCCTTCCAGCTCCTGGCCCTGGCCAACTACGACGAGCGGACGGGCCTGGGGCATCTGAGACTCGGCGGCCGCGACTACCCGCTGCGGCGCCCGGCGTGAGAGGCCGGCCGGGAGTATCCTCGCGCCCATGAAGGCGGCCGCCGCGCTGCTGGAGATCCTCCACGCCACCGGGGTGCGCTACCTCTTCGGCAATCCTGGGACCACCGAACTCTCGTTCCTCGACGCCCTGGAGGGCTCGGGGCTCGAGTACGTCGTGGGGCTCGAGGAGAAGGTGGCGGTGGCCGCCGCCGACGGCTACGCCCAGGCCGCCGGCCGTGTCGCCGTCGCCAACGTCCACGTGGCGCCGGGCGTCGCCAACGCGCTGTCGATCCTGCACAACGCGGCGCGGGCCAAGACCCCGCTCGTGCTGACCGCCGGCCAGCAGGACACCCGCCTGCTGCTCGACGAGCCGATCCTGGCCGCCGACCTCGTTCAAATGACAGAGCAGTTCACGAAGTGGTCGTACGAGATCCGCCGCCCGGACGAGGCGCCGGTTGCCCTGCGCCGCGCGCTGAGGCTGGCCGCGGCGGCTCCGACGGGGCCGGTATTTCTCTCGCTGCCCATGGATCTGATGACGGCCGTCGTGGACGACACCGGAGCGCCGCCGACGCCGGTGGCGGCCCGGGCACCGCTCGATCAGGCCGGTGTCGCACGGGCCGTCGAGATCCTTGCGCGAGCCCAGCGTCCGCTCATCATCGCCGGTGACGGTGTGGGGCGATCGGCGGCCGTCCCGGCGCTCGTCGGTGTCGCCGAATGCCTGGGCGCGCGGGTTCACGGCGAGCCGATCTATCGTCGGACGAACTTTCCCGGCGACCACCCGGCCTGGCGCGGCGGGCTCTACCCGGCGCCGGCCGCCGTGCGCAAGGCGCTGGACGGCGCCGACGCCGCGCTCATCGTCGGGGCCAGCGTCTTCACGTGGTTCCTCCATGCGCCCGGCGAGCCGTTTCCCCGCGGCCTGCCGGTCGTGCAGGTCGATGATGATCCCCGCGAGATCGGCCGCAGCTATCCGGTGACGTTGGGCGTCGTGGCCGACCCGCGCGCGGCGCTGGAGGCGTTGGCCACGGCGCTGGCCAGCGCGATGAGCGACGCCGGGCGGGAAGCGGCCCGACGCCGCCTCGTCGCGCTCGGGGCCGAGCGGCGCGAGGGGGTGGCGAGGATGCGCGCGGCCGCCGAGGCCGACGCCGACCGCACGCCGCTCTCGCCCGTCTTCCTCATGCGCACCCTGGCCGAGCTCCTGCCCGCCGACGCCGTGGTGGTGGACGAGTCGGCCTCGTCGCTGCCCCACGTGCTGCGGCAGTTGCCGTTCGCCCAGCCGGGGTCGTTCTTCGGCTCCAAGACCGGCACGCTGGGCTGGGCGATGGGCGCGGCCATCGGCGTGAAGCTCGCGTGCCCGAGCCGCAAGGTCGTCGTCACCATCGGCGACGGGTCGCTCATGTATCCCCCCCGGGCGCTGTGGACGGCGGCGCGCTACCGGCTGCCCATCACGTACGTGGTGCTCAACAATGCGTCCTACGCGATCCTCAAATCCGGCATGCTGACGCTCGGACTCGAGTCGGCCAAGCGCGGCGTCTTTCCGGGCATGGATATCGTGGACCCCGAGATCGACGGCCCCGGGCTGGCCCGCGCGCTCGGCGTGCGGGCGGAGCGGGTGGACAAGCCCCGAGACCTCCAGACGGTGCTGGCCGCGTGTCTCGGCCACGCCGGGCCGTCGCTGGTCGATGTCGCCATCGATCGTGGCTTCAAGGCGATGGCCTGATGACGGCCACCCGCACCGGCGGCCAGTGGGTGGTGGAGGCCCTCCGCGCCGAGGGCGTGCGCCACGTCTTCGGGATTCCCGGCGTCCACAACCTCGCCGTCTACGACGCCCTCCTCGGGCAGTCTGAGATCGCGCACGTCCTGGCCCGGCACGAGCAGGGCGCCGGCTTCATGGCCGACGGCTACGCCCGGGCGTCCGGCGAGGTCGGCGTCGTCCTGGTCACCACGGGGCCGGGCGCGACCAACACGCTCACCCCGCTCGCCGAGTCGTACCAGGGCTCGATGCCGGTCCTGGTGATCATGTCTGATATCGCCGCGCCTCTGGTCGGGCGCGACCTGGGCGCGCTCCACGAGGTGCCGAACCAGATCGAGTGCTTCCGTCCGGTCACCCGGATGAGCGAGAGCCTCACCGCGGCCGCCGACATCCCGCCGACGATCGCCGGCGCTTTCGATCTGCTCCGGACCGGCCGCCCGGGACCGATCGCCATCTCCATCCCGAACGACCTCCTGGGCGCGAGGAGCGAGGGCGCGGTGCGTGCGGCCCGAGGCGGTCGTCGGCCGCCCTGCCACGTGAACGACATCGCCGACGCCGCACGGCGGCTGGGCGGCGCCGAGCGTCCGCTGATCGTGGCCGGAGGCGGGGTGATCGCCGCTGGAGCCCAGCGGGAGCTTCAAGCGCTGGCCCGTCGCCTCGGGGCGCCCGTGATCACCACGGTGATGGGGCGGGGGGCCATCAGCGAGGAGGATCCGCTGTGGCTGGGCGTGCTGCCGAACAAGTGGGCCACGGAGTCCGCGCTTCGCGACGCCGACGCCGTGCTCGCCGTGGGCTGTCGGTTCGCCGCGCGTTCGACGCAAGGACTGCTGTTGAACCTCTCGTTCGGACCGCACCAGACGCTCATCCACCTGGACCTGGATCCGACGGTCATCGGCAGGCTCTTCAAGCCCCAGCTCGGCATCGTCGGCGACGCCAGGGACGGGCTGATGCGGCTCCTGGAGCGCCTGGGATCGGGAACCGGAGCGCCCGGGTGGGACCCCGCGAGGCTCGGCGAGCTGCGAGCATCCGCGAGCCCGCGGTACACCTCCGAAATCGCCGTGTTCATGCGGACGCTGCGCGCGGCGCTACCGGACGACGCGATCGTGGTGAACGACCAGACGGGGATCAACTACTGGATGGAGTGGCACTTCCCCGTGCTCGCGCCGCGCACGTTCCTCTATCCGGTGGGCTCGGCCGTGCTGGGCTACGGGGTGCCCGCCGCCATTGGCGCCCAGATCGCTCATCCCCGGCGCCCGGTGGTGGCCGTCGTGGGGGATGGAGGATTCCTGTTCTCGGTGAACGAGCTGGCCACGGCGGTGAAGTACCGTCTGCCCATCGCGTTCCTCGTGATGAACGACAACCGCTACGGCGCCATCAAGTGGCTGCAGGAGCGGATGTTTGGGCGGTGGGGCGAGGCCGACCTCGCCAACCCCGACTTCATCGCCCTCGGCCACGCGTTCGGGGCTCGAGCGGAGCGCGTGGCCCACGTGGAGGATCTCCCCGCCGCCCTGGGCCGCGCCGCGAACGCCGGCGGGCCCACGGTCATCGAGCTGCCCATGGCGGTCGAGCCACCCTGGGAGATCTAGCGCCGTTTTGGCACCTCAGGCACGGAATCGCGGCGCTCCGTCGCTCAGTCTGTCTATGATCCAGCGATGAATAACCTTCTGAAGTTAGAGCGAAAGTAGATCAACGCTCGGGTACGGCATCCCCTGTGCATAGTGCCTGAGGTCCGAGGCCGCCAGGCGGCGTCAAGACCGAACTCACGTCACAGGAGGAACCATGGGCATGAACTTCTTTCGGCTGATCGCGATCCTCGTGCTCGGCCTCGGCATCGCCGCGTGCGCCAAGCAGATGGGGACGGCGGACTCCTCGGCGCCAGGGTCCCGGGGGGCGGGCCGCTCGAGCGGCGGCCAGGGTCAGATGGGGCACTCGGCGCAAGAGGATCCGCGCTGGGGGCCGGGCGGCGGAGCGCAGCGTCCCTCGCCTCGCGAGTACGTGACGATGCCCGACCTCAAGGACATCTACTTCGAGTTCGATCGCGCCGACATCCGGCCGGACTCCGTGGCCATTCTCGACGCCAACGCGGCGTGGCTCAAGGCCAACCCCGGCTCGCTGCTCCTCATCGAGGGCCACACCGATGAGCGCGGCACCAACGAGTACAACGTCGCGCTGGGCGATCGGCGCGCCCGGGCGGCACGAAACTACGTCATCGCGCAGGGCGTCGCCGCCGGTCGCATCACGCTGATCAGCTATGGCGAGTCTCGAGGGCTGTGTGCTGCGGCCACCGAGCACTGCTGGAGCTTGAATCGCCGGGCTCACTTCGCGGTTCGGGGTCGCTGACCATCAACTTGGGGGGGCAGCGACCGCCCCTTCCAAATTATTAAATTGGAGGGGGTAGAGGCCACCTCCTGCAAACTTTTGAACTTGGAGGGGGTAGAGACCACCCCCTCCAAACCTCCCCATTCGCGCGAGATGCGACCACCGTCGTAGCGGTGGGGCCGGCCCTTGAATCAGGTGACCTCGCCCCGCGATTTTCTGACTTCCCGCAGCACCTCCAGCATCGCGTCGTGGATGCGGCCGTTGCTGGCCACCACCGTCGGCGCATCCAGATCGAGCGACCCTCCGCCCAGATCGGTCAATCGCCCGCCGGCCTCCTCCACCAGGAGGCCGCCGGCGGCCACGTCCCACGGTCCCAGCCGCAGCTCCCAGTAGCCATCGAAGCGCCCGGCCGCGACCCAGGCGAGATACTGCACCGCTGAACCCATCCGCCGCACCCCTCGCGCGCGCAGGCTGAAGGCGGCGTATTCAGCGAGGTTGTTGTCGGAGGTCTCGCGGATGTTGTAGGGAAACCCGGTGGCCAGGAGGCTCTCGCCCAGGCCGGCCGTCTCCGACACGCGCAGCCGCTCATCGCCGAGAAAAGCGCCGCGGCCGCGTTCGGCGACGAACAACTCTTCGTGGTTGGGGTCGTAAACCACGCCGAGTTCGAGCCGGCCAGCGGCCTGCAGGGCGATCGAGACGGCGAAGATGGGCAGGCCGTGGGCGTAGTTGGTGGTGCCGTCGAGAGGATCGACGATCCACCGCCGGCCCGAACGGCCGCTGTGACTTCCGCTTTCTTCGGTCAGCACCGCGTCGTCGGGGAACGCCGCAGCGAGGCGCTCGAGGATCAGGGCTTCGGCCCGCGCGTCCATTTCGGTCACCAGATTGGTGGGGGTGCCCTTGTAGGCGATGCGCCGCGAGCCCCGCCGTTCGCTCCGGAGCACCTGTCCAGCGGTGCGGGCAGCGTCGATGGCCACGCGCCGCTCGAGGGAAGTCATGATCGCGCGCGAGCGTAGCACACGCTTGCTTGACAACCAACGGAGGGTCCCGGAGCATGAGGGACTCGTGAGCGCGATGAGCGTCGTCGTCATGGGGTCGGGTGGCGTCGGTGGGTACTTCGGCGCTCGCCTGGCCCGCGCCGGCCAGGGGGTGACGTTCGTCGCCCGTGGCGCGCACCTGGAGGCGATCCGGCGCGAGGGTCTCCGCGTCCGCTCGACGATCGAGGGCGAGTACGTGGTGAAGGCGGAGGCGGTGGAACGCCTCGACGGCCGGCCCCGCGCCGACATGGTCCTGCTCTGCGTGAAGGCCTTCGACACCGACGCGGCCCTGCTGGCGGTACGACCGGTCGTCGGGCCCGAGACCGCGGTGCTGTCGCTCCAGAACGGCGTGGAGAGCGCGGAGAAGATCGAGGCGGCGCTGGGTCCCGGGCACGCCCTCGGGGGCGTGGCCTATGTATTCGCCGCGATCGAGGCGCCCGGCGTCATCGCGCACCGCGCCGCGGGGCGTATCGCGCTCGGTGAGTTCGACGGGCGCCTGACTTCGCGGAGCCAGCGCCTGCGCGACGTCTTCGCCGTCGCCGGCGTCCCCGCTGACCTGTCGACCGAGATCCCGCGGGTGCTCTGGGAAAAGTACGTGTTCATTTGCGCTCACGCGGCGGTCACCGCGGTGACGCGCTGCCCGATTGGAACCGCGCGCAGCGTGCCCGAGACCTGGCGGCTCTACCGCACGCTGGTGGAGGAGGGGGCCGCGCTGGCGGCGGCGGCCGGCGTCCCGCTCGGCGCCGACGTCGTGGACCGCACCATGGCCGCGGCGTCGACGCTGGCGTCGGAGACGACGTCCTCGCTCGCGTATGACCTGGCCCGAGGCCGCCGGCTGGAGGTGGAGGGCCTCCACGGCTACGCCGTCAGGCTCGGCGAGCGGCTGGGCGTGCCGACCCCGGCGCTCTTCGCGGTGTACGCCGCCCTCAAGCCCCACGCCGACGGGAATCGAACGGGGTGAAGGGGTCGCCGTCCGCCGGCTCGAGCGCCGGCTCCGTCCGCACGCTGGTCGGCTACGTCGCCCGCTATCGGTTACGATACGCGCTGGGCACCGTGTGCCTGCTGGCCGCGACGATCCTGAGCCTTCTGATCCCCCGCACGGTCCAGCACGCGGTGGAAGCGCTCGAGGCCGATGCGCGGGCGCCGGTGGCGGCCTTCGTCGGGCTCATAATCGTGCTCGCGCTGGGCCATGGCCTGGCCCGTCTGGCCTCGCGCTTTCTCATCATCGGCAGCGCGCAGCGCGTGGATGCCGACATCCGCAACGATCTCTACCGGAGTCTGCTGCGCTTTCCGCCCGCCTTCTACGCCCGGCACTCGACCGGCGACCTCATGGCCCGCGCCTCCAGCGACGTCAACGCCGTGCGGCTGCTGGTGGGGTTCGGCGGAGTGAGCTTCATCAGCACGGTCTTCGCCGTCATCGGCGGCGTGGCCGCCATGGTCGGCGTCGACGTCTGGCTCACGCTGTGGGCGCTGGCGCCGTACCCGGCGCTCACGCTCCTGGCCCGCCGGGCCAACGTCGCCATCCACGAGCGCGCGGAGGCCGCCCAGGATCAGCTCGGCGTGCTCTCGGCGCGCGTGCAAGAGCACCTGAGCGGCATCAGCGTGGTGCGCGCCTATACGATGGAGGCGCAGGCCACCGCTGAGTTCGACCAGGCCAACCGCGAGTACGTGACCCGAAGTCTGGCCCTGGCCCGTGCGCTCGCCCACTTCGTGCCGTTGACCGGCCTCAGCACGGGTGTGGGAGCCCTCATCGCCCTGTGGCTCGGCGGTCGCGCCGTCATGGAGGGCCGGCTCACCCTCGGCGCCCTGGTGGCCTTCACCGGCTATCTCGCATACCTGGCCTGGCCGACGCTCGCGCTCGGCTTCATGCTCTCGATCGTGCGGCGCGGCCTCACCTCCCTGAGCCGCATCCAGGAGATCGTCGCCGCGGCGCCGCCGCCCGAGCCGGAGGCCCCGCCCTTCGAGCGCCCGGCCGACATCCGCTTCGAACGTCTCACCTTCGCCTATGAGGGCCGACGGCCCGCGCTGCGCGACGTGAGTTTCGCGGTGGCCGCCGGGGAGACGGTGGCCGTCGTCGGGCCGACCGGTAGCGGCAAGTCGACGCTGGGCGCCCTGCTGGCCCGCCTCCGGGAGCCGCCGCCGGGAACGGTGTTCCTCGGCGGCCAGGACGTCACCACGATGAGGCTGGGCACGCTACGCACCGCGCTCGGCTACGTGCCCCAGGAGGCATTTCTCTTCTCCCGCTCCATCATGGAGAACGTGACGCTCGGGCGCGAGCGCGTGACGCCGGACGCGGGGCGCGCCGGCGCCGCCGTGGCTGGCGTGGCCGACGAAGTCGCGCGGTTCCCCGAAGGCTGGGACACGGTGGTGGGCGAGCGCGGGCTCACCGTCTCCGGCGGCCAGCGCCAGCGGCTGGCCCTGGCCCGGGCCGTGGCCGGCGATTCCCCCGTGCTGGTGCTCGACGACGTCTTCGCCGCCGTCGACGCGGCCAAGGAGGAGGAGATCATCGCCAACCTCCGCCAGGCGACGGAGGGCCGCACCGTTCTACTGATGACCCATCGGCTCAATGCCGCGCGCGCCGCCGACCGCATCGTCGTACTCATCGAGGGGCGGATCGCCGAGCTTGGCCCGCACGAGGAGTTGATGCGGGCGGGCGGCGCCTACGCCCGACTGTGGCGAATTCAGCAGCTCGAGGAGGAAATCGCCCGTGCCTGACCGCGAGAGCGACGAGGTCCTGGGACGGGCGTTCGACCGTCACCTGGTCGCGCGCCTCGCGCGAATCGCGCGTCCCCACGCCCGCCTGCTCGGGGTCACCGCGCTGCTCTTCCCGCTCATCGCCGGGGTCGAGCTGCTCCAGCCCTACCTCCTCAAGGTGGCGATCGACGAGCACATTCTTGTCGGCGACTGGCCGGGGCTCACCGGCGTCGCCACCCTGTTCCTGCTCGTGCTGGTGGCGCTGGCCGCGCTCCGGACGGCGGAGTCCTATCTGATGCAGCTCACCGGCCAGCGCGTGATGCACGACCTGCGCGGCCTGCTCTTCCGTCACCTGCTGCGCCAGGAGGCCGCGTTCTTCGACCGGAATCCAGTCGGCCGGCTCATGACGCGGGTCCTGAACGACGTGGAAGCGGTGAGCGAGGCCTTCGCCAGCGGACTCACCGCCGTGGCCGGCGACGTCATCACCCTGGTCGGGGTGGTCGCGGTCATGTTGTGGATGGACTGGCGGTTGGCGCTGGTCACGCTGTCCATCGTGCCCGTGCTCGGGGCCGGCGGCGGCTTCTTCCGCGTCCGCGCCCGCGACGCCTACCGCACGGTGCGGCAGCGGCTGGCCCGGCTCAACGCGTTTCTGCAGGAGTCGCTGCAGGGGATGACGGTCATCCAGCTCTTCGCCCGGGAACGGCACGAGCTGGGCGCCTTCCGGCGGCTCAGTGGCGAGCTGCGGCGGGCCATGTTCGCCTCGACGGTCTGGGAGGCGTCGCTCTACGCCTCGGTGGAAGCGCTGGGCTCGGTGGCGCTGGCGCTGCTGCTCTGGTACGGGGCCGGACAGATCGCCGCGGAAGCGCTCACCTTCGGCACGCTGGTGGCGTTCATCCAGTACACCAACCGGTTCTTCCTGCCCATCCGGGACCTCGGCGCCAAATATACCGTCATGCAGGCGGCCATGGCCTCCTCGGAGCGAGTCTTCGACGTGCTCGATCGTGAGCCGACAATCGTCACGCCGCCGGCGGCCCGGGCGCGCCCGGCCCGGCGGGGCGCGGTGCCGGTGGAGCTACGCGGCGCTTGGTTCGCCTACGAGGACGAGGCGTGGGTGCTCCGGGATTGCACGTTCGCGGTCGCCCCCGGCGAGCACATCGCGTTGGTCGGGGCCACCGGCGAGGGCAAGACCACCTGCGCGCGCCTGCTGAACCGCTCGTACGACGCCCAGCGCGGTCAGGTCCTGGTCGACGGCGTGGACGTGCGCGAGTGGGCGCTGGAGAGCCTGCGCCGCACGGTGGGCGTCATCTTCCAGGACACCGTGCTCTTCACCGGCACTGTGGAGCGCAACCTCACCCTCGGCGTCGATGGGCGTGTGAGCCGGGCCGATTTGGAGCGGGCGGTGGAGGTGGCCAACTGCCGGCGCCTCATCGAGGCGCTGCCCGGGGGCTGGGGCGAGCCTCTGGGCGAGCGCGGCGCCAACCTGTCGCATGGCCAGCGCCAGCTCCTGGCCATCGCGCGGGCCCTCGTGTACAATCCCGCCGTTCTCGTCCTGGACGAGGCCACCTCGAGCGTGGATCAGGAGTCGGAAGCGCTGCTGCGCCAAGCCATGACCCAGCTGGCCGAGGGTCGCACGACGATCACCATCGCTCATCGGCTGTCGACCGTGCAGCACGCCGATCGCATCCTCGTGCTCCATCGAGGCCGGGTCCACGAGGAGGGCCGGCACGCCGACCTCGTGCGCCAGGGCGGGCTCTATGCGCGCCTGTGGGAGCTGTCCATCCACGCCCGACCGGCGTAAGCTTCGTCCGGGCGGTCTGGCGGCTGGTCCGCCGCATTCCGGTCGGGCGCGTGGTCACGTATGGGCAGGTCGCCGCGCTCCTCGGGCGACCGCGGGCCGCGCGCGCGGTGGGTCGGGCCATGCAGCAGTGCCCGGCCGACATTCCGTGGCATCGCGTGGTCAACGCCCGGGGCGGGATCAGCCGGCGCGCCCGGGTGAGCGGCATGCTGACGCAGCGGCTCAGGCTCGAGGCGGAAGGCGTCCCGGTGCGCGGCGGGCGCGTGCGACTGCGGCACCACCAGTGGCGTCCCTGAGAGGAGGTCCCCGATGAAGCTGGCCCTGCATCTGAGCTACTCGGGGCCGACCCTGACGCTCGACATGCCGAAGGTGCTGGAGGCCGAGCGCCTCGGCTTCGACTCGGTGTGGACGGCGGAGGCCTACGGCTCGGATGCTGTCACCCCGGCCGCCTGGATCGCCGCGCGCACCGAGCGTCTGCACGTCGGCACCGCGATCATGCAGATCCCCGGCCGCACGCCGGCGATGGCGGCGATGACCGCCATGACCTTGGACGCGCTCTCCGGCGGCCGCTTCCGGCTGGGCCTCGGCGTCTCCGGCCCCCAGGTGATCGAGGGCTGGCACGGGCAACCCTTCGGCAAGCCACTCGTGAAGACTCGGGAGTACGTGGAGATCGTCCGCGCCATCCTGCGCCGCGAGAAGCCGCTCGAGTTCCGGGGGACGTACTACCAGATTCCGTACGCCGGCCCCGATGCCACCGGGCTGGGCAAGCCCCTGCGCTCGATTCTCCACGGCCGCGCCGAGCTCCCCATCTACCTGGCCGCCATCGGACCCAAGAACGTGGCCCTGGCCGCTGAGATCGCCGACGGCTGGATCCCCACGTTCTTCGCGCCGCGTCACCTGAAGATGTTCCGCGGGTGGCTGGAGGAGGGCTTCCGCGCGCGCGGCCGCGCGCCGGCGACCTTCGACATCATGCCGTCGGTGGCGGTCGTGGTCGGCGACGACGTGAGCGCTTGCCGCGCCCAGGTGAAAGCCCGCCTGGCCCTCTACGTGGGTGGCATGGGTGCGCGGCGCCGGAACTTCTACAACGAGCTCGTCCAGCGCTATCGCTACGAAGAGGCGGCGCGCGCCATCCAGGACCTCTATCTCTCGGGCCGCAAGGCCGAGGCGGAGGCCGCCGTGCCCGACGCGCTCGTGGATGAGGTCGCCCTCTGCGGCCCCCGCGAGCGGATCCGCGAGCGGCTCACGGAATGGAAGGCCGCGGGCGTGACGACGCTGATGGTCGGCGGCGACCTCGAGGCGGTCCGGGCGATGGCCGCGCTCTAGTCGGAGGGGGCCTCGACGGGTCAATGAACTTGGAGGGGGCAGCAACCGCCCCCTCCAAACCTCCCCGCTCGGGCGGGGTGCGACCACCGGTGCGCGGGCTGAGCCCGCGCTCGAACGACGTTACTCCGACGCGCTCCGACGAGAGCGAGGGGAGCCCACGATGAGACTGAAAGACCGGGTGGCGGTGATCACGGGCGCCGGATCGGGCATCGGCGCCGCCTCGGCTCTGGCCATGGCGGCCGAGGGCGCGCGGGTGGTGGTGGCCGATCTCAACGAGGCGGGGGCCAAGACCACGGTCGAGCGGATCGAAAAGGCGGGGGGACGGGCGCTGGCCATGCGCGCCGATGTCACCCTGGCCGCCGACAACCAGATGATGGTGGAGGGCGCGCTGGCCAGCTTCGGGGGGCTCGACGTGTTCTTCGCCAACGCCGGCGTGCCGCAGTGGAAGCTGGACATCGAGGAGGTCGACGAGGCGACCTTCGACCGGATCATGGCCGTGAACGTGAAAGGCGTGTGGCTCGGCGCCAAATATGCGTTGCCGGTGATGAAGCGGCAGCGCCGCGGCGCCTTCCTCATTACGGCGTCCACCGCCGCCCTGCGGCCTCGGCCGGGCAGTCAGACCTACGCCGCCTCCAAGGGCGCGGTGGTCACGCTGACCAAGGCGCTGGCCCTCGAGGTGGCGGGCCACGGCGTCCGCGTGGTCGCCATCGCCCCCGTCGCCACCCACACGCCCATGCTTCCCACCTTCATGAACAAGAAGGAGGTGGACGAGGAAAGCCTGGGCCGCTACGTGGCCACCGTCCCGCTGGGGCGGCTCAACCAGCCCGAGGACATCGCCCGGGCCGCCGTCTTCCTGGCTTCCGACGACGCGGCCATGATCACCGGCTCCTGTCTCGAGGTCGACGGCGGCCGCTGCATCTGATGAAGATCGTGCCGCTCGCCGCCGATTCGCTCGGCGTGCGCTCGATGGCGACCTTTGTCGAGGTCGGGCGCACGGGGATCCTCCTCGACCCCGGCGCCACCCTGGCTCCTGCGCGCTTCGGCTTGCCGCCGGCGGCGGAGGAGTGGGAGGCGCTCCGGCGGGCCAACGACCGTATCTCGGCGTACGCGACGCGAGCCGAGTTCGTGTTCGTGAGCCACTACCACGAGGACCACTTTCGCTCGGATCCGGCCTCGTATGCGGGGCGCCACGTGCTGGCCAAGGACCCCCGGCGCATGATCCAGGGCCTTCAGGCCCGGCGAGGCGCCGAGCTGTGGCGGGCGCTCGAGGGGGTGGCCAAGGTGCAGGGGGCCGATGGCTCCGCTCGTCGAGAGGCCGGCCTGACGCTCGAGGTGTCTCCGCCGCTGGCCCACGGTCTGGAGGGGACGGCGCTGGGATATCTGGTGGCCCTGACCATCGTGGATCAGGCCGAGCGAGAGCGCTTCGTGTTCGCCGGCGACGTCCAGGGCCCGCTGTCGCCCGTCGTCGCGGCCTACCTCGAGCGCCAGTGGCCCACACTGCTCTACCTCTCGGGCCCGCCTTCCTACGTCGAGCATATCCTGGGCGCGGACGTCGTCGACCGGGGCATCGCGCACCTCACGCGCATCATCGACGCCACCGGGTGCCGGGTCATCATGGACCACCACGCGGTGCGCGACCGACGCTGGCGTGAGCGGTTCGCGGGGCTGCTCGACGCCGGGCGGGTGACCACCGCCGCCGAGTACCTCGGCCTCAGCGAGACACCGCTCGAGGCGCGCCGGCGAGAGCTGTGGGGCGGCGCCCGGAGGCCGGCGGCCAAGGCGCCGGCGGCCCGTGCTACCATGACTCCGCTCCGGCGCGCCGCCGGCACCTCAGCGAAAGGAGACGCCGAGTGAGCACTACCGAGAACAAGACGCTCAACGTGGGCGACCCGGCGCCCGACTTCACGTTGAAGTCGATCGGGCTCAAAGAGGTCAGCCTGCGTGAGTTCCGCGGTAAGAACGTGGTGGTGCTGTTCTACCCGCTCGACTGGACGCCGGGCTGAACCAAGTGCATGCCGGCCTTCGACAAGCGCACCCGCGACTTCGAGGCCGTCAATACCCAGGTGCTGGGTATCAGCACGGACAGCCCCTTCAGCCACGAGAACTGGGCCAAGGCGGTGGGCATCAGCAACTACCCGCTGCTGTCCGACGTCCACCGGGCGGTGGCCCGGGATTACGGGGTGTACTGGCCCGACTGGAACGCCAACGTGCGCGCCACATTCATCATCGACAAGAACGGCAAGGTGCGGTTCGTCGAGCGATACGGCAAGGGCGAGCTGCCCGATCCCGACAAGATCCTGGCCGAGGTGAAGAAGCTGTCCTAAGTCCGGTCTGAGTGGCGTGTCGTGGTGAGCGCCACGCCGCTCAGCACCAGCACACCGCCCCCCACCTGCCAGGGCCCGATGCGCCCGGCCAGCAGCGCCGTGGCCAGCAGGACGCCGACGACGGGTTGGACGTTCATGAACATCGCCGAGCGGCTGGGCCCCACGACCTGCACCGCCTTGTACCACCACACGTGGGCGACCGCCCCGATGAGCCCCTGGTAGAAGACCACGCCCCACGCCGTGGCCGAGCCCAGCCGGGGGGCCGGGAAGAAGGGCGCCGCGACGACCGCCGTAGGAATGATCAGGAGCGTGCCCAGCACGTACGCTCCGGTGGTGGCCAGGGCCGGCGAGAATGTAGCCAGCACGCGCTTGCCGTAGACGGTGTAGGCGCTCCAGCCGCAGAGGCCCAGGAGATTGATGAAATCGCCGGCCCGCAGCTCGCGCGGGCGGATCGCGGCCAGCCGGCCATCCGTGATGACGAGAAGCACGCCCGCCGCCGACACCGCCACGCCCAGCCACTGGCGCGCGGCCAGCCGCTCGCCCAGGAAGAGGCGCGCGGCCACGGCGACGATCACCGGCGTCGCCGATTGCAAGAGGGCGGCGTTGGAGGCGGTGGTGTAGTAGATGGCGACGTAGGTGATCTGGGTCGAGCCCCAGATCCCGGCGATGCCGAGGATGAGGAACGCGCGGAGCGCCGCCGGCGTGATGTCGCGCCCGGCGTCGGGGCCGGCCCGGACGAGCAGGAGCACGAGGAAGGTCGAGGCCAGGGTGCAGCGCACGGCGGCCAGGAAGAACGGGGGAAAATCCTGGAGCGCCAGTTTCGCCGTCGCCGGGTAGCTGCCCCACAGGGTCACGATGATCAGCAGCGCGAGGTACGCGCGCGTTTGACTGGCCCCCGGCACCTGCCTATCATAGCCCGCGCGTCATGGCCGACCACGTGTTGGAGTCACGCGTGTGGCTGCCGAAGCCGCGCGTCGAGGTGTTCGCCTTCTTCACCGATCCCGCCAACCTCGCACGGATCACGCCCCCCTGGCTGGGATTTCGCCTGCTCACGCCGGCGCCCGTGATGGGACCGTTCGCGGTGTTCGACTGCCGCCTCCGCTGGCTCGGGCTGCCCCTGCGGTGGCGCGCGTTCATCCGTGAGTACGACCCGCCGGCGCGCTTCGTGGACGTCCAGGTACGCGGGCCGTACGACCGCTGGGAGCATCGCCACGTGTTTCTCGAGGACGGCGGTGGCACGTGGGTCGAAGACCGGGTGACCTACCGGCTGCCCCTCGGCGGGGTGGGGCGCGCCGTGAACGCGCTCGCGGTGGCGCGTCAGCTCGCCGCGATCTGGGCCTACCGCCGGCGCCGGATCGGCGAGTTGCTGGCGCCCGTGGAGGGGCACCCGTGATCGCGGACGGTTCCACCCTCGGCGCGCACATGTCCATCGCCGGCGGGCTCTGGCGCGCGCTCGAGCGGGGCGCCGCGTTGGGATGCGACGCCGTGCAGATCTTCCTCAAGAACCAGCGGCAGTGGGCGGCGCCCCCGCTGGGGCCCGAGGAGATCCGCGCCTTCGCCGCCGCGCGGCGGCGGACCCGCATCCGCGCGGTGTTCGCCCACGCGAGCTATCTGATCAACCTGGCGTCGCCCGCCGCCGACGAGTGGGCCCGGGCCGTCGACGCGTTCACCGACGAGCTGGAGCGGGGCGAGGCGCTGGGGCTCGGCTGCGTCGTGATCCATCCCGGCTCGCACCGCGGCGCCGGCGTAGAGCCCGGCCTCGCCCGGGTGGCCGCGGCGTTGGACGAGGTCACCCGCCGCACGCGCGGATTCCGGATCCGGGTGGCCCTGGAGAACACCGCCGGCGGCGGGCACGCTTTGGGGCGCACGTTTGGCGAGCTGGGCGCCCTCGTAGCCCGGAGCGCCAGCCCCGAGAGACTGGGCCTGTGCCTCGACACCTGCCATCTCTTCGTCGCCGGCTACGACATCCGCGCGGCGGACGGCTGGCAGGCCGCGATCGCCGAGTGCGCGCAGGCGGTGGGCCTCGAGCGCGTGCTGGCTTTTCACCTCAACGACGCCCGAGCTGGCCTGGGCTCCGGCCTCGACCGCCACCAGCACATCGGCCGGGGCTTTCTCGGCACCCGCGTGTTCGGGCGGCTGCTGCGGGATCCGCGCTTCGCGAGAGTCCCCAAGGTTCTCGAAACCCCGAAGGAGCCGGAGCCGGAAGCCGACCTGCGCAACCTCGCGCGGCTGCGGGCGCTGCCGGGAGCTCTTCCACGACCTAGCGGGAGGTCGTCACGCCGACCCGGCGGCAGAGCCGGCGCACCGGGCACTCGGAGCAGCGGGGCGACAGCGGCGTACAGACGTTCTGGCCGAAGCTGACCAGCAGGTCGTTGTAGCCGATCCAGTATCGGCGGGGGAGCCGACCGCGCAGCGCCATCTCGGTCTTCTCGGGAGTCCGCGTCCGCACGTAGCCCAGGCGGTTCGAGATGCGGTGCACGTGCGTGTCCACGCAGATCCCCGGCTTGCCGTAGCCCATCGTCACGACCAGGTTGGCCGTCTTGCGGCCCACGCCGCGGAGGGTCAGCAGCGTCTCGAGGTCATCGGGAACGCGCCCGCCGAACCACGCGAGGAGATCACGGCAGATCGCGTGGATCACCCGGGCCTTGGTGCGGTAGAAACCGACGGGGTAGATGGCGCGCTCGATCTGCCGGGCCGTCAACGGCAACATGGCGGCGGGGGTGGCGGCCAGGGCGAACAGGCGAGCGGCGGCCGGGCCGGTGGTGGTGTCCTGCGTGCGCAGCGACAGGATGCAGGCCACCAGCACCCGAAACGGGTCGCGCGACTCGGCGGCGACGACGGCCAGGGCGGTGGGGTTCCACCGGGGGCGCGTCCGATTCAGGCGCCGGATGACCTCGCCGATCCTCAGGGTGTGTCCTTGATGGAGTCGAGCAGGCGGCGGGCGCGGGGGACGTCCTTGAGCGTCCAGCCGGCGAGGTCGAAGGGCGCGCGCTCGTCGATCACGCGCGTGAGCTCCCGGCGGGCCTCGGCGGTGCGGCCGGTGGCGATGAGCAGGCGGGCCAGGTCGACGCGCACGACGGTGTACCGGGGGTCGATCTCCAGCGCCTTGCGGTAATGCTCCTCGGCCTTCTTCCGGTCGCCGCCGAGCAGGCCGGGGACCTCGAAGAAGACGTTGCCGGCCAGGGCGTGGCCGCGGATGGAGCGGGGATTCAGCTCGAAGATGATGTCGAGCTCTTTCCGGATGGTGGGCAGGAGGAACAGCGACCGCATCACGCCCTTGGTCTGGCCCCAGCGTCCAGTGTTGATCGCGTACCAGACGTGCGCCTCCTCGTTCCGCGGCGCCAGCTCCACGGCGCGCTGCCCCAGCTCGCGGCCGCGATCGTAGGCCGCGAGCTTGTCGTCCGTGGTCGTCGCGCGGATGTCGCCGACGAGGAAGTAGGTGCGAGCGAGCGCCACCATCGTGGGCACCGCGCGCTCACGGGCCAGCTCGGTTTCCAGCAATTCGCGGGCCCGGTCGATCCGGGCCGGGTCTTCGTGGTAACGCTCGAGAAGCGCGCGGGCCTGCTCGAGGGGAGCCTGGGCGAGGGTGGCGACCGGCGCCAGCGCGAGCACGGGGAAGACCAGGACGAGCGCGAGACGGCCCGTCATCCCCGCGCACTCTACCGTCGGCCGCCGCGGCCTGTCAATCGCGGGACACGCAGTTGACAGGACTCACCGGCGTTGCCCATGCTCGAGGCGTGCTCAACCTCCAGGGCGGGAGCAGCGTGATGAATACGCTGCGGGCGCTGGCCGTGGCCTGCGTGGCCGCCTGGCTCGGCATCATGGCCTTCTTTTCGTTCGTGGCCGCGCCCGGGCTGTTCCAGGCCATCGACCGCCAGGCGGCCGGCGAGGCGGTGGCGGCGCTGTTGCCCGCGTATTACCGCTGGGGCATCACGCTCTCGGCGTTGGCGGTCGGGGCGCTCCTCGTGGTGGCAGCCCGGAGGCGCGACGGACGGGGGCGTGATCTGGCGGCCGCCGCGCTCGGCGGAGTGATGGTCGCGCTGCTGGCCTGGACGCTCGGCGTCACCGTGCCGGCGGCGGAAGACGCGCGGCGAGTCCGCGACGACCAGCGGTTCGCCGCCGCTCATCGGGACGCGGTGCGCCTGAACCTCGTGGTGATGCTCTGCGCCGCGGCGTTCGTGGCGCTCCAAACGTTCACCCCGGCAGCCCGCCGGGACGGATGAAGGCGGCCAGCGCGGTCAGGCGGTCGGGAATCGCGTCCGGCGCCTGGTCGCCGAGGGTCTGGCACGCCCCGAGCACGAGCCAGGCCAGCGTGGCCGGCGGCACGTCAGCCCGGGCGGCGCCGGCCCGTGCCGCGCGCTCCAGCACCTCCTCGAGGGCTAGGCGCACCTGTTCCTGCGCCCAGGCCAGCGCCAGCCGCGCGGCCTTGTCGACCGCACCCCGCCGATCGGTGGCGTCGGCGCTCAGCTGAGCGAGCGCCTCGCCGAGCGCCTCTCGCGGCGGCCGCGGCCCACGAGCCAGGCGGGTGAGCTCGGATGCCAGTCGGAGCAGCCGCGTCTCGGCTTCGCGGGGCCGGAGCCGCGCAGCCCGTCGTCGCCGTCGGCGAACGGTGGCCTTGCGACGCATGGTCTTCCTGAAGATAGCAGAGCGGTCGCTCGCTGACCGCGCCGGCGGTGGCCCACTGGCAATCGTCTTGCACGTCTACCTCCCCGAGACGCGCCCCGCGCGTCTCGATCATTGTTACAACAAGGGGGTTGAGATGATTCGACGTGCAAGCGTAGTCGCGTGCGCCATGACCATTGCGCTGGTGAGCCCGGCCTTCGCCGAGGGCACCATCTCAGGCACGGTCAAGCACGTGGACGACACGGGCCACATCATCGAGTTCACCGATGGGCGTATCGTGCACCTCGCCTACGAGCCGGTCGTCGACGACACCAGAGTCACCAGTGTTCGGCCGGGCATGTACATCGTCGTGCCGTCCGACTTCGTGGTCGTGTCCGAAAGGTCGACCTCGAGGCGGGCGCCAGCGGCAGCGGTGGCCGAGCCCACGATCCGGGGAACGGTGACCCGGGTCGATCCAGGGACGCAGACCATCGTGCTCAGTGACGGCCGCATGGTCCAGACGAGCGCCGCGACCGTGGTCGTGGTGGGCGACCGTACCGTGGAAGTGACTGCGGTGCAGCCGGGCGATACCGTGGTGATCACCACCACCGAGGTGGCGCCAAGCGCCTTGCCGCGCGCGGGGGTCGCCATGGCGGCCGCGCGGGTGCTCATCGTTCGCGAGCCGGAGGCGATCTGACCGGACGTCCGACTGGCGCGCCCTGCTCCCTCGAGGGGGCGCGCCGGTCGGGTCCTACTCGTACCTGAGCGCCTCGATGGGATCGAGCCGGGCCGCCTTGCGAGCGGGATAGAACCCGAAGAAGATCCCGACGACGGCGGCGAAGCTGAAGGCCAGCGCGATCGCCTGCGGGGCGACGAGCGTGTGCCACTCCGCGAAGTAGCTGATGGCGCTCGAGCCGGCCAGACCGAAGGCGATGCCGATCATCCCGCCGACAAGCGAGAGCGTGACCGCCTCCACGAGGAACTGCAGGAGAATGTCGCGGCCGCGGGCCCCCACCGCCATGCGCAGGCCGATCTCGCGGGTCCGCTCGGTGACCGACACCAGCATGATGTTCATGATGCCGATGCCGCCCACCAGCAGGGAGATGGAGGCGATGGTGGCCAACAGATACGTCAAGACCCGCGAGGATTCCTCCTGGGTCTGGAGGACCTCGGAAAGATTTCGGATCCAGAAATCGTCGTCCTGAAACGGCTGCAGGCGGTGGCGCTGGCGGAGCAGGTCCCGGATCTGGGTTTCGGCCTCGGCCATGTCCTCGCCGGGCCGAATCTTGATGGAGATCGCTCCCACCGCCCGCGGGTTGGCCCCGGGCCGGCCCAGGACCTTCTTCTTGGCCGTGGAGATCGGGATCACGATCACGTCGTCCTGGTCCTGCCCCCAGGAGTTCTGGCCCTTGCGGTCCAGAACGCCGATGACCGTGAACGGCACTTTCCGGATGCGGATCGTCTGGCCCAACGGATCGGCGTCGGCGAAGAGGTTGAGGACCGTGGTCTGGCCCAGCAACGCGACCTTGGTGGCGCCGTCGGTGTCTTCCTGGCTGAAGGGCCGTCCCAGCACCACCGGCCAGTCCCGGGCCTCGAAATAATCGACGGTCACTCCCTGGATGACCGTCGACCAGTTCAGATTGCCGTAGACGACCTGAGCCGTGCCGCGCGAGGACGGCGCGGCCACCTGCACTGCCGGCACGTCGCGCGCGATGGCGAGGGCGTCGTCTTCGGAGATCGTGAGCTGGCTCCCGAACCCGAGCCGGGTGCCGGCGGAGGTCACGCTCCCGGGCAGTACGATGATGAGGTTGGAGCCGAGGCTCTGAATCTGCTCGGCCACGCGGGCCTGGGCTCCCGCGCCCACGGCCACCATCGCGATGACCGCGCCCACGCCGATGATGATGCCGAGCATGGTCAGCGCGCTCCGGAGCTTGTTGACCCGCAGGGCGCGGAGGGCGATCCGGGCGGACTGCAGCACGTTCACGCCAGCGCCTCCTGGGGCAGGGCGGCCAGGGTGTCGGCGGCGTCGCGGGGATGGGGCACGGACTCGTCGCTCAGCACCCGCCCGTCGCGGAACACGATCGTGCGCCGCGCATACACGGCGATGTCCGGTTCATGAGTCACCAGCACCACGGTGATGCCGGCGCGGTTGAGCCGCTGGAGCAGGGCCATGATCTCCACGCTCGTGCGGGAATCGAGGTTGCCGCTGGGCTCGTCGGCCAGCATCACCGCCGGCTCGTTGACCAGGGCCCGCGCGATGGCCACGCGCTGTTGCTGGCCACCCGAGAGCTGACTGGGGTGGTGCGCTTCACGGTCGGCGAGCCCCACGGCGCGCAGCTTGTCCCGGGCGCGCTGGCGCCGGGTCCGGGCGGGCAGGCCCGCGTACAGCAGCGGCAGCTCCACATTCTCCAGGGCGCTCGTACGGGGCAGCAGGTTGAACTGCTGGAAGACGAAGCCGACCTTGGCGTTCCGGATGCGGGCCAGGTCGTCGCGGGCCAAGCGTCCCACGTCCACGCCATCCAGCAGGTAGCGTCCGTCGGTCGGCGTGTCCAGGCAGCCCAGAATGTTCATGAAGGTGGACTTCCCCGACCCGGACGGGCCCATGATCGTCACGAACTCTCCGGCCTCGATGTCGACGGTCACGCCGCGGAGGGCGTGCACCGTGTGCGGACCCAGGTGGTAGTCTTTGACGATCCGCTCGGTGGAGATGAGCGCCACGCTAGAGCCTCATCCGCGGGCCGGCGCCTCCGGGTCCGGTGCCGCCGCCGCCCCCCGCGCCCGGACGAGCCGGCCCGCTCTGACCCGCGGCGGTGCCCACGATGATCTCCTGGCCTTCCTTGAGATCCCCGCTCAGCAGCTCGGTGGCGCTGCCGTCGGTGAGCCCGAGGGTGACCGCCATGGCCTTGATCTTGCCGTCGGGCCCCAGGACGAAGACACGGCCGGGCACGCTCGGCTGCCCGCGTCCGCGAAGATCATCGTAGTTCACTTGCTGGGCGGGCGTGAGAATGTCGCGAATGCGCGCCCGGGTCGCGTCGCGAATCCGCTGGGCCCGACGCCGATGCTCGAACTCGGGAAGGCTGGCCTGCCGGAGTTCCTGCATCTGCCGACGGCTCTCCTCGAGGATCGGGTCCAGGCGCGCCTGTTGTTCGGGGGAGAGGTTCAGCCCTTTGATCAGGCGCTCGCGGATCTCGGCGGCGGATTGCTGACTGTCGCCACCCGAGCGGCCGGTCCCGGTATCGCCGGCGTCGGCGCCGGCCGGCCGGAACCGTAGCGCGGCGTTCGGCACCTTCAGCACGCTCGGCTTCTCGGCGATGACCAGTTTGACGTTGGCCGTCATGCCGGGCAACAGCCGGCCCCGCGGGTTGTCGACGGCGACCACGACGGTGTAGGTGACCACGTTCTGGACGACCAGGGCGGCCTTGCGGATCTGGACGACGCGTCCCGCGAAGGTCTCGCCGGGGAACGCGTCGACCGTGAAGGTCGCCGGGCCATCGAGCTGGACACGGCCGATGTCGGCTTCGTCCACGCTGGTGTCCACCTGCATCTTCGTGAGGTCCTGCGCGATCGTGAAGAGCACCGGCGCCTGGAGGCTCGCCGCCACCGTCTGACCGACGTCGACCTGGCGGGAGACCACCACGCCGTCGACGGGCGCCCGGATCGACGTGTGCTCGAGGTCGACTTCGGCCTGGCGGAGCGCCGCCTGCTTCTGCTGCACCTGGGCCCGCGCGGAGGTCAGCTGCGCCTCGGCCACGCGGAGTTGGGCCTGAGCCGACCCGATGCCGGCGACCAGCGACTGCTCCTTGGCCTTCGCGGCGTCCAGCGTAGCCGCGGCGGAGTCGTGGGCGGCCTGGGCGGAGTCGAGGTCGCTCTTGGCGATCAGCTCCCGGCGGAATAGCTCGCTTTTCCGGTCGAAGTCTCGCTTGGTGTCCACCACGGAGACCTGAACGCGCGCCGTCTGCGCCTTGGACTCGGCCAGCCCGGCCCGGGCCGTCTCGATGTCCGCCCGGGCCCGCTCGACCTGAGCTTGCTGGTTCAGCACGGTGGCCTGCGCCGACTCGACCTCGGCCTTGGCCTGGTTCACTTTGGCCTGAAAAGTCTCGGGGTCGATCCGGGCGATGAGCTGACCCCGCTTGACCGGCGAGTTGAAGTCGACGAAGAGCTGTTTGACCTGGCCGGAAACCTGACTGCCGACCTGGACGGTGATGACCGCGGCGAGGTTGCCGGTAGCGGAGACGGCGGCCGTCAGCGGTCCCCGCTCCACGCGAGCCAGACGATACTGGGCCGCGTTCCCGCGGCTCTGGACGTAAAAGTAACCCCACACGCCGGCCGCGACGACCAGGACAACGAGAACCAGAGAACCCAGGCGCTTCATCAGGCCTTAGACGTCCCGCGACTTCAAAGTGTTTATCGTCAGCTTACCGCCTTCCCCGGGCGCGATCGAGCCGGTAGAGGGCGACGCGGTAGTCGGCCAGCGCCTGAGCCTCGAGGTTCTGGGCCTGGGTGAGCGCCAGCTGCGCGTCGGTCAGTTCCAGAATGGTGCCCACGCCCGCGTCGAAGCGGCCCTGGGCCAGGCGGAAGTTCTCCTGGGCCGAGGCCACCGCCGTTTGGGCTGCCTGCAGCCGTTCCTGGGCTTCTTCCACGGTGATCTGGGACTGCTCCACCTCCCGGCCGATGTCCAGCTCTAGCGCGCGCACCCGGGCTCGGGCCGCCTCCAGGTTCGCCTTGGCCTCGCGGTAGCGGGCGATGCGCCCCCCGCCGTCATAGAGCGACCACGACATCGACAGCGTGATCGTCCAGACCTCGTCCAACTCCTGGCGGACGCCGCCGTACGTGCCGCTGCCCGTGATGTCGGGGAAGAAGTCGCGGAACGCCTGACGCTCGCTGGCCTGCGCGGCCTCGGCCTGCAGCCGGATCTGCCGGGCTTCCGGGCGCTGGCGCAACGCCTCGGTGCGGATCTCGGCGCGGTCGAGGGCCACTGGCTCATAGACGAGGTTGTCCTGCACTTGCGTGGGCGTGTCGAGGTCGATGCCCATGGCGGTGTTGAGCGCCACCCGGGCCAGGCGCTCGAGGTTACGGGCGCGGATCAGGTCCACCCGGGCATTGGCCACGTCGACCTCGGCTCGCGCGACGTCGGACCGGGGCCGGGTCCCCACTTCGAAGAAGCCGCGAGCCGAGCGGAGGTTCAGCTCGGCGCGCTCCACGGCCTGCTGGTTCACGCGGGTGAGCCGCTGAGCGAAGAGGATGTTGGTGTACGCCTCCTTGACGGCGAGGGCGATGAGCTGGCGCTGAAGCTCGATGTCCTCGAGGGCCACGGCGGCCAGCTTCTTGGCCGCCTCCGTCGCCGCAAAGTTTTTGCCGAAGTCGAAGAGGAGCTGCGAGAGTGCGAGGTGCGCGTCAAGCGTTTCGTTGAACCCCCGGGTGGAGGCGACCGGGCTGGGCGCAGCGCCCACGAACGACGAGGTCTGGCGCCGGCTTGAGGAGACCGAGGCACTGAGCTGGGGCAGCAGGAACGCGATCGCCTGGTCCACCCGGAACCGGGCGGCCGCGTAGTCGGCGAGCCGCGCCTGGATCTGGGGCTGCGTCTCCAGCGCGATGGTGACGGCCTCTTCCATGGTCAGCAGGCGACCGGCGACCTGCGGTGGGGCCGGGCGTTCCTCGCGGGTGGGCTGGGCTTGCGCCGTAACCCGGGTACAGAGGAGCGCGCCGATCACTATGGTCGCCGCGAATCCTCGTGTCATGCGCACGCTCCCTGGCCGGTCCGGGCCCCTGAGGATACCACGACGCTTCGCGGCACCCCGGCGGGTGGGCACCTCCCGGGCGGGTGGTCCCGTGGTGGACCGCCGGTGGATGAATGGTGGATGGCCGGTGGATACCTTTTTGCTTGACGACCCCGACATCCTGCGTGCTAAGGTCCCTTGCACCACAAGATATAGTTGAATCCCAGGGTGCCCCCGGCGGCCGTCTGGCGGCCGGCGGGCCGGCCGCCCTGGGGTCGACCAGGCTGGAAAGGAGAACGAAGGATGCTGTCTGAAAGCCACCCGGCCAAAGTCGGCAAGTGGACCGAGCCCGCCCTCCGCGTCCTCCGGGAGCGCTACCTCACGCGCAAGGAGGGCCAGGTCGTCGAGACCCCGGAGGAGATGTGCTGGCGGGTAGCCCAGTCCATTGCGGCCGGCGAGGCTCGCTACGGGCGGAGCCCGGCGGCGGTGCGGGAGGTGGCCGAGGCCTTCTACGACATGATGGTGGAAGGCTCGTTCCTGCCGAACTCCCCGACGCTCATGAACGCCGGCAAGGGCAACGGCCTGCAGTACTCGGCCTGCTATGTGCTGCCGGTCGGCGATTCGATGGATGAGATCTTCGACTCGGTGAAAGCGGCGGCGATCATCCATAAGTGCCTCGTCGGAGACACGCTCGTCATGAGCGATGGCCTGACCCGGCTCAGCGACGTGGCCGCCGGCGCCCTCGTCATGACGGACGACGGCCCATTCCACGTCAGCGAGCGTCACGACAACGGCGAGCAGCCTGTTTTCGAGCTCCGCACAAACCGCGGGTACCGAATTGTCGGCACCGCCGAGCACAGGCTGCTCGTCGTCACTGAGGACGGCTCCTACGCTTGGCGCACGATCGGCGATCTTCGAGTCGGGGATTGGCTGATAATGCAGCCTGGACCTTGGCTCGGTGGCCGCACCAAATTGGCGGAGTTCGTCTGCACTCCAAAGCAGGGCGGCAATCACACGAGCTTTCAGGCCCGTGAGCACCAGCTTCCTCGCGAGCTGACTCCGGAGCTCGCCGAGCTCATCGGCCTCTACGTGGGCGATGGATCGAATCACCGGGATGGCATTCGATTCACCGTGGGAGGTGACAGTCCCGAGGTCGTTCGACGCATCAAGGAAATCAGTTTGGGTCTCTTCGACAAGGTCCCCAGCGTAAGCCGCTACCGCCGGGAGAACGCGTTCGAGGTCGCCATCTTGAGCACCCAGATCAAGGCGTGGTTCGGCTTTCTCGGCGTGACGAAGGCGTCCGCGCGCGAGGCCCACGTCCCGGAGATCATCCTTCAGAGTACCGAGGAGGTTGCGTGCGGTTTCGTCCGGGGTCTCTTCACGGCGGACGGCTGTGTCCGCCGGAACGGGCACATCACGCTCACGACCATCTCGCCCCGGCTGGCCGAGGATCTACAGGTGATGTTGCTGGCTCTCGGTGTGCCGACGCAGCTCCGCCAGGACGTCTGGGCCTCCGGCTACGTGAGCTATCAAGTCTCGATCTGCACGAAGGCCGGATTCCGCGCCTTCCAGGCGAAGATCGGATTCATAGGCGGACGGAAGGCCGTGCGGCTCGCCGCCGTGTCGGCAGACGCGATCTTTGTCAAAGGCGAGACCATTCCCAATCAGCGTCAGCGCCTGCGGGTGTGGTACGACGCTCTTTCGGTCGGGACGAGACGACGGGCGAAGAAGGTCTTCGATGATCTTTTGAATCGCGTGACCGCTCCGCGAGAGCTGAGTCGCCAGCGAGTGATGGCCGTCATGAAGACGTCGGCGCCGTTTCCAGCATTTTTCGAAGAACTGGCGAACGATGATGCGTTCTTTGTCCGGGTGACAGAGATTCGTGCCGTCGGTGTGCGCCGCGTCTACGACTTGACGGTTCCCGATAGGCACGCATACACCGCCAACGGATTCCGCGCTCATAATAGCGGGGGCGGAACTGGTTTTGCGTTTTCGCGGCTCCGTCCCAAGGACGACATCGTCTCCACTACGGGTGGCCGCGCGTCGGGGCCTGTTTCCTTCCTCCGCGTCTTCAACAGCGCGACTGAAGCGGTTAAACAGGGCGGGACCCGACGCGGGGCTAACATGGGGATTTTAAAGGTCGATCACCCCGACATCCTCGAGTTCATCGACTGCAAGCTGGACGGAGGGATCACGAACTTCAACATCTCAGTGGCGGCGACCAACGCCTTCATGGAGGCGTTGGAGAAAGGCGAGGACTACGACCTCCTCAACCCGCGGACAGGGCAGGTAGCCGGCCGGCTCAGCGCACGCGAAGTCTTCCAGCGCATCGTGCGTGCGGCATGGCGCACCGGTGATCCAGGCATGGTGTTCATCGACCGCATCAACGCCAGCCCGGCCAATCCCACGCCCGACATCGGCATGATTGAAGCGACCAACCCGTGTGTGACGGGTGACACGATGGTGGCGACACCGGCGGGGCCGCGCCGGGCCGACGCGATTAGTGCCGGGGATCTCATCATGACCGCTAAAGGGCCCCGTCCGGTGGAGCGGGTCGAGATCAATGCCGACACGCCGATCTTCCGCGTGAAGTTTTCTGATGGCGGCACCGTTCGCGTGACTGCCGCTCACCAGTTCTACGTCTATCGCGAGGGCCGCGGGTTTGTCCCGGTCCGCCTTGATCACTGCGGGATGGGTGATGAAATCCAAACCCTGCACGCGGGAATGCTGGGCAGCGCGAAGATTCTCGGTATCGAGCCAGCAGGACGAGAAGCAACCTACGATCTCTACGAGCCGGTAACCGACACTTGGATCACCGAGGGTTACGTTTCGAGAGGGTGCGGTGAGCAACCTCTCCTGCCCAACGAAGCCTGCAACCTGGGTTCCCTCAACGTCGCCAAGTTCGCGCGGCGGAGCGAAGAGGGCGACTGGTCGATCGACTGGGACGACATGGAGCGCGTGGTGCGTCTGGCCGTTCGCTTCCTCGACGACGTGATCGAGATGAATCCTTACCCGCTGCCGGTGATCAACGAAACCGTTAAGGCGAATCGCCGCATTGGCCTGGGCATCATGGGGTGGGCGGATCTGCTCTTCATCGTGGGGATCCCCTACGACAGCCAGGAGGCCACCGAACTGGGCGAACGGTTGATGACCTTCGTCAAGGACAAAGCCCACGACCAGTCGGCCAAGCTCGCCGAGGAACGCGGCCCCTTCCCCCACTGGAGCCGCTCCATCTACCGGCACGCGCGGCCGCTGCGCAACTCGACCGTGACCACCATCGCGCCCACCGGGACGATCTCGATGATCGCCGGCTGCTCCTCAGGCGTGGAGCCGATCTTCGCCCTGGCCTTCGAGCACCGGGTGAAGCAGTCCGACGGCGAGCGCGTGCTGACCTTCGTGAACGAGACGTTCGAGCGCATCGCCCGGGACCAGGGCTGGTTCTCCGACGCCCTCATGCAGGAGATCGCCCGGCGCGGCTCGTTGCACGCCATTCCCGGCGTGCCGGAGCCGGCCCAGCGGGTGTTCAAGACCTCACACGAGATCGGCTACGAGTGGCACGTCCGCCACCAGGCGGCCTTCCAGCGCTACACCGACAACGGCGTGTCCAAGACGATCAACCTGCCCAACCGCGCCGGTGAGGAGGACGTGGCCAACGCCTATCGCCTGGCCTGGGAGCTGGGCTGCCTCGGCATTACCGTGTTCCGGGACGGCTGTAAGGG
>Ga0187892_10000912_pt1 | contig 73042 bp, 68 predicted proteins | sample MA1701073metaG_FD_139345 | JGI IMG/M metagenome (GOLD analysis project Ga0187892, IMG submission 139345) | Bio-ooze microbial communities from a basaltic lava cave in the Kipuka Kanohina Cave System on the Island of Hawaii, USA - MA170107-3 metaG ...
GATGAAGCAATTGCGGTAAACGGACTCACCGCCGGCGATAACACCCCAAGTTTTCTGCGAGGACCGATTGGAAACGAGAGCTACCATCCCAATAAGCTAGGGCACCAGCTGCTTAGCGAAAGTGTTCTATCAGGCACTCAGAATCTCACCCTAAATATGCCTGCGGCAGACTCAAGCTCAATACCACCGGTAGAAACTAATTTGGAGATTTTGAACGCACCTAAAACCAACCGGCCAATCAACAAGATAAATTACGACGAGAATTTGGCGAACGATATTGTGTATCGGGAAGTCTGGTGGGACATATATCTAAAAACCATAGAGTTTTCATTTAAGAAACTATCGCCGCTAGATATCGTGTTGAATTCAGAGCCCGTTAACTTAGGAACATTTAAGACCGATGCAAGCGGGGATTTATCCGCGCAAATTAGGATTCCGGCAACTGTTCCAACTGGCTTTCACACCCTCCATGTTTACGGAACAAATCTAGCAAACGAGCCAATTGACATTTATAAAACCATTTATGTGGCGGCTAACGAGAGCGACTATGATGCAGATGGGCTAGCCAACACTGTAGACAGCTGCGACACTTTGCCGAACAGCGGAGTCGATCGAGATCAGGACGGGGTAGATGATGCCTGTGATGGCTTCATCGGCACAGCGCCAGTCGTTACGACGGTAGCCTCAAGTGTCGTTTTGACAGAATCAGAAGCCGAAGCTCGAAATGGAGATGCGGCACCTGAGCCTGAGCAAGAAGAAGCTGATAATAATGCTCTCCAAGAAAGTGCTCCCGCGAATAAAATCCAGGGTTCACTGGATGAACAGGAAGGCTTTGTCATATCTGAATCTACCGAACCGGGCCAACCAATCGGCGGTAGTGTAGAAAATAATGGCCTTAGATTGCCTGCGCCGGGCAAGATGGGGTTGGCTGTGATATCCATATTTCTTGTACTGGTTGCCGCAATTTTTGGCAAACTAACCAATTTGTGGAAACCAGCCTAAAGAAGGGAGTTATTTACCAGGCTATATACAATCTCTATCCCCAACAACGTTATAACGTTATAACGTTGTTGGGGATAGAGAACAACAATTAAGTAGATAATAGGGGGAGTGGTATAAAATGACGAAACTAACAGATAGGACGACGGTTTATTTAAATCCGTATGTGAAGAAGTTTGTGCAGCATAAAGCCATCGAGGAAAGCAGGTCCATTTCCTCTGTGATTAATAACAAGCTGGCGGATATGCTGGATGACCTAGCCAGTGAAAAAGTTCGAGGGATTCGTAAGACCGAATCAGCAACTAGGTTTGAGTCGGTTTTGAAAAAAGCCGGCCTGAGTTACGACGATTTGCGGGAATAAGGGGTGTGAATTTTCTAACAGCTAAAGCTTTTAGGGACTGATACCCTTTCGGTGTCACTAATAAGTGAAGGGGACAGGAACGATGAAACCGACATATTATTATCCGACAAAGCTCTCGTTGAGGGAGAACATGACCGCTCCCGAGATTGATGAGTGGTACGACAGCAGCTGGAAGGCCAAAGCCCGCGCCCTGCAGGCTCGCCGCTGGAAGAAGATCAATGAGATCGAGCACGCCAAGAAAGAGGCCCGCCAAGAGAGACAGCGGGTGAACCGACAGAAGAGGTGGCTACAGCGGCACGGCTACCCGCTCATTGCCCAGCCGGTTACTTGAGGTTAAACCAATGAATAAGTATGGACCAAAGGCTCAACGAGCCGTTGATAGAGCGATGCATGAGTTTAAAGAAGGCACGCTGAAAAGTGGCAAATCCGGCCAAAAGGTTAAAAGCCACCAGCAAGCTGTGGCTATTGGACTGAGTAAAGCCCGCAAACAAGGCGCCAAAGTACCCAGGGCCAGTGAATTCATCCACGACTAAGCACCCCTTAGCCTGAAACCGCTGGCTAGTGTATATTTCATGGTATGCGTATTGGGATTCTTTCTGCCCAGTTAGGGCGGGAGGATGTTCATGAAAACAAGCGGCTAGTCCGAGAAATCCGCCGTAAAGGCCATAGGCCAGTAATAATAAACTACCGAAGAACAGTGCTGGCAATTCATAAAAACAAGCGTACGTTATACCAGCCGGATAAAAAAGGCGTCCTACGCCAGGTCAATGTGGACGCTGTTATACCACGGATAAATGAAGCCAGCGATAAATCGACGCATCTGGCTACACTGGCGCTGGACTGTCTGATTTCCGGCGGCGCCTATTCTACCGCCAATCCAGCTTCGATTAAATTGGCTAAAAATAAGATTAGCAGTTTAGTGGCTCTAGCTGCAGCTGGTGTGCCCATCCCACGCAGTGCGGCCATAACCGGTACCGAGTCGTTCGAAATTGACGTTGACAAGGTACTAAATAAGGTAGAGCCCAGCCACAGAAGGCGCCTAATTGTTAAGACTAATTCCGGCACCTACGGAAAGGGCGTCATGCCAGCTGAGTCCCGCGGCGACGCCAGGGCCATCATGGATGGATTTTTGATTAACAATATCCCTGTTCTAATTCAGCAATTTGTCGAGCCGACTAAAAAGGGCGTTTATGTTGATTTGAGATATATAGTGGTCAATGGCCAAGTCGTAGCCTCTATGAAACGCCTGTCATCCGGCAAAGACGAAGTCAGGGCTAACATTTCACTCGGCGGCAAAGGTGAGCCGCATGAACCGACAGATACTGAAATTGAGCTTGCTAAACAGGCAGCAAAAGCTATCGGACTAGGCGTGGCCGGGGTAGACATTATTCCGTCGGGTCGTAAACGCCTGGTGATTGAAGTTAATACTAGCCCAGGGTTTGTGATTGAAAAAGTAACCGGCAGCAATGTAGCCAAAAAGATCGTCCAGATGGCTATATCAGGTGCTCGTAAAGGCGAGCGAACTGCTGCACAAAAGCTTATAGATGCACTCAGTACCGATGTACCGATAAAACTGATAAAGCCAGTTGTTCAAGACCGCCGAGCAATTTTATCGGGAGTTAGAAAGTCGCTTACCAAGCCACCCCGGCGCAATTTAGCTAAGAAATGATGAGATAATGAGCAGCAAATTATGGAAAATCGCTGCTGTTGTTGCAGTTTTGGCCGTGCTAGTTGGGGCGGCTTCGATTGCATACCGCCAGGTGGAGAACCAGAAGCAAGAGCTGGAAAGAAACAAAGCAACCCAGGCGGCTTTAGACAACTCAATAGTGGGGAGGGCCAAAGCCAAGCTTGCCAAAAACGGCTGGACGTCCGGAGTACTAACTGTTAGCTTCGATGAAGCTTCAAAAACCCTGATGCTTGTTGATGAGTCCGATCCCAGCGCTGGCCTGGATCAAGGATTGGGCAAAGCTACCCCCGAACAGATCTTACAGCAGACATTTAATCTGTTTGTGCGAGCCGGGCAAGGCGTTTTTACGGTCGACGGCATTGACAAGTTGGTGGTTACTAGAAAGGTAAGTTTAAACGTCGGTAACGGCATAGCAACCAGTACCGAAGTGGCCAGGATTGGCGCTCCCAAAGATAAATTTATGGCAGTTGACTGGGAATCGCTGGAAGGACAGCCGATTTATCAGCAGATAGATGACGCCGCAGATGAATATACCCTAAACAATGAATTCCGCCGCAGTATCAGAAACGCCAACGCACTTATTTTGTCGCCCAACTGACAGATATAAATGGTACGCCCGGCGTGATTTGAACACACGACCTCATCCTCCGCAAGGATGCGCTCTATCCAGCTGAGCTACGGGCGCGCAATAACAGAGGTAAGTTTAGCAAATTACAGATGAATCTTCCAGCTAGAACTTGAGTTTGCGGCTTAAGCGGTCGATGCCGGCAGTCTTTCGTTCTTCGTATGGCAGGTGTCTACCGACCAGATCCGTAATTTTTTCTTCGTCGGCTGGGCCGAAATAGGCATCGACCGGTGGCATAAATTTCTTAAGCGGCAGGAGGCTGACGCTGCTGACCCCTGCATCATGGGTTATCGAAAAGGATTTGAACTGGTTGAAGGGGTAAAGTTTTTGGCCGACTTTCAGGCCTGAGTCGGAAATTTCATAGGTCACTTGGCTGGGCTTTCGGGCCGCAAAAACACCCACGATAATACCCACCACGGCAATTGCCCCGGTAGCAAAGTAGTCTTTGGTTAAGAGGTATACTGCGGCGGCCAGGCCAGCCGTGCCCAGAAGAAGCAGGGCATACCAAGCCGCGCCGCGATCATGGTGAATATACTCGGAGGCTGACCAGGGTACTGATGTACTCCCGCTGGTTGGCGGTGGAGTCGAAGATGTGGTTGATGGGGAAGGGGCTGGTGGCGGCTCGGCTACAGCCGTGCCAGCGCCCTCTGGTTTATAAAAATCGTCGCCCTCGGGGTTCATCCCGTCAGAAATCCAATCTACTGCCAGTAGATTGGCAGCTTTGATTATTAATCAAATACTTATTTCCTACGGGATTCATGTCAATACTATACCTCTAAAGCTTACCCAACAGTAGACTTTCGAGTCACCTCGCCTTTCCCGTGTGAGCTATTTATTCGGCATCCAGACAATCTTGTTGTGAACCACTTCAAGCAGTTACAGGCTTACTGGCGAGCTGAGGTTACAGGGTTACAGTCGAATAATCTCGAAAGCTCACTGCTGGGCTTATTGTAGCTGATTTCTGTGGTTAATGTACTAAAATACGAATATGAGCCCGAAGATAATGGGTGTTTTAAGTTCGGTTTTGATAATTCTTGCAGTTTTATCAGTCATGCCCTTTATATTACCCAGTGATTATTTTGATATCAGGATTCCTGTGGTACTAGCTTTCGCCGGATTATCGTGTGCGGTGATAGGTGTCACCATCGGAATCACTAGAAAAAATAACTACAACTTAGACAAAAAGAGGCTAAATATTGCTGGCTTGATACTTTGCATCATAATCCTGCTATTTCTTGCGCTTATTCTTCTAGGATTACTAGCTTTCTCACAGGGGACCGGGCCAATACTTGCACCTTAACATATGGCGGAGAGAGTGGGATTCGAACCCACGGTACCGTTGCCGGCACAATAGTTTTCAAGACTATCCTCTTCAACCGCTCGAGCATCTCTCCGCCACGGATTATAACATCTGTTAATACGCCACTTCCGACATGCACTAGTGATGAATAGCTTCCACAAGATTTAGCCGGAGGCTGGTGCCACCAATAAGGTCGCTCCGTTTTCTTGAGTAACAATGGTCCACCCAGCGCCTTTTAGCCGTTTTATAAGGTCTTCGAAGCCATTTCTTACCAAGGCGCATGTTATGTTATACCGCTCAAATTCGGCTGCCTGTTTGTCTTTATCCATGACTATGTCGATATAGCGGTCGATGTACTTCACACCGGCTTCATCGCGCCAACTAGGCATACGGCCATCTATATACACTCTCTGTTCGGGCAGTTTCCAGATAAGGTAACCCCCGTAGTTGTAGTCGTTAAAAAGGTTGCCAGCGCAGCCATTCTTTTTTAGATACGCTACCGCGGAGCGAGGAAAGACAGCCTCTTTGTCTTTATGAAACGGCAAGACAATACCGTGAAAACCCCAGATACTGACCAAGTAAATCGCTATAGTGGACGACCAAAAAAATAACCTGGGCAGCCACATGGGCTGCTTTGGGATTTGCTTTAGGGCCTGGTCATAATATTCATCGACTTTCTTGACCGATACAATTACAAACAGGGCTATGTTGCGCGTAGCTGACAAACTTCCCAAAAATAGAATCGGCGGCAAACTGTACCACTCTGATAATTTTTGCCGCGAAAATATCCAGAAGCCAGCGACCCAGACTACAATGAAGGGCCAAGAGGCACTAAATATCTGGAACGACCACCATTCGGTTATTTGGTTATGCAAGCTGGCATCTAAAAGCGTCCTGAATACTTCTTCATAAACTCGAGGGCCATAGATATTAATCATGGTTGCAAGGAAGCTGGCCAGAAAAATATATAGCCACTTTTTGCTACGGCGAACTACCGCAAAGTAGAGCAATATGAAGAGACCGATAATAAACCCGCCGTGCAGATTTGCCCAAATAATAAAGAGTAAGGGTATAGCTAGCTTCAGGCGCTTGGAGCGACCATAAATAACTTTAAGCAGTGTGGCAAGCAGTAGCACCGTAAAGGCTGCCGGCCGGATAGCTATATAGGGGGTCATGGCTAAAAGAGCTAGCAGCAGAATTCCTAACCGTGCTTTTGGAGCGCTGATAAGAAGTGCCCCCGCCCAAATGACAGCAAAAATAACTGCCAAAAAAGTATAGCCACCCAGCGAATAGAGCAGCGACATAATTATATCGCTGACGAACTCATGATTAATCCAACGAAATTCCGAAGCTGTGTAGGTGAATATATCGCGGTCTGGAATTCCGTTTGACCGAGCCCAGTCACCTGAAGTCAGATGCCAGCCAAAGTCAGGATCAACCCTCCTTGTTATGGCTGTATAAGTAAGCCCGAGAATCAATCCCCATTTTGCAGTCGGTAAAAGGTACTTACTCATCTACTACTTTCCAGACAATCCTAATACTCATCCAATAGTTCCAGCTCATCGCAACCAAAATAGAGATAGCATCGGCTAGTAAATAGTGTATGCCAAGCGCCTGATGAGCTGTGGCAAATACTGTGAAGGCAATCGCCGCACCACCTATGTAAATCAGGTTATATTTGAGAAGCTTGGTGAGCAAAGCCTTTAAAGTGTCCCGGCGCAAAGTTTTGGGCGAAGTGTATGCGGCTCTAAATGTGTAGGTATGGTTTAAGAAGAAGTTAGAAATGATGCTGACTTCAATTGCGATAGCTCCGGACAGAAGAACTGGTAATTCCAGGTAGTTGACCAAGATGAATAGTGTGCCTAAGTTAACAACTGCTCCACTCGCACCGACCATGCTGAACCTTATAATGCGCCGGATCCGTGAGTCTGGGTTTAACCGATAGCTGATGTACAGAAATTCAAGAACATCTCTTAGGCGCAACTTAGAGCGCCCTTGGTTGCGGTTGGAGAATGTAATCGGTACTTCAGATATTTTATAACCCTGCTTAGAGAACTCGTGAAGCAGATTTATCCCAATAGCGTAACCAGATGCCCTAATGGCGTCCAAGTTGATTGTCTTAAGCGCCGAAACGCGCAAGGCTTTAAACCCACCGGTTAGATCCCGAATATCATACTGCAGGTCCAGTAGAACTCTGGCTATAAAATTGGCACTACGACTGTTAAGCTTGCGATGCATTGGCCAGCCGCTAGTTCTACCGCCGCGAACATACCGCGAGCCAATAGCGTAGTCAGCGCCGTCCTCGATTGCGTTAACGAGGGAGGGGATGGAGTGTGGATCGTGAGAGAAATCAGCGTCCATGGTCATGATAATGTCATAGCCCCCTAAGGCAAGGCCGTGTTTAAGGCCCCTTACATAAGCCTTGCCGAGCCCAGCCTTTTTACCGCTGAGCAGATGCAGTTTTTTGTCGTTTTTTTGAAGTTTATTAACAACCCGCCCCGTCCCATCAGGGGAATTATCGTCAACGATTAATATACCCAGTGAATACCCGTGCAGTGGTTTAGTTGCCTTGCGGGATTCTTCTATGAGGCTAGCAATGTTATCCGCCTCATTATAGGTCGGTACAACAAGCAGGACTCTCTTCATCGACCCATTGCCATATAGGCGTTAGTATACTACTCCAATACCGTTAGCCTCATCGAGCTTCGCGCTTGTTGAGTTATTTGAGGTGTTATAATCTGATAGCTATGGAGAGGTACCCAAGAGGCTGAAGGGGACGGTTTGCTAAATCGTTAGGGGGGCGCAAGCCCCCGCGAGGGTTCAAATCCCTCCCTCTCCGCCATGATTAAATGCTTGACTAGTCAAGCATTTCTTCTTGTGCGAACTATAGATGGTCTCCGTGCGGAAGCCACAAGAGCAAGGCCGTAGAAAACCATGACCATGACTGTAAGATTTCTGTAGCCTAGGACCAAAGACGTGTATTCAAGCAAGCCTCCAACCAAGGCACCGAGCAGATTGATGCCAAATGCAAACGCGGAAGAACTAACATCTCTGAACCTTTGGGCGAATATAAGATTAGCAATGTATATCGGTACGAATGCTAGCATCACTGCAAGGGCAAACCGCAGGGGCGAGCTAAATTGCAGTAGGGCATGAGTTGGGACTATGAAACTCACAAGTAGCGAAATAAATAGTAAGCCCCACAGGACTCCCCTAGTTCGTGAGGTGATGTCTGGAAATATACGCACAGTCTCGATTGCAGCAAAAATAACTAACAGGACCCCCAGAATAACCAGCGCGTTTACAAACCAGGTTGTTCCAAAAAGTAGGGCAAACTGAACTACACTCTTTGTCTCAAGGAGGAAGAAAGCTGCTCCCATAAAAAATAGGTCTAAATAGATGCCCAGGTACTTCTTTATCGACCCGATGGTAAACCGTATAGCGGCTAAGGTAACGATTAGGATTAGGAAGACAGCCAGTAAGTAGTTTGCGGGTATGACTCGCTGCCGGAGGTATAGGAACGGCCAATCATCAGTAGCTGGCGATAGCGATTCGGTTGTGGCTGACCAGACGTTGGGACAGCTTGAGTTCGGCGAATGGCTAACAGTCAGTAATGCTAAGTAAGCAGATCCGCCGACCTGGTCCAAACACGGTGGGTGCCCATAGGTTTGCTGCAAGGTGTTACCCAGCCTATCGATTAGCCAGCGTTCACGGTAGTAGTTGTACATGCCAAAGGTGCCATTTGGTTGCAGATGTTCGGCCACCGACTCCATGGCTTCGGCGGTAAAGAGGTAGCTCTCTAGCCGCAGTGAGGACTGATTGGAAGCTAAAGTCAAAGAGTCGGGCAAGGCAAACAGGATAAGGTCATATTTTTTAGTGTTGGACTCAAGGAAAGCCCGCCCATCATTGATGAAGACCTTAACTCTGGGATCCTGATATGGTCGATCGGGGTGGAATTTTTTACCAAAATCGTAAAGCCTGGGGTCAATCTCGACGGCATCGATGTGTTTCGCCCCCATTGATAAAGCGATTGCCACATCACTGCCGTTACCAGCCCCCACAATCAAAACATTATCTAGCTGCTTGCTTACCTGCCTTCGGTATGGCAAGAAATAAAGCCCTTCGCTCTTTGACCTCTCAGCAGTTGATTGAACTGATTGGTGTGGGATACCATTCACATCAATATTGATAGCGGGCGAGCCACCACTTTTTTCAACGGCTTGATGTTCGATCTTGTAATAAGGCGACCAGAAAGTAGAGGGGGATAAAGATTCGGCTCCCAACAAAACCAACATGCCAGCCAGTGCAACCACTACTAAAGATGTTCGGCCCTTGCCGATTAGCAGCCAGAACAACACCGCTACCGCTAGGCCCCATACCACCGGCGGGGCATTGGTAAACGACAAAAGCGCAAAGCCAACAACTCCGGCAATGCTTCCGGCAATATCCAATCGGTAGGCTTCCAAAGGCTTAAAAACGACAAATCGCCTAGCTACCCCCTCAGCAATAGTGGCCATAACTGCGGCAACGGATAGGAAGATAACCGGAAGAGCTATCCAGATTGGAAGACCGCTATGGGAGAGGTTCCCAAAATATATTAAGTCACTGCCGGTGCGATTTATCTGGACGGGGGCAATGAATACGAATGCTATAAAGGTAGTAAGGGCAACCGGGGCGAGGGGGAACAAATTGTAACGGGACTTGGCGCGTAAAAAACCTATGCCGATGCCCAGAAAACTGGCCAGTAAGACAAAGTTAGTAAAGTAGGAAAGATATACGACATTGGACCCAGCCCAACGAATAAGCGCCAGCTCCAAAAAGAGCATTAGGAAGCTAGCTAGCAGCAACTGTGCAGACTTTTTTTGCAGGTTGACCTTCATTTAGCTGGGATTATCACAAGCTTCGTCCAGCTAAGCATATACGGATTTAATTTTATTGTCTCGCACCAGGCCAAAATAGTGTCTGATTACTATAGGAGGCGTTTAGCGAAGATTAGAGCATCGACTCGCACAGCGCCAGCTTGGCGGAGCGTTTTTGAAGCCGCATTAACGGTGGCGCCGGTGGTGACAACGTCGTCAATCAGTAGAATTTTGCGCCCAAATACTGTTTTTGGATTTTTGACCCAAAATTTATCGCTCATCTGGGCCAGTCGCTCCGAGCGGAGCGAACCAACTTGGCGTGATTGGCCTAGCCGACCCAATGCAGTCTGGTATGGCAGCCCTAGTTTGGGAGCAATTTTGCGGGCTAGCAGAACCGAGTGGTCAAAGCCGCGCTCGCGGGCCCGTTTGGTGGCCGTCGGCACTGGCACCACCAGATAATCCGAGATGTTAGTGCCAATACCACCTTTCAGCCTTGTGACCATCATCCCGGCTATTGATTCAGCGGCGGCCCGGTTCTCGTCAAATTTGTAGTCTTTTAGGAGATCGCGGGCTAAATTTTCATGATTGGTAACCACCCAGACCCGACCGGGCGAGCCAGTTCGGCGGCAGCTTGGGCAGGTTCGCCCGTTATCCGTTAAAGCTCCACAACTCCAGCAGCGTTCACCATAGGGGATTATTGCGATTTGAGAGCACTCCATGCACAGCGAATAACCTTCCGAGCCGCAGTTGATGCACTCAGATGGCGCTATCAAGGAAATAACTGTCTCAAATATCGACATAAAAGTGCGCCTCTTGAGGCATTTGCCAAATTTTCATTAGCCATTAGCCGAATTATTTGCCATTTTTCATTGTAGAAATGATTTTCTGGAAAATTAGGGTTAGCTCTAAAGCTTCTTGATGAAGATCACTAAAATCCTCAGATGGTTGTAGCTCGGATAGTACACGCAACCAGTATTTTGTCTCACCAGCTTCTTTTTTAGCAATAAAAATCTTGTTCTTAAAATCTGACTTAGAACTGGCATTGTTAGCCTCGGCATAATTAGCTCCAATGCTGGTGGCGGATCTTATTAACTGATCAATCGCAGGTTTCAGGGCAGGTATCCTCGAAAACTTCCCGCATCTATTGATTACAGCAACGCTAAAATCTATGGTTCTTTGTTCGAGTTCGCGGAGCTTGGTCTGGTAAATGGTCATTTGGTAAATAATTGTGAATTGGGAAATGATAAATGTAAAATGCTCGAGCTTAATGCGAGAGCGTGTTGTAAGACTTACTGTTGTTAATAATCAGTGCAACATGTTGCGCCCACTTGCAACGCTCAGCTATACTAGCGTTAACACAAAGACTTTAAACCTCAAATACAACTAAATTCCGCCCGCCTAAATTTCAGAGAAACTTTGGCGGGTAAAAGAGGAGTGAACATGGCTCGAGGCAGCCAACAACAAGACGATTTACTAATGGGCGATGATATAACCGCCGCTTTTTTATCTGAAGACGAGGCTCCGGCACCCGATGATGCCGGCGGTGCGCAGGGCACACCGCAAGAGGAACATTGGGACGAAGAGGAGCCGGTAGCCGGCCAACTGGCAGTTGATGTTTATGAGACCAAGGAAAAGTTGATAGTCAAAGGCCGGGTAGCCGGTGTTAATAAGAACGATCTAGATGTCAGCATCGCCGATAACACCCTGACAATCAAGGGTACGCTTAGTGCCGGTACTGAAGATAATGTAGAGAATTACTTCTTGCAGGAATGTTATTGGGGCGAGTTCAGCCGCAGTATCGTCTTGCCGGTGCCAGTCAAGGAAGAGGAGATTGAAGCTGTCCTAAAAGACGGGGTGCTGACTGTGTCATTCGCGAAAGTTAAACAAGATACCGTTAAGAAAATCGAAGTCCTTTAAGGCATCTCCGATTGCTTAAAAAAGACCAGCATATAAGCTGGTCTTTTTAGTGTCTATGGCTATGGCTTAAGTGATCTGGTTTAGGACAAACCTTACGATGATTTGGGATAGGGCTACAATGATCAACCCGACTAAACCGTAAAGTATAGTGTTTTTGGCAGCGGTAACCTTTGTGGCATCACCACCGCTAGTGATATAGCGAAAGCCGCCGAAGATTATCATTATTACAGCTACGACACCCACCAAGATCGATATTACGTTAATGATCTGGGCTAGTAGGTTATTAAAGCTACTCTCATTTGTGTTTAATGATACACAAGTGGTGCCGGGAGCAGCATTGACTGGAACCTGCAGATTATTAGCGCCCGTACAAAGTGAGTTTTGAATGTCTTGGGCACCGACCGAGGCCGTAAGAACGAAAGCCGGCAGCAACGTTAATACCAACACGCTTACAGGCAATAGCAGGGTTTTCATCTTCTGAATCATTTTGGTTATTTTCCTTATTACTTATTAAAAAGTATATATATGCTTATGCTTTAGTCAATACTGTGTACCACTGGAAACTACATAAAGGACTAGGCACTAGGTTGTCCGGTCGAGCACAAACCGGGCAATAACTTGTGCCAGGACGGCCAGAATCAGGCCGATGATGGCATAAACAAGAGTGTTCTTGGCACTGGTGACCTTTGTAGCATCACCACCACTGGTAATATAGCGGTAGCCGGCAAAAATAATCATAATAACCGCTAAAATCCCACCGACGATTGAAAGTAGGTTAATAACTCGGCCGATGATGCTATTCAAGTCGTTGGTCGCTTGGCTGGCAGGGCGACTATTGCCGGCAGCGGCATTGGTACCACACTGAGCAGCCTGTTCAGGAGTTAGGTTAGGGTTGTTGCATTGAGCGAGGACCGGTGCACCCAAAGAACCGATCATTAGGGCAAAAAGGACACTCGCGACTAAAAATGGGGATTTAAGTACTTTCAGCATATTTCGTATTTTACTACTACTACGGTCCGATCACCCAGTTGTTGAAAAAACTGACAATAGTCCAGGCCATCACCATAACAATCAGACCGATAACCGCACCTATTAACGCTCCCCTTGCTTGACGCGCCCGGTTGGGATTGTCGCCGGCCCGCTGGCCACCGACAGCGCCTCCAGCTGTGATGAACATAATGCCGCTGACTATGATTATGATAACAGCGATGATACCGCCAACTACGGCTATCAAATTAGCCGCTTTTTGGATAATGCCGTTAGGCCCGGCAATTGGGTCGGTCCCGGCTGCTTGCTGCTCGGCTACTTGCTGGCAGGTTGGGCTGTTGGGGGCGCTATCACAGGGATTTTCGAAGGGGTCGAACTGGGCGCCAGCGGTCAGAGTTAGCAGGCCAAAGACCGATAAAAAAAGCAGGATTGGTAGTGCCGGCCTAAATAGTACGGATAAAACGCTCATTCTAAATCCTACCTAAGACAACTTGAACGATGAGCGCCGCTACAAGTGATAGCCCAAGCCCAATCAACGAGTAGAAAATGATATTACGAGCCTGGGTAACCTTTTCCGGTGTGCCCCTGGCTGCCACGTATCTTAGACCGCCGATAATTACCATCAATACCGCGATAGCTCCAATGGTCATGAAGGTAATCGTCAAAACCCTATCCAGAGTGGCTTGGTCGTCTGGCGTCTGAGGCAGATTGGCCTCGTTGGCGTCGATAATGCTCTGGGCAAAATACCATTTCATGGCGCCAACCTGCTACCAATGAATGTTATGAAAGCCGTAGATACCAATACGATAGCTAGGCCAATCAGCGAATTGTAAACTCGGCGGCGAGCTGAGGCGGCTTTTTCAGGATTACCGCCGGCGGTTAAGTAGTTAATGCCAGATACCATGATTGCTACAACTGCTGCGAAACCGGCTAGCCTAAGCAGCATATTCAATATTGCCAACCCAATCAGCCATATGCCATCCGGAAACACGATAAAGACTCCGCACTGCCCATCAGGGTTGGGCTCACCCTGCAGGTAGGTCCACCACGGCGGCAGGAAGAAGAAAAAGTCGGACTTATCTAGCGCACAGTGGGGACCACCGTGAGTGCCGAACACGACTGCCGGGAGGCTTGATAGAATCGCCTGGATAACCATTAGAAGACCCCACCCGGTACTAGCCAGTTTAAGAATGCGAAGGTTAGAAGAAAGGCCATAAAGGCAATAAGGCCATTGACGATACGTTGCTTGGCGTTGGTCAACGCCTGCGGGTTGTCCCCAGCTGTAATGTACTGGATGCCGCCGACAATTATCACCCCAACAACAACAATCCCTACCCCAGCGCTTAAGAAGTTGACTACCGTCTGTAGGTCGTTAACGATTGGATTGTCAGGAGGAATCATTTAAGGCGTTTTAGTTTCTTAGCTTCTTAAGTGCACTATAGCACAATAATCTAAAAGCTTAAGCGAGTGGCTTCACTAACAGATTGTTGACAGATGCCGCTTATGCTATAGTTCAAGCGAGTATAGGCAAAATGAAAACCTATAAAAAACTGTTGCTGGTTGGGCTTGTTTCCGCATTAGGGGTGGTTGGCTTCAATTTAGCCGCCCCTCAGAAAACCTCGGCAGCAGAATTGTCTGACGCTGTGGCGTGTTGGCAGTCACTTCGATTCACCGACATGGCCAATATGGACTGCGATACATCGGACGCGGGCACGGATCCCGATATTACCTTCACCGATAGGAATCCTACTGATGGTGACCGTAATTACCGGCCTAACTCCGCCTTTTTTTGTAACCCTGGTAATGTCAATGCCCCATCATTTTCTCTAGATACACGCGAGTGGGGCATAAATGCTAACGATCAACTAAGTGTTGCCAACTCGGGTAACGCTGTTACGCTAAGGATGAATATTGGCTATAGCCCAGCCAGCACAACGGGATGCACGAGGTATGGGAACCCAGACAATGGAGCAGACGGTGGACGGGATGTTACTCTGTCTGGTGATAGAAGTGCGCGCCTAAGATTCTATTTCCAGTTCGCTGGCGATCCGATTGTTCAGCTTGATGGACTTAACGGTGGGGCACTGAACAACCAGTACTCGCTGATAAGCAGGATCGGCGATCCGCCGGGACCAGGTGGACTCTACCGTCTGGGCTATGCCGACGGCGATATGCAGCGATGTACATCGACACCATCGGTCATTGATGACCCTGTCCTAGTGATAATTGTGCAAACAAACGGTCCGGTGAACTCGGCCCTCGGCACTCGCTATCTTCTGTTTGAAAGCGCTTCCGGGATGCCACGGGGGAGCCCTATTGGCGATTTCCTATTCGAAAATGGTGTCATTGGCTGCGGGGCAGCGATTTCACAACCAATCAGCCAAGGGGGCACAAGGGAATTTAGTATACTCGGCACACCTCCAGCGTTTGATGCAGCACCCGAACCCGACCCCACGGGAACTGGCGGTCCGACTACTCCTACCTGCGAATCCAATTTCAGCAGTGTGTTTGCTTTCTTTATGTGTCCAGCTCTTCGTGAAGCCGATGATGCTGCCCAGGGACTATTCGCGTTCGTTGAGAGGGAGTTATGCATAAATACAGGTAATGTCTCCTCCACAGGTAACCCGCCCTGCGAGGATGAAAAGAACATATTTACTGACGATATAGAACGGATCTGGAATGCCTTTAGAATTATTGCTTCCGCATTGCTGGTGATTATCATGCTGGTGATGGTTATCTCCCAAGCCTTTAGCATTGGGCCGGTTGACGCCTATACATTGCGCAAGCTGCTCCCGCGGCTGGTGGCGGCGGTCATTTTGATTCAAATATCCTGGATAATGTTGAAGTGGTTCGTTGACTTGTCTAATGATTTGGGCACCGGCATTACCCAGATAATGTTTGCGCCGTTTGGTGGGGTTCAGAACATGCAGCTGGAAGATCTGGTTGGTCAAGGGGTTAGAGCGACAACCGGGGGTGGGGCGGCCCAGCCAATTTTCGAAGTATTCGGCACTTTAGCGGCTGTTGGGTTGGCTGTAGCTAATCTGCCAGGACTACTGGCACTGGCTTTCTTTGCGATTGTTAGCCTATTCATGGCCTTCTTCGTGCTAATACTTAGAAAAATGTTAATAATTCTGCTGGTAGTTCTGGCGCCTATTGCCCTGATTTTATGGATACTACCCGGAACCGACCGTTATTGGCAGTTCTGGAAAGATAACTTTACCAAACTGCTTTTGATGTTCCCACTAATAATGGCAATGATTGCAGCCGGCCGGATATTCGCCTACATAGCCGCACAGACTGCCACAATGTTCACCCCGAAACTAGGGGTTGCGAGTGTCGGCCCTATAGCAGTGCCGAACTTTGCTGATATTGAGGGGTTTGTGGGGCTAGTAATGGTTATAGTCGCCTTCTTCGCCCCTTATCTACTTATCTATAAAACTTTCTCCTGGGGAGGTTCGCTGCTTGGCGCCGGATCAAGAGCCCTAACTCAAAGCAATGTAGCTAGGGACTTCCAGAAAAAGGGCAGTGATGCCGCCAGGGGATATACAGAACGTACAGTCACAGGCCGTGCCGCTAAAAAGTACGACCCACAAAAGGGCCTTGCCAGTCGGACAGCTTACAGTATTTTGGGCGGTCGGGTTATACCCACTAAATACCGCCGAGCAGTACTGACCCAAAGAGGTGATGAGTGGGCTAAAATGCGTAATGCCGAGTCGGACTCCTATGTGGGCCGAACCTACGAAAAAGCCCTTGAGGGCGGCTACGACAAATATGATATGGACGCTGAGACGGGCCAGTTCCAGCAAATCCGGAGAAACGCCAACGGCAAGATGACAACTGCAGATGGCGAGGTTACCGAAGACAAGAAAAAGGCGCTGCTTAAGACTGGAGTGAGCCGAGAAGAAGCTACTTCTGTACGCTTAAAAGGCGTTGAAGCTGGTAAACAGGCCCTGATAGACCTGGCGGGCCGAGAAGGAAGTGATATAGATAACCGAGCAGCCCAGGCCGCCCACAAGCTGCTTAGCGATACACACTCTGAGATTGAAACCCAAAACTCGCGCATACAAACCGGACCTAACACAGGGAAACGGCACACTGAAGTGGCAAGCTATAGAAGTACCCTGGAGAGCAGTCCTCAACACTACTCTACTTACGCCAGCCGGAGGCCAGACCAGGCGCCTGATGTCATTGAAAGTGCACAAAAAGAGGTAGGCATGAGCTACGAGGATGCGTACAAGATTGCGGATCCTGGGCAAAGAGCAGAGAAAATCAAGCAGCTGCATACTGAACGGCTAAGAACAACCTTGGAGCGGCTAACCCCCGAGGGCTTAAGCGGCGCTCATTTTGGGATTTTCCAAGATTTAGAGAAGGTTGGGGATCGGGTGGTGGAAATCAAGGACGCTGAGGGCAAAAAGGTGGCCAAGACGCTGTCCCAGCACTTCCAAGATACTTTAGTAAATTTCGAGGCCAATGGTGGCGTAGTTGGTGCTAACGCGGTCGGCTCGTTGAGAGGCGGTAAGGAACGCTATGTAAATGCCGCGCTCCCTGAGGGTGTTACATTAACTGACATCACTAGTACGGCTAATGCAGCGCGACGAGGCTCATCGGGAAGTGGGCGTACTAGGACGCCTGCTCCGGGTGCTACTGAAGGCGAATTACCCATCTCTCATGACGAGCCGCCAAGAATTATCACGCCTGACTCATCGGACTACAAATCGCCGAGCTCTAAAGATATTCCCCGGTGAGGTAAATAGATGGCAGTATATAAAGTAATTCAGGATATCGAAGCCGAAGATAAGCTGCTTGGCCCATTGACCCTGAAAGGTTTTATATATGCAGCCATAGCCGGAGTACTGGCCTTCCTTAGTGTGCGGCTAGCGATGGCTGGCAGTTTAGGTGATTTCCGATGGGCATTCCTACTGATTATGATTCCGCCCATGGTGTTCTTTGGGGTATTGGCGGCACCGATTGGAAAGGACCAGCCGACCGAAGTATGGTTGCTGTCCCATTTGAGATTTTTCCTTCAGACCCGCCGGAAAGTTTGGGACCAAAGCGGCCCCAATTATTCGGTAGTTATAACCGCACCAAAAAAGATAGAAAAGCAACTTACCAAGAATTTGTCACAGACGGAAGTGAAAAGCCGGCTTAAGGCCTTGGCGACCACTTTGGACAGCCGGGGCTGGGCTATTAAGAACATCGATGTTAACCTGTCTGCTCCGAGCACCTTCGCCGCGGTCGACCAAAGCCCTGATAGGCTAATCACTCCCTCCAGTTTGCCGGTGAATGCTCCGGTGATTGATGTACACCCTGAAGACGACATTCTAGATACAGGCAGTAACGCCAAGGCCAAGCACTTTAAAGACATGATGCAAAAGGCAGACGAGGAGCGACGGAAAGAACTGCTGGAAAATCTGGAGCAGACTCGCCGGAAAACGGTAGAAAAAAAGACCGATACAGCTAAGATTGAGCAGCCCACCAAGCCAAAGCCTGCAGAGGTGACAACAGGGGCGAAGGCTGATAAACTGGAGCTGGCCAAAAGTGGTAATGCTTTTAGTGTGGCCTCGCTTTCTCAGCTAGCCAACCGCCACGAGGCAAAAGTAACACAACTTGGGCCGAATGAGGTCGAGATAGACCTGCACTAGAGAGATTAGGAACTAGTAAAAAGCAAAAAATAAATGGTGGCCAAAAATATATGAACCCATCACAGAATCAGAAGAGTGCAGTCCCTTCAGAGCAAAGGGTCCAGCCACCATATCCGCCAGCAAATTACAGCGACTCTCCTGACGCGCCAGCATTCCCGGAATCAACACCTCAGGTATCGAAGGCGCCACCGTCAGCCAATGTAAACCCGGTTAACCCAAACAGTACCCAAAACAGCCTAGAGATTGCCGAAATCCGCGACGGAATCGTAATTATGAACGACGGCACTTTCCGAGCGGTGGTGATGTGTAAGTCCATCAACTTTGACCTAATGAGCCCCCAGGAGCGAGAGGCCGTGGAATTCGCTTACCAAGGGACTCTGAATTCGCTTTACTTCCCAATCCAGATATTTATGCGCAGCCAGAAGGTCGACATGAGACCCTACCTGGACAAGCTGGACAAGATCCGTTCCCAAGAGGAAAACATGCTGCTGGGTTTGCTGATGGAAGACTACATAGCCTTTTTGGCTGACATCTCTCAGCAGACTAATATCATGGACAAGAATTTTTACGCGGTTATTGTCTACCCGGACCCGGACGAAGAAGATATTAAAAACACTATTGAACAAAGCAAAAGCTTCTTCAGTGGTATGGCCGGGTTGGTTGGCAGTAAGAGTAAGACGCCCCTTAAGGTAGTGATTGATGAAAATAGGCTGGAAACCGCTAAGACTGAGCTACGCAATCGGGTCCAGGCCCTCATGCAGGGGCTAATGCAATCCGGAGTCCAGAGCTTGCCGCTAGACACCCAGGAGCTGATTGAGCTTTACTACGATGTTTATAATCCTGATACGGCCACCCGCCAGCACTTAAAAAATTTCAATGAGCTAAACGCCGAAGTTGTTACTAAGGGAGCCGGCAATGCCCCGCAGCCAAACTTAGACGGGGAGGCAGTATAGTGCTGGGGTTTGGCAAAAAACAGCCACCGGTTGACCCGGGCATTCAGAACCAGGCCCGCGAGAGCCAGGAAGTAAACACAGCGTTTGTTAAGGGAGTTACGGCCCTACGTGACTTCATCGCGCCAAGCTCGCTGATCTTTAACAGCAGCCATTTTCAGCTAGGAACGCGATATGCCCGCACCTACTACGTTTATGGCTACCCCCGCCAAGTTTACACAGGCTGGTTGTCTGCACTTATTAACCTGGACGAGGTACTGGACATGTCGATGATTGTCCGGCCGGTGCGCTCCGAGGTTGTTCTTAACAACCTGCGTAAAAAGGTCAGCCAATTAGAAGCTGGTATCCAAATTGACTCCCAAAAGGGACGGGTTCGCGATCCGGCCAAACAAGCCGCAATACTAGACGCCGAGGAGATGCGGGACAAACTGCAAGTGGGTGAGGAGCGATTCTTCCGTTTCGGCATGTACTTTACGATCTACGCCGGATCTATGGAAGAGTTGGAATTTATCAGCCATAAGGTCGAGTCATTGATGGGCCAGCAGCTTGTTTTCTCGAAACCAGCTAGTGCTCAACAGGAGCAAGCCTTCAACAGTGTGGTACCGCAGTTCACTGATCAGTTGCAGATTTACCGCAACATGAATACCGGTGCTATTTCTACCAGCTTCCCGTTTACTTCGGCCGACCTTACCCAAGAAAACGGGATTTTATACGGAATTAATATGCACAATTCGGGTTTGGTAATTTTTGACCGATTTAGCCTGGAGAACGGTAACAGTGTAGTTTTTGCTAAGTCCGGCGCCGGCAAAAGCTTCGCAGTAAAACTGGAAGCTCTAAGAGCAATGATGTTTGGCACTGAAATATTCATCGTCGATCCCGAAAACGAATACCAGAGGATGTGCGATGCAGTCGGCGGCGCCTATGTGCGTTTGAGCTTAAATAGCTCCACACGAATAAACCCCTTCGATTTGCCGCAGGTGGTGGATTCGGACGAGGCTGACAATGCCCTACGCTCCAATTTGATAACCCTTCACGGGCTACTGCGACTGATGATGGGCGGAGCCCAAACCCAGCTAGTTCGCGGAACTGAGGCAACGGTTCCAGCATTATCACCAGCTGAGGAGGCCGATCTAGATGCCGCGTTGATTGAAACATATGCCAAGGCCGGCATTACCAATGATCCGCTGACCCACGGCTCACAGCCCCCAACTATTGCCGATCTATATGACACGCTTCTTCACATGGGTGGCAATGGGCCACCCTTAGCGCACCGGCTTCGTAAATATACCAGCGGCACCTTTGCCGGCATCTTTAGCCAGCAGAGTAACGTTAATGTCGACAACCCAATGGTGGTCTTTAATATCCGAGACTTGGAGGACGAGCTCCGGCCGGTAGCTATGTACATTGTGCTGAACTATATATGGAATAAAACCAAGGCCGATAAAAAACGACGACTTTTGATTGTCGACGAAGCTTGGCAGCTGATGCACTTTGAGGACAGTGCCAACTTCTTGTTCAGCTTGGCCAAACGGGCGCGCAAGTACAACCTAGGTGTAACCACCATATCCCAAGATGTGGAAGATTTTATGGCGTCACGTATGGGCCGGGCCATCGTAGCTAACGCCAGCATGCAGCTACTGCTCAAGCAATCTCCGACGGCTGTAGATGTATTATCGGACGTCTTTAAGCTAACCAGTGAGGAGAAAAAGCGCCTTAGCCAGTTTCCAGTCGGCCAGGGTCTGTTTTTTGCCGGGCAGAACCACGTTCACATCCAAATAATTGCTAGCCCAACGGAAGCCGGCCTGATAACTACAACCCCTGTGCCCGTTCAGCAGGGGGAGTTCCCGCAAGCACCTGGGCCAGCTGAGGACCAAGTACCACAACAGGCCGAAGGCAGAGTCGAAGCACCGGCACTAGAGCGGCCGGCTGGAGGCCAACAAAGTGGCTAACCCCTACGACCCGGAAGATAAGGACAAAGACCTCAACTCACTGCCCAGAGATGAGCTAGACAAGCTAGAGCATAAATACAGTACCTCGGAAGACGAGGCCGAGGATAAGAAAATTGAAGATGGGGAAGACCCTGATGCCCTGCCCAGGCAAGGCATGGGCCGCAAACTCCGTGAACACGGGCAAGCAGCCGAGGCTGAAGAAACCGCAGCTCTAGACGAAAAAATCAAGAAAGAGTGGGCGAAAGCTACAGCTGAAGATGAGGCAGCCGGTAATAGTCTTTATATGCCAACCAAAAAGGGTGAAAAAGTTTCATTTTGGGGGAAACTGAATAAAAGACGCAAATGGCTTATTGGCGCAGCAGCCGCTGGTGGGTTGACTATCGCATTGGTTGCTCTATTACTTAGCTTCCTGAATATCTCCAAGTTCGACTTTCTAGTATCCAATATTGATAACCGAGTATTCGCTCGCTTCACATCAGTAGCCGACCGGCGTTCCAGCAAATGGGTGCAAGCCTACGTCTCTGTACGCTTGCTGGAGTGGGGCGACCAGCGGGGCGAAGGCGCTATGAGAAACAACCAGCTGTTCAGATCCAATGCGGTTGATACCAACCATCCCTTCACTGACTGGTATAGAACAATGCGGACTTCAAATTTTGAACAGGAGCTGCTTGAAAAAAATGGCATCAAGTTCGTCTCGGTAGCCGATGCAAACGGCCAAGTTCGGCCAGGATACATTAACTTAAACGGTGAGCGGGCCATTGATATCCCCATATTGAATGCCGACTTTGAGGCCATTGGCAGGGGTGACATAGCAGCCTTTGACAGATTCGGCCAGTACCTCGACTTTGACACATTCGATAATGATAGGCAGGCTCGGCGGGCTATCAAAAGGGTGGTCAATGACAATACCCGGTTCTACCAGGTAGTGGAGCGGCGAATGTATCGCAAAGCCATCCAAAACATGACGGGGGTCAGAAGCTGGCGGTTCTTTGAAGATACCCGCAATAGAATAGATGCCAGGGCCATTAATATCCGTAACAAAATTATTACTGCTGCTATTCCGGAAACAGTTACGGCCGGCAAGTTTTTAAGATGCATGATGGGGATGGCTACCTGCCAAAAAAGCGTTGACCAGCTGCACTCCCAGTACCGGGCAGCTACCGGAGAAATAATAGGTGTTGATAATTGCGACGCGGCTTGTGAGGATGCCAAGACAAGAAGCGATGTCCCGGACTATGATCCCAATAGCGATCCCAATAACCCACAGAGGAGTAGGGTGCCAGTCGAACGGCCTAACCCAGATTGCCCCCCAGCTCCACCATGCAATCTGCCGCCGATAACGGTCATAGAAGACGCTCCTAATCTGGAACTCACTCCAAGGGAGCTGGAGGTACTGAACTTTATGAAGGGCGCGATAGGCAAAGCAGCCTTCACCGGCATCTCACTGATAAATATCATCGAGCTGCTGGAACTGCTGGAGGGTGTGGATGGTGCCTTGTCTGGCGGGCTGACCAAAATGGTCGCCGTGGCCAGGGGCACTCAGGCCATGGGGCTTTACCAATCCTCCAAAACAGCCCGCGACCAAGTTAAGGCCGGCAACCCCAATAGCGAGGAGCTAGATGAGTACTTGGAGACCTACGACACGGTCGCTAGAAGCGAGGGGTGGACTGAAGTCATGAGGGGTGAAGGTGACCCCACGCAGTTAACCGACAATGCAGAAAGTCGGCGGTATTGCGGTAAGGAAAATCAAGACTTTATAGTGAACCCCGATAACGCCAAGGCGGCCAGTGAGCAGTTCCATTACCTGTGTGATGACAAGCAAATCGGCGGCGGTTCGAGAGCAGCGAGTATTTCAGGAGCCTACACTAGAATCTTCCAGCCGATATTGGGACCAATTACCGATGCCTACGGCGGGCTGAAAAGCGCAGAAGGCGGAATCTTAGGCCGGGCCATCGCCTTCGGCTACAGCATCTGGGAAACAGTAGCCAATGCCGTTGCCAATGCCTTTATAGCGATTATCCGCTTCGTTGGCTGGGGTGAAAGTTTGAAAAAGGTTGAAGTCGCGATGGAGTCACTGGTCGCTAAAATAGCCGGCTTTTTGGGAGCGGGACCCATCCTCTCTGAACAGGAGCCAGTCGGAGTCCTTATGAACTGGATGATCCAGGGTGGAGCCTTTACCGCCGAAACCGTCTCCCGTACCCTAGGAGCACTGGCTACCACGACGACTACCCGATCCAGCACCCAAGCTATTGTTGCACAGTACCAAAATTCGAAACTTGAAGATGCCTCTTTAAGTGAGCGGTATCTCTCAACAACCAACCCTGAGTCTCTAGCTTCACAAGGCTTCTACAAAGCCAGCGAGCTTGGCCAATCCGGAATCGTTGCCAAGCTCTTTGATGTCAAGGGCGTCCTGAAGCAAATTACATCAAACATCACCAGTCTTTTTGACAGGTCAGCAGGAGCCCAGGACTTTGACGGCTACGAGGGGGCCGATTTTGCCGGCATCCAAACCTATGATTTCCCCGAAGAGTGTATCAACTTAAATCCATTGCTAACTGGGCCAACCAACGCAACAAACATTTTCTCGGTCTTTAACCAATTTGGCATAGAGGGCAGTTTGTCCGACTGGGGCGCAACCGCTCAAGAGCAATGGGCAGTGGTAAATAGCACCGAAAAGTTTTACGACTACTTATACGGCAAGGTAGCTGATAGGGACGATCCTGACGAGGTTACACTGCTGGTCTATAACTGCAATCTACTTGATACCTCAATTCGTGGCGGGCTTGGCTACCTATACGGCTATAAAAATGATAACGGCCTAGAGGAACCCGCCCCCGCCGCGCCCGGTGGCCCTGGTGACGGAGGCGGACCTGATGCCTGCGATAGACTTGCGGTATTCAACGATCCAGAGGATGGTTCGTGGCCGTACTCCAGCGACACTGAGTATATGGATACCAATAATCCCCCGCCTAGCGGGCAGGGTTCTAACTATGCCCAGAATGTGGCTGCGCCAGTACGATTCCCGGCTGTTTGCTTGGGGGGCGGTGACGATAGGCACGACCTTTCCTACACCAAGAAAGAGGGTGGAGCTTACTTCGACGGCACAGGCCAAAAATTTAGTGACAGGGGCTTGAAGGAATAATGAAACGGCTGATTATTTTTGGCGTTATCTTATTAGTCTTTGATTTACTGGCTCTCCCAGCCGGACTGTTTTTGTCCAATAGAGCCAGCGCCGCGCCAGACCCAAAGGCGGTGATAAAAAAGTTCGTCGATCAAAATCCCGGTTCGGCGGTGGTGTTCCGGGATTTAGGCGCCAACAGCAGCAGCGTTGCCAACCAAAACACGCCAATAACAGCCGCCAGCCTTTATAAATTATTCGTAGCCCAGTTCTTATTCTCGCAAAAGGAGAAAGGCAGTCTAAACTTTGACCAGCAGTTCACGCTTCAAGATATAGAGGGCCAATGGGCAGAAAATGAAGCCGACTGTGAATACAAAGGCTCGGCCAAACAAGCCTGCCTGAACACTATGTGGCCATCTAAACCGAAGCCTGGACAAAAAGCCAGCATAAGCCAGTGCTTACCAAAGATGTTAAGTTCTTCTGACAATATTTGCGGATATACATTCCTGCTGGAAATGAGAAAAGTTGATGAAAGCTCATTCCTACAAAATAACGGATACCTTAGCACCTCTTTATCAGGTTCACTGGTTACATCGGCTAAAGACGTGGCTTTGCTACTGGAAAAAATTGCCGAAGGCACTCTAGTAAACCAAGGAGTCTCTCAAAATATTTACTCTTTATTGAGCCAGCAGTACCACCGGGAGAAGATACCTAAGGGCATTCCGGCTGGTGGAGAAACGGCGAATAAGACAGGTGAGATCCGCTCCAGTTCATCTGGCAAATCCCATGACGCGGCCATCGTCAAAATTGGCGGAAAGACTTACGTGCTGGTAGTGATGACCCAGCTGGACCCGGATGACGCGGCAACTAACGTCGCAATAGCCAATCTTGCCGCTGAACTTTTTGGCGGCGAAATATCGGCCGGCGGCTCAAATACAACGACCAATTGCGATTCCCCCGGCAGCAGTGGAACCTCAGGTTTCGAGAGCATCTATAGGAAACTACAAACCCCTTTTTACGATGGCAATGAGACGGCTATTTGCTGCTCGCAAAACCAGCCGGGGGTAGTTGATTTCAGCGGTGAAATTAAAGAATATCCCGACCAAGTTGACGCCAGCTTAGTGTCGGAACTCAAAGAAATAGTGAAGACCCTTAAACCCAATATTGCAAAATACCAGGCAGCCGCCAGCCGGTGGGGCATGCCGTGGCAAGCCGTTGCCGCAACCCACTGGCGGGAAGGCGGAGCTGGAGTTAATAAATCTATGGTAAATGGCCGGACTCTGCCAACCTCTGCCGAACTGGGCGGCAGAGAATTCCTATATGGGTCTGCCAATGTCAATACCGGTGGGTTTTATCAGAATATGGACGATGTTCCCGGTGGAGACCCGCCCCGGCGATTTTACGGGTCTTCGCTCAAAGATATTGATTATTCAACCTGGCTGCTTATTCAGCACGGCGTCAGAAACCAGTTTAACGGCGATGCCGAGGCATTCATACAAGCCGCTCAAACCCGGGGTTTAACTAAAGATGAATGGATCGTTACCTGGGGAGCTTATCTGGGCGATCCTAGCGCTGGCTACGGAGACTTCGGCAAAGATAAAAACGGCCGTATGGGGGCCGGCGCCATTATGGCTTACTTGGGCGGTTTGGTGGAGAAGCCGCCGGCACCAAGCGTTACAAGCTGGCCGGGTAGCGGCGACAGTGACTATGACAAAGTGGCAGACGGTGTAGTTGGCGGAATAGGTTCAAGCCCCGGTGGCTTTGGCTGCGATGACGTCAGTTCAGGAATTGTTGATCCTTCCGGCTATGCCTATCCGGTCGCACCGCTTAATCAGTCCGCAGATATGCCTACTGATAATCATGCTGAACCAAAATATGCCTATGATTTCATGCGGCCAGGAGGAGGACAAGAAGTTTACGCAGTAATAGGCGGAATTATTGGTAAAGTAAACGAGGACTATACAATAGATAACCGAAGTTCAGTTAAACCAGGCTGTACGAGCATTAACCTATTTGGTGAAGATGGCTGGAAGTATTGGTACGGCCATATGATGAATCCGTTGGTTAAAGAAGGAAAGAAGGTCACAGTCGGCCAAAAAATCGCCGAAGTAGCCAATGAAAGCTTTACTGATGTTTGCTGGGGCGGAGGTCCTCATTTGCACTTAGATCGCGGGTTCCCAAAGGGTGAAAATGGCGGCGGCGGAGATCTTAGTCTGACTACAGATGCTCGAAGAGATCCCACTTTTATACCTCTAATGGAAACGCTCTGGAGGAATCTGCCAAAATGATACAAAGAAGAAAGATTATCTTAGCAGCTTTAAGCCTTATCTTTATAATGTTTCTTATATATGGGTTTGGGCACAGCATAATAATTGTCAGTTCAGATTCTGCGGGTACCGGAAAAATTAACGCCCGATTTAGTGGCGCCTCCGAAACTAAGACAGAACTACTAGTCGGTGATAGCAAAGTAATGCTTGTCAAAAGCGGTCGCTACGATATTGAAGCCAGCAGTGGCGATAAGAAGACCTTAATAAATACTAGCGCCAGGCCCTTTTGGATCAATAGCGTGAAGCTAGACTTTAGGGAGCGGCAGCCGCTGGCCATGCTGGGAGTTGGCTCTGAGAAATGCTCCCTTGACACTATGACTTCCGGAAATGTTTATTATTTCAATTGCGTTGACCCGGTAGCGCCCAAGGCTTTAAGTACCAATGATGGTAAAACAATAACGGAACTTCCCGTGCCTGCCGAAGCCAGATCCGAACGAACTTTTGCCAGAGCAATGCCATATCTTGGAGGACTGAGCTTTGTATACCAAACTACCAGCGGGGCAAAATTTTTTGCCAGCGGCGACCCGAAAGCAGTACTTGTTTTGCCTAATATAAATCTCAACGGGGCGGGGCGGTTGCTGGCCACCGATACTAACAACTCCGGGAATAGCCGGCTGGCTCTACTGGCCGGCAATACATTGCATATCTATGATGGGATTGCCGATACCCAGCCTGAAAAACTGGACCTATCCAAATATTACGGTGACAGTGAGCACCTGCATGACATCGTCACTCTATATAATAATGAAATTTACATTTACAGCTCTTTAGGCCGCAGTTCCGAACAAGACGGCAATGTCCAAACCGACTCTTTTCTACTAAAAATTGATGCTACTAACACGAGCGATACCCAGCAGTTCGGCTTGAACAAAAGCCTCTCGTTCGTGGATGTGGTAGCTGGTGAGTCGCCAATTCTAGTAGAACGGGTCCCTGGAGAGGGTGATTTGACCAGGGTCCATATCTTTCAAGAATCTAAGCTCGAACCCTTGGGTTTGCCGCAGGATGTCGGTGATGATGTCTGTTATACGGACGCCGATTCACTTTACTTTGTTGCGAACGACACAGATTTATATAAATACGATTTTAGTAAGGGTACCTCTTACTTTATTTATGGTAGTAACCCGAATGGAATCAACAATATCCAATCTGCGTTCGGCCAATGTAATATCACGGTCAACCTGTCACGTGACAGCAGCGATTATGTTTACTTTAGTTCCGCCGCGCCCCCCGGCCAAGAAAATAATTTGCAGACAGTGCTCCCCATAGGTAGCGATTCTATAAACGACATTCGACGAGCCTATGCTTTTAGAAACGATGTGTTTGTCCGGTTAATTAACAAAGCCGCCTACGAGAACCGCAACAATCCTAACTACAGGCCGACAGCTGCCAACCAAACTGAGGATGAAGAGAGAGTCCTTGATTCGTTGGCTAAAAAGGGGGTTCGGATAGACCAATACAAGTTTATCTTTAGCTACTGATTAGCAAATAGCAATCAGTTATTGTTCTTAGTGTAGGTTATTGACTTTCTGGTGCATATGTGGTACCATTTATAGTGGTTTCATGAAAATAGAAGATTAAGTATATGGCAGAAAAAGGCTCAAAAATCGGTAAGCTTGGCGGCCCGCTCTTGGATGCTGCTTCTAAGGCCGCGGGCAAAGTTGTCGAGCGGCCTAGCCAGGCCGGCGAAGACGCGGCTAGAGAATTGGGTGAGCGAATCCAAGGCAGAGCAGCACATACTGCCAGCCGATCTAGGGGCGTTTGGGGTTTATTACTGCAGGTGGCTGGGGGACGGCTTGCTCCGACCCGCAGAGGAAGGGCCCAAATGATCGAGAGGGGTAAAAGCTGGAATGATAGCGAAAATGCCCTAGCAGGCGGCATTGCAAGGAGCGAACATGATGCCGGCTACAGAGAGGGCGGTGTTGCCGGCGGCAAAGCCGCCTTAGTGGACCAGGTGGGTAGGGGCGGCCGCATTGCTGAGCAGGCTGTTATTCAACTAGTTGGTTCAAGCTCTTGGGTTGAATTTCAGGGCTCCGTAATTGGCAGGAGGGGCCACAACCAAGGCAAGAGAGTCACAGAAACAGCTGCTTGGCAGAGCTCTTTAAGCGAACCAGCAAACAGCCAGCTATGGGTTGAGGTTGGCAAGAAGCGGCCGGATCTTACCCCGGACGTCCAGCAGGGCGCTGAAAGAGCATTAGGCTATAGTTATGATTCTGTGCCAGGCAACCGACGGGGACTTTTAGATGATTTGGACAGGCTGTGTTTAGCCGAGGCTATGCGCAGATTTGATGCGGGTGTATTATCGGGTCTTCATGAGGGTATTTTCAGCGAAATCGCAAGACTTGGGGACCCCTTACTATCCCAGCAGCTTTTTGATACTCTTCACAATATTGCCAACTCGCCAGGTACGGTTGGCCGGGATGCTATTGGTTCTCTGCTTGGGCCGCGAGCCATAGCAATCGACCATGCCCTAGCTCCCATTCGCCAAAGCTACTCAACAATTTAACGGCTAGGTACGGCTTGCCCTCCTCTGCGATTGGAGGGGGATGGGGGTGTGGTTGTCGGCTTTGCCCGCACAAACTTCATGGAAGTTTAGGTGGGCGAGGTAGTTGACAGCCTATTTGTGGGATAGAGATATCAGTGTGTGTTCGCCTGAAAAATATTCCACTACGGCGTCGGCGTCGGTTAATACGTCATAGGCCTTATTGTCTATTTGTAACCTATATCAACACCATTGATCCCCCTCACCACCACACATTTTAATGTATTTACTTTTAAATGCGCATGTTATAAAATCGGGATATTAAAGACTGCCCTTAGGCTAGGCACCAACCAAAAAAGGAGAACTATGAATACCAAATACACCAAGAAAGCCACACTCTACATCAACCCAACCATCCACAAACTGCTGAAAATAAAAGCGGCGGTGGCCGATGAGACTATATCCGACATCACCAATGATCTGCTGGAAGCTTACTTTGAGTCCAGCGACGAAAAATTAATAAAAAAACTGAAGAAAGCCCAAACCGAGGCTGATGGCGGTCAGGGCGTGGCATTTGAGGAAGCATTCGGCAAGCTTTAATCAGGCAAGCCGATGGCCCACTGCAAATATTTTGTCACCAGCAGCGCTCTGCGCGACCTCAAAAAGATTGCCGATGCCGATAGGCGTAGGATCGGCCGAAAGTTACAGTATTTTATATCGGTAGACGACCCTCTAGGTTTTGCTATCCAGCTAACTGGGGTCAAGCCACCAATTTATCGTTACAGGATTGGTAAGTATAGGATCTTCTTTAGCGCCCAGGGTAATACACTACATATCTTAAATGTGTCACTAAGAGGCAAAGCTTACCGCTAGCGTGGTTTTTGGAGGGGGTCCCGCTTAGACTCTTCAAGCGGATTGCTTGGAGTCTAACGGGATTAAGTTGGCGTTGCCTGAAAAATATTCAAGTACAGCATCAGCATCTGTAGTTGTGATAATTGCCTGGTATTTTTTTAGATATTTAACCAAGGCCCGGCGACGGGCGCCGTCTAGCTCTGAAAAAACATCGTCGAGTAGGAAAATTGGCTTTTGGCGGCGGACTTTTTCGACTAGCCCAAGTTCAAAGATTTTGAGCGCCAGCAGGATAGAGCGGACTTCGCCGCGTGAAGCAGTAATAACAATTGGCTGTGAATTCAGCTCGAAAGCTATGTCCTCGCGGTGCGGGCCGTAAGTCGTAAACCCCCGCTCGAAATCAGTTTGGTGAGTTGTTTCCAGCTTAGCTAGCATCTGAGATGAGTAGGCCTCCGGTTTGAAGTGATGCTCGTACTTTGCGCTAACTACGGACTTACGCCCAGCGATGCGGCTGTAGTTTTTAGAGATATCTTCATTGATTTCACCAACCAGATGAGCGCGCGATTTGGCGATCTTTTCGGCAAGCTCGCTCAAGCGGATGTCCCAGGCAAAAAGCTGCTGGCTGGCGTGAGCCCGACTTTGCTTCAAAAGAGCGTTACGTTGGGCAAGAGTTCGGCGGTAGCCAGCCAGGTTTTGTTTGTAGCCAAGCTCGGTGCGCTCCAGTAGGTCGTCAAAGTACTCACGCCGCTGGTCGGGCCCACGGGTTAGCATCTGCAAGTGGCTTGGTTCGAAGAAAACCACCGGAATAGTCCGATCAAACAGCATTCTTTTATATTCTTTGCCGTCCAGTGTGAAAGACTTGGCTATCTGCTCGCTTTCGCCTATGCGCTCCAACTTGGCAACTCTAGGATGCGCTCCGAAAAAGCCCTCCAACCGAGCCCAAGGTTTTTTGAACTTTATAAGATCAGTATCTCTAGCCCGGAAAGAGCTGCCCCGCGACAACACTAAAACAGCCTCTAGCAAGTTGGTCTTACCACTGGCATTGGGCCCGACTACGATATTAACCCCCGCTTCAAATTCAAAGCTATCGTCTTTGTAAGATCTGTAGTTTTGGAGCCTCAAGCTTTGAATCATAATCAGATTTTACGGTTGTCACTTAACAATTCACATTGATTTAACAGGTAGCGTTGAGTAGCTGAGGTGCCAATGAAAAATGATGAATGACCAATCATTGGAAAATGAAAATTGAGAAATGGTAAATTGCCGTTACGACCTCAGGGGCATAATTAGATGCGTGTAACCGGGTTCAGATGAGCTGCGCAAAATGCAGGGTTCCAGTTTGCCGTTGAAACAAAACTCCACTTCGTCGCCTGAAAATGCTGCTAGCGCCTCAATAAGATAGCGGGAATTTAAGGTTACATCGCCACCGCCCGTAATCTCGGCTGAGGCGGCGGCAGTGTTCTCGCCTAGTTGGGATGCTATGGCATTGATGCTGACCAGCTTTTCATCCTTATCCACATTGATGGTTACGCTGCCGGCACTTTCTCTGGCGAACAGGCTGGAGACTTTGGTGATATTAGCAAAGTCGGCCCGCTTCATCTTTGCCGTGGTGCTGAACTTACTGGGCAAAAGCTTTTGGTAATCGGGGTAGTTGCCCTCAACCAAACGAGCAACCAAAGTAACGTCGCTAACTTCGAATGACACTTGCTGCTCGTCGTGGGTTATGACCACTTCTTTGTCGGCATCAGAAATAATCCGCAGAACATCATTGATAGCCGTTGCCGGGACCAGAAAATTAACAGCTTGTTTTGATTTGCCAACCTTTTTTTCAGCTAGCCGATAGCTGTCGGTGGCAGCTGCAATTACTTCACCGGCTCGGCTATAAAAATACACACCAGTCAGCACTGGGCGAGTGTCATCGCTGCTAGCTGCAAAGACTACTTGCGATAGCGCTTTTTTAAATTCGCTGGCCGGAACCCGCCACTTATTGCCCCCGGCTATGGTTGGCATCACTGGGAAGTCATCGGCTGGCATACCATTTATGGATGATTGGTACTTATCGGTGACGATATTCAGTTTGTGTTTATCAAGGTCTAGTTTTAAAACGCTATCGGGCAAATTTGATACAAAATCTTGGGTCAGGCGGGCAGGGATGGTGATTGCCCCATCCTTGTCTACCTTGCCGCCGATGAAGTGGGTAATGGCAATATCAAGGTTGGTAGCCGATACGCTTAAGCGGTTCTTGTCGGTGCGTATAAGCACATTGGAAAGAATGGGGAGGGTGTTGCGGCCAGAAGCAACACGGGCAACCGTATTGAGGGCCCGGCTTAGGTTTTCCTGGGTGACTTGAAGCTTCATCCTGTTAGAACCTCACTAAATTTGCACTGATTGGTTAACGGCTGGCGGTAAATACTGAATTCGATGGTTATTTTTGTGATGTGAGCTTGCTGAGTTCTAACGGGATTCATACTATAACTCCTTTATTTAAGTAGTAGTTAGTAATAGGCGATGTGGAAAGAGTGTAAAACGATTGGTTAACGGATGGACCGGGCTGTGGTTGGGGTTGTGGGAAAAGCAGCTGCATTGAGTATATTTTGTGTAAAGATCTACTCAAGGCGGATATTTTGTACCCAAGGCCTGTAGGTTGTGTGTATAAAATCCCCAATTTGCCCAGCTTTATGAACATCGTTTTCCGCAAGACTTCAGGCATACAAACGCTCCCGTAAATCACTGACGTGCTGCTTGATGGGAGTTTCGTAGCTTAGCTCCTTTTCGATCTTTTCAATGGAGTGAATGGCTGTGGTGTGGTCTTTGCGCCCTAGCTCGTGGGCAATTTTAGGAAAACTCAGATGGAGCTCAGAACGCAGCATATACATAGCGACTTGGCGTGGCACAACAATATCTTTGTCACGCTTGGGGCCTAATATCTCCTCCATCGATATATGAAAGTGCTTGGCAGTGCGTTCAATAATATGGCGCGCGCTTAAGTGCTTGGGCCTTGTTCGGCCTGCTTCAAACATCGCTGATACCGCCTGCAAACTCGGCTCGATGCCGCGCATCTCGCAGTAAGCCAAAACTTGGTTGAGTGAGCCTTCCAGCTCGCGGACGTTGCTTTGTACGCGAGTAGCCAAAAATTCAGCCACTTCCTGCGGCAGTTCAACTTCCTGAGACTGGGCTTTGCTATGTAAAATTGCGCAGCGGGTCTCAAAGTCCGGGTTCTGCATGTCAATGGCCATGCCCTGGTTGAAGCGGCTGCGCAGCCGCTCCTCCAGTGTGGGGATATCTTTGGGTGGTTTGTCGGAGCTGATGATAATTTGCTTATTGGTTTGGTAAAGGTTGTTGAAGGTATGAAAGAACTCTTCCTGGACTTTTTCCTTGCCTGCAAAAAATTGCACGTCGTCAACTATCAGTACATCCGCCCCGCGGTGGAATTTGGCAAAATCAGTGGTGTTTTTTTTGCGCATAGCATCAACGAATTCTCGCAGGAACTGCTCGCTTGATGTGTAAACCACCCGGGCGTTGGGTTTAGCGGCTAGCACGGCGTTGCCAACAGCTTGGATAAGGTGCGTTTTACCAATTCCTACCCCACCGTAAATAAACAATGGATTATATTTACCCCCTGGTTTTTTCACGATAGCTTGGCAGGCGGCATAAGCCAGTTCATTGCCCCCACCAACCACGAAGTTATCAAATGTGTAGCGATCGTTTAGGCCCAAACGGTAAACCTGATGCATAGAATCAACGCGCCGGATGGTTTTTGCCGTGGTTTTTTGATCGCTGCCAGGGTTTCTCAAAACATCGTCATCGGTTCGTGCTTGCGGCGTAATGCCGGTGTGGATCTTGTAATCGATCCGGTCCACCTTAACATCGTTTTTAGTCAGAGTTTGGGATATCAGCTCGTCAAACCTACGCTCCAGAGTATTTTTGACAAATACATTAGGTACGCCGATAACCACCACCCCATCCTTACTTTTGATAAGCCGGGTATTTTTAAACCAAGTCATGTAGTTGCCGCGCGAAACGCTAAGCTCGATTTCACCCAGTACCGCTTGCCATAGCGCTCCGTCCTGCATGCCTTAACCCGGTATTCTCCCCTAAAAATTTATTTAGTGCCCCGCGTGGTGCTCTGGTGCAGCCTGCGGAATATGTATCTACTATAGCGAAGGGGCAGGGGCTTTTCCACAAGCTAAACAAAAATCACCACAACATGGATATAAAATTCAACCTAAGGGGCAAAGTTTTACACATGGCTGGCTCGCATCTGTTATTTTGTGGAAAAAAGATTGCTATTGGTGGATAACTAGCTCAGTACTGTGGGTTAACATTGTGAATTCTACGAATGTAGAATTCACTTGGTGGAAGTAGGCTTGAGGCGGCGGCCCAAAAACATTTTTCCGTGATATGTTTTCAAGTATCGCTCTCTTCGCCGAGCAGCGCTTAGGTCATTGCAAGCTTCGAAATATATCAGGCCGATGGGTGGTCGACGGCGTGTTGACGGAACAAGACCCTTCTGGTGAGCCTCAAGCCTAGCTCTCAAGCCTTTGCTGCAGCCAACATACAACCCATTGTCTTTCTGGCTGCGTAGAACATAGGTATAAAACATTAATTAAATTCTAGCAAAGACTTGAGACATTCCACTAAGTTTGTTTGGCACCCCAATGGAATTATCCGCATTGCGCGGAATTCCATGAGGTGATTACACTCTGTGGTAGAGTGTAATCATGCCAAAAAGAACTTATCAGCCGAAAGTCAAAAAGCGAGCTCGGGTGCATGGCTTTCGGGCTCGGATATCTACTCGTGGCGGGCGCAATATTATTGCCCGTCGCCGAGCCAAAGGCCGCGCACGACTGACCCACTAAGCCAAATAACGGAATCTAGCCAAAAGTAAATGCTTCAAAGAGCTCATCGATTTCATGGCAGTAAAAGCCTCCGCCGAGTTTATTCACAGGGTAGAACTGTGCGTGGCCCGTTATTTTCTATTAAAACTGTCCGTAATGAGGGCCGCAAGAAATACCGGGTAGCAGTGGTGGTCAGCCGGAAGGTTTGTAAATCAGCGGTTGGTCGTAACCGGATGCGACGCCGGCTTTACGCTACTGTGCGCGAACTAGCAGATGCTATCCAGGAACCATATGACATTGTGATTACAGTATTCCATGACGCACTTTTAGAAACACCAGCCGGTGAGCTGAAAAAGCAGGTGAGGACCCAGCTAAAGGCCGCTGGCATTCTTGCCGAGTAATCACTGGCAAGATTTACCATTAACCATTTACCACTTAGCGTTTAATTTTCATTGGCCATTTTTCATTGCCGCGGCAACTGTTAAATGAGAATTGTTAAATAAAACTTCCTAAGGTGTTACATGATATCATGGGTTGAGTTTTAGGAAGTTTTCATAGATGTTTACGACTTTCATTGTCCAGCCAATATTCAATTTGCTGGTTTTAATTTACGCCATCTTGCCGCACCACAACTTCGGCTTGGCGATTATTATTTTCACTGTTGTGGTGCGAATCTTGCTTTGGCCACTGGTTAAAAAACAACTTCATCACGCTAAAGCCATGCGAGCGCTCCAACCGGAGCTCAAGAAAATCAAAAAAGCCGCTAAGGGCGATAGGCGTAAAGAATCCCAGCTGGTAATGGAGCTTTATAAAGAGCGCGAGATAAACCCGTTCTCCAGCCTCGGCATCGTATTGGTCCAAATCCCTATCTTGATTGGCCTATATGTTGGGATCAGCCGGCTCATCAAGGACCCTCAACAAATCATCGACCTGGCCTACCCGGCGCTTCAGAACCTGTCGTGGATGAAGGAGCTGGCTGCAGACATCTCCAAATTCGACGCTACGCTGTTTGGCTGGATAGATTTGACCAGACCGGCGTTGGGTGCTCAAGGCCTGTACATTCCAGCCCTTATTTTGGTGACGGCTTCGGCTATCAGCCAATTCTTCCAAAGCCGCCAGCTGATGCCGGCTCCGGAAGAGTCGCGGTCGTTACGCAAGATCCTGCGAGAGGCCGGGCAGGGCAAATCAACCGACCAGTCGGAAGTCAACGTTGCAGTTGGCCGGAGCATGCTTTATCTAATCCCAGGGTTTGTCTTTATCTTTGGCCTGGGCTTGCCGGCCGCTCTGCCGCTTTACTGGTTGACCAGCAGCCTGGTGGCTCTAGTTCAGCAAACCATTATTTTGCGCGAGGATGTCGGGGAAGCCGAGGCGATAGCCGATGCGCCCGCACCTTCCAAGAAGAAGGTTGCCAAGAAGAAAACTCCAGAGAAACAAGCCAGCAAACCAACCCCAAAGCCATCACCAGAGCCCACTAAGCCATCAACCGCTGGATTAACAGCGGCCGAGCTGGCGGCTCAAAGGGATCAAGCAAAAGCACCCAGCCTAAACAATAGTCCGGCAAAGCCTAAGAACCGCAAGAACCGACGGCGGAGGCGCTAACAATGGCTGGCCGAAACACGCAGGTTGATGCTCCGCAAGGCGATGACGAGGAGCGGACTGAGCCGTATCAAGCATACGATGAAGGAGCACCGGAACCAGCAACAAAGCGGAGCGCGCTAAGCAGCGACGGAGTCGGCGGCTCAGGCGGCGAGCAGGACGCTACGGTGCGTGGTTCGGGCAATGGCGATATGGAGGAAGCCATCCTCTATGCAAAAAAGTATGTCGAAGACCTACTTTCTTTTTTTGGCCTGAACACTGATGTTTATGCTACTACCGAAGACGACGAAGTCATCGAGCTTAGCATCCCATCTACCCATCTAAATGGTTTTTTAATCGGCTCACGGGGCGATACTGTCCGGGCCATGCAGTTTATTATCAGCACAGCCCTAAAAAACAGTGGCTATTCGCACACCCGAGTTAATGTGGACGTTGCTGACTATAAAAAGAACCGGGCGGATAGACTAGCCAAGCACGCCGAGACTTGGTTCAAAGAGGTTAAAGACAGCGGGCAAGCCAAAGATTTGGACCCAATGAATGCCGCCGACCGGCGGGTTGTCCATAAGGCAGCCTCTGACTATGGCCTAGAAACCGAGTCGATTGGAGAGGGCAGAGACCGCCACATCGTTCTTAAACCAGCCAGTGAAGCGGCTGGTGAAGAAGATGAGCCCAAAGAAGTTAAAGATAAGGAATAATGCTTGACTAGTCAAGCATTTCAGTTCCATTTTGTGTCGACAAAAAAATTTGCCACTTTGGGCCGCCAAAGTGGCGCAAAGCTCCCGAACGCTGAAAAACTAGAGCGTTCTCACTTGCTGGCAAGCGGGCCAAGCCGAGCTCCTCATCCGCCAGCTGGCGGATTCGTCGAACATGCGTTTGGCCGCGTCTTCCCAGCATCGCTCCAACTTCTGTTTTTCAGATGTTCGGTTAAGTTTCGGGCATGCGCAGCGAACCTGAGCGGGTGTAGCAACACAGTCTGGGCTGGGCTTCCTGAAAGTGTTTGGCGAATAAAGTTGCCCAGCGGCAAGTTTTTGAGGAGTTTTTCAGGCAAAGACTGCTTTTACTATAGATGCATCAAGTGAGTATAGCCGCCCGAGAGGTTTTGCATACTTTTAACGGTGCAAAAGTATGACGGATTTGCTTCCCTGCCTGCCGGCAGGCAGGTTTAGAAAAGAACTACTTAGCGTTTAGGGCTCGATTGTAAATTTCTAGGGTTTGCTTAGCCATTCGCTCCCAAGAGTAGCTGGCGGCAACTCTTGCGCCTTTGGTTTTTAAATCTGTGGCTAGTTTGGGGTTGTCTAAAATCTGGCTGATTTTGGCCGCTATATCCTCGGGATTTTGCGGATCGAAGTAAATCGCTCCGTCTTTATAAACTTCCGGCAAGCAACTAGCATTGGCGGCTGCGACCGGTAGGCCGTGGGACATGGCTTCTAGCCCAGGTAAACCGAAGCCTTCGGATATGCTTGGGAAAACATAAACTTTGGCATGCTCAAAAAGCCAGCGCAGCTGGCCCTCGCTGACGAAATCTGTGAAAACCAAACCCCTTATAATACGCTGGTCGGAGTAATCTTTAAGAAGCTGATAGTTGGCGTCAAATTTACCGGCTAGAATAAACTGCAAGGTTGGGTGGTCTTTTTTGACAATGGCAAAAGCGTCAACGGCGCGCTGTAAGTTCTTATGCGGAGTTGGGCGGCCGACATACAGAAGAAAGCCCCTATTGACGGCCTGGGACAATGGTTCCGGGGGGTTTGCGATTTTATCGGCAGCTTCGTAGGTGACGGTTATCTTTTCGGGGTTAACATTAGCATATTGTGCGACGTCCTCTTTTACGAAATTACTCGGTGTAATCAATATTTCGGACTTTTTGGCAACTTTTTTGATGACCCATCTGTAAACCCACTGTTTTACAGTGAAAACCAGCCGATTTTTAGCCGGGTTTCTTTCTCTAGCGGTGGTCAGGTCGTGAATAGTGGTAATAACCTTGCCGCGGTACAGAACCGGCTGTTCGGTTTTAGTAAAATGTACCAAGTCTGGTTTCAGTTTTTTGATTTGAGAATTAAAACCCAATTGCTCCGAGAATGTGAATTCTTTGAAGTTGGACTCCATGACCTCGAAGCTTGGAGCAGCCTGCTTAATAAAGTCGACTCGGGGAGTTTTGGTGAGTACCATAATCTCCAAGACAGGCTTCAGCTGATGGAGATTTTCAATCAGCTTATCGACGTAGCGTCCGGTGCTGGTCCCCGACTCCCTTGCATCAATTACTACCCGTGCCATTTTTTATGCGGCGAAGACTGTCAAGTGTTTTGCCGCCGCCTTTGCTAATTGCTTATCGTAGGTCAATAGCCCCGACACCGGACTTAGCTCTGTAGCGGTTGCCAGGTGGATAGCGTCGCCAATCAAGAGCCCATACTTGCGCTGGTAGTCAGCCGCCTGGCGGGCAATATCTAGATTGACATCTTTAAACTCGAGATCGATGAATCGCGACAAGTCATTAAAAGTCGCGCCGGTTGTACCGGCAAGGAATTCGGTTACCAGAAGGGTGGAGGCCACGAATGATTCACCCTCCTCCTTAAGAGCCGTTAGTTTTTGAGCTATTGGGTGCCCGTGGACTGGGTGATTCTCGAGTAGATAGATAACAACGTTGGTATCGAGGTATACCACAGTTTAACCCCGCCATTCGTCTCGCAGTTTGCGAATTCGGACGACAGCGTCTTCTGGTTGTGGGGGAATGGTGCCGAGCAGGTCATGATAGCTAGTTGGTTGTTCGCGACGGACGATTAAAGTGCCGTTTTTTGCTGCGCTAACCTGCATTTTTTCACCTGGCAGGATACCGAGTTTACGACGGATGGCCTTGGGGATTACGATCTGATGTTTTTTGGATACTGTGGTTTTCATAACTACGATTTTAGCAAATCGTAATACGTTTGTCAACTATCGTAATACGATTTTTGTGGAGGTGGGGTGAGGGGGTTGATGTGAGGAGAATAGAGAACGATTGGGGGAGGGGTGGAGATTTTCAATCAGCTTATCGACATAGCGACCGGTACTAGTCCCCGACTCCCTTGCATCAATCACAACCCTAGCCACCTACGTATTGCTCCTAATAAGCTTCCACCACTTGTAGCGTAAGTTTCTGAGCTTGTGGGCATTAGGGGGGAGGTCATAAATAATTATGGATTTAATGTAGTCGTCGGATACCATACGATTTTTTTGAATATTGTGGCGTTGCAGGAGCTTTTTAGGGAGTAGAATAAAGCTAACTAAGCCCCCTTTGGTTGCTGGCAAAACCTGCCCGCGGCGGATGGCGCTCAAGTAGATCCCCCAGTAGGCAAGCATAAATCTGGGTAGAATTTTAAGTAGTAACCCTCTCGGAACATTTTTCCAAAGTAGCCAAGGCAAATTCTTCATGGTCTGATAGGTTGTAAAGTCCTTTATTTTACCGCTGGTCCCGCCAATTTGGTGATAGACCACAGCTTTGGGTTCATAGGCAACCTTCCAACCGGCAAGTTGGGCACGAAAGCTCAAGTCGACATCTTCATAGTAGGCAAAAAAATCCTCGTCAAATAGGCCTATTTGCCTCAACATTTTGGTTCTATACAAACTGGCACCCCCAGAACCACCGAAAACGTCACTATCCTTGTCGTACTTGGGGGTTGTTTTTTCTCCGCGACCACGTGGGTGTGGTAAGCCCCAGATGGTATAAAAGTCACCCGTGCTGTCTATAGTCTTACCATTACCACTGAGCATTTTGGAAGTTACAATACCAGACCTTGGACTGTTTTGCATTGCCTGGGTTAGATTCTCCAACCACCTCTTATCAGCAACGGCATCGTTATTAAAAAGCGCTATATAATCTACCCCAAGTTCTAGTGAGCGTTTTATTCCAAAGTTTACTCCCCCGGCAAAACCTTGGTTATTCCCCAGCAGTATAATCTCAACCTCCGGGGAATAATCAGTAGTCAACTGGAGTGATGAATCAGTTGAGCCATTGTCTACCAATATAATATGGGGTGTCGGCGTCTGATTCCGCAGTGATTCTAAACAGTCTGCCAGAGATTTCTCGCCATTCCAATTTGGTACAACAATACTGACTTTTTGCATAGGGGTAGAACCCCTATATAATAGCGTATTAGTGAATTTAGCGAATACTGCTTCCAAGAAGAACCGCGCTTTGCTGGCGGAATTGGTTAGAACTGATTTCAAGTTACGATATCAAGGCTCAGTTCTGGGCTATGCTTGGTCTTTACTGCGGCCTCTTCTACTGTTTGCAATTCTTTATGTTGTGTTCGTTCAATTTTTACGGCTTGGCGAAGGCGTCCCACACTTCCCCGTCTATTTACTACTAGGTATTGTGATTTGGAACTTCTTTCATGAAATGACTGTTCAAAGCTTAACCTCAATTGTTGGGAGAGGTGATCTCATACGTAAGATTCGGATACCGCGCTGGATTATCATTGTATCCAGCAGCATATCAGCTCTCATAAATCTGATGCTAAATATGCTAGTGGTCATTTTCTTTATGGCGGTTAGCGGGGTGGAATTGATGAATACCAGTCTTTTGCTCCTGCCAATTCTTATTGAGGTATATATTTTTGCGCTGGGACTTTCGCTACTACTGTCGGCTGCCTATGTCAAATATAGGGACGTCAACTATATCTGGGAAGTAATACTGCAGGCCGGGTTTTATATTACACCAATTCTTTATCCCCTTAGTTTGATAACCAACATAACACTCCAGAAATTGATTATGCTGAACCCCATGGCCCAGACGATTCAAGCGGCCAGGTACTCATCAGTCACCCATGAGACTATCACGGGTTATCAAATTTTCGATGGAGGTTGGTATTTGTATATTCCATACATCATCGTAGCCGTAACCTTCATTAGTGGGTTGTTCTACTTCAAGACACAAGCCAAATTCTTCGCGGAGAATATCTAATGAGTGATTTAGCGATAAAAGTCGAAGATGTCAGTAAAACGTTCAGACTGCCCTATGAGAAGAATACATCTGTTAAATCAGCTTTTATTAATGTTTTTCGTACCCACAAAAAGGGCTATCAGACACAAAAGGCTCTAAGTAGTATATCCTTGGAAATAAAAAAGGGAGATTTTTTCGGCATTGTTGGCCGAAACGGCAGTGGTAAGAGCACACTCCTAAAATTGCTTGCCGGTATATACACTCCGACTAGAGGTCAAGTACACGTACGAGGAAGCCTAACACCATTTATTGAACTTGGAGTTGGCTTTAATCCGGAGCTAACTGGACGCGAGAATGTTTTCTTAAACGGAGCATTACTAGGGTTCAATCGCAAGGAGATGCAGTCTATGTACCAAGAGGTTGTTGAATTCGCCGAACTTGAAAGGTTTATGGATCAAAAGCTCAAGAACTATTCTTCGGGAATGCAAGTCCGATTAGCGTTCTCAATTGCCATACGGGCAAAGAGCGATATTCTGCTGATCGATGAAGTTCTGGCGGTTGGCGACGCGGCGTTTCAATCAAAATGCTTCGAATATTTCAGGGTTCTGAAACAACAGGGTAAGACGGTTGTATTTGTCTCGCATGACCGCGGAGCTATAGAAAACTTCTGTGACCGCTGCATCCTAATTGATGATGGTTCTATTGTTGCATCCGGGGCGGTAAACACAGTGCTTAAGAGATACAACGAAATAACCTTGGAACATATAGCTCTGGCAACTAGTAAAAACACCGATGAAAGTAAAAATCGATGGGGGAACCAATCGGTGGAAATTACTACCGCACACACATACAAGGATGGTAAGAAGTTAAATAAGTACGGTCCCTATGATTGGATAGAGCTCGTTATGGTGGTGAAAGCCAACAAGAAAGTTATAGCTCCAATCTATGGAGTAACCATGTCTCGCCAGGGTGAGTCTCCGGTGTTTGTGACAAACACGAAAATTGAAGGCGTTAAGACTGCTGACTTAAACATCAATGAGACAGCTAGGGTGTCATTTAAGTTCGAAAATATCTTTGGCAACGGGGTATATGTTATCGCTCCAGCGGTCGCTAACGAGGATGGCACAGCGTTTTATGACTGGCGCGAAGATCTAGTTAAAATACATATTAGCGGATGGGGTGAAAGTTATATTGCGATACACCCTAAGCATCAAATTAAGGTGACCAATGGCTAACAACGCCAACCTTCGTGATACTGGTGAGAGAATGATACCCAAGTATCATAAAGGGCATCTTGTCTATGGAGAACATATAGTTCGGTATGAAGTTGCCTTACAGCTTGTTAGGGGAAAGAAAGTCCTTGATATTGCTTCAGGCTCAGGGTATGGGTCCTCAATCCTGTCCAGGTTAGCTGAGAGCGTGGTCGGAGTAGACATTAATAAGGACTCAGTGATTTATTCAAATGACAACTATGCCAGCTCGAACACGAAATTTATAGAAGGTGACGCTGAGAGTATCCCTCTTGGCGACAAACAAGTTGATGTTGTGGTGTGTTTTGAAACAATCGAGCACGTAAAAAACTATCGGAAATTCTTGTCCGAAATACGCAGGGTACTGAAAGACGATGGTATGCTAGTTCTTTCAACACCAAACGATGTTGAGTTCCCAGAGAGTAATAAGTTCCACCTTCATGAGTTTAAGAGGGATGAAATTGTGGGGCTTGTCAAAAAGTACTTCCACTACGTGAAGCTTTATTATCAGGGAGCATGGCTATATAGCGCCATATTTGATCAAGGGCCGTTGTCTAGTGAATGGCTCAAGCAGATAGATACCCTCAATACTGCTCCTATCAAGCCCGATGAATCGGTTTACTTCTTGTTGGTTTGCTCCAACAAAACACTAAAGCAAAAAGTAAGGTCTCTTGCAGCTATCTCTGAACATTGGAGCGCCCGAAAACACGAGGACTATGAGGAATCAGTCCGAAGACACATTGACGAACAAGCTAAGATTATTGAACACTTGAAAAACAGAGCGGAGAGTGCTGAGAGGCGAAGTGCAGAATTAGAAAAAACTATTAATTCTCATACAGTCGCCAAGCTCAAGCTATATACCAAAAGAATGCTCCGTCGGTCGTTAGATAAATAGCTAATTTAAAATCTGGGACACGTATGAGTTGTGACCATACTTCGCAATAATTTTTTGGGAAGCGTGCCCCATCTGCTGGAGATTCTGGTTAGAATTCTTTTTCTTGCTTAGAACCTTTTCTATGCGTGATGCAAACTGACTAACATCTGTATGGTCAACCAAGTAACCGTTTACACTGTCCCTCAACTGTTCATCGACTCCCGCACTGTTGTTACGCAGAATCAGGTGACCCATGAACATCCCTTCTGCGACATACAATCCAAATGTCTCATTGAGTGAGCAGCATACCGCGGCGTTGCACTGATGGATAATCTTCAACGATTCATTAAGTGCAACACTGGGGTAAATCCTAATTTTTTTACCGAGCAGTGAGTTACCGATGATTTTGACATGCTGCGAGAGATAGTCATCACCTATACCAACGAGACTGAGAGTGAAGTCACGGTAGCTTTTGGGTGACTTTTCAAAGTAATTTTTGAGGAAGTAGTAAAAAGCGCTAATGGCGATCAGTTGGCCTTTACGACCATCTGCAGGAGTACCTGCCAGGAGAAAGTCAATTTTATTGTATTCAGATGCAGACCGTATTTTTTGCAGTTTTTGCGGTACATCGACCCTCAGATGCACTGTCTTTATTTTTTTAACTCCCCATAATTTTTGGTAGTCATCTTTAATTCTTTTAGACGGGACTAGAAGTTGCAACTTGCCGTTGTTGGCAAGATTGGTAATTTTGGTGTACTCTTTTTTGTCCGCAAGATCCCTAGCCACTATCGGAATTTGGGGAGTATCCTCGTGAATGAACCAATAAGCCTGACTGATTCTTCCGGATGCTAGAGCTCGTAATATATACCCACGGTAGTTTGGGTAAACGGCGAGAGTGTTTATCAGTACGAAGTCATTTTCATTTATCCCCAACTGGAGGTCTATAAGTCTGTCACTAAGGCCAATTGCGGCCTTATCGACACGAATGCCATGTTCCCGTAAGTCCTTGAGCTGGTGTGGGAGTATACCAGGGGCTATTAGCCTAATTTTTTTTGCCCCGAATTTATCAGCAAACTCCTTAACCATTTGCAGCAGCACTAAAGGAGCGCCAGTATTGTCAATAGGGTGTGAGATAAAAACATATTTTTTATCAGTTCTAGGTCTAGTACGTCTCTCCAGCTGAGTTCTTCCAATTCGAAAAGCCAGATGAGCAGATCTTTTTAGGCCTTTACGGCGAGCGTATGAAAAGGCCTTGCGGGAGAGGCGGGTATATCGCGTTATTTTCCCTCGAGCGGGAGGAGATAAAAACATAGTGTCGTAGGTTGGCTCTAAGACCCCTAGATTTTTTCTATAAGATTGCTCATCTGGGCTGGGGGTCTTATCAGAAACAATAATTTTTGAGATCGGCTCCATTATATTTTCCCAAAGATATCGATCCTTAACTTTAGCAACCGATTTTTTTGTGGCTGCCAGCTTGTTTTTATTAGCTGCCAGATCCTTTATGGCCGCAACCATTGATTTTTTGGACAGGCTCTCCAGCCTGATAGCAGCTTTATTAGCTAGTAGATCCTCACTCAATGGGTCCCCGCCGTTAGTGAGTATTGGCAGATCACCCCAAACAAAATCCATTACTCGGGTCCTCCAGGCTAAATGATTTTCATCGCCTGGTTGATTTATACTTATCACAATGTCGGCGCGGCTATACCAATTAATTCGGTCGTCAAAGTCGACCCAATCGATGAATAGGAGCGAAGAGCCCAGTAGTTTATTGGCTTCGGCAAACCTATGTGCCCGCTCGTACTGCTTGGAGAAATCAGGATTAGGGTTAAATGGGTTTTTGCCACCGACAATAGCGAACTTTATTTTAGAATTATTTGATAGTTCTTTAACGGCTTCTAGGTACTCATCTACCCTGAACCAGGGGTAAAGCCCGCCGAACCACAAGACCAAGAAATCATCGTCTTTGACTCCAAATTTTTGATATGGATTGCGTGTAGGCTTTGCTGACTCGCTAGAAATACCAAACGGCGCGACAATAATTCTGTTTTGCCGGTAGGATCGGGGATTGATGATCCCGAGAGATGACAGCACGCCTATATAAAACAGTTTCTGAGTTTCACTAGCGCATAAAAAATAATCACCACGCTTAAGAACGTGATTATAGCGGGATACATCAGCCATATAATGTGAATATTCGTTATCGATATCGTTTGATTCGCGAGCAGAAACTTCTACGTAGATTGGGACATAAACGTCTAAGATAAGTTGAACATCATCATTGAGGTTATCGGCAATAAATACCGAGTCACTCCCCATGCAGTAGCTTACGATGAGGGAGTCATAGGCGTTTATTAAATTGACAAAATCGCCGTCCGGCGCCCAGTTAACTAACTTAATCCCTTGGTGGAAGCTCAACTCTTGCGGGAAAGCAGCGTTTATGGCAACAGTGGTATCAATACCATGAGCTTTGAGGCCTTGCGCTAACCCCCAAGCCCGTAAACCACCACCCTCAACCACTGGATATTGGGGCGTTGGAACAGGGCCGTAAGATATAACAAGACAGGACTTAGCAGTCTTTGAAGGCATGAGCTAAGTTATTATAACAAGAAACTAAGAAGTTAAAGCACTGGTTGATTGGAAGCGTAATGACCCTGCCACGATGCCATCCCGGGGTTCCAAACATGAAACTCAATTCGACCACTGCCGGTTCCAACAGTCTCGATAATCACGCCGTTGTCAATTCGATCACCATCTAGATCACCAAATTGCAAGTCACTGTTTGTGATATTAATAGTATCTGCGATGGAAACGATGTGAGTCTGCCATGCCCACAGACCCGGTGACCAGACGTGGAGTTCAACTTTACCGGTACTGGTGCTGCTCAAGCCTACAGCTATAGCTTCATCAATGCGATCACCGTTTAAGTCTGCAAAACGAATCTGCATATTCGATGGGTTAAGAGGGGCGTCAAGGTTGCTAATGATGTGGCTCTGCCAGGTTTTCGTGCCAGGACCCCAATAGTGAAACTCGACTTTGCCCGAAGTCGTGTTTTGGAAGCCGATTGCTATAGGATCATCAATACCATCCCCATTAACATCAGCAAAGTCAATTGATAAGTCTGCTGTGGCTGCTACTGGTAAATTTGATATTGAATGTACGATCCACTGCTTCATACTGTAGCTCCAGACGTGGAATTCTATCATCCCGCTTCCGGTATTTTGCAAACCTATTAAGACAGGCTCGTCTTTGCCATCGCCGTTAAGGTCAGCATATTTTACTGTTGCGTTAGCTGGGTTAACAATCGGATGGTTGGATGATGTGTGGTCTTGCCAAGAGCCGAAACCGACTCCCCAAGTATGTGACTCTATGCAATTCGTACTGCTCCCCTCATAGATCAGGAAATTACCAGCGTCAAGGTTGGGTTTAAATTTTCTGAAAGTCACGCCAGCTATAGCTGGCGTTGGTGAGCCAAAGAAACAGTGACTTGCTACCGTTGAACCGAACCAGTCATTGAATAGCCGCCAGAAATTACGATTGCCGTAAGCGCTACAGCTATCACCGGATCCATACAGGTTATTCAGGGCCGCTTGGTTGGGTTGGTAGGGAGTGTAATTATAGAGGCCGGCAGTTGCTTGATTTTGCATGAAGACGTTAGTTCCGCCGCAACCGGCATTGGGGTTGTATTGTACGTAGCTGGTAACCCCCCCACGGTAGTTATAGTTTTGGGGGTTTATGGCGTAGCGCTGGAACTGCCGGGCGGCGTACCAAACTTGATTAAAAAAGCCGGCAAATTCCGGGTCACAAGATGCTGTGTCAGGGCATCCATAGCCGGTCGCTTTTTGAAATTGAACGGGCCAGGGCCAGTCGTCGGTAACCAGGCTTTGCTCTTTCTGAAGAAGCACAATTAATACTTTTGGATTAACGTTGCAGGCTCGACTAACCTCGTAGATAATTTGCGCTGCCGGTGCATTACTGCTGGGGCTAATATTTCCAACGCAATAACTATCAGCTGGTTTGTTGGGTATGTCTTGGCGATAGTCTTTGAGACATGTATAAGGCGGTAAAGGCTTACCATTAGCGGCTGCCCATTGGGCGCGGGTCATTCCGGTGGAACCGTACTGCAGAGCTCCGTTAGTATCACAGGCCGGCATCTTGGAGTTTAGGAAATTTTGAATATCTGACACATCCATAGTTGTAGGGTCAAAGAATATCGGGTCGTCTATGATGCGGCCCGGCTGAAAATCGCTGCCGGAGAGTGCTGATGCCAGCGGTGCGTAAGCGATTGATCCCAGCACAAAACCGACTGTGATAACGGCAAGCGATAGTTGGGATAATCTTTTCATAACCAGTGTTAAATCTTTATATTTGTAGTTTGCTTACCGCTAGTGCTGTCAGACTTATATTCAACAGTAACGGTCCAGCTGCCAGGCGGCAGATTCCAGTAAATGGGCGGACATTGAGTATATGACACGTTCTTAAATCCAGTGGAGGCTCCACTTTTGGTTTGAGAGTCCTGAGTAGCTGTAGCTGTGCAGGTACCACCGTCCTCGAAAACACCTGATACGTAAGCTCGGACGACACTGCCACTAGCCTCGGTAATAACTACACTAGCCGTGCCACTACTTTGGTTGTCATTTTGAGCAAGCTGCTGTTTATGTTGCTCGGTCTCGGAGATCTCTTCATCAGTCGGCGGATTCAGATTGACGCTATTACTACCATCAGGACTGGTATCGGATGACTCAGCAGGTTCTTCTAAACCAGATTGATTGTTGTCGTATTTAGCCCAAACGAATGCTCCCGCGCTTAACACAATGATTGCACCCATGACTACAGCTAGTAGGCGGGTACTGGTTAGTTCCAGACCTAGCAGACGCTTTGGTGTATTTTTTGGCATGTTTTTATTTTAGCGTGCGGTTTGTAGCTTCATTCTAGTGTCTTACTTATCTATTGTCAATCTGTTAGTTACTTTATTGATTGGCGCTATGAATAAGCTATGCCATAATTTAGATGAGCAGAGGAAAATTTACCAATGTCAGAGTTTTCAACCCCTCCTGATGAGTTAAAATATCTAGTTGTTATCGACGGTAGGGAAAGCTGGCTGCCAATTGAAGAAGCGCAAGCAGTATATACTAGAGAGTTCGCTGAGATTGGCGGCTTTGTGCTGGGTACTGCAGGCACCGCGAGGGAAATAAGACCCGCTGAACTGGCCACCATACTAAGTCCAGAGCCGATTACTGGGTTAGAAAAGCTAGCCGTTCTATCTGATACCGAATAGCGGCTTATCTTGGGTCACTCTAACGGCACTCCATCCTGCTGTTAGAACAATAAAAGCTGCCAGCGTAAGTGCGATCATATCAACTGGATCTGTTAACCAGCCGTTGAACTTATACTCATAGCTAAATAAAAGGAAGAAAATTAGCTGACTTACACTAATTAAATAGGCGGCTGCTATCCATAGTTTTTTTCGTTTGAGCTCCATTAGCCAAGCTATCGCAAAGCCGACCAGGACAACTATAAGTGGCTGAGCAAAGTGTAGCGACCCGAGACTTCGCGGGAAACGCCAACCAATTATAATAACCGCCAACAGTATGGGAATCACTATCAAGGACCAGTAACGAAATTTTCGGAATTGTTGAATCACACCAGCCAGCGCTGGAATAAATAGCCCAGCGCCAACCGACCCGGGTATAGAGAAAATACCAGTTGCCCACAATCTTCGATCAATGGGCTGGCCGCCAGTGGAGTAAATCATGTCATAGGGGCTAAGCAGATAGAACAAGGTGTCGATTCTTATTGAGACGATATCTAACGGTGAAGTTTGTAGAAACTTACTTAAGACTTCCCGGCCTTGATCAGGCTGCGGTAGCCCTTCAGTGGAAAAAGGATACAGGGCAAAGGTACTAGGCTTTTTAAATATCAACGCTGAGGTAATAAGCCATGGGATAGAGAATAGTGCGCTAATACCTCCGAAAACTACGCTATCCCTAAATCGTCTGCGGATCAGTAGGAACACTAGACCAGCCCCTATATATAAGACAGCCAGATCATGAGCCAAGTAGGCTATTCCGGCGATAGCACCAGCCAGGACTATAAATTTAAGCCCTCTTTCCATTAGGAAGAGCCAAAAAGTTATAACCAAGAAGGCCACGAGGGACTTGGGCCAGGAAAAAATAGAGTTATATATAAAGAATGGACTGATGACTATGAATAAACAGCTAACCGTAGCAACTTTACGGTTGAACAGACGCCGTAGAAGGAAATAACCAGGAATAACCAGTATAGAATTAAGTACATGCGCAATTATCTGAAACTTTGCGTAAGTGTTGCCCGGATCCTTGGCATGAATAGACCACAGGTAATCAACAGGTGGCCTATCTCCCAATAAATTGAAGTAACTTGCTGTTACAGCTCCCATCAGGGGAGTTCGTTGAAAGAAATGCACCCCCCACTCATCTATGAAAGAGTCCTTGGCGGGGTCCGAACGATTTATAAAAAATTGTGCTTGCCGGTAGGGCACATAATTATCATTAGCGTTAGTGTGAGTTACATTCAGTACCTTAACGTTAAGTACGTTGTAGTTCCGTTCTGGCTGAGCTTCGGGGTCGGGGATAAATATCTGGTTGGCGCTGAAAGTGAGGCTAAGCAGTAGTGTGCTTAAGAGAGACAGTGCCACTGCACAAGCAATGGGCAGACCGAAAGCGAGCAGATTCCGGTAATACCGGCTGCGGATAAAAATAACAGCACTTAGGGCTATACCAACCCAGGCCAGGTATTTAATAATTACCCAATCGACCTCTAACAAGTAGCCTACAGTTGCACCAGCAGCCAACAACGTAATACTGGTCACATAGGCCAGACACAGTTCCAATTCCTGTTTGCCGGCAAGCAGTTTTGTGCTGCGGACAATAACATATCCCGGGATCAGCAGAACTAGATGTACAAAAAGAAAATAAACAATTAGCTCTAAGCTCATTGTGCCTTATCTGGGCTGAACGATAGCTACCATTTGATGTTTTCCTTCGCCGGTCCTAAAAAACTCCAGCAGCCTGAACCCAGCGAAGTCAAGCATTTCTACAAACTCTGCCTGGGAGTATTGTTTGCAATGGTTCATTGGCTCAGGGTTTCCGAATACTTTCGGCGAGGCCGGGGGGATACTAGAATATTTTTGATAACGGGACCATGGACGTATTGGCATCGGCGGCCATTCGTTATCGTCGGGTGTAGAAATTACCGAGATGTGGGCGTTCTGCCTCATCCACTTAAGAAGTGGCAAGGGTGACCACAAAAGATGCTCTAGAGTTTCTATACAAAAGGCAATATCAAACATAGCTTCTCTGTCTGGCAACTCCCAATCGCCGCTGTCCAGATTGGCGGTATGGAACACTATGTTGCTAGGCTTCCAAGAAGGTAAGAACGACTCAAAATCTACACAAATAACCTTATTAAAAAATGGAGAAAGGGCGATTTCTAGGGCTCCCTGGAAGGAACCTATACCTATAGCCTTGTTACTCCCCCCTGGTATGTAATCAAATGATCGATCTAAGATATCACGATTCCAAGTGTACTGCAGATCAGAATACTCCGCGGCAGATCCAGTATTTTCTGCAGTTATTTTTTTGGTGTACTTTTCTAAGTATCCAAGGGCTTTTTGCTTATTAAGCTTTTTCTTTGTTGGGCGCTTCAAACTCACCACACGACTCATGCTAATTACGATATCATGATTCCCAGGATTGGGGCGACTTTGAACTAACCGGCTTTTTATTTTGACTTCTTGCGATAGTCTCCACGCGAAAGCCACTTTTCTAAGAGGCAATAGAGAATAATAAAAAAGTAGCGGCTACCCATTTCCTTTATTTTAAGCTTTGACTCACCATGTTTTCGGTTCGTCCACTGATTAGGGACAACTGCATAAGTGTAGCCACGAACTATGGATTTTAGCGGTAACTCAACTGTTAGGTTAAAGTGATGGCTTAAGAAGGGCTTTAACCCTTCGATTGTTTCCCGGCGGTAGAGCTTAAAGGCGTTAGTTACATCGTTATAACGAATTCCAAACAAGATTCTGATGGCGGTGTTGGTAACTCGGTTAAGAAAAAGTTTAAACTTCGGATAATCAACCGTCTTGCCGCCCCTTATAAACCGTGAACCAAAAACACAATCGTAATTCCCCTCTCGCATTTTTTGATAGTAGCTTACTAAATCAGTCGGCCTATCCGATAAATCAGCCATCACGATTGCGACACAATCGCCCCGAAACTCCTCCAAGCCTTTCCTAACAGCAAATCCAAAACCATTAGGTGGCGAGTTATTAACATACCTGACTTCAGGAGTCTTTTGGCTTAGTTTTTTTAGAATTTTTTCAGTACTATCGCTACTATTGTCGTTAACAACTAGGATTTCGTGGCTAACCCTCTTTAGTTTTAACTGTTCGTGAAAGGCCGAGACAGTTTCCTGAATTGATGACGCCTCGTTGTGAGCTGGTATTACAATGGATAAGCGCATAACTAACTAAGTATAGGCTCAAGGGCTGCTTCATTGTCAGCTATCCACTGGTAAACATCTTGCGCCATCGTCTGGATGTCTTTTTGCCACTTGAGACCCGACTTTTGGAGAAACTTCGAGCTATCAGCGTAAAAGATTCGAACATCAGCTGGCCGATCTTCTTTGGTGGATTCAATCTTAATTTTATTTCCGGTGATTTGCGAGCAAATCCTAGTTAGTTCTTGCAAAGAAACACTATTTTCTAAGCCACCACCAATGTTATAGACTTCTTCACCAGCATAGTCATCGAAATTGTTGAGTTGAGTCTTGATAGCTCGGTACAAATCGTCAATATGGATAAAATCCCGGACCTGCTTACCGGTACCGCCATAGCCGATGTACGAAAGTTGTTTTTTATAATAATGTTTAGCTAGCCAAAGCACAAAAACCCCTTGATCGACTTTACCCATCTGCCAAGGCCCAGTTATTACACTACAACGGTTGATAATGCCTCGAATCTTGTAACTATCCATATACTCATTAATGATCAACTCGGAAGCCAATTTGGTCGATCCGTAGAAAGAGCGTGCTCCCTCCAGCGAAAAGTCTTCGCTAATGCCGTGCTTGGAGGCGCCGGGTAGGGACTGCTTGTTGAGCAGCTCAAAGCGAGTAGGTGACTCTTTGAATTTAAGCTTATTTAGCGCGCCCATTGGATAGACCCGACTGGTCGACAAAAATAAAATATCAGACTGGTGCTTACGGGCTAGCTCCAGGCAGTTGACTGCGCCGGATAGATTAGTATTGATAACATAAGCCGGAGAAGAATAAATACCAGCGAGTACTGATGGTTCGGCCGAGCATTCTAAAATAAGATCTAGCTCTTCTAGTTCCAAATCTTCCGGGTTACGGATGTCTCCGTGCCGGAATTTAACACCGGCTTGGCGTAAGCGAGGCAAGGCCATCTCGGAGCCGCGACGCTTAAGGTTGTCTAGGCAAATAATATCAAGGCGTGGGTAGTCACCTTTGAGCTTAAGCGCGATGCTGGAGCCAACGAAGCCTGCACCACCAGTAATAAGTATTTTGTTATGCTTCATCAGCCGGACCGCACAGCGTCACACATTTCTTTAAGTATGGCATCACTGTCGTATTTATAACCCCACATAGGGTAGTGTTTCTTAAATTTCGAAACATCTGATATGTACCAGATATGGTCGCCAACACGATTTTGGTTGGACAGTGCGTAGTTAGCTTTTTTGCCTAAAAGTTTTTCAATTTTTTCAATCGCCTCTAGCATGGAAATGTTTGAATGCCGGCTGCCGCCAATATTGTAGGCCTCACCTTTCCGGGGGTTTTTATAAAAGTGCCAGAAAGCATTTACCAAGTCATTTGAGTGAATGTTGTCACGAACCTGCTTTCCCTTATAGCCAAATATCGTGTACTTGCGACCAGAGTAGATGCACTTAATTAGGTAGGCTAAAAAACCGTGAAGCTCAGCACCTGAATGTGACGGCCCAGTTAAACAGCCGCCCCGAAAAGCAGCGGTTTTGAGGTCGAAGTATCTACCATACTCCTGCACAAGAATATCGGCTGCCACTTTTGAGGCGCCGAATATTGAATGTTTAGAATCATCAATACTCATAGTCTCATTAATGCCTTTATAAAATTTGTGGATTTTTGGGAGTTCCCAGCGCTTGGCCAACTCAACAAGCGGTAAATCATTTGGTTTATCTCCGTAAACCTTATTAGTTGAAGTAAAAATAAAAACTGCTTCTGGGTTATTCAAGCGCATATTTTCCAAAAGCACTAAAGTACCAGTGGCATTAACGCTAAAATCGGTGAACGGCTCCTTAGCCGCCCAGTCGTGAGAGGGTTGTGCAGCTGTGTGAATAATTACGTCAAACTTATGTTGCTTAAATATTTTTCTGATGGCTTTTTCATCTCTGATATCCACATTGTAATGCTTATAGGAGCTTCCTAGCTGCCGCTCAATTTTTTTACGGTTCCAGCTGGTGCTAGCCTCTTCTCCGAAAAAATAACTACGCATGTCGTTGTCGATGCCAATGATCTCAAAGCCCTTATTGGAAAAAAACTTAGCTGCCTCCGATCCGATTAAGCCAGCGGAACCGGTAATTAAAGCTCTCAACCAGGACTCCTAGTGAATGTCTAGGGAATTATATTTTACGGATTTGATCCCGTCAATTTTTGCGAAAAAGCTTCAATGTCAATTGAAGAGATATTATTCATTGCTATAAAATTGTAACTAAATGATGACTGCCAAACGGCAAAATAAAACTGTTTTAATTGCCGGTGGGGCTGGCTTTTTGGGATCTCATCTCTGCGACTTCTATATTGATAAGGGACTTAATGTGGTTTGTTTGGATAATCTATCTACTGGCCGGGAAAGAAATGCGCGACATTTGGCCAAACACCGCAACTTTGAATTCGTAAATGCGGATATATGCAAAAAGCTACCGAGCATGGTAACAAAACAGAAATACGTTGCTGTGATAAATATGGCATCACCAGCCAGCCCACCTCAATACCAACGACTGGCTATAGAAACTCTGATGGCTGGATCGATAGGCACACTTAACTTACTTGATGTCGCCAATCAGTCTGGCGCACGCTACTTTCATGCATCGACAAGTGAGGTCTACGGAGATCCGGAGGTTCACCCCCAAACAGAGAAGTATTGGGGTAAGGTACATTGCTACGGTCCACGCAGTATGTATGATGAGTCTAAGCGGTTTTCCGAAGCGTTGATATTCTCGTACCGCAAGAAGTATAAACTATCGACGGCAATTGCCCGGTTTTTTAATACTTATGGCCCCCGCATGGATCCATTGGATGGTAGGGTAGTCTCAAATTTTATTGTTGAGGCGCTTCGGGGTGATCCTATAACCATTTATGGCAATGGCAGTCAGACAAGGAGCTTTTGTTACGTAGATGATTTGGTCAGGGGGATTGCTCTATTCATTAATTCCAATGAAAGCGGTCCAATGAACCTTGGTAACCCTGGTGAGTTTACAATCAGCGAACTTGCTAAAAAGATAGTAAATAAGACAGGAAGTAAATCTAGCATTGCTTATTTGCCACTCCCCAAAGATGACCCAACGCAGCGCAAGCCAGACACCACCCTCGCGCTAAAAGCATTGGGGTGGAAGCCAACGGTGAAATTAGATGAAGGTCTTGACAAAACAATTGAGTACTTCGCTAAGGAAATTACACACTTGCCCACTAAAGGCGCGGTTAAGATGCCGATGCCTCACTCTTGATAAAAATGTAACGCTTATAAATCGGGTAGGTCCATAACATTTGAATACCAACGGCGATGACTTTGGCAAGGCCGAAGTAAATGAAATGGCTAAGGACGCTCACCATCAGAACATTGAATAGATAATTAAAGCCTAGAAGCAAAAGGTAGGCAGTGATGTGCCTATGCAGGCTTTGTCTCTCCCATACGCTAAATGTCCAATACCGGTTTAGGCAAAAATTGTAAACAATTGAAGTCCAGTAAGCTATTGAGGTTGCAATCGCCACATTGACTCCCATGCTTCCATGCATAAAAAAAAGTATTGAGAAATCTAGTATAAATGTTGTTCCGCCGACAAATACATAGCGGACAAAATGGTGTTGGTACAAGAAGAGAGTAAGAGCTCGAGTCTTCTCTATCATTTATCAGTAAGTGAAGTAAGATATTGGCCGTAGCCGGATTTGGTTAAGCTCTCGGCTAGTTTTTGGAGCTGGGAATCATCGATAAAACCTTGGCGCCAAGCAGATTCTTCAATGGAACCGATCTTCATGGCTTGTCGGTCCTCAATAACTTTCACAAACTCGGCAGCTTGATGCATGCTCTCAAAAGTCCCGGTATCCAACCAAGCCGTACCACGGTCTAAAAGGGCTACTTTGAGCTTACCTTTTTTGAGATACGCATCTAGAACCTCGGTAATTTCAATTTCACCCCGAGCGCTAGGTTTAACATTCTTGGCAATTTCAATCACCTCGTTATCAGTAAAATATAGCCCGGAGTTGGCATACTGGGATTTTGGTTGCTCTGGTTTCTCCACAATGGACAAAACGTTCATATCTTTATCAAACTCGTACACTCCATAACGTTGCGGGTCAGTCACGTGAGCGGCAAAACCAACAGCCCCGTCCACGTCTGTATAACTTTTTAGTTGCTCATCCATCTGGCTGCCGTAGAAGATGTTGTCGCCTAGAATCATGGCTACCTTGTCGTCACCAATAAAATCCGCACCCACGATATAGGCATCGGCTAGGCCCCGCGGCTCTTCCTGAACTTTATATGAAAATGAACAGCCGATTTGACTGCCATCCCCCAATAGTTGCTCAAAGCGAGGAAGATCGTGCGGTGTAGAAATTATTAAAACTTCACGGATACCGGCGCTAATTAACGTGCTAAGCGGATAGTAGACCATTGGCTTATCATAAACGGGCATTAATTGTTTACTAACCACCAGAGTAATTGGGTAGAGTCGGGTCGCTGAACCGCCGGCTAAAATAATTCCCTTCATTTAGCTAACTCCTTCTTCACATACTCTCTTAAGTCTTCGTGCCAGTCTTGTGGCTTAAAGCCCGCCGACTCTATTTTGGCCAAATCTAAGACACTATTCAATGGCCTAGGGGCAACACCGGGTTTGCTAGCGAAGTACTCATCTGTCGTCGTATTGGTAACTCTTATGTCGTACCCGGCATACTGAAAAATTTCCCTGGCGAAATCTGCCCAGCTAACCGGGTCGCCGCTGTTAGTAATATTGTAGATTCCGTATGGTGACTGATTGTCGATTAAGAACTTAATACCTTTAGCCAGCTCAGTGGCGAAAGTAGGACGGCCTATTTGGTCGGTAACAACCTTTGGAGCAACTCCTCTTTTGGCTAGATCCAGCATTGTTCGTACAAAGTTCTTTCCATCACCGATTACCCATGAAGTGCGCACAATATATTTTTTGGAAGCCCGTTTGGTTTTCTTGGTTCCTTCCGCTTTGCTCTTGGCGTAAATACCGAGCGGGCTAACCAGATCATCTTCGGTGTAGGGGCCTTTTTTAGTTCCGTCAAATTCATAATCGGTAGCTACATGAACCAACACAAGGTCCTTTTGATTGGCGATATTAACCAGATTACCAACGGCAGTATCGTTAACAGCCCAAGCTAACTTCTTGCCCTCTGGAGTCTCAGCGCCGTCTACGTTGGTGTAAGCCGCGGCGTTAATGATAATTTCTACGCCGCTCCAGTCGAAATTTTTCAAAGCTTCGGCATTGGTAATATCGAGAGCAACGGAATCGGCTTTTTTAGCCTTCGGGTAAATCGCCGAAAGAGCCCGCCCCAATTGGCCGGTTGCCCCGGTTATTAAAATGTTAAGGCCATCCACTACAGGCGCATCGGTTCTATATTTTTTAACATCGGATGATTACGATCGCGTTCCGATACAATAGCGTTTTGTAAATCAATCGGCCAGGTAATCTGCAACTGTGGGTCAGCCATGTTCACAGAGACGTATTTATCGTAAAGCTCCTGGCTCCAGTGGGCGCTGACGCTGTAGACGTAATAGGTGTCTGCCTCTAAAGTTTGATAAGAATTGGCTACTCCTTGGGGTACAAAGATGGCCTGATTGTTGCCAATTTCTGCGGTCACGACTTTGCCAAAATTACCCCCGGCTCTTAAGTCCACGAAGGCGACAAATACTCGGCCCTTGATCACCGATATGTATTTCTCCCAGGGCTCGGCGTGCAGACCACGGGCCACCCCCTTATCCTTGTTATAAGAAACATTGGTTTGAACAACTATAAAACCGTCCGGCAGCCCAGCGGCGATCAGTTTAGCTCTCTGGTACTTTTCCTGGAACCAGCCCCTTTCGTCACCAACGGCCGTGATATCAAAAATCAGTAAACCAGGGATATCTGTCTGATGTGAGGTAAATTCTGTTGTTGGGGTCGCCATACTATCTTCCCAACTCCTTATATTTGGCTTCGGTTCCGGCCTTTTGCGGTTCCCACCAGGATTTGTTGTTTTTGTACCAATCGATGGTGGCGGATAACCCTTGTTTAAAGTCGGTATATTTTGGTTGCCAGGCCAACTCAGTTCTAATTTTTGAAGCATCGATGGCATAACGTAGGTCGTGCCCCGGGCGGTCACTGACGTGTTCGAACTCATTCTGGCCTTTACCCATCAGTTCTAAAATTGTTTCAATAACCTCCTTATTAGTCTTCTCGCCGTTGACACCAATCATGTAGGTCTCGCCAATTTTCCCCTTTTCTAAGATAGCCAAAACCGCCGACGAGTGATCCTCGGCGTGTATCCAATCGCGGATATTTTGGCCGTCACCGTATAGCTTGGGTTTACGGCCTGACAAGATCTCGGTGATTTGGCGGGGGATAAACTTTTCAACGTGCTGATAAGGGCCGTAGTTATTGGAGCAGTTGGAGACCGTAGCCTGTACATCGAAACTGCGCACCCAAGCTTGTACCAGGTGATCTGAGCCGGCCTTGGTGGCGGAGTAGGGGCTAGAGGGGGAATACGGTGTCTTCTCATTGAATTTAGGATCATCGGGCTCTAAATCGCCGTAAACCTCGTCAGTCGAAATATGGTGTAGTCGCTTGTTATGCTTGCGGACAGCCTCCAGTAGTCGGTAGGTTCCAACTATGTTAGTACTCACAAATGGCCAAGGTCCGTGCAGGGAATTATCAACGTGTGATTCGGCGGCAAAATGAACTACGGCATCGCAACTCCCAACAGCCTCCTCGATAGCCTCCTCATCACATATATCGGCTTTGATAAATTGGAAATGATTGTTATCTAATCCCTCCAAGTTCTTGCGATTACCTGCGTAGGTCAAAGCGTCAAAAACGGTTACATCCCAATCGGGACGCTCCCGCACCACAAAGTGCACAAAGTTGGAGCCGATGAATCCCGCTCCGCCAGTTACCAGAATTTTCATCAATTAAAGTATATCAGTTGATAGAAGTTATGATTTTGGTAATTTCTTCGACTAGCTTGTTTAACTCGGTCTTAGTTTCGGCTTCGGCATTTAGTCTGAGTAAGGACTCTGTATTACTGACGCGGACATTAAACCAACAACTAGGATAATTTACGGTCAAACCGTCCAGTTCGTCTTGCCGACCATCCATGAAAGTCCTTTTAAGCTTGGCAATGGCGCCAAGCTTATCTTTCACTTCAAAGTTTTTTTCCGGAATCATTGAGTAACGGCGGTATTCGTCAATCAGTTGAGAAAGTTTTTCACCACTGTCGCTTAGCGCTTGCATGATAACAAGAGCGGTAATCAGACCGGAATCAGCATAGTAATTTTCTTTAAAAAAGAGGTGTCCTGTTGTTTCACCGCCGAACGGAGCCTGTCGCTCACGCATAACTGTGCCAATAACCACGCGACCGGCTTTTGTTCGATAGGGCTGGCCACCCCAATCTTTAATGAGCTCTTGCGTAGCCCTGCTTGTCCTGACATCATGGACAATTTCGCTCGATGGGTATTTCCCTAGGTAAAGCTTAGCGGCAATGCTAATAAGGTCTGTTCCCAGAACCGGACGACCCTTATCATCCACAAAGCCTGCACGATCACCATCACCATCGAATGCCAAACCAAAGTCGAGTTTCTTGGCTTGCACTTCGTCGATTAAATCCTTCAGATTTTCCGGCTTTTGCGGATTGGCCTCGTGGTTAGGGGAACTGCCGTCAAGGTCGAAATACATTTCCTCTACTTTTAGGGGCAGTTTAGGCAGCAGATGCGGTAAGATTGCACCGGCCATACCATTGCCAGCGTCAATCGCGATATGAAACGGTTTAAGATCACTGACAAAACTAAGGCAATGATTAACCCAATCAAGTGTTATATCTTTGGATTGCAAACTACCAGATTTTGGGGCGCCGGGTTGAAATTTTTGTCTAAGTAAGGAATCCCGGATTTCAGCCAGACCTGTATCCAGCCCAACTGCAATAACTTGGTCACGGTATAGTTTGATACCATTATCAGCGCCTGGGTTATGGCTGGCGGTAATAACCGCACCACCGGCCAAGTTATATTTTCCAATCGCGAAGTAAATCATATCGCTGGTAACTTGGCCGATATCCCAGACGTCTTTACCTTGGTGGCACAAACCTTTGATAAAAGCTTCGGTCAATTGCGCCGAATCCGGCCTCATATCACGTCCGACAGCTACGATACCTTCAGTAGGTAGCCAATCAGCAAAGACTCGTCCAACGTTTTCAGTAAACTCTGGCGTAAGCTCAGACCCAACCTTGCCTCGGATGTCATAGGCCTTAAAGATACTGCTAAAGTCGACTTTGTTCATATACTATCCAAGTAATTTCGAATATTTTTTTGGAAATTATTTACCGAAAATTGCTGCGCGCTGGCGCTTATTTTCTCATGGCTTAAATGACCCAGATTGAATCTTGACAGTGCTTGGACCAATGAATCTACTGTTTGCTTTTCAAAAAAGTACCCGTTCTTACCCGGCTGGACATAATCCAGTGCTCCGCCGGCTTTGAGTGCAATAACAGGGCAACCGGCAGCTATCGCCTCAACAGCCACTACGCCAAAGTCATCTAGGCCCGGGAAAATAAAGGCTTCAGCCGATTGGAAATATTCAACTATTTGGTCGGTTGGAATGTGGCCGGTAAATTTGACAGTTGGACCAGCCATTTCTTTTAGTTTTTTATGTTCGGGACCATCGCCAATCACAGTGAGAGGTAGGTTTAATTTGGTGCAAGCTGCTACCGCCAAATCGAGCCGTTTGTACGGAGCCTGGCGGCCAGCTGTCACAAAACCGACGCGGGTAATACTTGACTTGTTAAGCGATTTATACGTATCTATATCAACGGGTGGATGTATTACAACAGATTCACGACCGTAATATTTTTTGATTTGTGATTTTGTGAAGCTTGAGTTGGCAATAAGGCGGTCGGGGCGTTGAGCAGCCTTATAGTCCCAACGGCGCATCGGTCCAACTAGTATTTTTAAACCTAGGCGTGCCAGCCAATCAAAGGCTCCAAAGCCTGGGTTTTTAAGGTACTCATCGTACCGATCCCAATAATAATGTGTTGGTGCGTGGATGTAAGCGATGTGCTTGGTGCCTGGCCCAGTTTTTACAAACTTGGCCTCGGCGCCGGAGCTGCTAATAACCAAATCGTATGCATCAAATTTTAAACGAGAAAACCACAGGCCGCGAAGGAATGGTATGAACTTACGTAACTTAGAGAACGGCCAATTCTGCAGATAGCCAGTAACAACTTTGCCTCCCAGCTTTTTTTTCCAGACATCCGTGGCATACGAGGTATATATTGGTGCCCCGGGAAATAACCGATGAAGTTCTAAGACTACCTTTTCTGCTCCGCCACCAACCAGCCAATCATGAACGATTGCGACCCGCACTACCTTGCTCCGCCGCGCTCGAATACCACCCTTACGGTTTTGACGATGATTACCAAATCAAACCAAAAACTCCAGTTCTGCACATAATATAGGTCCAGCTTGGCTCTTTCATGATAGTCCAGCTTGCTCCGCCCGCTGACTTGCGCCAGTCCTGTCAGCCCGGTCTTGATACTAAGCAGCATCGGGCTCTTATCTTTGTAGAACTTCAGTTCTTCAGGTATAACCGCGCGTGGCCCAACTACGCTCATATCGCCCTTGATGATATTAATTAGCTGAGGTAACTCATCCAAGCTGAAACGACGAAGAAACCTGCCGAAAAAACTGATGCGAGGATCTTTTTTTAGCTTACCGGCTTTCTTGAATTCGGCCACCAGGTCCGATCGTTTCATTTCCGCGAATACCTCAATGGGGTCACGACCGCTATATTTGCGCTTCATGGTTCGGAACTTAAAGGCTTTGAAGATGGTATTAAACCGCGTGATGCGTTCTTGACGGAAGAGCGGCCAACCGGGATCAAATATCACAATTAGCAGGCCGAGGATTAGTAGTATCGGCGAGAGTATGAGGAATGCCAGCAGCGAGCTGCCGAAGTCAAATAATCGTTTTACAATGCGACCCCAACCAATTAGCGGAGTCTGATGGACGGCAATGACCGGAATGGATGATCGGAACAACTCCACATCGATATTGCCAACAAATAGCTCACTATTACCCGGAATGAAGCGGTAGGCAATGTGGTGGGTTTGGGCAAAATCTAAAACCTCGTTGTTGCGAGCGCTGGTGGCGTAAAGTTCGGTTTGGACAATGCCATGGATATCGTGGGTTCGCAGTTGCTTTACAGCGCTCTCAAAGTCCTTAAAAAATGGCAGGTCGGGAAATTTTTTCGCTGTGCCAGCAGCATGGCCCACTAAACCGATGATACGGTAACCGGAACGGCGCCAATCAGCCAAAGACTCAACCAGCTCCGTAGCTATCTTAGTATTGCCCACAATCAACAGATTAGTAACGCCGACGTCGTATTTAAATAGCTTGGTCCGGACGATGCGGGCGATGTTTCTAAAAAGAACCAAGAATATGAAGGCCAAGCCGAAGCCCATGACCGGTACCAGCTTCCCGGGAAAAATCGCCTGATTGGACACATACTCCCAGGCAATGACAAACAACATGCCTATGAACGAACCAATCAGCAGCCGGCCAAACTCGCTGAATCGTTTCTCATATATTGAATTGTTATAAAGCCCAAGTAGCCCAAAAATCAGTATCCAAAATGGCAGCAAGCTCAAAAAAATCACTAAATAATCTCTGGCGAACACATCCTGAGCGATTGGCTGATCCGTTATATTAATGGTTACCCGCAGAATATAAGCTGCTACAAACGCGGAAACTAATGCTAAAAAATCCCCAACCACCAAAAAAAGGCTGTAGAGGAGCGAACCGTTGGACTTCATCTATACTTTAGTTATGTGGTTATTAGATTTACTAGGGTGAGTTTATTGTATCACCGATGAAACAAAGCTACTCTATCCTATACGCCAAGGTTCTGCGGTTCGGCTTGGTCGCTATCATAGTCGTTGCCCCTTTTTATGCACCGCTCTCAGTCTGGGCCGCCAGTAACTTACAGCACTTGGACTTTTGGAAGATATGGAAAGAATTTGCTCTAACTTTGCTTGGATTGGTGATGCTGACCTTTTTGGTCACTCACCATAAATTTGTCCGCCGGATCCTTCACAATCCTTTAATCATACTCACACTGGCCTACATGCTGTTGATATTGGCTTATGGCGCATATGATTTACTGACGAGACGCGTAGGCAGTGAGGCAGTGGTATACGGGCTAATAGTCGATCTTCGGCCAGTAGCCATATTCGGAGTTGCCTTTCTAACCTTCGCTATTGCCACCCGCCAAAAACTAGCCGGTTTTCCGTGGCGCAAGCTCGTCCTGGTCCCAGCAGCAGTGGTGATAATTTTTGGGCTACTTCAGATGTTTGCTTTGCCAAAAGATGTACTGACCCACATCGGTTACGGCGACGATACGATTAAGCCGTACCAGACGATTGATAACCAGCCGGACATTGTTCGGGTGCAGTCTTTCTTACGCGGAGCCAATCCCTTGGGAGCATATTTAATATTTATTACTATCTTGCTAGTTGTTTTGCTGATCTCGGACAAGCGGCGTCGGTCTTGGTGGGGTACCTTCCTAGCGGCATCCGTTGTATTGATGGTTGGGACATATTCCAGAAGCGCTCAATTGGGGTTACTCCTGTCACTACTGTCTCTTGCCCTCATTTATAAACACCGTTTTGTCAGACACCATCTGATAATAGCCGCGGTCATTGCATCAGCCGTCCTAGCGGTCGGTGTTGCAGCGGTCGCAAAAAACAACTACCTAGCTGAAAACTTCATATTTCACTCCAGCGATAGTTCCCGCTCAGCCCTTAGCTCCAACTCCGAGCGGCTGGCTGCCATAACACGTGGTGCCGGCGACTTGATTGATGACCCGCTGGGTACCGGGGTGGGCAGTGCCGGTCCGGCTAGCGCCCGCAACGACATTGGCGAGGTGAGGATTGCCGAGAATTATTTTATACAGATAGGACAGGAGGTCGGAATCATCGGGATGCTTCTTTTTATAGCAATTAATATCATGGTCGGCTTTGAGTTGTGGAAACAGCGGAATCACCAATTAGCTAAAGTTTTGTTGGCTAGCTTAGTTGGCCTCACTTTTGTAAATCTACTCAGTCATGCTTGGACTGATGACACTATGGCTTATATTTGGTGGACTCTAGCTGGCTTTGCCTTAGCGCCGACCATAGCCCTATCGAGACAAAGAAGAGCACCAGATAAGTAAGACCTGTATACTTGGGTGAGGCATAAGCAAAATGGCAAAAAGAAAAAATAGTCGGCGGCGCAGGCTGATAATCCAATTTATCGAGTATATGATTGCCGGCGGAGCCTATTTTTGGGCCGGCTATCTCGTCTTCTTTATATGCGATACATTCCTGGGCTTCACACTTTGGTGGGCTAAACTGGCAGCCAACATTGTAGGCTGGATAGTCAACTTTATATTGCAGCGCTATTGGGTGTTTAGAAACCCGCATCTTAAAGGTCACCTCGGCGAAGTGACGGGACGGTATTTATTCCTGACCGGAGTTAATTTTGTTCTAGATTATATTATTGTCTGGAGCCTAACGTTGGTTGGCATCAGCCCGTACATCGGCCAGTTCATATCCTCTGGGTTCTTCACCGTTTGGAACTACTTCTGGTACCGCTTCTGGGTATTCCCTGAAAGACTCAAATCTCCAGTACGATTCCAGCATCGTCGCCGGCACGCTCATCGCTAGGCAAAGCTCAGCTACCAATGTTCAACACTCAATGAATTGTTAATGAACACTGAAGTTCTTAAGTTCTGCAGAACTTAAGAATAATTAAAAACAATTTGATGGCTAAAAATTGGGTGTAAAATAAGTAGTAGTGGAACAGAATACGAACTTGACTGAAACGATTCGGCCGACTAAGAAGCAGAGGGAACTGCTGAGTTTTATTGAAGAGTTCATCGGCGCGCATGGCTATAGTCCTAGTTACCGAGAAATTATGAAGGGTCTGGACTATACATCGGTCGCTACGGTTTCCCTGCATGTTAATAACCTTATCCGGCGGGGACATCTCAGAAAACGTGACCGATCAGCCCGGTCGCTAGAACTAGTCAAGCCAGCCGGCGAAGCTTCACCTCAGCTGGTACCCAAACAGCTTAAGACTAGCGAAGAGAAATGGCTGGTGCAAAAAGTGGAGTTATTTTTTGACGGCGTTGAAAAATCTCCTACGCCTGCCGAGCGTGAACTAGACCAGCTTTATGTGCTGACCGGCGCTTTGAAAGTACTGGGCCTGGATGGGGCCGCCAATGCTTATATCTCGAGGCTAACTGAAATTAAAAAGAAGGCCGAAAACAACCAATATTCGGTGTAGGGCTAAGCGTTCGTTTCAGCGCTATTAGCTGAAAAACATCATATAAACGACCACAAAGACTACGATGGCTATAACCGCGTAGATAACTAGCGTCAGTGGCTTTCGGCTTTTTGAGCCGGCAGGCTTGGCTGGTTGGCCAGCAGCAGGAGCTGCCGGAGTAGCTGGTGCGCTTGGAGTTGCTGGTGGGGTCGCCGGTGACGAAGCATCGGCGGATCCGCCAACTGGCGGAGGTGTGTTTGTTTCTGGTGTTTTAGTGTCTTGCGGATTCATTCTTACCCTCTCTTTTTATACCTAGATTGTATCACGCTGCGATTTTGAGCCTGTCCTAAAACAAACGGGTGAACAGTTCAAATGCCGCCTTGCCAATGAATATCATCAGGCTTACCCCAAAGACACCAACTACCAAGCCGACTAAAAAGAGATAAAAGTCCTCCAAAACTATAGCTAGCGACATCAAAACAACACCGAGCGAAGGTAGAGTATCTAATCCAGAAAATGGTGGCGAGACGCCGACGGCCAGAGCAAAGACAAACACAGCTAAACCATAGAACCTCACAACCGGCCGGGACTGCAATATGTAGGAGTAACGGGGACGTGAGTATTTCTCTAGCCAGCGGATCAGGCGAATAAGCGCTGGAATAAACTTTTCCTGCATAGATCTGTTGATGTGCAAACTTCGCCAACGCTCGGGAATCCACAAGCTACGCCGGCCGATTAATACCTGAAGAGCAATAAGCGCAGCAATTATCCCAAAAGCGTGGCTCAATCCGCCGGTCGGAATGGGCAGGGCAGAGAAAGCCAGAAGTAGGGTGAAGATAACAGCGAAACTTTTTTCGGCAAAAACCTTATCAAGACTCAGCAGGGTTTTTGGCCCGTGGCCGCGCAGCCATCTCTCCAGCTCTTCGCTAAATGGTATGTTTCGCGGAGTGTCCACGAGATTAATAATATCAGCCTAATTGGCTGTGTCGCGGATTTGGAAGATATCGCCCGTGGTGTAGTCAGCTAGGTACAACTCACCCCCACTATCCTCGCCGAAGGTGCTGATTCGGTATGGCGATCTTACGATAAGTTCGGCTTGCCACCTAGCATCTTTAATTTCTGCCGAATATAGTTGGCCCCCGCAGAAATCGGCGTAAAAGTATTTTCCGTCGAGAGCGGGGTATTTTTTGCCGCGGTAAACGTAGCCACCGGTGACCGAGCACCGGTCTTCGGAATGATCGTATTCTAAGATTGGAAAGCTGTAGTTATCACGGGATGCGCAGCCACTTAGATTGAAGTCCTTACTACCCTCAAAACAACGCCAACCGTAATTAACACCACCTTTGCTGCCAGATTGTTCACGATTTATCTCCTCAATATCACCTTGCCCGACATCGGCTATGTAAAGCGCATCAGTTTTTCGGTCAAAGCTCAGACGCCACGGGTTTCGCAGGCCGTAGTCCCAAATTTCTGGCCTTTTACCCGGCTGATTAGCGTAGGGATTTGAGGAAGGAGATTTATAGGGAAGCTGGCTAACATCAAGCCGGAGCAGCTTGCCTAACAGGCTGTTTAAGTTCTGCCCATAGCCATGCGGGTCACCGCCACTGCCGCCATCACCAAGAGCCGCGTATAGGTAGCCGTCTGGCCCGAACAGCAATGCTCCACCGTTGTGATTGGTATATGGCTGGGCAATTTTTAAAAGCACTTCCTCGCTGGCTGGGTCAGTTGAGCCCGGAGACGGGGCATGATAACGGGCAACAATGGTGTTTTGACTCCTATCGGTATAATTGATAAAAAAGTTGCCATCCCTCGAATAATTTGGCGAGAAGGCTAAGCCGAGCAAGCCCATTTCACCGCCGTTTAGTACCTTAGAGCTAATATCTAAAAAAGCCTGCGCACTGACAGTGCCATCTGCTTGGATAATTTTTATAACTCCGGCTTGTTCAACAACAAAGACCCGCTTATCGCTAACGGTTGGTGTCGCGGTAATCACTACTGGTTTGGTGAAACCGCTGGCGAATTTGGATAACTCAACAACCGGCGGGCTGAGAGGCGGTTTTTCGGCTCTAGGTGGCAGTACCGGCGGCACAGGCTGTGATTTGGTTAGTGTTCCCACGGCAACGGCCGCTCCGGCAGCTGATAAGGCTACAACAACCCCGACCAGTAGCGAAGTACGATTAACCTTAAGCCACTTGATCACACCTTTACTTTAGCAGACCCAGTAGCGAGCTTCCTGAGACCATCTCGGCCAAGTGACCGGGATGCTGCCCGCCAGAGGCGGGCAGCACAAAAATCTACTACCGGGCAGACCACCATATAACCGGCGGTGTAAGAAAATTTACAGAATGATAGAATATTAGATATTATTCTGCGAAGACCTGGTGCACTTATAGAATGGCTGATCGATTGAAAGCGAAGATATTAGTAATCGATGACGAGACTGCAATTTTAAATGCATTGCAGATTTTTTTGGAACAGGAAGGTTATAAAGTCGAGGCTGTTAGTAGTTACCAGGGGTACTTGGACGGACTAAGTAAAAAAGAACTGCCGGACCTAATAATCTTAGATATTTTACTAATGGAAGAGGATGGCCGGGCCGTTGCGAAGTTGCTAAAAGCTAAAGCGGCCACCAAGCATATCCCGATAATTATGATTTCAGCCCATCCGACTGCCAACAAAACAGCGCTCCGTTCCGGCGCTGACGCCTTCTTAGCCAAGCCGTTCGAGGTTGACGTACTGATAGAAACAATTGAGCGACTTAACCGATCCAGCAGGCCAAAATCTAAGAGCTTGGGCTGACCAGCTTAGTCCGGTCGTTCACGATGATATAGCCTCTCTGGTAAGAGATCAAACCTTGGTCTTCCATCTTTTTGATTGATAGGGAAGCAGTCTCACGGGTATGAGCTACTAAGTTAGCGATGTCTTGGTGGGTTAGTTTTAGCCGCAGCTTATATTTACTAGGTTCGAGTTGCTTACCGCAGATTGGAATAAGGTATTCAAGCAGCTGCGATATCTTGTCCTCAGCACTTTTACTTTCTAGCAGTACAATCCGGTCGCTTAGGCTTCCATTTAGGTCGCTAATATAGCGAAACATCTCCCAAGAAGCTTCCCGGCCGTGGCGTATCTTAGAGAGCAAATCGTCTTGGCGGATGGATTTAATAGTCGATTCGTCCAGCGTTTCGTAAAAATAAAGTGATGATTTATCGGAGCGTAGGGGATCTTTAAGCAAAGGAAAAATGTCCCCCGGTGCCAAAATCAGCAGGCTGCGCTCGTCGCCGGCGTCGGTGATGGTGTAAGCCCGAACAAAACCGCTCTTTATATAGAAGAAATTTTCAATCCGATCACCCTGGTATATCAGCAGCTCACCCTTGCCGTGGTTACGGGCCGGTGCTGCTTCGAATAGCCCGGCTAGAACTTTGTTCGTTAGCTTGCCGTTACCGCTACCTGCATCCATGGTTCTCATTGTAAGGTACGAAGGAGCAACTTGATAGCGACCAGCTAACCGATTATTTTTTCAACTTGGACGGACCAGAAATCGGCAGGCTGAATGCGAAGGTCGAGCCTTTCCCGCTGCTGCTTTCCACCCAAATTTTGCCACCGTGCAAATCCATAATCTGCCGTGATACGTACAGGCCCAGCCCGAAACCAGCTCGGCCCTTTCTGCCGTCGTCCTTCTGATAAAAAGCTTCAAAAATTCTACCTCGCTCTTTTTTTGCTATCCCCGGTCCGGAATCAATGACCTTGATAATTAGATCTTCGTCGACCTTGGCGATACTAACAACGATTTCACTCCCCACTGGCGAGTAAGCCTTTGCGTTGTTGAGCAGATTCACCAAGACCTGGCGGATTCTAATTTCGTCGATCTTAACCTTCCGCTTAGCCTGGCCCTCTATTGTCATGTGGTGGTTTTGGTCAATTAATTTAAGGTCAGCAACTACAGCAGCTACCAGGATATTAATATCGACTCCCTTCATTTGAAGCCTCAGTTTGCCAGTTCTGGACCGGCTGACGTCAATCAGGTCGCCGGTTAGCTTAGTAAGCCTATCTAATGCTCCAGATATCCGCGTGGCGTACTCTAACGCCTGTTTAGATTTTCTTGGGGTCTTACCTAAATGCCTTTGTAGGATTTCCGAAAATACCGTTGCTGATGTCAGGGGAGTTTTAAGCTCGTGGCTGGCCATGCTGATTAGCTGGTCTCTACGGCGTTCGGACTCCCGGCGGCGTAGCAAGCTATGGATTAAGCGGCTTTCAGCCTCGGCATAGTCCTCGCTTCTTTTCATTAGATCAAGTTCGGACTGTTTGGTTTCGGCGATAGCTGAGCCCAGCAGCATCGAGCTAACTGCCAATACTCCCATAAACAAGTAAAGGAAAATTAAGTTTTCCTCAACAGACATCCCTTCGTTAAAAGGACCCAGCCCATTAATCGTGCCTATTACTGCCACGCTGGTGAATATTAATGTTACAGAGATTGCCCCGAACTCTCTAAAACGCAGCGCGCCCCAAATTACGAAAGGGAAAGCTAGATAGGCCAAGGAGAACTCTGCTAACTGAGCACCACTTTCACTGGTAAAGGCGATTACCGCCGCAGTTGAACTCAAGATTAAAAGGATGGCAGCTTCGTAGAGATTTTCTCGCACTAGCCGCCAGAAATCGCGGCTAATGACAATTATCAAAAACGGCGCCAGGATAAGGTTAGCTATCATATCGCCGATCCACCAAGTCAACCAGACGGGTTCGTAATTACTCCATTCAATCAAGCCGCCTGCTGCTAAGGAGGCGGTTCCGATAGTCGCACTAATAATAGTACTAAAAAGAGCTGCCAAAATTACCAGTCCTAGTACCGACTTAACGGTTTCCAGCTTGCCGTTGAAATCTACAAATCTACGAAGCAGGTAGGCGCCAGCTAAAGCCTCTAGGGTATTGCCGATAGCTATAGCGGTCGCTATGCCAAAAGGCTCCTGCGTTGAGATATTGGCAGTGAAAGCTCCTAAGAAAACACCCGGCCAGTAGCGGTAGCCAAATAGGAGTAAAATTACCAGCGAGATGGCGGTTGGCGGCCAGACGGTGGTGACTTGTTTGGTATCTTCAGCTAAAGATAGCCCCAGCTTGGCGGATACAAAATAGATAAGAGTGATTAAAGCAATGTTAACTAGGTAAGGCAGGGTAACATTACTCAAATAGGAATACGATTTGAGCCTCTCCATCAAATTTATTATATAGCTAGCAGCTCGAGCAGGAGTTAGATATCTAACTGATAATAAAAAAGCCTGCTTGCATAGCAGGCATCGAAAATATTGGTAAAGTGCACATTTGCTTGGGCTACCTGCCACAGAGAGGTTGAAGCCGGTATAATATCGGTGTAGACTGCCCAAGTTGATATTCCGGAGTAGCTCAATGGTAGAGCAACACCCTGTTAAGGTGATGGTTGCCGGTTCGAGTCCGGCCTCCGGAGCCAAAGTAAATCAGTCCCATTTTGGGGGCTGTTTTACTTTGGTGTTCTGGAAGCCAGAACCTCAAACCGGAGGTTCGGTCATGACGAACTCTCGCAGGAGCTTGCTCCGAGAAAGCGAGGAAATGTGCGCTGTCCGGCTTCCGGAGCCAAACTTAGGACTTTTTAGATTGCTTATCGAGTGCCCATTGAACAGATTTGCTTATTGGTTTGTCGGTGCGATGAATACAGCCAATCCAACAGCAAGGCCGGCGCTTACCTTCGGCCAACTCCGTAACTGTCCGCTGCACATGATTTTTTCGAGTCGTCGGCTGTTTGACGGTTATCGTCCAGCAAATCCATTCATTGCGAGCTAGCGGTGTAATATTCTGCCATGCGGCCAGTGCTCTGGGGCTAGAAACAAGAGCATTCTTCAAGTCCGAAGGCAAGTCGTGCACAACACCGCTGGCGACTTCTGTATTAATCATGAACCTATATTATCTCATTGTTATACTTTAGATATGCAAAAGATCGCGACCAGAGTATTTATCGGCTCGTCACTAGTTTTTGGAATCTTAGGAGTTTTCATGGTTCTGGCTGGAACTGACCCGGATGATAACAGTACTGGCTTGGAGCTAGTGATAACAAGGCTCTTCCTGATTAGTATTTTCGTCATTCTGACTTCATTCGCGCTAAGTGTTGCCGGTAAGTATTTAAACGGTAAGTCCTAACTCATACATATCTGACCTCAGGGTTTGTTATGATTAACAAATGAAAGAGGAGTCCATCAGCCTAGTTGTTTTGGGTGTGACTGGTGACCTGATGGCCCGCAAGTTGGCGCCAGCCCTGCTTAGCCTGTTTGAAAAAGGAAAATTGCCAAAAAACATTAATATAGTGGGGTTCTCGCGGCGAGACTGGGATAACGCGACGCTTAAGAAGCACGTCAAAGCCCAGCTGGCGAAACATAGCCCCGAATCAAAAGCTGAAATCGTTAACCAATTCCTCGAACTGCTGAGCTATCAGCAAGGGAATTTCGATGACCCAAAATCTTATTTGAAATTAGAACAACATCTACGCAAAATCGAAGCCGCCAAGCACTCTAAGGCCAATCGGCTTTTTTACTTGGCTGTACCTCCGGAGTTATATTCGTCAATCATCCGCCGACTGGAAAAATCCGGGCTAATGAGCCAGACCGGTAGTAGCTGGGCCAGACTAATCATTGAAAAGCCCTTTGGGCGCGATTTAGAGCACGCTATGGAAGTTGATGTGCTGTTGAACAAGCTGTTCGAGGAAGACCAAGTTTACCGGATTGACCATTACTTAGCGAAGGAAGCGGTCCAGAATATCTTGGCCTTCCGCTTCGCCAATAACTTTATGAGCCATTCACTTGGCAAGCACAACGTGGAGCGCATAGATATCAAACTTTGGGAAACCATCGATGTTGAGGGGCGGGGTGAGTTTTATGATGCTTACGGGGCCTTGCTTGATGTTGGCCAGAACCACCTGCTTCAGATGCTGGCGCTAGTGACGATGGAGAAGCCGGCAGAGCTTAGCGCTGAGCTTATACGCGCTGGTAGAGCGGAAATACTAACCCATATCACGCCGAACGAAGATACAAAACGCGACACCAGGCGGGCACAATATCGTGGCTACCAAAAGGAAGACGAGGTTAATCCAAATTCGCGGACCGAGACTTACTTTAAAATTAAAGCCTCCATTGATTTGCCGGAGTGGAGGGGTGTGCCTATCTATTTAGAAGGCGGTAAAAAACTACCGGTGGTCGATAAACAAATCATTGTAACCTTTCGACACCCGCGCCCCTGTTTTTGCCCACCGGGAGCGCATTACAAGAACCAGCTGTTCATTCGCATTCAGCCTAATCCGGGCATTAAAATCAGATTCTGGGCCAAAAAACCGGGCACAAAAGTGGAGCTGGAAGAGCAGTCTTTGAGTTTTTCCTACCCAATGGGAGAGTCTACGCGCTACAAAGAGGAGTATGCCCGACTCTTGAGCGATGTGCTGGCTGGCGACTTAACACTGTTTGTATCGGGCGAGGAAGCTATTGCCAGCTGGCGGTTTATTGATCCGATAGTCCGGGCTTGGCGCAAAGACGATAGCAGCTTACCAACTTATCATGGCGACAAAAGTATAACCAAGGTAGCCCAGGAGCTTGAAAAACCAGCTTATGTCGTACCTAAACATATGGGTTTGGTAGGTCTGGGCAAAATGGGGCACGGCATAGCTCTACGATTAACAGAGCAGGGATGGATGA